>Ga0116229_10006645_pt1 | contig 18523 bp, 7 predicted proteins | sample S1TSphgellanicum_3_FD_87313 | JGI IMG/M metagenome (GOLD analysis project Ga0116229, IMG submission 87313) | Host-associated microbial communities from peat moss isolated from Minnesota, USA - S1T2_Fc - Sphagnum magellanicum MG | ecosystem: Host-associated > Plants > Peat moss > Unclassified... | reverse complement strand
CCAATTGTGAATGATTTAAAATTTTATGATTTTGCACATGAACCACATAAATACACTTAATCCAACAATATGCCATTGAATGTTTTTCCTCTTGGAACCAATATGAAAGTACATTCACATTAGAGGTACATTCTTGAAAGACGAGGCCAAACTTGGCCTCATCCTCCAACCCTTATTTCAAGAATGCCCCCACCCTAGGGTGGGTGGGCCTATTCTTGTTGACCAACTTATATCTGTGTCTTAATAGAGGGACCCATATTGGGTATTTAGGAGCAAATTCATTGTTGCAAAAGACACAACATAAAATTAGTATACTAACATATTAACTATTGAAAATATGCACATGTGTGGACAATGATGAATATAACTAGAAACAACATTGGATATAGAACATGAGGAGCATTGTTTCAATTTTTGACAACTAGCAATACTTAGTCATTTGTGAATATTGTTTCACAAATAACTATATATTTCATGATTTTGAAAATATAATAAAATAATAATAAAATAATAAATAAATGGAGGGTGAAATATAATAAAATGAATTTATTAATAAAATTAGATATTAAAAATTAGATTCCATATGCTTGATTATATGCTATGATTATAGGTTCTCTTTGTGGTGGAAACCAATAAGCCTAGCCACATCAACATGCCCCCTATAATAAAACTTCAAAAATTTCCCCAAAAAAAAAACTCCCCAAAATCATTCAATCACTTGAGCTTAGATTATAATTTTTCTTTCTATTTACCAAAATTGGACATACATTGATTTCATTCTTCTTATGTTCTCTAGAACTATTCATCACAAGAATAGGTCCACCAACCCTAGTGGCTTACCATATAAAGTGTTCATATAGTGAAAACTGGTGTTGAACTGGGTATTTGATCTTGTTAACAACCATTGGTACTAGTTTTCAAAATATTTTAGAATGAATGAACAACCAGTTCTGCTTATTTCAAAATCCTCAAAGACATGAAAGAACCCACGTCAAATTGGTTCTTTCAGTTTCTTGAGAATCATGGTTAAATATCAGAAACCAAGTCTTTGATTTTTATTTAGAACTGCGGTTATGAACCTTAAGGATCATCCTGATAGCTGCTGGGGGTCTGTTTGATAACCACCAAACACAAGTGGAAACCTCATTATAACCACATTGCTAGTTAACAAGGCTTTTTATGATGCTCACGGGTTATTATATAACATTGTGTACAAAATATCACCACATGCAAACATTTTGCATATGACATTGACTATATGTAGAAATCTCTTCAGATGAGGTCCTTTTGGTCCTCAAAGTTCTTATTTTTACACTTCAATCTTGATGATGAGTTTGTACACATTGATCAACAATTTTGTACTATCCTTCAAAACAACTAACCTCTACCTAGGTCTCATCTCATCTCACCATTGGGTACCTTGTCCCCTTGCCTAATATATAACCAATGCTACCATTGCTATTATAACTATTCACTTGCTTCCCCCAACTACCTTATCAGCTATCCGTGCCCCAATGTTCATGCATCATAACTTTAAGATTTGTCTTGATATAGGTGGGTGTTTGGTGACCGGCATGCTTACCGTAGTCCACATCTCTTAATAAAAGTTTTGCATTAAACCCTAAACCCTAATCCAAAGCCCTTGATGGTAGAGATTATGATAATGATTTAAGGACCTACTTGTAGTACTTAAGTGAACTATAATTCAAATCTTTGTGATTATATAGAGGTTTAACTTTATCCTATGTTGCCCATGGTCCCTAGGCAATGGCCTCCATGGGTGAGCTTGGTAGTCTTTTGTTTTTGTTTTGTTTTTTGGAACATATAAACACACCCAACCGACAAGCTGTAGGCAATACCTCAAGTCAAGCGCATATGTAGAGGATATGACAAAGCTTTCACTTATTCACTAGTGAGTTTGAACCCAAAGACCTTTGCAATATCAAATTGGGGTTATATCACTAAACCATCATGGGGGCCTTGCCTAACTTTTCATTTCTAAACACATTCAAAGCAAAGAGTTTTTTTTTTTAAATCTCAAATATTCTAAATTTTGAAATATCGTAGTGCCCATGATGATTTCAATTGCTAGTTTTAGATTGAATTAAAACTTATGCCTTGAAACTCTCAATTATTTTGACTGATAATTTGTTGTGTTTGTGTTATAGTTTTTTTTCACTATCTTCATTTTTAGGTTTCCAACTTCAATTTTTTTTTCTTGGTACAAAATCATGTTTTATTTTTTCTTTGAAATTGAGCAAGAAATTTTGAGAAAATTGAATGTAAAAATCAAAGAAAAGGATTATAAAATTTTGGAGATTTTTTTTTGAAGTGAATGCCCTAGTAAGAGTATAAAATAAAGGTTTTCTTTGATTCCATACTTGCTTTGTGGGGTTTTAATTCTATTGGTCTTGGGAAGGTTGGGCAATTCAGCATGGGTTAGGGCACCTCCAATAATTCAACCTACTATGGGGAAATTAGGGGAATTGAGTCAAGATGAATTGTCCAATAACTTTTTTCTTTTCCTTTGCTTCCCACTCATGCCCAACCAGTCTTTCATTTCCACTGGTGAAATTTTGCAAAAAAGAGAGATTCAAAATTCAAAACTGAAGTGATCTTGGGATTTTCAATTCTCAGAATTAAATAAAAAGAGAGAGAAAAAAAATTTGCCAAATTTCTATACTTAGTTCAAGTAGGTAGCCAAAATTAAAAAGGATATTCAATTTTTAAAAACTTTTGTATCTTATTTGTAACCAAATTTGGCTAAATCTTCCTATTGTTCATCACCACTTTGATCACCGCATCCCAAAATTGACAAAACCTAAACCCAACCCACACTATAGCTTTAAAGAACACTATCATGTTGAATACTTTTTTCTTCAAAGTGTTTAAAGTTGGATTGTCTATTCCAATTGTGTTGAATACTTTTTTAAGAATACATGAAAAGCAAGATGGTTATGCATTATATTTGAGTGCATTTTTTATGACATTGTAATTAGGTTCTATGTCCTATTAAAGCACCTTTTTATAGTTGTTTTCTTAGCATGCAACCATTGAATCAAGCTCTACGAATCGCACTTGAAATGAGAATCAACAATGAAAAACCCATTATACTTTGGAACAGGCCCTTGAAGAACCTGCTACCACCTAACGGAATGGCAACTTCCCTACCAGACACGTTCCATGGTACATAAACTTTGATGATGCATGGAGTACTTATGTATCACTATGATAAGTTAATGGAAGAATCATTTTGAGGAAGTGTGTGCAATGGAGTGTCATATGAGAGAGTTTACTATATTATAATGTTGTTTTGTATTGGCTCTGCCTGGGCCCTGGAACAATACTGAGTTCATTTGGTCCCACATTTGGAGGAATGTTCACTAGGTGCTAGCAGCTAATATGAACTGTGAGTTTCATTTTTTGAGGAATTCCATGGATCGTTTCCTTTTTGAACTGTTGCCAGTTGAAACTTGCCTTAAGGGGCAGAGCCCTTACTGAGTTCATTTGGTCCCACATTTTGAAGAATCTTCACTAGCGGGTAGTATAAACTATATAAGTTTGGTTTTTTGGGGGAACAACTTCACAGAATATTTTTCCTATTTTTATCTGTTGCAGGTTTGAACTTGCCATGAGGGGAAGAGCCATTACATAGTGATGAGCTGCATGCTTTTCAACATGGAGATCACGGAGATGGAGATGTTCACGTTCCAGCCTTCCAAATGCTGACTTTTTGGCTACTTTCAGCCATCTGTTTACTGTTGATGTTGGAGCTTGTGAAATGAAGTTGGTTTAGACTGTTGATCATATTGAAACAAATCTGCTTTGTAATGCATTCAATTTCAACACTGGGTTGTGATCATGTTGAAAGTTGACACCAATTTGATGCATCATGTATTCAATTTCAACACTGGGTTGTGATCATGTTGAAAGTTGACACCAATTTGATGCATCATGTATTCAATTTCAACACTGGGTTGTGATCATGTTGAAAGTTGACACCAATTTTGATGCATAATGCATTCAATTTCAACACTGGGTTGGTGGCACTGTACAATTAATTCATTTTTTGTAGCCTAATAATGCATTCCATTTCAACATCAGGTTCATGATATTTTACAACAGCATAAAATGCTGACCTACGACTGGTGGCTACTTTCAGCCATGAGTGTAAACCTCTTGTCAAGAGATGAGCTTTCAAAATGAAGTTAGTGTGGGCACCAGTGTTGTTGGGCAGTTCTCTCTTTTTTCAAAGAAAGAACTGGTGCATAAGGGTAGGGTATAATGAACCATTGATCATCAGGTCTAAGAAAAACCAAACAATTGCTCTTGACCAATGTTGGGGTGGAACTGGAATCAAGATTTTTGGGAAAAAGGGAACTGAGAACCAAGGGCTAACTGGAGGTTAACTGGCAGTTGACCATGGGTTCTAGTCCGGGTTACTTGGAACTGGTGTCGTGACGTGTAGTGTGTTGGGACGCTGGATTGAAACTGGGTCTGATTTTCTGACCCAGAACTGTAACTTTTTTTTAAGAAATGGAAACAGTACCAGATTCCCGCTTCCATTTATGTGTAGAACCAAAAACCAGAATCATTCTAAATTAATTTTAAAAACTGGAACTGGAGGTTCTTCATGAAAGTAAAGAACTGCCCAACACTGGTCTTGAGTCTTAACCAATGGTTCTCAAAAATCATAGAACCAGTTTTGACCCTTAACCGGGGGTTCTAAAAAAATGATTCAAAGAAGTAAGTTAAAGGACCTACGCTTTCACTCCTGGTTCTTTGCTGGTTCTTTCATGAAAACTGCCAGTTCTTAGAAAAGTTTCAAAAATCTGGAACCTGAGGTTCTTTTGATTCTGAAATCTTAATTCAAAAAAAATTCAAAGCTGAAGTTCTGAAATTTTTCAAAAGACCACAACCAGAGGTTTTTTAATTTAGAAAATTAAAAAAAAATAACTTTATTAACAAGGGGTGTCACACCATGGTGTTGCCATTTACATTAAAAAGTATCTTAAGGCAAAAGAAGAATTATGAAAATCCAAATATTTCACCATGCTAAAATACAATCTTCAAAAAAAAATCCTCTAAGAGGAACCAAAATCCTTCAAGAGATCATAACTCTAGAACTAATCTCAAGTTTCAACAAAAAGCCAAAACATCACCTTTCAAAAATCCTCATATGAAAATAGACCTACTACCTAGGGGCCAAAATCTTGTAAATTACTATACTCTACAATAAACTCTCTCTAAACTAATACTGTGTAAACTAATATTCTCTCTAAACTAATATGCGGGCACAGGCCTGTGGCAGGCCTCATACTTAATCTAATAATTCTTCATAAACTGATATTCAATAAATTTTTTCGGTCCCAAAGCATTTTATAAACTAATACATCATACATATGGCACCAAAAAAGCGATGAAATAAGAGGAAACACCTTCGAAAGTACAGAGCTAGATGCGAGTCATATGATCTTCTACATGTTTCTTTGATCCTCCACCAAGCTTCACAAGGTTTCGTTACCTTCCCCAATGATATATGACCTTCCATGCTGCTCTGGCAGGTTCCAGAATGATTTTTGTTACCCCCCATATAATTTGTGTAAACTAATATCCTCCATAAACTAATATCTTCCGGCCAGTCCCAAGGATATTAGTTTAGAGAGAGTTTACTGCATAACGAATCTAAACACAATATCCTGGCCTTGGTAGGCAAGACCAACAAATCAAAAGAACCACACAACACTGGTTGGAAGTCAATGAGTCAGATTGATTCCATTTCATGATTTGTTCACTTTTTTTCAAGCAGAGAACTTATTATTATATCTAGAGTTAGTTACTACTAGTCATGTTGTTGAGTTCCCTTTTATGATGACTCATGAGCTCAAATTTTGAAAAAACCACTGTAGTCATGTTGATTTTTCATTTCATTGTTGTGCTCAATTTTCAATCCTTGTGATGATGATGATGATCATGATCATGATGTTGTTGCTGCTGCTTGCACTACACACCAAATGCATAAACTCTGACTCCTGGCTAACTACTAAATTAGCCCTACTTTCAGCCATGTGTCTTCTGTCATCTGATGAGCTTGCAACATGAAAAGGGTGTCAGAAACTAACAACAACTTGTTCCTGAGACTTGTGATTGTTTTGATAAATTACTCTGGCTTCAGTGACCCAGCACCCACCAGTGCATCATCCAAAAAATCTTGTTTTGGGATTTTTTTGGATGATGTGAAACCCTAACCCCAGGACAGGGTCTAACAGAAAACCCTCCTACTTAACCCCTACCTACCTACCTACCTACCTACCTACCTGTTACCTCCTACTTGCCTCTTCCCTCCTCTTTCCCCTCCCACTTTCTTGTTTGTAATTTTTATTTTTTCTTTGTGACCTTTTCTTTTATTTTTGCCTTCATTCTTTGGTTTTCCTTTTATTTTTGTTTTTTAATTTCTATTTTCTGTTTTGTGTGGCTTTGTTTCAGGTCTTTGTGACCTCTTTGTTTTTTCTCTTTCTCTTTCTTTCTTTCTTTCTTTCTTTTTGTTTGTTTTTGCTATTTTGTGTCTTTATTTTAGGTTTTTGTGATCTCTTTATTTATTTATTTATTTTTGGTTTTGTTGTGTTTTGGTTTTTTGTTTTTGGTCTTTGTGTGTGTAACTTGAGAGTTGTGTGTGTGGAGCAGTGGGAGAGGAGGACAGGAGCAACAAAAAAAAGGGAGAAGAAAGATGAAGAGGAGGAGCAACTAGAGGAAGGCAATCTTTGGCAGCCTAACCCTTACAAACATTTAATGGTAGTAGAGGTTTGTTGCTATTGTCAAGAGCTCTCAATTGCAGCAAAGGTTTGCTGCCTTGGCATGGAGTTTTTGATTCGGTTTTTTAAAATTAAAAAATTACTTTTATGTTTTTTTTTCTTTTTTTTTTGTTTCATTTAAAAATTTTGAATTTTCTTTCTTTTCCCTCTTTTTTTCTCTTTTTGTGTATTTTTTAAAATTCTGGTTTTATATATTTTTCTTTAATTTCTGATTTTTTTTCACCTTTTAAATTTTTACTCTATCATATTTTTTTTATTTTTTAAAATTCCTGTTTTTTTGTTGGTTTTCTTAATACTAGTTTTCTGGGGTTTTTAAATTTCTGTTTTCCTTTTTTTTGGGGATTTTCCCCCTTGTTTTTGTTGTTTTTTTTCCCTTATTTTTTCTCCTGTTTTTAGCTTTTCGTACTTCTTCAAAATTCTGGTTTTCAATTTCTGTGCTTTTTAGCATTTATTATTATTATTATTATTTTTCCCCTTGTTGTTTTGTTGGTTTTTTTAATACTAGTTTTTCTGGGGTTTAAAAATTTCTGTTTCCTTGGATTTTTTCTGGATTTTTTTCCCTTGCGTTTCTAGTTTTTTTTTCATATTTCATATTTTCTATGTTTTGCTTTCGGTACTTCTCGAAAATTCTAGTTTTATTTCTGATTTTCCTTTTCTGTATTTTTTTATAGAAAAATCTCTCTTGCTTCTTTCTTCTTGTTCTTTTTCAAGCTTTTTTCCTTGTTATTTTAATTGAGTTTTAAATAAATTTTTTGGGGGTTTAATTTTTTTTCCCCTGGTTCTTTTTTTCTTTTCTTTTGAATTTGTTGTTTCTCTCGTTTTTGTGATCTTTTTTCTATATTTTTTGAAATTTGTATTTACCTTTGTTGTTTTTTGTTGGTTTTCTGGTTTCCCTTTTTCTAGTTTTTTCAATATTATTTTTTTGGTTTTTAAGTTTAATTGTTCCTTTTGTTATTGCCCCAAACTAATGGATGCAAATGTGTAGATTTTGGGTGCACCTATTCAATTCAATTAATGGGTTGTTTTGAAGTCTACCCATTTACTTGTTGGGTTAATTCTTAAAATATGAATGTTGGGTAATTAATTCAATCATGCTTCTAAATCATTTTATTTTTTTGGGTTGTCACTTGCCTTTTTGTATCACAAGGTTTCATACCACTATAAAATGTAAAAAACGCTTTATATGAATTTTTTTTTAATAATTTTTTTTGGATAAATATACATATAATTAGCTTCAATTCCTTCAAATCTTATTAAAATGAGATTCTTAAAAAATTGATTTGAAAGATTATGCAATAATTGATTAGAATAGAACAAATCAATTTAAAAATAAAATAAATTTTTTATATATAATTCATTTTTGAGATATAATTTTTAAAAATTAATTTGATATTATTTTAAAATCTTCAATAAGGCTTTGATGAAGATTTAATAATGAAAATCATAATGAAAATAGTTTTTAATTGAATAATTTGTTTCTATTATTGTTGTTGCATGTTATACTAAAAATATTTATTATTGCCTTAAGATAGTAAACATACATGTATGATTTTAGGTTTTACCAAACATGTATGGGGCAAAGTACAACTAGCTTTTGTTTTTTGTGTGTGTGGGAAAAGGTAACCTCTCAAAAGGTTTACTTGTTTTATCCTAGTTTTTGCTAGTCATCTTGATGATTTTAATATGTTTGATTTTGGTGCTCTTGTTGGTTGTCTTCTTTTTGTTCCATATCATATTTTTAATAACACTTGTCTCATTGATTTCCTCATTTTGATTTGATTGAGTTTCTTATATTTTTTATGAAGCTTATTTTAATTTTTTAAAAAAATAGAATGTAAATTTGCAAGAAGTTCAAGCAATATGTTAAAGGTGATTTTCATGTAAGCAATGACTAAACATCATCTATGATGGAAGATGTAACACTAGTTAAAATAGAAACATCTATGGTTGGAATAGGTGCAACAAATGAAGGTGTTGGTTCACACAAACTTGTTCGTGCAAATGAATAAGTGCAATTAGATTTTGTCATAGTCGACGAACACCAACAAGTTCATACAATGGAAGAGCAAGAGTAGCAAGCACTTGTAGTCTTCAATCTTTCCATATGTTAACATTATTTTTTAACTTATGTTAATTAATTGCCATGCTCACTTTTTCACATTGAGAAAGTGGGTGGGGATTTTTTTGGACAATGTTTTTTGGTAATACCCCAGTGGCCAAACATTTAATCTTATTAATAATCATTGGTTGGTATGTAATACCTTTAGTGCATATGTAAAAACTTTATTAGTAGTCACTATTACATATGCAATATCACCATTATCTATATGACAACATTATTATTAATCATTGTTATGTATGCAATACCTTCATTGCCTATGTAATAACCTTAAGGGTAATCACTGATGTGCATGCAATACCCCCATTTCCTTTATACAATATTTCATCATCAAGTGCAATATCTTCCTCTTTTATAATTTATCTAAATATCTTGATTTTTTCCCTTATTCAATTTTGTTTTATTAGTTTAAAGGCAAACATGTCACATGGGGTTGCCAAGAGGGCATGACTTGGGAGAAAGATGGCATAGGTTTATTTGCAAAGTTGAAACTTGAAATGAATTTTATTTGGTGTTTGCACTAAGAGCATGGTCTTTCCACAAAGCTAGGGAAGCCTAAGCGCCCATACATTAATGAATGCATAGGTCTTAAGCAATCCCTTTTCTATGTTTCAACGCAATGAGTAAGAAACAATTGCTCAAGTAAAGACCCATGCTACATGTGAGTGGGATCACTTGTGGAATGATATTACATTATGAATAAAATCACAACCAAAGCCCACATTGGTAAGAATCACTTCTTCCAAATTACATTTATTAAAGAGATCATTCTATTTCACTATGAAAAAATATAGGGTTTTACAACTAGGTTGCAATTGGGTTTTCCAATTACAATGGACACTTGCAATTCATGGTATTTATATAGCCTTGAGTGTTATCGGATAAGTTGTAGTAGTTGTAGTAGAAATTTTATGTCATATACAATATTGTATGTATGGTGCAACTCACATGCAATTATATGCAACTTCTTTGCAACTAATCTCCACGTCAAATTCCACAAACATTCCAACATGGCATTTCATCCATTTGTCAATGAATGATGTATGTTAATATCTTTTACAATTTATTTATAACTATTTTACAATTAATTTGACGAATATAATCTTTAATTATTTCATTCATCCATTTAATGAATGAATTATATTCATATATTTTATAACTTATTTACAACTATTTTACAACCAACTCGATGGATATATTCCTTTATTATTTCATTCATCCATTTGAACAATGAATTTTGTTCCTATCCTTTGCAACTAGCTTACAATTAAAGATGAAGTGAAAATAAAGGATTTAGTGACTAATTTGTAACTAGGTGTTTAAATTTGGGTTTCAAAGCAATTGTATGGTAGTGGATTTTAATAATATTAAACAACTAAATTGCAACTTACAATGCAATTATCTAGACTTCACACAACCATTATCATGTTGTCTTAATTATAATAGATAATGTTGTATTGCATTGGACATCATTATTTATAAACATAAAATGAATTTGAAATTTTAAATACATTTACATTCCATGTTGAAGAATACATTACAAATTTTTTTATAAATGTTTTATCAAAAGATAATTTAACTATAAATCTAAATATAATGCCCAAATTATATATAATAATTTTTTTATAAAATTTAAACAAAAGGTTAGATCATAAAAATGATGACCCACAACAATCAAATATTGTCATTTAAAACACTATGTTTCATAAATGAATGTTTTATTTAATTTTTGTTGAAATGGAATTTGAACCATGCATTTTTTTCAATGCACCTTATTTGCTTGAAATATGCCATGTTATGATATTTAGTTCCACATGTGAAATGAAACCAATAGCATATCATAACATTGTAATGTCAAAAATATGTGAATGATCCTTTCAACTTGAATAAAATTGGTTTACAACTATACTACCACTAACATGCAACTTATTTGTCACTAAAATGCAATGTATAGAACATTAATACAAACAAAATTATAATTTGTACACTTGCAAATAAAATCAAATAATGTGCTTATAATTAAGTAAATTGAATTCAATTTTAAGTACTTTTGAAAAAACCTTACCTTGTATACATAATTTTGATGTTAATGGATTGAAACATAATGAAAGTTTGGCCCTATAACATAAAAACAACAAAAGTAAGAACCTTCAATATTCAAGAATAAGAGCAAGAACTTTCAACATTTAAAACCAAAAGTAAGAACTTTGAACATTCAAGACTAAGAATAATAACCTTTACCATCAAAAAGTAAAAATAAGAACCTTCAACATCCAAAAGTATGAACAAGAACCTTCAATATTCAAAAGAATCAACAAAAGCTTTCAACATTCAAAAGTAAAAGCAAAAACCTTCAACCTTTCTTAGAGCAAGAACCTTTAAACTTCAAGAGCAAAAACAAAAAATTTCAACTTCTTTAAGAGCAAGAACAAAAAGCTTCAACCTTCAAAAGCAAAAATAGAAACCTTCAACCTCTTTAAAAGCAAGAACAAAAACTTTTAACCTCCAAGAGAAAAAACAAAAGCTTTCAACTTCTTTAAGGGCAAGAATAAGAACCTTCAACTTCTAGATAAAAAACAAAAGCTTTCAATTTATTTAAGAGCAAGAATAAGAACCTTCAACCTCAAGATAAAAAATAAAAGCCTTCAATTTTTCTAAGAATTCAAAAAAAACCCTTCAACCTTCAAGAAAAAAATAAAAATACCTTCAACCTTTCAAAGAACAAGAATAAGAACCTTCAACCTCCAAAATAAAAAACAAAAGCCTTCAATCTTTAAGTTATTTAAATAAATAATATAACTTATAACAACCTTTTAGCTTTAGTTTTAAATTAAATAAACAAAAATAATCTTAGTTATATTAACACATGATATGAAAATTGCATCACAAAAAGATTAGGAAATACATAAAATGTTTGAATAGAAAGTTTTTTTTTAAAAGTTCATATTGAATTTCTTGATAATAAACATAAATGCATGAAGGTCGTTAATGCATAGGGGCAGATATGTTGATATACTACCATGTGTCACTTACTTAAAGGTTTCCTGCCCAAATTTGAATATTTAACTTTCAAATTTTAAGTTGAAATATAGTTGCAAACAAGTTGAAATGTCATATATATTGGTTAGTGGAAATGTATACACGTGGCATGATCATATGTGTTATTCAAGGCTATACATTTATTGCAAAGTAGTTGTTAATTAATAATTAAATTTATTATAGTTGTGATGTAATTGTTACATGCGACTAAAATGCAACTTGTCAACAAAGTCAAACATGGTTGACTATAATTGTATATACAGTCCATACATTATATAGTATAAATAAACATCTTGCAACTAATTTGCAAATATAATACAACTCCTTGATTTTCTAACATGGCATTTTATTTATTAATTTATTGTATTTTCATGCAATAGTTGTAATGTAGTTGTATATTAGTTTTTTTGGAGCTCTAGTTGTAAGGTAGTCTAATTGTCATGGACATAATTTTTCATAGTGTTTGTGAATTACCATGAATTGGAAATGATTCATGGTCAATAAGTTCCATCACATTCAATTTTCATTTCAAATTTTCATTGTGTTTCAAATATGTGATTTCCTAATTATACTGATTGGTTTGTGTGTATGTCCATTTTAGAATTTGAACGTACCACCAAGGAGGCCTTCATAGGTGATTTGGTGAAGACAATTTTGGCAAACTAATAATTATATGCCCAATAATATGCTCAATATGCATGGAATGTAGTGGCACACTATTAGAGTGCGAATGGATTATCATGATATCTTTTAGTGATAGTTCTAACGAGAGTTCTAATGAAAATGAAGGTGAGAACAGTTAACTTGCCATTCCATTTTTGGACTAATACACATTTTGTACCATGTGTATGGCATCCATGAATTTTCCATGCCACATTTTTGTAGAATAATTTAGCCTCCATGGATATAACCCATTGGCATTGGAAATGAATGTATGCAAACATATCTACTTGTAAAAGTTTGAATTTTATTTGTATAGAAACAAGGTTACTAAGATCCATATGTGATGTGTATGCATCTTGCATTGAGCAAAAAATTGATTAGATGTATTGCTAATACATGAGGGTATTGCAATTGTAGTCCAAATGTTTATGCAAATTCCATTAAAGCCTAAATGCATGTTTTTGTGCAATACCTTCGTCATAAAAATAATCTTCTATTTCATAGTTAGAATTTTGAAATAGTTTATGTATGCATGAGAAGGGTATTGCATTTACACTTTTGTTATGTAATACCTTCAAGATAACACAAAACATATTCCATCAACCCTATCCCTAAACTATATATATCCATAAGGATATTGCATAGGCTTTAATTTTTTTTGGGTCCATGCAATACCCTAAGACACCCATGATAATATTGCATAACTCCAATAGGAATAGGGTAGACCAAATGAAAGTATTGCATTTGGATTGGATTTTGAAAATTTAGTCTTACACGAGGCCACAATTAAATATTAGTTAACACCCATATTAGGGTATTGAATATAAGGTCAACATAAGTTATTTCCAATATATCTTTAGACTATTGCATTGTTGAATTATATAGGATGAAATAATTTCAATTAGCTTAAGGGTATTGCAAAACACCAAAATCATCTAAAGGATTTACATTACCTTGATGATGGTAATGCACATGTGAATATGGGTGGATATGATATTTGTATTATGTCCTAGTATTGCATTGTTGTATTAGATGAGATGAAATATATTATACTATGTATGAAGGCATTGCATATTAAAAAAAAATTTAGTGCATTTGTATGACCTTGATGAAGGTAATGCATGTATGATTTGGGTTGGATATGATTTTGTCAACGTGTCCATAGGGTATTGCATGAATGAAGTGCATGAGATAAAATAGTTATAATTAGGCCTAAAGATATTGCAAAACAATAAGTTATTTCCAATACATTCTTAGGGTATAACATTGTTCAATTAGATGAAATGAAATATAACCTAAGCATGATGGTATTGCATAAGACCTAAATAATCTAGTGATTGCATTTTTGAATCAAATGAGGTGAAATATGTTATTTTGGGCATGAAGGTATTGCATAACAACAAAATAATCCATTGCATTTGCATCATTTTGATGGGAGTAATGCATGTGTGAATTGGGTTGGACATTATATTGTTAATGTGTCCATAGGGTATTACATGGATGAAGTAAATGAAATAAAATAATTAAGTGCATTTGCATTATTTTGATGACGGTAATGCATATGAAAATTAGTTGGACATGTTATTTCCAATGTGTCCTTGGGCTATTGCATTGTTAAATTATATGAGATTAAAGTAGTTTGTTGTCGCAACCCTAGCTTTGGGCTTGCAACCAAGGCAAAGGGGTTACAAGGTTACGCAGCAAAAGGAAGCCTGGGAGTCAAGGCAAAGAGGTCGCAAGGGTGCGAGCCAAGAAGAAGCATGGGAATCACATCACATACTTTTGGGAGTGTAAGAAAGTGTGAGGGAGTATGACGGAGTGAACCCTCACACTCCCAAGGCAACTCCCATTTTGGGAGATGGAGTTTCGGTGGACTTCCAAAACTTCAAAGAGTGATTTCAGGGGTCAAAACTCAATGGATTATGGTGTTCTTTATATCATTGGAAAGCTCTTGAAATGTAGATGTCTAAAATGGATCACATTGCTCATTTGGACATTTGAAACACAAGTCATGGCCAAAAGAAGGGCCAAAAGTCAAATTGCCAGTTTGACTTTTGACCAGAAAAAGTCAGGAATCGACCCGATTTACTTGGCTGCAGAGGGCGTGCAACATACCATTGAAAAGCTCTCGACAAGAGCTACAACTTTGCTTCAAACCACATCTCGATTTGAGGTCTGATTGCAAAGTTATGGGGCTCCAAAGTCGCAGGAGTCCTATTTGGCGCGATTTCAAGACTCTCACTCAGGAGTCCTGGGAGAGAAAAGCCATTTGGATGTGGGTTTTGTTGCTAGCCATAGAGTATACTATAAGGGGGAAGGTCGTGGCTTCCCCCAAGTCCGGGCCGTGGTGAGTTTAGTGTGTTCGTGTCGCCCGTGGTTTGTCCTAACACCAAAGGTGTTCCAACTATGCATTAACCATTTTGTGTGGGTTGTGTGTAGGCCCGTGTGTGTGAGTGAAGCTTGTCAACTCTTCCTAGTCCCATCCCGGAGCTCCAACACGCCCTTTTACCCCTCAAAGTGTTGTGAGCTAGGGATCGTGCCCCGATTCCTCCTTTTTCCACTGTCTTCTACTTGGACTCACATTTGAGTCCTTCCAGGAGTTGGGAGTGCATCATTTGTATTATATTACAATAAATTTGTTGTGCCCATGCATTAATTTAATGAGGGTATGGTAAAAAGAAATCAATTATAATATGATATTTTGCCTTGGGGTTATTGCATTTCAAATAAAATCATCAAGTGAGTGTGCATTACTTTTATGAGGGCAATGTAATGACTAGTTAACTTATATATGTTTTTTGCAAGTTATGCTATGGGTATGGCACAAGTTTGAACTCTAATAATTGTGAGGACATTTAATGAGGGTATTACGAGAAGGATTACATCATTAGATTGATGTGACTTGAGTAAAAATATCTAGTTCATTTGCATAACCTTCATATAGGTGTTACCAAATAATTTAATTGTTGAGTTTTATAAACCTATAAGAAGAAATCCAGTTTAGTTGTAATACGTTTAGTTGGGTCATTGCAACATGGTTTTTGCTAATCTGGTAGGTAGGTAGGGTGGTGGAACACCCTACCTAGTATATTGCAATTCTTTCATCGACTTATATCATCATTGCTTTGGTGGAAATTAATTGCGTAGGTACATAAGTAGGTAAATGGGTGAGTAGGTGGGTAGGTAGGTAGGTGAAACCTAAGCAAGCATGGGGGCTGAGGGAAAAAAGGTAAACCAAAATGAGCTAAAGAATGAAAAAAAAGGTCAACCTATGTTTGCCGCCTTGGTTAGCCCATGGATAGGGAGGGACGAAAAAGGTACACCCATTAATGCACCATCCATCCACATTGGTGCATTAGCGGGTGCTAGTGTAACAAAAAAGAAAGCATGGAATAAATCACACCTAATTAGATGAATAGACAATCAACAAGTTCCATCCACATTACAATGTGGTCACAAAATAATAACCTGATTAAATTACATAATCTCTAATCAATGAAAACTATGGGTTGCCAAGGATCAATGCACTTCAACATCACTCTCTTGAGCATAATTGGTTTCTCATGGCCAAATCCTTTGAAAATAGACACCAATTTTGGACATTCCCAATCCCACACAAATATATAGAATTGATGCCCATCACATAATACAAACCAACACAGAATAATGCCAAAAGTTGTTGTTTGATTTCTTTTTCTCATTCATTAGTAGATAGAATTCCCACAACCTCATACAAAACTTCTTCCAACAACCTTGTTGAAGAACACTACAGGGATGAAACAATACCTTAAAACCCATAACCAATTCAACCCCAAAGCTCCCAATTACATGGGTACTTTAACACTCCTCACAATAGAATGACCACTTACTGAGCTTTGCACAACTAGACATTCTCACCCATTAGACATGGCTACAAAGACTATTCACAACACCACTTGAGCATGTTGTCATCTCCTTGGTTCAACCTTGACACTTAACTTCAAGTCTTGCATGTCCTAAATAGAAGCAGTATGTGCAACGGATCTCTAATACTTCCAATTAAGGACTCATAGGATGAGGCATTCTTCCTCCACACCAAAATATGTAAGACAAAAACTTCACCCAAACATAAGCATCTTTTTTAACTCTGAAAGAAAACATGGTACTTAGTTTTGCCCCGCATACCATTAGTAGCTGGTTCATATCCTAGAGAAAATCCTTGTAGTGCGCCTCAAGAACCAATTGCATTGCATCCATTTTTGCCAATGATTGAAAAAAATTTGTCCAAAACACCAACACCAAGTGACGCAAATTCATCAACCTATCACTCATGCATAAACAACAACAAACAAAACCAACCCCCAAAAAAGAAAGAAACAAAACACCCCAGCTCATCATCAATGGTAGTGTACACAAACAGCTGCCTTTTCCCTTAACTTTGAATTATGCCAACCAAGCACCTCTGGCACTACATATGTGGACATTCCACAACTTGCTTCAGCCCTAATTCCACATCACACTGGTTTACTCTGGCCAAATGACCCATCACTCCCTTCAGCCTGGAGATTTTCTACAACCGATTTTCACCACTTTGCTGGGTGCTTTTTTAATGAAGCTTGCAAGGGTTTCATCATTTGTTTTTGAAGGAAAAAAAAATCCAGTCTGGGCATCTGCCCCCATTTAAAAAAAGAAAGAGCTACCCGTTGCGGGTCTTTGAAGTTCAAGAGCAACTCAGGTCTGAATTATTTGAAAACCAGTTTTGGGCAGGTATGAGGTAAGTGCAGGTCTTCGAAAATCTGACCTCCAACTGTAAGATATATGTATAACCGGTCTGATACCCGCCTCAGGGGGTTTGGTACCCACTCAACACATAACCACAGTGAATATGTAACAACCATCCACATGTGACTACTACTTACCTAGTAGCTACCAAAAGTGCATTACCTACCTATACAGTAACCATTCTTGACCTACTTAATGTGCATTCACACTTGGTGTTAGGGACTCTAGTATTGAGTTCACTAACACCATGCTAGTCATTTAGACCTTACACCTACTCACCATGAACATTTTATGTTAAGGTACCATTCACTTAAAGCTATCACCCATTTAACATTGGGTGCCACCTAGGATGCCATGTAGATTTTCATTTAACACTGACTTAACATCAAGTGTGAATGCACCATTACTTATAGTACTTACCCACTTACCTAAGTAGTTAAACTAGGTACCTTTAGGTGGAAGTAGGAGGGTTTACGGGATGATAGGTCACCAAGGTGGAACCATGGTAACTCAGCCACAATCCAGTCATAATGGATTGAGATTTCAATGGATGATCTATTGGTGGGTGCTGGGTCACATAAATCCCACTGGACCTCGTTTGCCCTTTCCACCTAGGAACATGGTGAGAGTGCATGTGCGTGCTCCAGGGGTGGCACTCCATTAGATGGGTTTGGTGAACCAACACCAACAACACTCCATCCAGTTTGGTTGGTGTGTGTGAATAGGCCTAGGAAACATTTTTTCCCTTGTATTCTTGTCCCATAGTTAACCACACTGGTTAGCTATGTACTAACTACTAACCATCCAAATGCATCTACTTACCTATTAGCTAGTCACCAAGCGCCTGCCTTACCGACTACTTATGTATGTACATAATAACCTAAACTTACAATCCTACATAGTTCCATATGATACTTACTTAAGTAGTTAGTTTTCTAGGTAATGTGAGGGGGGGAATAATGAGAGTTAACCGGATAGGTTACCATGTTGGAAACTTGGTAACTCGAGGTGCAGTTCATCGACAATTGAGCTGTAAGGCGTTTGCAATGGATGGTGCCTTGGTGTGGGCGCTCTGTCACATTGTCTGTAAGATAGTAAGGGGGTTCTACTGGGACCTGTTGGCACATTG
>Ga0116229_10006643_pt1 | contig 18527 bp, 7 predicted proteins | sample S1TSphgellanicum_3_FD_87313 | JGI IMG/M metagenome (GOLD analysis project Ga0116229, IMG submission 87313) | Host-associated microbial communities from peat moss isolated from Minnesota, USA - S1T2_Fc - Sphagnum magellanicum MG | ecosystem: Host-associated > Plants > Peat moss > Unclassified... | reverse complement strand
TGCCTATTGACTTTCTCCCCTACTCCCAACTTCCACGTCCTAACCCTTTCCTTTCATACCTCCCCCGGGGCCCCCACTCTCCCTCTCAATCATCATGGCTGGTAATCAAGGGTGTGTCAAAAGTAGTTCGCCACTGCCCACAAACTGCTTGGGTACTGGGATCATATCTAAGAAAAACAGGAATCAGGATACTTCACATGTGAAGGTATCTTGAAGTCATAATGGCTCCATGAGCCTTGCAGAAGCATTTTGCCTGTTTTCTCAGAGAGAGATTGCCCCCTCCCGACACCCAGCAAAAACAAAGTGACAGGTCATTCAAGGGAAAGGATACCCAGCGGGCCAGCCCTGATTAAGTACAACACTGGACATGTGTTGTTTGAGAGTAGAGTTCTTCCTGCATCTGCTCTGGCAGATTGTAAAGTACTTGCAGAAATTTCCTAATACCCATAAAGCATTCATTGGAATTTGCTAGCGTATTTGAATGGCACCTCCTTGAATATCCCTCTTAGAAAATAGGAGGGATCTTACACTTCTAAAGGGGTCAGAGGGTTCTGAATGGAAGGGGTCTTACACTTCTAACGAGTGAGAGGGATCATAGGTCTGCTCCCTCTAAGATCCCTCCTATTGAGGAATAGTTGTAAGAGCCTTCCCCCTCCTACACCTTGTGATCTACACATGTTAACTTTCATGAAAGCCATTGCCTCATGCTTTTTGATGGGCAGAGCCCATGGGTGAGGGGCATACCAAAAATTTGAGGCCTGATTTAACTATCACCTCATTCTAGGCCTCTTGTTTTGGGAACATCCTTACCTTGGGTCTTTACCCTAAAAAAATATATTGCCTCCTCAAAAGTAAAAAGAAACTACAAGGGGCCTCTCACAATTGAACAAGGTCATCTACATGTCTGTAATGTAAGACCCTTGGGGTGGGGATATCCTTGAAATAAGTGGCCTATGATGACACAATAGCAAAGTTTGGTCCGTCAATTTGGGAATGTTGCTCCCATGTGAGCCTTACCTACTGTAAAGCTTGAGACAAACTTCATCAAAAGCCTAAACATATGTTTGTGGGAAGGCTGTTCCAAAGGGTGTCCCCTAATACGAGGCTTGTACCTTTGATGGTAGTAACCTCAGGGTGTAGGCCCAAAGATTAGGAGAGGCCCTGAGGCAGGCCTTCCCAAGTGTAAAGCTTGAAAGGTTTTTAATGCACATGGTAGAAGGTCTGCATGTGATCAGTAGAAGGGTCCTTCAACTGTTGAATCAATCTTCTGTGTGGGGGAGGTGCTTTCAAATATTTAAAAAAAGCCTTGGCGTGCATGACATACCCACACACTTTGTTGGGTTTAATGAAACTTCAAGAATCCTTTTTAAACTTGGGAAACAACATCCTGGGTATAAAATTCTTATCATAGAGCGAGTCACTCATTAAAGCCCTAAAAATATGATATGGATCATAGATGCCCTTGGGATATCCCCACGTCTTCATTCCCAATGCATGTCTTCAATTCTTTACAGGCGGCCCCTTAAATTAGGAGTCCGGTGGGTGCGCTTCTATTTTTTTTGCTGTAGGTAGTGATCTGACCGTCAGAGTTTTGTGTGATTGCACCAACGGTTTCAAAATTTGAGGTGTTTTCTTTTAAGAAAATGTGCTAAAATTCAGTTGCTCGATCAAGGGCCGGCCATACATAGTGTTTAGTCTGTAGTGGTGAAAGAAGCCCTAGCATCTAGCTCTGTCATGTGGTCACCTTTCCGGCATCTAACATCGTGCAAGCGAAGGAAGTTGATCATAACTTTTCTAGACTGTACACACCAAAGTCACCGAAGGCAACACTGCCATGGTCGTTTATTTGAAGTGCATCCAAACTTGCAATAGGAAGTAAGTTCGTCTTTCTTCTCCTTTCATTCAATCTTTGGTTCTTGTCTTCAGTTTCTATTATCATTGTTTTCACCCTGTCCATGTTTTGTGAACTTTGTGCTCTCTGTAATTTTTTTTGAATTTGCTTTGTCCTATCGTGGGCGAAGGTTTTCAAGGCAATGCCTTTGGTCTCATCATGTAGCTTCTTTCTTTGCAGCATTGGAAATAGGGAGTCAAATTCTTGTATTTTGCTTCAAGTTTGTTATAATGCAGAATTTCCCATAGGATTGCTTTTGGTGTTGTTGCTTGTTTTGTTTGCATAGTTGGAATTGGTGAATAACATTGTTGTTTTTTTTGCTTCAAGCTTGTTTTATTTCACTTGCAATTCTTCTCACAAAATTGTTTTTGGTGTTGTGTTGTCTTTCTTTGCATAGTTAGAGATGTGGATGAATGTCATTGTTTTCTACTCCTGCTTGCTTTGTTCCAAAGGTGCATAGCTTTTCATGATAGTGCCTTGGGCATTCTTGAATTGTTTCTTTCTTTGTAGCATTGGAGATATGGAACAACATTGTTTTTTGCTTTAATTCGTTTTGTTTCATTATGCATAGAGCTTTTCATGACATTGATTTTGATGTTGTTGTGTTGTTTATTCATTAGCAAACAAGGTTTCATTGCTCAATTAAGCATGATTTATTGCTTTTTGTTTTGTGGGTTTTGATTTCTTGAATGTTGTTCTAGTGGGCATTATTACAACTTTTGACAATTTGTATAAGTCTCTTCCTTTGCTATTAGACACTTCCAACAAAATCACTTGTTTTCACACTAAACACAAGTGGATTACGTCAATTGAAGGACAATGCTTGCATTCAAGGTTGAAAGGAAGTAACAAATTAATATTGTGGCCTAGAAATATACCTTCTTCATTCATTTGTTTTTCATTAGGAAATTAGGTTCATCACATGGTGATACTTTGCCAAAATCCTAATTTTATGACTATATCCATGACTACATTTGTAGTAATATGTGATATACATAATTAGCGATTATCTCATTGATTTGCATTTGTTGTTGTTATCATCTAGGTGGTTGCAAGGTAAGATGAATCATTTTTTGCATAACACAACAATTTTTTTGTTTACCCATCTAGTCATAGACATGTTCATAGTTAGGAATGTCATTCGACATATGACCTTCATTACCATTGCCATATCAAACATATGGATATAGAAATAACCATGTGACATGATGGACATCATACAACTATAAACATAACATGGTCTTTATTTAAATTAACTTAACCTAACTACCTAGCTACTTATTTACCTATGGTAACCTACCTACCTATTTATTTACAACCTATCCACTTATAGTTTAAGGGGTAAGTATAATTGGGTGGTACCATTAAGAACCACTTGTGGCCATTTTTCAAGAATTCTTGAAAAAATTATATATATATATATATAATTTCCTATTAGTGCATTCATGTAACTAAAGGTTTTAATTATGTGTAGGGCAAAATGAAGATTTTAAAAAAAAAATATAGGATGATAAGGTTCAAAAATTTGTGTTCTTTATTACACAAGTGTGCAATCACAATTAAATGAACCACTTTAAGCACAACCAATTTTGATTTTACATTTTAAAAACGATAAACTTAATGTTGGAAATGTGTGACGTGTTTTTAAAAGAATGTTTGAAATATAACATTGTAATATTATGATAAATTAGAAATTAATATAATAAATATAGAATACCCAAAACACTTATTATTAAAGAATGTAACCAAATTTCAAAAACATGGTTTCAATAATGAAGCCAATATAAATCAACTAATCCTTGTTTGTTGCATTAACCTATTAAGAGTCTTTTGGACTATGTATTTAGTATAGAGGAGGCACACATTGTGGGTCATTTTATCACATGTTGGTTCACAAGAATTCTAAAAGCACCATAAAAATGATTAAAACACTAGAAAAATATTATCATTTGCAACCAAAAAAAAAAAGTTGTTTACATTATTTTTCAAGAATATACAACATTTTTTAGTTGCAAAAGTTGGTTGTAAATGAAAAATTTCTTCTAGTAAAAATATAAAAACATGTCCAAATTTGAATTAACATGGGTCATTAAAAAATCCATGATGTGCATAATGTACATGTATAAACAAATTATTCAAATATTATACCATAAAATCACAAATCATTCTTGAAATCAAATTGGTTTGGGAAAATGATAGTGTGATTCTAATACCATCCAATCATAATTAACCCCATTACTTACTTACCTACCAATTTATATATTACCATCTTGTAACCTACCTACCCACTCACCCACCCACTTACATGTTATGTACATATAATTTACCCACCTATTTCCTGCATACCCACTTATGTATTACTAATCCCCAACCTACCTACCAATATACTTTTCATCCTTATTTTCATATAATATCTTCATTTATATTACTTGAATTCACAAAGGCCTTTGCTTTCTTACCCCTTTTTTTTTTTGAACTTTGGTTTCCAATTTAAAATCTTTATGGTTACAAAACATATATGCATGATACCTTCATTTTTTAATTATATATATGGGAACCTTTTTTTTGAATTTGGATTCTTTATATTCCATTTAAATGATGCCCTCACTAGAAGAAATCATGTTGTTTACAACCACTTCCCATGCAACTAAATGCAAATAAATGTTGCATGTAATTATTTTTCAAGTTTGGATGAATTTTGGTCTTTTTTGTAATTAGTTGCAATGATGACACGTTCCATCCTTCCTCTAGGTTGATTTCTCATGGTATATATATAAATTATTTATATATTTTTACAAGAATATATATATAATTGCACATGCAATCAAAATAATGCACATTAACGTTCCATTTGGTATTTACCTACTGGGTGTTAAATATTAAGTACATATTTGTACTTAATACTTAATAGATAGGTATTTAGTACCTAATAGGTAGTTAATCAATAAGTAGTAAAATACTACCTACTAATTATCTAAGTATTAGGTATTAGGTAGTACTTAGTATTTAGTAGCTAGGTGCATAGGTATTTAAGGACCTCCTAATATTAAATACCTAGTTTTTACTAGGTAGGTACCTAAGATAGAACTATAAATATATAGTAGGTACTTAATAGATAAAAGGTAGTAGTTGTGACTAGGTTGTGATGTTCCAACTAAAATTGTATTCCATATGATTTGTCTTCTTTTTAAATTTTGTAAATTATATAACTAGGTTGGTTAAGTGCATTCATGATATTCAAATGTAAGAATTGTTGTATGGGAAAAGCTAATCAAATTGGTTTCACCCTAAAATTATCCTTAAAAGACTTAAAACCTAGACCTAGGTTAAGTTAGGTGTACTAGGCTTAACTTAAATGGCACATAGCCATAAAGCTAGGTTAGATTAGTTAGCCTAGGTCTAGCTTAATGCCATCTATGTTGGGCCAGGTAACCTAAGCATCCTAGACCTAGCCTAGGTGCCACATGGCACATTGTGATTAATGGTCATTTAAAACCTTAATCCTAATATAAATATCCTTGATGAATCTAAGGTGTACACATGCTAGTCCTATGACCATTTGATATGTACTTATATATGATTACAAATAAGTAATCACAATTGTAATTACATTGTTTCCCTTTGACAAACAACACATGGTTCATTTTCTTTTGTTAGATACACACTTTTTTTCTCATGAATATGTGACATGTGTTCATGTAGTGCATAGCCTTTGGATTGGCATGTGTCAAATTTTTGTTGATGGAAATTGTAGTTGCATTGTAATGAAAATATAGTTGCATGGACACATTCGAATACCTACATATATGGTCAACATGTTTGTATTGTACATTGCAAAAGTTCATTTGTCACTTGAGAAAATATGTTTGATGGTTATTTGTCATTTGCTATCCAGTCGATTATTAATTGTAAGTGTTATTTGCAATTTAACAAATAGTTGGAAAGACCAATCGCATATAACAATTTTTCTTCTAGTGCCTCTTAGAATTCTATATTAAATCCTATTGTAATTAATGTAAAAGACCACAATTAAAGGTAGTCAAAATTAAGATTCATGAAGTCTCGTGAATGTGAAGGATTAAAGCATGGTTTGTTATGCATGGAAACATCAATGAGGTCAAAGTATGCTTTACTATAACTTTTAGGCAATCCTTGTGTAACCCTTTCTTTTATAAGCATATCACAAACAACCTTTTTTTATTGGTGAAATTCTAGCAAAAGGGAAATTAAGAATTAAAAAATCAATCTATTTTGGAAATTTTCAATTACCAAAAATGAGAAAAAAAAGTAGTAAAAATTGCTAGATTTTTATATTTGGCCTTGATGTGTAACCAAAATATAGAAGGATGATTAAATATTTGTATTTTCATATTTGGTTTATAGCCCAATTTGGTTAAATCTTCTAGAGATGATTGCAACTTTTTCTACATCTACCTATGGATAATGGATGATAGCCATTTTGGCTACAAACAAACTTTTTTTTAAAACTTTGTTCTTTGAATTATTTATTGTGGCCAATATCACCCATGCAATCATGAATCTTCTTGTAATGTCCATATAGCAGCCCCATTTATTCTTAGAGGTTATTACATTGTGAGAATATTCAAAATTACCATTACCCATGACAATTGTTGAAGTGCATTTACATTTTGTGATTTGTGGTTCCATATTGTTTTAGGAGTAAACCACCTCCAAAGTGGCTTCATGCTCCACTTGTTTTCCATGATGAGTGATAGGATTTCAAAATTCTTGCAATTTGGTTATTTGGGTTTTCTTATTGTGAATCCTATGGAATTTGAATTTATAAAACAAAACCTTTTCATTTCTCAATTTTTTTTGAAGTGGACCTAATGTTCTTGTGTTGTTGTGACTAAGGTTTATGATGTCTACAACAATTGAGTAACAATTCTTCTACATCACTCTTAACGTATTCCAATTTCATATTATGTATCGATTTCTTGAAATTCAATTTATTCCTCAAATTTGCTTTTAAAATACTAACATGGTTTATTCTTTATGGATGCATGCAATTTGATGGTTCCACAAAACATCAATTGTATTTGTTGAAGTGACACTTTCAACATTGTTTGTTGGTGTTGATGTTGCCACTTGGTGAATTGGTTGATCATGTTTCACTCATCATTGAAAGGTTGTGACTCAACTATTTGTGAATTGGTGATCCCATTAATGAAGGCTTTGTTCAAAGACATTTTGTTCACAATTTTCAAAGTGCTAGATCTTGATAGGAAACAAATAAGCTACAATTTGTGTAAATAGGTAGGATGGAGCTTTACAATTCATTGCATAGCATGGACTATAATTATGTAGGGAAATAGACTTGCATTGGAGACATTTTTGTGAAAGACAACATTTGTTGTGTTGGTGACTACCTTCATATATCACAACTAGGGATGAATGAAGAAAAAAAGAAAAAAATAGTTAACATTGAGATAATTTTTCCAATTTTGAAGGTTCATCTAATACCAAAAATTGTTTTTAAAATGTACATTATTTGAAAATTCATTGATTGTAATCTTAAGTTGTTGTCACCAAGTTGACATTGATGCCATGTCATTGGCCTTTGAGCATTTGTTGTTAGGTAGAATTGGTTTGATGTGATTTAACACCCACCAATGCACTAGTTGAAGAAAACTTATTTTGGGTTTTCATTTGGATGAAACTCAACCTAGCCCCCAACAAGGGTCTGCGTGGGTTTTGAAAAAAAAAAACCTAATTTTTTTGGTCATTTTTTTCCTTCTTTCTTTTTTTTCTTTCTTCTTCTCCTTCCTTACTTTTTTCTTTGCTCCCCCCCCTCCCCCCCCTTTCATTTTTTTTCATTGTTTTTTTGTTTTTATGCAATAAGTTCTTAGAACTTTTCATTGTTATTTTCTGTTTGTTTTGCAATGGAATTCATTAGTGTGTTCTTGATGATTAGAAGGTGTTAGGGAGCCACCATCACCCCCTTTTTTGCCATCATCATCCCACTTCCAAGCTTCAACAATACTCCATATAAGTCTCATTCTTGGGCATTAAAGAAGAATTTAGGTGACATTTAACTTCAATGACAACAAGCTTATAGTTCATTGTCATCATTGCCTTTTGTTTTCCAAAGAAGAAAAAGAAGAAAAGGAGAAAAAAAATCAAAGAAGAAGAAATAAGAAGAAGCGAAGAAGGAAAAAAATCACAAAAAAAAAAGAAAAAAATCAAAAGAGAAGAAGAAAAAAAGAGAAAAACCTAGAACAAAAAAGAAAAAAATAAGGATTAAAAAGATTGAAAAAAAAAGGAAAGGAAAAAAGGAAAATGAAGAAGATTTATTTATTTATTTATTTTTATTATTTTGTCTTGTGGATTTTTTGATTTCCTTGTTGTTGAAGATTGAGATTTTTTGGTGGTGTGTATTTGGAAGGCTAAAAGGTCCAAATGTGTTAATTTGGGTGGAGTATGTTTGGAAAGTTGGAAGGTAAGATACTATTTGACACAAAAACACTCATTGTTTAATCAAATTTTTATTGTTCCATTATTCAGGTAACCATATTCCATTTTGAAAATTAGTTGTAGGAAAATGCAACAATAATAGTTAAATCTTTAAAAGAACAAGTAGGAATGTGAGTGTTATATATGTTGATGAATGATCATTTCATCACAATAGAATAGGTAGCAAAGTTGTTAGGGATTGATGAAATGAAGTCAAGGTTCAAGCTTGAAGATAATCTCAACCAATTAAGTCAATCATTTATCACAACAAAATGATAAAGCTTTTCATTCTTGCCTTTAGTTTTTTTAGAAAAACCTTATGGTATGGAGATGTGTGGTGTTTGTTCATTTCATTACCATGTTATGGAGATGGTATGATGTCTAGTGTTGTCCATTTTTTTATCAATTGAATGCACTTCTCTCCACATCTTTTGATCAATCATGAATTTTTACCTAGTTGATCATTTTCCTTCTCATACATGATATGTTCCTTTTGTATTATAACTTCTTTCATAATAATTGTGTAAACTTGCACATGTCAAGTAAAATGTAGCACTTGCCATTTCTTGCATATTTATTTTAGGCCTTCTTTTAGTCATGGATTTTTTACCACTTTGGTTTATAAACATTGTTCATTTAGTTTTCCACTTGATTCAACTTGTTTCACTACTTGATTCGAGGTTATAATAAAATGGTCTTTTGGGTTTCTTTACACTTTGATGAATAAGTTAGGAGGGGAGTTCGAAATAAGGTCCCATACATTAGTCATAAGTTTTAGTAGTATTTTATGGAATGTGAGGTGTATGCATGTAGGTTATTCTCCATGAAGGTGGAATGTTGTTAATTTGCATAAATTCAATATGGGTTCTAAAAGGCCCATCACAATCACTGTAACATAAACATAAATGGTTGAAGAATGTAATGTCTATTGTGATTGCATTTATATAGTGTAACAAAATAATTTAGATATGAAAAATCAACGTGGTCATCCATTTCCATGAATGTGAAATGATTCATGGATGGCATGCTTTCATACCCACCCATTTATTTCCTTATTATTTGTTTGCTTTAGGTTTTTTTGGAATTGTGGGTTGTTGTTTTAATGTAGATTTTGTGGGACCAATAAAAACAAAATTGTGATGATTGTGGTTTGTCTTTAAGTGGAACATCCCCACATCTATACCCACCAACATGTGGAGAATGTAACAAAAATGGTAATAATTTATTGCCAAGTGCATGTGGATTGTAATTTTAAAGAAGGTTCTTCCTTAGATAAGGACTAGGGTGTGGGTAAGATTGTATGTAATGGATATTTTTAATACAATTTTTTGCAATTTCCATACATCTATTGTGTACATTAAGGCTAAGGTTTGCATTTGAAGACATCATCACTTATGACATTCAGATACATATAAAGTAAATTTGATTTTTGGTAAACTTTTTGTCCTAGAATCAAAATCTTCATCTATTGTTTCGTCATAATTTTACATTCGTGTTACTAAAGCTTAGCCCGATGTGTATTGAATACCATGCGTAAATATTGTAAATTTGCCCTGACATGATGGGGATTTGACAAGACATTATATAGGTATTGGAATTGTGTATAATGCCTTCATATGAATCATGAAATATGCATTGAGATTTTAAGAAAAAATTGCAATACTTGGATATAAATACAAAAATATGTGTTGGTTTATTAGGGTTTAATTGTCCTTCCAAAGCCCAATTTGAAGGCATGCAAGTATTGCATTTTGGGATTGTCTTCAACTAACAACCATGAATTAAAACTAGGTCATTTTCATTGGAGTTTATGAATAAACATTTTGAAGGAAAACCATTATGTTAACACATGTGGGTCATGAAAATAGGTGTTGGTTTTGGGAACTTTAAACCATTTTAAACATGGTGGTTTAAGGTTGACGAAAGTATTGCATTCTTGAATTGAGTCATCACCCAATTACCTTTGACTAGGACTAGGTGGTTTTCATAGGTCTCCATGTGCAAGTATTGTGTTTTTGGATTGGGTTGTCACTCGCTTACCTTCAGTGAATACCAATGATTTTCATAAGTCCTTATATGTGGGTTTTAACAACTATAAAAAAAATTCTAAATATTTTAATTAAACCCTAACCTTAAGATGCTAGGGTTTATGGCATCTACCATTAGGATTATTTCAAATTTTATGTATTTATTCTTTTGAGTTAATTAATTAAAAACTCCACGATTAATTCTTCAACTCATTATTTTCTTTCATTTGGACAATTTTAATATTCAAAACATAATTAATTTTATAAATTTTTATTTTATTTTAGGTTTAAACCCTAAACCCTAAACCCACATCCAAATGGCTTTTTGTCCTAAGACTCCCAAGTGGGAGTCTCGAAATTGCCAAAGTTGGGATTCTCGTGACTTTTGAGCGCCATAACTTTGTGTGGAGACCTCCGATCAAGATGAGGTCTGAATCAAAGTTCTGATCCTCGTCAAGAGCTTTTCAACGATATGTGGCACGCCACCTGCACCCACAGAAATTGGGTCGATTCCCGACTTTTAGTGGTCGGGAGTCAAATTGCCAATTTGATTCCCGACTTTTCTTTTGGCCATAACTTGTGTTTCAAATGTCCAAATGGGTGATGTGAACTCATTTTAGACATCTACGTTTCAACATCTTTCTAATGATATAAAGAACTTTTCAAACCAATGGGTTTTGGCCCCTGTAATCGCTCTTTGAAGATTTGGGAGTCCTTTGGGACTCTAATTCCCCAAGTGGGAGTTGCCTTGGGAGTGTGAGGGTTCATTCTCTCACACCCTCTTGCATTCCCGGGAGTATAAGATGTGCCTCCTGGGTTTCCTTCTTATCTCGCCTTCTTGTAAGTCTTTGCCTTGGTCATGAGCCCAAGGTTAGGGTTACGACACACTTACTTTCAATGAAGACCAATGATTTTCATAAGTTCTTATATGTGGGTTTTGAGAACTATAAAAAAATTCTAAATATTTTAATTTTACCCTAACCTTAATTATAGTTGTTAGGGTTTATGACATCTACCATTAGGATTATTTCAAACTTTTATGTATTTATTCTTTTGAGTTAATTAATTTTAAACTCCACAATTAATTCTTCAACTCATTAATTTATTTCATTTGGACAACTTTAATATTCAAAAAATAATAATTTTATAAATTTTTATCTTATTTTTGCATTTGTATGGTCTACCTTAAGATGTGAATATTGTGTTTTTAGAATGCAACTAACAACTATACAAATTACATTAATATCTAACCTTGACAACTATACAAAGATATTTAAATACAAAAATATTTCTTTTGTAATTAGTAGGCAAGTAGGCAAATAGGTGGGTGGGTTAGGGGTTTAATACGAAGGTTTTGTTAAGAGTTAGAGGTGTGGTTAGGAAGTAAAAATGTTTTGCCAATAATAAAAGGCTAGCCATGAAAGAAAGAAGTTTTGTTGAAAAATATAGAAAGTTCAACTAGGAAATATAAAAGTTTTGCTAAAAGATAGAAGTTTAAGTAGGAAAAGATTTAAAAGTTTTGTTAAAAGGTGGAGGTTTAATTAAGATGTATAGAAGTTTGTTGAAACACATAATTTAATTAGGAAGTAGAGAGGTTTTTGAAAATAGATAAAAATTTAAGTAGGAAGAAATAAAGGTTTTGCTAAAAGATAAAAGTTTAATAAAAAATCAAATTTTTTTTGTTAAGAAATAAAAATTTAGAGATAAAAGTTTTGTCAAAAGATAGAGATTTAATCAAAAATATATAAATTTTTTGTCGCAAGATAAAAATTTAATCATAAAGAAATAAAGGTTTTGTGGATAGATGAAATGTTAGTGAGAGAGAGGTTTTGTTAAGAAGTAAAAGTTTAGCCATGACAAAATAAAAGTTTTATCGAGAAGAAAAGGTTTAATCAGGCAAAAATAGAGGATAAATAGTTAGGTGCTTGGTTGTTAGTTGGGAGACAGCGTCAAAATGTAGGTCAGCAAGGTATTTAGATCAATAGGGTAGCTAGGTCAATAGAGTAGGTAGCACGGAGGTCAGGGTTGAGAAAAAAAGCCAAAGAGAAAAAGTCAGAGGTCAGCAGCTCAAAAAGGTTGAGTGTGGGACACTGTTGCTTAAGGTAGGGTCAGGAGCCAGATGAAAGAATGCAGCCCATAGGACTATGGACACAGAGGCTGACTGGTGCATTGGTGGGTGCTGGTTCACTGTGGCACCTTAAGAGTCTTTTTTTATTCCCGAACACTATTTGGCTTATCTTTTCTACCTTACCGTTATCCTGGGTCTAAGCGCCCAGGTTTTTCTACCCTCGAGGACCAGCAAAGAGTCGGTATAAAGAAACCCTATAGGTACGTGCCTGGGAGGTTTGAATTCTAACCCGTGTAGCACAAAATAATGACCGATACCATTCCCCAACCCTTTACTGGACTCTTACACTCTAGTAATTGAATACCCCTGCAAAGTTGGAATGGGTGTTAGAGTGGACCAAATGTGAATCAGCGCCTACACGGATACCTTCGAGTGAGTGGCGCCTTTTAGTGGATATGACTTAATATATGTGGATATGTAACTTATTTCTCCCAACAAATGTTACATTTGGACTTTGAGTTATGCCTTTAAGTGGCAATATTTCACTCAGATGATGTTAAATTTGGATTCAGAGATCTTGATTCAATCTTTGAATTGAATATTTCTGATGTCTGGGAGCAAACTGATTTTTGGGGTGGGGGGGCAGGGAGAGGGGTTTAGTTTTTCCCAGTGTTTGGCTGATTCTTTCCTTTTCTGGAAGAAACCCCAGTTGTGATTTGGGTTGGCTTTGGTTCCCATTCCACACATAAATAGAATCGGAAATTATTTGTTCCAGTTTTGGTTCTAAAATTCAGTTCCCATACAAATAGTTCTCACTGCATGGAGATTTGGAGCTGCCGGTTAATTGACAACCACAGGTTACTCACTGGTTGGAATAACCATTATGTAAGAATCATACCTATCATGGTTCCACACAATATTTTTTTAAAATATTATTGTTATTATTAAATTTTTACTTTCCTAGTATATTATTAGCTGCACTAGTCATGATTTTATTTATTGATAAAACTACTAATAAATTTTCATATTTACGTTTTTTGCGAACTTTTGTATTTTAAGAGTTTTTTTGATATTTATAATAATTATCAATCCAAGATTCTTAATCACGAGAAGCCTATTTTGTTAAGAAACAATTTTTCACACCAAAATAGGATTGGGAATATTGTTCTAGGTTTGGTTCCTCAAAACAATTCTGCTTCCAGTTTGAACTCAAATTTTGATTTTGAAAACTGTCTCGGTTCAGATTTGTCTTGATCTAACTGGAACCGGTGTTGATTGTTTTTTAAAGCCAAGAGGTGGTGTTGGGCAGGTAGGCCTACGCACTTTGTCAAGTAAGAACTGATGATTAGTGAGAACCGAACTGGAACTGGGTGTAATTTTCAAAACCCAAATCAAAACCAGAACCACAATCAGATTCTATTTTTAATGAACCAGACCTGGTTCTATTCCTATATGAAACCAGAATCAGAACTGAGATATACATGTTTTTGAAAACTAAGTGACTCAAACCGGGGTTAGCCATAGGTTAACTCATAATTAGGCCCACTTTGGACAAGGGTCGAGAGTCCAATTTCCTAGGAACCAATTTGGACTGATTTGAAGCAAATTGAATCCTTGAGTTGGACTGTACCTTGGTCCCTAGCCTGATTCTTATTTAGTTCTTGAAATCAGGAGCTCTGCTTTTAGAACTGTTTTCTGGTCTGAACCAATTGCCATGTAGGTTTATCCTCAATTTGCCACTTTTTGGTCTTGGATCCTCGTCTAAAGGCCTTGGGAGCAATTTAAAGCTTTCAACCAATAAGATTGGTGGAATTCATTGGTCCCTGGATCTTGGACACTCGTCTAAAGTCGCCCTTAGATGTTCTTCTGGTTCAAGTTAGTAAGAACCGAACTCGAATCAGGTCTGATTTTCAAAACCAAAACCAAAATTATTTTTTCATGAATCTGGAACTGGATTCCTGATTGTATTTATGTGCAGAAATTGAAACTGAAACAGTTCTGATTCACCTTTAAAAAGCAAAACCTGAGCTTCTTCATAAAAATAAAGAACCAGCCAACACTGGTTTTTACAATATTGCCAGGAGGTGCTGGTGGACCTCACACATCCCTACAGGTAGTAAAACCCTGGGGGAAAAAGAAAAGAAAAAAGAAAGCCCAAAATTCTCAAAGACCTTACAGGTTTGAGCCTGTGGTCCGACTGCAATAATAATCACACAGTAACAATAATAAGAGAGAGATGGTGAGGCAAGGTGATGATGTTACGTATGGTGGTACTTAAGTGAAGGGGATTTGCTGCGGATTTGGTGTGTGGATTCCTGCCTGATTTTGTTGAAGAATTTGTCAGAATCTTGTTCTCCCCGTCTCCAGCATTTACTACTCTTGTGTGCAGAAGGCCCCACAAGCAAACCTGTCCAGCCAGCCCCTAAATTTCCAGTCACTCGCCCCTTTCCGTCCATAGCCCCATTATTGATCAATTATCTTCTCTGGGAATCGCAATGAGGAGGAGGAGAAGAGGGTCCCGCACGTTGCAGATCAGTCCCGCCACCCTAATAAGAATATGTAAGGGTTTTTCTACTTCATTCTATCTTCAGTCCCCGGGACCTAACGATTCAGAATAAAAGATTGGATAGATTCTACTGGATCACCATATTATTAACTTGACTGACATCCGCACCTGATCTGACTGCTGCCTGTGATCACCACCATCATAGAACGTGACATTCTGTTTTCTGTCAAACAACTGTGATTTTTGCATGAATATATTATATTTTCATGGGTTGGATTTTAACTTCCTATAGCCCTAATCCATGCCAAAGTCTGGTTGCCCTCTCTTTTTTGTTATCCATTGACCTTCACGACATGTGTGGGCTAGTTACCTGTGAAGATGATGATGCATATGGCAAGAGCAACCAATACCTGCAAGACATGCTGCAAATTGGAACTCTAGAGCTTTAGTTCATCTTTCTCTAGCATTTAATAAATGAGCATATGAATACAGCACATGAATGAGTGAGCAGATGCAGACAATCTTTTGTGAGCAAGCACCTCAGTTGCAGCTTTCATTGACCTAAGTGCTAGCTAAGACACACTAAATTTCTTTTAGGAGAAGTGATGATTCTTGGAATCCTTTATTCCGAGGTCTCAAAGTGGAGAGCCATGCATGCATAGGTAGTTTACCAACCTTTGTGCATACAACAGAAGGGAAAATAGTAGAGAAGCATCTGCCTTCAGAAAACACAACAAAATCACACATGGGGAAAAAATGCAATTGTTGCAGATGAGCAGTGCACCAAAGGTGTAAATTTGGGCACCAAAAATATGGACTGGAGACCAGCCGAGCTTTTCACAGAAATACATACCAAAAATTTCCAAACAAGCCTACTCCTTACACTACAAAGAAGCACATCTGACTGCATTCTTTGCTCAAGGTGGGACAAAAGCTGAACAATGAGAGTCCCTTGAGTCCATGAGTAGTTGAAGATCAATTTGATCAAGGATTGTGTCTGGAGATGTTGACATTTGTCTTTTTTGTTTGTAGCAACATTTGTTGCACTTTGCTACTTCTCATGGAGCCTATGTCTAAAAACTTTACCACTTGGGGGATTAACTTCGAATTCTGTACGCAGAGTGGGAAGGAGCACTGCTTTTAGCAGGTATCTCCATACTTTGATGAATACATGTTATCATTATGAATTGTTAACCAGTCATGCTGGCTAGTCTCTATATTACAGTTCTGCTGACCTTATCACATTTACCCTATGAAACTGTAGTTATCACTTATCAGACACTCTGACAACATCATTTGCAATATCTTTAGTTAGATTTGAAACCATTAGCCACCTTGTAACCAACCTTCAGTTAGTGACAGTATTAATTACAAAATTGGGAACAAAGTATACTTTCAAGCTTCAAATGTCTAATGACCTCACAACTATGGTTTGCCAAAAAAAAATCCCCATGCTATTAGTGGATTATGAGTAATCAGCCAAATTACCAATTGGGTTGGTTATTTACGACCAGACTTAAACTAACACATAATTGTGCAACGTTTACTGGCACGATCTACCCAGTGTCAATAATCTGCTTGATGTAACACTTTGCATTGCTCCAGATTTCCCCCAATTACATTGGCTGCACACATACATTATTGATGGTAAGTATGGGGCAGTTCAAATGGGCTAGTATGTAACTAACAGAACAAGATCTGGTGGGGCCCATGGCATGATCAAGTCATGGTTTTAGGGCTTCGATGTTGGTAAGATGGTGCTAGTGAACATGACCTCCATGGAACAGGTAATATACAGCACAAGGAGACCCAACATTGGGAACAAAGAGATGGCAAAATATCTTGTCTTTCTTTCTAACAAGTTTGAAAAGTACATTGTACTTTCCAACTTCCTGTGTACAATCACGGTACAGTAGACTAAAGTTCATCACAATGGAGAAGAAAGTTGATGAGGTGAAATGAGGTGAAATTATGGCTGGATGTTCTGATCTGGTACTCTGAATGGCAGCTCATCCCATGATTACTGAGCCCTTTTGGTAATATGTGTAACTCTAACGGCATCAGTGCTGGGATTGGTGCACCTTTGATGCGATTCCTTAAGCATGTCAACGTGGTTTTCATCTTTGTCAAGTCCACTTATTGGAGTGCCTTCTCAACATGTAATGTCAAAAGTGGGCACTTAATGTGTGCCCAATAAGCAATCCGGAACCATTGAGTAGGGGCAATAAGAGGTTTTTGTCTGCAGTTGGCAGGGAGAAGTAGAATGCAGATGGCATATTAAGACTAACTACGCAAAACTGGTGACCACTGACACTCCTAAATGCCTTAGGATTTGCATTTGAAAATCTGTGATTTTGAGTTAGAATGGAATAAGCCAAATATCCACCCACTAAAATATATGACTAAAACTTCAATGCTTGGGATACCACCCATGGAGTGCGGGTCATTTTATTGGGTGGGTTTTCTGGAAATGCAGTCTGCTGTAGAAGTGAGAATTATATCATTTTAGATTTGCATGTTTGATAGCGACCCAAGTGGTAAACTCAACTATTTGAAGAGCACTTGAAGCAGCGGCATTTGTGAGCAGCTGAAAAGAATATTTACATGTCTTTTCAAAATTAAATTTATATATCATGATAACTTACTAGCAAAATTGAAAAAAGGTCAATTCGATTTCAAGTCTTGCTCAATTTAGGACGAAAAAATGCAGTATTGTGATTGAAGTGTTTGCAGACAAGTAGCAGAACATATTCCCCTGGTAAAAACAACTATGGACGTAGCTGTAAGTAGGCAAAAGCCTGGAGATTGAAGCTCCAATGCATGCCACTGTCCCCAAACTTTTTCCCCCTTAGTTGCGGGGAAAAAAAAAAAACGTTTGCGCAACAGAAGGGGAGAAAGATTTTTCAGCTGTTTGTGGGGGATTTTGTACTGATCAAAACCCCGGTTCTTTATCTTTCATCAGTAGCTCTGCGTTGGGAGGCACGTGTAATGAATAGCGGCCTGGATGTCTGTAGAAATCAGCGGGCACAAATGGACCTTAAGATCGATGGGGGTTTCAGAATAGTGGGACCAATAAGTAATAGCCCGGACAGAGCTCGTTAGGGAGTATTAGCGTCTTTCCTAGCAGTTGGTGCAAGTTCGAAAAAAACAAATAAGTGGTACTTGTTGCCATAACAACCCCGATTCTCTTGATTCACTGTAGAGATTTGTTTGGCAGTGGTGAGTAGCCCACCCAACTGATGACTGACGGACTGACCCGGGGAGTCGGGAACCGGGACCCCTCCTCCTCGCCCTACCCCCACCCCACGCTGCCCGCTTTCTTTTCCCTCGAACTACAACATGTCAACTTGGCTGTAAGATTTCCAGTGACCAATCACAAGGAGAATCAAACTTTGCCACACTACTGTTGTTCAATCCATGTTGCTTTCTTTTCAGTTTGCGCAAATGTCGCACAATCGGGTCTCTCCCTGCCTTGTGAAATACATGTATGTATATATGTATGTATGTAACTACTAGCTTGTGAATCCATAGAGCCAAACGTGTTGAGAGAAGAAGAAGAAG
>Ga0116229_10006640_pt1 | contig 18532 bp, 18 predicted proteins | sample S1TSphgellanicum_3_FD_87313 | JGI IMG/M metagenome (GOLD analysis project Ga0116229, IMG submission 87313) | Host-associated microbial communities from peat moss isolated from Minnesota, USA - S1T2_Fc - Sphagnum magellanicum MG | ecosystem: Host-associated > Plants > Peat moss > Unclassified... | reverse complement strand
TCGGCGCTTGCCGCATGTTCCGGGAACATCGGCGGTGGCTCGTCGACCCTGCCGGGCAGCGGGGCATCGCCGATTTCCCAGGTTGCGCAGCCGACGGCCACCCCGACGCCGCTGCAGCAGAGTGCGATCGTTACCTACGGCGATCCGAACATCACCGGTCCGCAGCCGCTGCCGACGATCGCCGGCTACGGCGGCGTCATCACGCTGCCGACGCCCGGCGCCTCACCGAAGGGGCAGCAGCCCGTCGCAATCGGCATCACCGCCGGTATCGTGCAGCCGACCGATGCACCGGTGTTCGATCCCTCCGCCGAGGCGCGCAAACACAACTTCTTGCTCGGCTTGAAGAAGGCCGACAAGACCGCGCCCGTGCCGCTGTTCTTCATTTCGCTGGTTGCGACGTCCGACGTCACGTTGCACGAATTGCCGAAGATCGCGATCGACGTCCCGCGCGACATCGTCCTCAAGTACCGCGCGGGAACGTTCGGCCTCGCGCTTTTCGACCCGGCGAAGAAATCGAAGCATTACGATCTCGCGGTCGCCGACCTCGATCAGAGTTCGCCGGCGCCGCACGGCTCGACGATGCCCGTGTCGTCGCCGTCACCGTTCCCCTCGCCCTCCGCCGTTCCGTCCGGCTCGCCCTCGCCGCTGCCGTCGCTGCGGCCCGGACAGACGATGCCGCCCTCCCCGACCCCCGCGCCCAAGGCGAGCCCAACGCTCCCGCCGCAGCGCGTCGCGTTCCTGAGCGCGGCGACCGAGTTGCAACTCGTGGCGAACCGGCCGGTGGTCTTTGCGCTCTACGCGATCCCCGTCGTCAAGCCGTCACCGTCACCCTCGCCGAAGCCGAACGCGAAGCCGCACGCTGAGGAACAAGTGCCTTCGCCATCCCCCGCTGCCAGCGGCTCGCCCGGCGCCGCGAGCTCGCCGGCTCCGGCCGCAAGCGGTTCTGCCGCCGCGGCGAGTTCAGCCGATCCCGCGCCGGGTTCGCCGAGTCCGGCGACGAGTAGCCGACCCTAAGGGGTCGTGGTCGCGTCGTCCGGCAAATGCGCGATGACGAAATCGTCGTCGGCCGGCGGAACCTGGGCCGGGAACGTTGCCGCGGAGCGGCGCGCGAGCGCGCGGCGCGACGGTTTTTCGGCCCACGCGCGGCCGACGCGCGCATCGAGATCTTGCCAGACGCGCAGGACCTTGACGACGTAGTGTTGCGTCTCATCGAACGGCGGGACGCCGCCGAATTTCTTCACCGCGTTCGGCCCGGCGTTGTACCCGGCGATCGCGAGCCGGAAGCTGTCGTGCCAGCCCGCGAAGCGATTCACCAGGGTGTGCAGATAGGCGGCGGTGCCGCGCAGATTTTGCGACCAGTCGAACGGGTTGACGTTGAGATCGTGGGCCGTATGCGGCATCAGTTGGCCGAGGCCGCGCGCGCCGACGCGTGAGACGGCATCGGCCGACCAGTGCGACTCGACGGTGACGATCGCCACGAGCAGCCGCGGATCGATATGGGCGCGCCGGGCGCTGGCCAACACCGACTTCGCATACGCTTGACTCGCCGCTCTCGTAAGATGCGGGTTGACGGAGCGGATGACCGTAGCGACGTCGGGGTGAGGCTGTTGGGCAGCGAGCGCGGGCGTGGTGAGGAAACCGAACGCGGCGAACGCCAGTGCGCAAGAGCGCGACCAGAGTCGGGGCATAGTCGTTCGTTGGTGCCCTTCGCGGGCTCACCCTGCTTCCGTTCGGCGAGTCCTCGCCCGGCCGCCGAACGGAGCGAGCGCCGGCGCGCGAGGGAATCCGCGACAAGCAAGCAGCAATCTCTCGCAAAAACTTTACCCGGAGGGCGTTCATGCTCAAGGGCTTCGGCCAGTTCATCATGCGCGGCAACGTCGTCGATCTGGCCGTTGCGGTCGTGATCGGCGCCGCGTTCGGCGCGATCGTGACGGCGCTCGTCAAGGACCTGCTCACGCCGCTGATCGCGGCGATCTTCGGCAAGCCGGATTTCTCCGCGCTGGTGTTCACGATCAACGGCAGCGCGTTTCGCTACGGCGACTTCCTCAACGCGTGCCTCGCGTTTGTGTTCGTCGCCGCGGCGATCTATTTTTTCGTCGTTGCGCCGGTGAACGCGATCGCTGCGCGCTTCCAGAAGCCGGGCGAGCCGGCCGTCAAAGCGTGTCCGGAGTGTTTGAGCGACATCCCGTACGGCGCCACGCGGTGCAAGTATTGCACCGCGCAGCTGCCGGCGGCGTCGGCCTAAGAGGCGGCTTGCATCATCACGGGCCGAACGAGTTTCAGCTCGATGATGGTGCCTTGCTTCACCACGATGTTGCTCTTGAGGCTCGAGGCGAGCGCGAATCCGGCGGCCGCACCGGCGAACGTGCCACCGCCGTGGCCGGTCTTCTTCGAGACGATGTGACCGGCGACGGCGCCGCCGATGATGAGCGCCGTATCGCGCATCAGGTGCGAATGCGGCTTGAACGTCCCCATCGAGGTCACGTGCGCGTCGATCGGATGGATGACGCCGTCCGGCGTGCGGACGTCATCGAAGATCACGTTCATCATCGCTTTATGCGTCGGGCCCGCCGCGACGACGTTCTCGACGTGGCCGTCGATGATGTCCCCTTTGAGGGCCGTCTTGTGGAAGAACGTGTCCTGCGTGACGAGTTGGAAGGTGTCGCCGTCGTGCAGTTTACCGCTATCGAGGGTGGACTGCAGTTTTCCCAACACGGTCGCACCGGTCGGCGCGAGCGGCGCATCCTGAGCCAGGGCGACGCCGCACGTCAATGCGGACGCGACGAGCAGGGCGGAAAGGCGTTTCATCGGATCTCCTTGATGATGGCGTGAAAAAACCGGGGCGGTGTTGCGCGCCCCCGTTCATCCTTCTCATACTCGCGGCGCGCGCCTTCGTTACATCGAGGAAGCGTGCGACATCGACGGCTTCACGTCGGGATTCTTGTCCGCGAACGCTCCGGCCGGGTTCGGTTTGACCCAGACGATCAGGTCCCAGATCGAGGGGAAGAGGAAGACGGTCTTCACGTCCGCGACGCTCGTGACGCGGCCGAGCTTCACGAGCGTTTCCGGCGCGGGATGCTCGAGGTCGCCGCCCGCAGCGACCCACTTCGTCGCGCCGACGGCCTGATCGTACGTCGGCTTTCCGTCGACGATCGATACGTAGTGGACGTGCGCGCCGAATTCGCTCCAGCGGCCGGGGTTGATGCCCCAGAGCGACGGCGGCGTCTTCGTGGTTTCCGGCACCGAGAAGTCGGCGCCGAGCAAGTTCCCGTTGACGTCGTACCAGAGCTGGCTCGGGTGCTTCGCGTCCTTGGAATCCCAGTGCATATTCGCGTAGCTGATCGCGCCGGTGTCGTCCTCGTTCGTGTAGCGCACGTAGCCGGCTTTTTCGGCATCCGCCGCATGCGGGAAACGTGCCATCAGGTCGCTTTGAATGCTCGCGACGAACTGCTTCTCCGCTGGATTCAGCGGCCCGTGATAGGTGGGATCGGAGTCGGCTGCGGCGACCGTGCCGAGCGTGAAGACGAGTGCACACGCAAGTGCGATACGGCGAATGATGCTCATGAAAAACCGCTTAGGACGAGTGGATTAGAACGCCTTCTTTGTATCGATGAGGATCGTGACGGGGCCGTCGTTGACGAGCGCGACCGCCATATCGGCGCCGAAGCGGCCGGTTTCGACGGTCAGGCCCAGCGCGCGCAGTCGCGCGACGACCGATTCGTAGCGCGCGTTCGCCTCGTCGCCGCGTGCCGCGGCCACGAACGATGGCCGGCGTCCCTTGCGCGTATCGCCGAGCAGCGTGAACTGCGATACCACGAGCACGCTGCCGCCGGCGTCGATCACCGAGCGGTTCATCATGCCGTCGTCGTCGGCGAAGATGCGCAGGTTCGCGAGCTTCTCCGCCATCTGCACCTCGTCGTGCGGGTCGTCGTCGACCGCAACGCCGAGTAGCACGAGAAGCCCGGCGCCGATCGCTCCGACGACGGAGCGGTCGATCGTGACCGAAGCGCTCGTGACGCGTTGAACGACGGCTCGCACGCCGCGCAAGTACGGCCGGGCGAAGCGGCGAATCCTGCCCGGATGCTGCTCACGCCCGCGACGCCCCCGCCGTATGCCGCCCCGTCGCACACCGCACCGCCGTACACTGCACCTGGACGCGGGCATGGGCACGGTCGCGGAAACGGTGCCGGAACGGCAGCCGGTTCCGGCCGCTATCCCAGCGTGATCGTCACCAGTGACATGCGCAAGACGCACAAGACCAAACTCGCGAAGAAGCCGACGCCGGCCCCCGCGCCGCACGACCCCGACGTCTTCAGCACGACCAGCACGCCTTAGTGTACGTTCCGCGCTATTTCCGGCAAGACGATCCGGCGACGATTCGCGCCGCGATCCGCGCGGCGCGGTTGGGTTCGCTCGTCACGCAGCATGCCGGCGAACTCTTCGCGAGCCACATACCGATGCTGCTCGAGGATGAACCCGCCCCGCACGGCCGTCTCATCGCGCACCTTGCTCGCGCGAACAAACAGTGGAAGGCGATCGGCGAAGGGACGAGCGCCTTGGTGATTTTTCACGGTCCGGATGCGTATGTGACGCCGTCGTTCTATGAAAGCAAGCGCGATCACGGCAAGGTCGTGCCGACCTGGGATTACATTGCGATCCACGCCTACGGGACGGTGCGCGTCATCGATGATGCAGAGCGCGTCCTCGCGATCGTCACCAAACTCACGAGCGCGCACGAATCACGCCGCGAGAAGCCGTGGGCGGTCGACGACGCGCCCGATGCGTACATCGCCTCGGAGCTGCGCGCCATCGTCGGCATCGAAATCACGATCGAGCGTTTCGATGCGAAGTGGAAATTGAGTCAAAACCGCGAGGAGCGTGACTTCTCCGGCGTTCGCGACGGGCTTGCGGCATCTCCCGACGCGAGCGACCGCGCCGTCGCGCAGGCCATGGATCGCTTCGCCTTTGAATCGCGGGGGGCGGTAGAAAAAGGCATTTGACCGCGTCCGCGAACGGCTCGATCCGATGACGGCTCGGAACGAACTCACCATACGCGGCGTGATCCTGGGCGCTTTGATCACGGTCGTGTTCACGGCGGCCAACGTGTTCTTGGGATTGAAGGTGGGCCTGACGTTCGCCTCATCGATCCCGGCGGCCGTGATCTCGATGGCCGTTCTGCGCGTCTTCCGCGACTCGACGATCGTCGAGAACAACATCGTTCAGACGGTCGCCTCGGCCGCGGGCACGCTCTCGTCGATCATCTTCGTCTTGCCAGGTCTCGTGATGGTGCGCTGGTGGACGCATTTCCCGTTTTGGGAATCGGCCGGCGTCTGCGTTGTCGGCGGCGTCCTCGGCGTGATGTATACCGTCCCGCTACGGCGCGCGCTCGTGACGAACTCCGATCTGCCCTATCCCGAAGGCGTCGCCGCCGCGGAGATTCTCAAGGTCGGCGCGAGCGGCAGCGCCGCTGACGTCGCCGAGAACAATCGCGGGCTGCTGACGATCGTCGCCGGATCGGTCGCCTCGGCACTCTTCGCGCTCGTCGTTGCGTTCCACGCATTCATCGATGAGCTCGACGTGTATTTTCCCGTTGGGCGCGGTGCCTCGGGAGTCGGCTTGAGCCTCTCGCTCGCGCTCGTCGGCGTCGGGCACCTCGTCGGGCTTTCGGTCGGCTTCGCGATGCTCTTCGGCCTGATCATCGCATGGGGCGTCGCGACGCCGGTGCTCACCGCGCTCCATCCGATGGCGGGAGATGTCGCGACCGTTGCCTCGGATGTGTGGCGCCATCAGGTGCGCTTCATCGGCGCCGGCGCGATCGGGATATCGGCGATCTGGACGCTTGCGAAGCTCGTCGCGCCGATCGTCGCCGGTATCCGTTCGTCGCTTGCGACGTCGCGCCGGCTCGCGGCGGGCGATCCGGCTGATGTGCCGATCGGCGAACTCGACATCCCGATCAAATTCGTCGCAACGATCGTCGCGATTTCGATCGTGCCGATCGCCGTGCTCTTGGCGTCGTTTCTCGACGGTGGCGTGTTGGCGCAGATCATCGTTCCGCTCATCGTCGTCGCCGTGATCTACGTGCTCGTCGTCGGATTTCTGGTCGCTGCCGTGTGCGGCTACATGGCCGGCCTGATCGGCTCGTCGAACAGTCCCGTCTCGGGGCTGGCGATCCTCTCCGTGCTGGGCGGCGCGCTTGCGGTCCTCGCGGTGGCCGGAAATGCCCACCCCGACGCGCGTCCGGCGCTCGTTGCGTTTACGCTCTTCGTTACCGCGATCGTCCTCTGCGTCGCGACGATCGCGAACGATAATCTGCAAGATCTCAAAACCGGCCAACTCGTCGGCGCGACGCCGTGGAAGCAGCAGCTCGCGCTCGTGTTCGGCGTCGTGTTCGGTGCGATCGTGATCCCGCCGGTGCTGAATCTGCTCAACAGCACGCAGGGCTTTACCGGCGGCCCGGCGCCGAGCATCGCCGGCGCGCAGCCGCTTGCCGCGCCGCAAGCGACGCTCATCTCGACGCTCGCAAGCGGCGTGATCGAAGGCAGTCTCGATTGGCATTTGCTCGGGATCGGCGTGCTCGTCGGCATCGGGCTGATCGTCATCGACGAATCGCTGCGCGCGGCGAAGCTGATGCGACTGCCGCCGCTCGCGGTCGGGATCGGGATTTATCTGCCCGCGTCGCTCTCAACCCCGGTCGTTGTCGGCGCGCTCTTCGGCTGGTTCTACAACCGCTGGGCGCGGCGTCAACGGAACGCCGACGGCGCGCTGCAACTCGGCACGCTGCTCGCGTCCGGCTTCATCGTCGGCGAGAGCCTCTTCGGCGTCCTCAACGCCGGCTTGATCAAACTCACCAACAAAGGCGCGCCGCTCGCGCTCCCGCTCTTCGGCGACGACTTCGCAACGCCGTCGAAGATCATCGGCACGATCGCGTTTTTCGCCGTCCCCGCCGCGCTCTATCTGTGGTTGCAACGGCTCGCGGTCCGGAATACGTAGGCCTCGTCGCGCTCAACGGCTGGGCGACGTAAGCAAGTCGGCGTTTTCGAGGAGAATCGCGCGCAGACGTACGACCGCGCGCGGCGCGTCCTTCGCCGGCGCGGAACCGGCGAGAAAACGGCGCAGCGCGAACGCGAAGCACCTCCACGCATCGTCCGATGGTGCGCCTGCGTGCGCGAGCGCTGCGCGATACGCTGCGACGAGCGTGTCGTTCCCGCCGAGGCAGGCGACGTCCGCGGCGAAGCGCGCCAGAGCGGATGTGCGCGCGCCGTCGAGTACGTCGCCGGCGTCAAGCCCGGATTCGTGATCGGCGATCATTCGAGGATGAGCCCTCCTTCGACGACGGTTTGGCGGCGGAGCAGCAAGACGAACGGGATCAGCAGAACGGCGATCGCGGCGACGCCGTACCCGATGTCGGCAAAGGCGAGCGTCGTCGCTTGCTGCGAGACGATCTGCGCGAGCTGCGCGGGCTGGGTGATCGTGAGCGCGCTGCGAATGGCCGGATGCGCGAGCGTGATCGAACCGGCGAGGACGTCGCTGTGAAAATCCGTGCGGCGGTCGAGCGCGGTGACGATCGCGGCGCTTGCGATCGAACCGCCGAGTTGGAAGGCCAGCGTCACGAACGAACCGGCCTGCGCGGCGTCTTCGACCGGCGTCGATGTTTGGACGGTGATCAAGAGCGGGATCAGCAGCATCGCCGTCCCGAGTCCGCCGATGAGCAGCCCCGGTACCATCGCGCCGAACGGCGTGTTGCTGGTGAACGCGAGGGCGAGCACGAGCGAGCCGATCCCGCTGAGCAGGTAGCCCGTCGCCATCGCGATCCGCGAGTCGACGCGCCCGCTCGCGACGAGCCCGGCGACCGCGGGTGTGAGCAGCATGACGGGCAGCGCGCGATACAAGAGCAGCAGGCCGCTGTCGTAGGCCGTGAAGCCGAGCACGTTCTGCGTGAAGATCGGCATGATGAGCGTCGTCCCGAAGAGCGTCGTCGCGATCCCCATCGCGAGCAGCACCGCCACGTACACGCCACGATAGCGCAGTACGTGCAAATCGACGATCGGCTTGCGCGTGCCGCGCAGCTCCCAAACGACGAAACCGATCGCCGCTGCGATGCTCGCCGCAAGCGCGACGTCGATGCTCGGGCTGTCGAACCAGTCGCGCCGTTCGCCCTCTTCGAGGAAGAACTGCAAACTGCCGAGCGCGACCGCGAGCAGGCCGAGACCGGCGACGTCGACCGGCTGTGACTCGGGATCGGTCGGGTTGCGCAGCATCGTGCCGATGATGATCGCCGAGATCGTTCCGGGAACGATATTGATGAAGAAGATCCACTGCCACGATGCAACGTCGATCAGGTAGCCGCCGAGCATCGGCGCGAGGATCGGACCGATCAGGATGACGACGGCGAAAATCGCTTGGCTCGTGCCGACTTCCTGCGGCGGAAAGATGTCGCGCAGCGCTGCTTGCGACGTCGCGATGAGTCCGCCGCCGAAGAGTCCTTGGACCACCCGCAGCACGATCAAGAGCGTGATCGAGTCGACGCAGCCGCATAGGGCAGAGACGATCGTAAAGCCGATGACGGTCACGGTGAAGTATTGCCGTCGCCCGAAGCGATCTTGCAACCACGGCGTGATGGGGATGACGATGACGTTGGCGACGAGATACCCGGTAATCACCCAGGCCGCTTGATCGAGCGTCGCGCCGAGGTTGCCTTGCAGGGTGGGCAGTGCGACGTTGACGATCGATGAGTCGATCGTTTCGAGCAGCGGTGCGAGCACGACGCCCAGGACGATGATCCAGCGCCGCAGTCCGAACTCCGAGACGTCGCGTCGAGCGTTCATATCGGGATTTTACGCAGCGCCGGACACGCTTCGCTAGGACAGTCCACGGATCGGACTAGGACGATCCACGGATTTTCGCGCCGGGCTGAAGCGCTTTGCGTCCCTGGACGGTATGAACGGGTATGAACCTCGCCGATTCGCGGATCGTGGTGACGCGGCCGGATGGAGTGGCCGCCGGCCTTGCCGTTGCGCCGAATCCCGGCAAGGTCGCGGGCGGTGCCGAGCTGATTGCCGGGCAGAGTTTTCTGATCTACATCGCGCGCGGGACCGGCCAGTACCAAATCGGCCGCAGCCGGGGCGTGTTGCGGCCGAATCTCCTGGTCAGCGCGCCGGCCGGGACGTTCTCCTGCGAGCCCGACGACGATTGCCTCGAGATGTATGTCGTGGCCGGCGGCGAGCGGGCCGGCGATCCGGACGATTCGCTAACGTTCGCGCCGACGTTCGAGCGCCGGTTCGACGACATCGATGGCCGCCGCTGGCGCGACCGCATGGCCGACGCGGCGATTCGCGCCGAGCGCGGCCGCCTCTCGACCGGCGAAGCACGCGCGATCGCCGCGGACGCGATGCCGCTCGTGTGGCGGCCGGGCCGCGATGCGGCGCGCGAGACGGTAAAACAGATCTTCGAGCGGGCGTGGGACCGGATCGCAGAACCGCTCACACTCGGCTTACTCGCCGATGAGGCGGGCTATACGCCGAACTACCTCAACGACCTCACGCGCGCGGCGACGGGGCGACCGATCGGGGCCTGGATCTCGGACCTGCGGATGAATCGCGCGCGGGCCTACCTCGAGTCGACCGACCTGCCGATCGCGAGCATCGCCACGGCGTGCGGCTTCGAAGACCCGTCCTATTTCGCGCGCGCGTTTCGCGCCACGCACGGCGTGACGCCGGCGACGTGGCGGCTCTCCGCGCGTCCCGGCGATCCTCGGTTCGCCGACGTCGCGATTTCCTTCGATGAGTTCGCGGCATTCGCGGAGTTCGCTGCACAAACGGCGTAGGGGCCGAAATGCTCGTCCGCCGTTTGCAATCGCTGGTCCTTAGCGCGTCGCTTGCGCCGCTGCTCGTCTTCATGCAGCCGGCGCGCGCCGGCGACATCGCCGCGCTACCGTCGTTTGCCGCGCCGTCGATTTCGCCCGATGGGAGCGAGATCGCGTTCGCGTCGGGTGGCGATATCTGGAGCGTCCCCGCCGGCGGCGGAACGGCGCATTTGCTGGCGGCCGCCGGCGGCTACGCATCGCGACCGCTGTTTTCACCCGATGGCACGAAGCTCGCGTTCGTGTCTTCGCGGCCGGGCGCGCCCGGCGTCTATGTCGTAACACTGGGTGACGGTTCGCTCGCGCGCCTCACCCACGACGATATCGTGCCGACGCTCTCCGCGTGGTCGGCCGATTCCCGCAGCGTGTATTTCGAGACCTCGGCGCACAACATCGCGTATTTTCAGGATGTGATGCGCGTCGATGTGAGCGGTGGGACGCCGATGCGGGTCGTGACCGAGCGCTACGTCAATTCCGCCGACGGTGCGCCGTCGCCCGACGGGCATGCGATCGCGTTTGCCCGCGACGGGTTCGTGCAGTGGTGGCGCAAGGGCCATTCGCATATGGACGAGGCGGCCATCGTCGTCTACCATCCCGACGCAAAGCGCTATGACACGATCGCGCCGGAAGATGCGAAAAATCGCTGGCCGATGTGGTCGCCCGACGGCGGCACGATCTACTATGTCTCCGATCGAAGCGGTCACGACGAGATCTGGGCGTCAAGCCAAGGTCGTACGCGCAAGCTCACGTCGATCGGCGGCGATGCGGTCCTCTGGCCGACGCTTTCGCGCGACGGCCGCACGATCGCGTTCGAGCACGACTTCGGCATCTGGACCTGCGACCTCGCGAGCGGCAGCGTCCGGCCGGTGTCGATCGCACTGCGCGGCTTGCCCGACGTCGTGAGCCCACAGCATCTGACGGTCAGCTCGCGCTTGAGCGATCTGAATCTGTCGCCCGATGGGAAGAAAATCGCGCTCGTTGCGCGCGGTCACGTGTTCGCGGCGAGCGCAAGCGACGGTGGCGACGCGCAGCCCGTTCCGGCGATTGCGGGGGCCGCACAGGCGGCCCCCATGTGGGCGCCGGATAGCCGGCGCGTGGTCTTCACCGTGGATCGCGGTACGGAGACGGCGCTCGCGCTCTACGAATTTCCCGACGGCCCGCTGCATACGATCACGCCGCCGGGGCATTTCGATGACTACGCGCATTGGTCGCCGGACGGCAAGCATCTCGCGTACGTACGCGACGGTCGTGAATTGCGGCTGCTCGACGTCGCAACGCACGCGGAGCGCGTGCTCGCAACGGCGAGCCTCGACCGGCGGCCGTACGGCGACTTGAGCGACATTGCGTTCTCGCCCGCCGGTGATTGGATCGCGTTCATCAGCGATCTGCACGCGCGCGGGTTCAGCGACGTTTCGGTCGTACCGGTAAGCGGCGGGGAGCCCCGTGTCATTAGCGATTTGCCCGACGCAAACGCCGGCTCGGTGACCTGGTCCAAAGACGGGACGCGAATCTTTTTCGTGACCTCGCAGCGGACCGAACCGGGCGCCGTGGCGCAGATCGATCTCGTTCCGCGGGCACCGCATTTCCGCGAAGATGCGTTTCGCTCGCTGTTCGATCGCACGTCGCCGGGCGAACCGAAGCAGCCGGACGAGGCTCCCCCGGCCGGTGCGCCGACACCGGTTCCGAGCGCGAAGCCAAAGGCATCACCGGCGCCGCATCCGTCGCCCGGTGCGCATACCACGATCGACTTCGACGGCATTTTCAACCGGATCTCGCTCTTGCCGACCGGGCTCGACGTCGGGGCGGTCAGCATCACGCCCGACGGTAAGACGCTGCTGCTCTCGGCGAATGCCGCGAACCAGCAAAATCTCTACACGTTCAACATCGATGACACATCGGACGATCCGCCGGTCGCGCGTCAACTGACCAACACGCTCGGATCCAAGAGCAACGTTGCGATCTCACCCGACGGCCGCAACGCGTACTATCTCGATGGCGGACGCGCGAATAGCGTTCCGCTCGCCGGCGGGTCGCCGCACGGCATCGCGGTCAGCGCGACGCTTGACGTCGATTTCAACGCGGAGAAAAATCTGGTGCTGCGCCAAGCGTGGTCGCTGCTCGATCGCTGGTATGCCGATCCGGCGTTCCACGGCGCGAACTGGGCTGCCGTTCTGCACACGTACGAGCCGCATGTCGCCGGCGCGCGGACGCCGGAGGAACTCACCCGGCTGCTCAACTTGCTGGTCGGTGAGCTCGATTCATCGCACACCGGCGTCCGTGGTGCGCCGACCGGCGCCGCGCCGGCGACCGGGTATCTTGGCGTTGAATACGATACGGCCGCCTACGAGCGGACCGGTCGCTTGACGTTCGCCGAGATCACGCCGCTGGGTCCGCTTGCGCTCGCCGGCGGGGTCTCCGTCGGCGATGTGCTGCTCGCCGTCAACGGCCGAACGATCGACCGGAGCGTCGATGTCGATGACGCGCTCGACGGGACGATCGGGATGCGGACCGTGCTCCGCATCGCCCCGCACGGCGATGCCGAGCATGCACGCGACGTCGTCGTGCAACCCGTGAGCGTCGGAACCGACGGCGAATTGCGTTACGGCGCATGGGTGGAAGGCCGGCGCGCGTACGTCGAGCGGATCAGCGGCGGGCGGCTCGGCTACGTGCACCTCTTCGACATGGGTCAGGAGTCGCTCGAGAAGCTGTATTACGACCTCGACATCCGCAATCGCGGCAAGGACGGCGTCGTGATCGACGTGCGCAACAACGAAGGCGGATTCGTCGATCCGTACGCGATCGACGTGCTCACGCGCCGCGAATACCTGACGTTCAAATCGCGGTTCGGCACCGATCCGCCGGAGCGCTCGTCGCTCGGTGAGCGCGCGCTCGATCGGCCGACGGTGCTCGTCACCAACGAACACTCGCTCTCCGATTCCGAAGACTTCTCCGAAGGCTATCGCGTCTTGCACGCCGGGAAGATCGTCGGCACGCCGACCGCCGGCTGGATCATCTTCACGAGTTCGGCTCCGCTCGCCGACGGCGAATCGGTGCGGCTGCCGTTCACGAACGTGATCGGTCACGACGGCGTAAATATGGAACTCCATCCGCGCCCCGTGGACGATCTGGTGACGATCCCGCCGGGCGCCGCGGATCGCGGTGATGACCCGCAACTCGATGCCGCAGTTCGCGTGCTGCTCCGGCAGATTCACGGGTGAGCCCTGACGTGTTCGGTGAGCCCAGCACATGGAGATTGGCATTGATTCAATCATCAAATGATGCTAATATCGTGCCTGGAGGTTGTCATGCGAACGACGATTGCCCTCGACGATGCCCTCCTCGCGCGCGCCCGAGCCTATAGCGGCATCAATGAAACGGCGGCTCTGGTACGGGAAGGGCTCACAGCGCTCATCGAGCGAGAGAGTGCGCGTCGCCTCGCGCTTCTCGGCGGCACCGAACCGGAACTCGTGCTCCCGTCGCGACGCCGCGGCGGTCGCGTGTGATCATCGCCGACACATCGGTGTGGGTCGATCATTTGCGCGCCGGAGACGACGGACTCAAAGATGTGCTTGCGTCGGCGGCCGTTATGATGCACCCGTTCATCATCGCAGAACTTGCCCTCGGAAGCCTTCGCGCGCGCAAACAGATCCTTGATGATCTTGCGTCTTTACCTCCGAGTCCGGTTGCAACGGACGCAGAAGCGAGGCTCTTGATCGAACGCGAGCGACTATATGGTCTTGGAATCGGGTACGTCGACGTTCATCTTATCGCGTCCGCGCGCTTGAGTGGGAGCGCAACGCTCTGGACACGCGATCGGCGTCTTCGCGGCGTCGCTCAGCGCATGGGCTTAGCAGATCATCGAGCCTAGTCAAAGGAGCGGTTCGAAACCGTTCTCGATTTATAGGCGACGTGGAGAGGATTGCATCCGGGGGCTGCGAAGTGACGGCTCCCAATGACCTCCGGAAATCTCGTTCAGGGCGCCGCCTCGCGGCGCTGTTGTCGCCGCTAGCAACGATCCGCGCTGGATCGGCGATCCTCTGCGCCGCCTAACGGCGGTCTGAACCTGGTCTCTCCCGTACCGGCATCGTGCCGAGGTCATTCATGGATACACTCGCTGGAGTCGCGCTCCCGGCAGCGCGAGCTCGCGCCCCGTTCGCGCTCAATCTGCACCGCTTGCGGCGTGCGTACTCGCTGCTCGCCATCGTGGCGTTGTGGCAGGCAGGCTCGTCGTTCGGGCTGATCTCGCCGAAGGTCATCGCCTCGCCGGCCGCGATTCTGGCCGCGTTTTGGGCGCTGCTCGTCTCCGGGCAACTGCTTGGAAACCTCGCGGTCTCGCTCTCACGCGTGCTGATCGGGAGCGCCATCGGCATCGCGATCGGCGTGTTTCTCGCGGTCGTTGCGGGCTTGTCGCGGCGCGGTGATGAGATCGTCGATCCGCCGCTGCAGATGCTGCGCACGATACCGCTGCTCGGGCTCACACCGCTCTTGATTTTGTGGTTCGGCATCGGGGAACTGCCGAAGATCGTTCTCGTCGCGCTTGCGACGACGTTCCCCGTGTACCTCACGCTCGTCGGCGGCATCCGTGCCGTCGATCCGAAGCTCATCGAGGCGGGGCGGGTGCTCGGGCTCGATCGCCTCGGCGTCGTGCGGCACGTCATCATCCCCGGTGCACTTCCCGCGGCGCTCGTCGGGTTGCGCTACGCGCTCGGCACCGCTTGGGTGACGCTGGTCGTCGGCGAGCAGATCAACGCCGACCGCGGGATCGGTTATCTCATCATGGATGCGCGCGATTTCTTGCGCACCGACGTTATCGTCGTCTGCTTGTTCGTGTACGCGCTGCTCGGGATCGGGACCGATGCGGTCGTGCGACTCATCGAACGCCGGGCCTTGTCCTGGCGTGCGGAGCTGCCGCAATGAACGCGCTCGAAAACGCCGGCGTCCGCGTGCGTGGTCTGACGCGCACCTTCGGCACGAACACGATCCTGCGGAACCTCGATCTCGACATTCGCCCGGGCGAATTCGTGGCCTTGCTCGGCCACAGCGGCTCGGGCAAAACGACGCTCCTGCGAACGCTGGCGCGACTCGATGCCGCCGAGCCCGGCACGGTGACCCTGCCGAGCGCGCCGGCCGTCGTGTTTCAAGAACCGCGCCTGCTGCCGTGGAAACGCGTGATCGACAACGTCGTGCTCGGGGCCGCAGTGCCGGACGTGCGCACGCGGGCGATTGCCGCCCTCCGCGAGGTCGGTCTCGAACACCGCGTCGATGCATGGCCGCTGACGCTCTCGGGCGGTGAGGCGCAGCGCGCGGCGCTCGCGCGAGCGCTCGTGCGCGAACCCGCGTTGTTGTTACTCGACGAACCATTTGCCGCGCTCGACGCGCTCACACGCATGCGGATGCACCGGCTCGTGCTCGATCTCTGGCAGCGTCACGGTCCGGCGGTGTTGCTCGTGACCCACGACGTCGACGAGGCGCTCGTTCTGGCCGATCGCGTGCTCGTGCTCGAAACGGGACGGATCGCGTTCGAGCGGACGATTCCGGCGTCGCGTCCGCGCGATCGCGCCGGTGAGACATTTGCGACGCTGCGCGCCGAGGTGCTCGGCGCGCTCGGCGTCGAGGACGACGCTCGCGAGACGCTTGCGGGGCGATGTCGACCGACCGCACCGGTCTGACTCACCCCCTCATCGCTACGCTTGCTTTTTTGGAGATTCCATGTCTATTTTCACGCGCGCGACCCGTCGCGCATTCGCGTTCGTTCTCACCGCCCTCATCGCCGTTGCGTTCGCACCGGCGGGCGCGGCGGACACCGCTCCGACGACGCTTCGGATCGGGTATCAAAAAATCGGCGACCTGCTCTTGCTCAAGGAGCGCGGCACGCTCGAAAAACGCTTGGCCCGCACGGGCGTGACCGTCACCTGGGTCGAGTTCCCGTCCGGGCCGCCGCTGCTCGAAGCGCTCAACGCCGGCAGCATCGATCTCGGCTACACGGGCGACACCCCGCCGATCTTCGCGCAAGCGGCGGGGACCGGACTCGTCTACGTCGCGTCGACCCCGAATCGCGGGCGCGGCGAAGGCATCCTCGTTCACGACAACAGCGGTATCAAAACGCTGGCCGACCTGCGCGGAAAACGCCTCGCCTTCACGCGCGGATCGAGCGCGCACAACTTCGCCGTAAAGACGCTCGAGAAGGCCGGACTGAAATACGAAGATGTCACCGTTTCGTATCTCCAGCCGGCCGACGCGCAGGCGGCGTTCCGCAACGGCAGCATCGATGCGTGGGCGATTTGGGATCCGTTCTTCGCCGCAGCGGAGCGCGAGCCGGGTACGCATGCGCTCATCACGGGGTTGGGGATCGCGCCGACCAACGTCTTCTACGTTGCCCGGCGCGAATACGTGCAGAAGGCACCGGCGATCATCGACGCGACGATCGATGAACTCAATGCGACCTCGCACTGGGCACAAACCCACCTCGATGAGGCGGCTGCGGACACGGCTCGCGTCTCGGGCCTCGATGTCGCCGTCGAGCGCGCCGCCGCCGGTCGCAAAGAGTACGGCGTCACGGCGCTCACGCCCGGTGTCGTGAGCGAACAACAATCGATCGCCGATACGTTCGCAAAGCTCGGGCTCATCCCGCATCCGATCGCCGTGCGCGAGATCGTCTGGAACGGGAAATGAGCCGCTCGGCGCCGCTCGACTTTTTGTGGTTCTTGCCGACGGGCGGCGACGGCCGCTATCTTGCGAGCGGCGCCGGCGCGCGCGCGAGTGAAAACCGCTATCTGCGGCAGGTCGCCCAGGCGGCCGATCGACTCGGCTACTACGGCGTCCTCTTGCCGACGGGTCGCGGCTGCGAAGATGCGTGGGTCGTGGCGAGTTCGATCGTCACGCACACCGAGCACTTGCGGTTTCTCGTTGCGCTGCGGCCGGGAGCGACGCTCCCGGCCGAGGCGGCGCGTCAAGCGTCGGCATTCGATCGTCTGAGCGACGGCCGATTGCTGCTCAACGTCGTGACGGGCGGGAACACGTTGGAACTGCTCGGCGATGGGATCTTCCTCGATCACGACGCGCGTTACGAACAGACCGCGGAATTCTTGCAGATCTGGCGCGGCCTGCTTACCGGCGGGACGTTCTCGTTTCGCGGCAAGCATCTCTCGGTAACCGACGGGAAACTGCTCTTCCCGCCCGTGCAACGGCCGCATCCGCCGTTGTACTTCGGCGGCTCATCGGAGGCGGGGAAGGCGATTGCCGCGGAGCAGGTCGATGTTTATCTCACGTGGGGCGAACCGCCGGCGGCCGTCGCCGAAAAGATCGCCGACGTTCGCGCTCGGGCGGCGCGGCAGGGCCGTACGGTCCGGTTCGGCATCCGGCTGCACTTCATCGTCCGTGAGACCGAGAGCGAAGCCTGGGCCGAAGCGGAGCGACTGATCGCGCACGTCTCCGACGACGCGATCGCTGCAGCGCAGAACAAGTTCACGCAACAATCCGATTCCGAAGGACAGCGACGTATGTCGGCCTTGCATAACGGCGACCGCACGAAACTCGAGGTGGCGCCGAATCTCTGGGCCGGCGTGGGACTCGTGCGCGGCGGCGCGGGGACGGCCCTCGTCGGCGATCCGCAGACGGTCGCGGCCCGCGTTCGCGAGTATGCGGCGCTCGGGATCGACACGATCATCGGCTCCGGCTTCCCGCATCTCGAAGAAGCGTATCGCGTTGCGGAATTGCTGTTCCCGCATCTCGATCTCTCGACGCGCTCGCGCATCCCGCATCCGCCGGGCGGAACGTTTGGCGGCGGCGGCTCGATGGGGGTCGAGGCGTTTCCGCTGCCGGCGAACGCGGTGCCGTGATCGCGCCGCGGCGTGACCACGCTTACGATGAATGGGGCATTGTGCGCAACCGCAGAGTGCCTACCGGCATCATGCGAGTCGACTCCCTGCGCTAACGAAGAAAGCAACTATGTCCGTCAATCCCGATCTCGCGCCGCCGACCCTCGAAGAACAAGCTGCACTCAAAGCGGCGCGAGCCCTCGATGAGCGTGCCCTGCGTACGCTCTTCACCGAAGCGCGCACGGCGAACGGCTTTTTGCCGCATCCCGTCCCGCACGAACTCCTCGAACGCGCGCTCGATCTCGCGGAACTTGGTCCGACCAGCGCAAACACGCTTCCGCTCCGTGTCGTGTTCGTCGAGTCGCCGGAGGCCAAGGCGAAACTGATCGCCACCTTATCGCCGGGCAATGTCGAGAAGACGACGAGCGCACCCGTTACCGTGATCTTCGCGGCCGACCTGAAGTTTTACGAGCACGTTCCGCGCCTCTTCCCGCAGGCGCCGCAGTTCAAGGCGATGTTCGAAGGTGAAGACAAAGCCGCATATGCCGAGCAATTCGCCGTGCTCAACGCGAGCATGCAGGGTGCGTACTTCACGCTCGCTGCGCGCGCGCTCGGTCTCGACGTCGGCCCGATGCTCGGCTTCGACAAAGCGAAGCTCGATGAGGCGTTCTTCCCTGACGGCCGCTTCCAAACGATGTGGATCGCGAACCTCGGCTATGGCGACGACACGAAACTCTTCCCACGCAACCCGCGCTTCACGTTCGCCGAGATCGCACAGATTCTCTGAGCGGAAGGAATTCGTCGTGAGCGTGGTCACGCAGCGTCCTGCTGCGCGCCCCGAGCATAGCCCGGTGCT
>Ga0116229_10006639_pt1 | contig 18532 bp, 12 predicted proteins | sample S1TSphgellanicum_3_FD_87313 | JGI IMG/M metagenome (GOLD analysis project Ga0116229, IMG submission 87313) | Host-associated microbial communities from peat moss isolated from Minnesota, USA - S1T2_Fc - Sphagnum magellanicum MG | ecosystem: Host-associated > Plants > Peat moss > Unclassified... | reverse complement strand
CTTGAATAGGTAGGTACTTGAGTATGGCAAAGTTTAGGTGTTCTTGGAGCTTATAGATATTTATGGGACAAATGGAATCCAAACAAAATCTTAGAACAAAAATCTTTCAAGCATTGGACTTAACAAATTGCTTTTGAAAGCACATCCTTTTTGCAAGAGTGGGACAACAATTTTCACTCACTAACACATGAAGGATGTGATATTCACATTCAAAGGACGATTGACTTGTGGTTCTTGTAATAGTCAAGGTGAAATGTTAGACTAAACATCCCACAAACAAGCTTTGTTGGGCACATTTTCATGTTTGTCTTTTTACACCTTTGCACCAATCTACATTAAACCACATTGCACAATTTTGCTTGTTTTGCATGTTTTAGAATATATGTGTGTTAATGTTGTCCCATGATTTCAAACCCAACACCTTTTAACAAAAAGATTGAAAGTACCAACCATCAACATAGCTTTTAGCTTTGAATATTAGCAGTTGTATTTTTTTTAATTTAACCTAGAAGGAAGATTAAACCAACCAAATTTTAGAGTAGAATCCTTGGCTATGCATAAGGTTAAGCTGTACTTACCACCAAATGCGTTGAATATAGTTCAATGGGGGTGTTTAGTGCTTTCCAACACCCCCAATGAGTTATGTTCAAGCTTGTTGTTTTGTGCCTTGCATTGTTTTGTGCATAATCACTCAATTCATGTTTTGATGTTTTTTCACAAAACAAAAAAATTCTTAGGGAACTCACTCTTTGTATATTATTAAAAACACTTAAAATAAAAAGAGTATTTTTTAATATTGCATAAACGAAATAGTGGTATATTTTAAATATATTCTAGATATATTTTTATTTTTTTATTTTTATTTTAAATATAGTCACATAATAAATTATATGCACCCTATTTCCATTCAAATGAATTATAAATCTTACATTTCTAAGTAAGTTAGACCTTATAACTTTTTGCATGCTATTTGGAATATAATGGAAATGACTTCCCTACGAAAACTTGGTATGTGTGTTGCAATTTTTCATAGGATTTGAACTCACCATTGTTGGGAAGTAGGATTTAATTGTTTTCATTTGTCTACTTCTTGCTATTTAAAACAACTACATTTGATTTTACATTTATTTTTGACTTTGCAAGTTATTAGAGATACCCCATGACAAAATTGCACATGGCAAAATAATGCCTTTTCTTACAATTTTTTAAAACATGCAAATATCTTGTTTGGGGAGTGTTTAGTGTCTTCCAACATCTAGCATCCCCGCCCAAAGGACAATTAATTTTTGGAAGACACCAAATATCCTTTAACAAGTTTTGTCCATAACCTATTTTTGGAGCATCACATGATTTTGCATTGTGTGTCATTTGGCAAGATTCCAAATATCCCTAAATGAACTTTGTTTAGGCTTGTCTTTGTGTGCCATTTTTGCACATTGCTTGGTTCTATGCAACAATGAGTGGTTTTGTTTATTCTATTTGGAAAGAAAATTAATGTTGTTCCACACCAACTTTGAACCTAACACTTGCCAAAAGAGGATGACAACACCTACCATCAACACACTTTTCCATGTTGATCAAGAATAATGTTGTTTTTTTATTTATTCTAAAACTATGGTCAAACCAATCAAGCCTTATGACAAAATAATACTTGGATTTGCAAAGTGTGCGTAATTAATGTCTAAACTTAGTGCTTGTTAAGGATATTTAACATTCTTTCATAACTTGTGTTAGCTTCCACAATCAAAAATTTAAACTTGTCCTAATTTTAATAATTAATGTAATTTTTAAATTATTGATTACTAATTTTCTATTGTTCTTGATTGAGATTTGAACCCAAGACTCCAAGAAAATAAGAAACAATAGGCACCCACCAATAGCCTCCTTTTTGACAAAACAATGTAAGGCACCACATTGTCTCCAAGACAATGCTCTTTAAAGGGTGTTTACTATCATCAACCCAATGGAAGGATTAAACAACTAACAATGCTTTAAAATTATGTGTTTAAGGTAAATATTAAATTACTTTTTAAAATGTGAATATTAAAAAAATGAAAGGTTTTCTAAAAATCAAATTGAAATCTTATGTGAAGAAAATGTCGATTTGTGGTTTAATGGATAATTTTACAAAGTAGATGACTAAAACTGAATGGAATTCTTTTTAAAATCTTCTTTACATGAAAGATAAACTACAAGGTCCAAGACGTTATCAAAATAAAGGATCCGCACAAGGTGAGAATTAAATACATATTATGTATTTTGGTAATGCCTTGATTCAAAGGTTAATTACTCAATGTCCAAAAACGACAGGAAACTACTTTCCAAATTTATTAGACTTTTCACAAGTTTATACTATATATGGAAACATGTAAGTTAATGTTCTCACTATTTAATTTGCAAAAGATGGAATCTTGAATTTATTATTATTATTTATAAATTACATGCAAAGGCAAGGATCATGGATTTTAATTAAAGATTTAACATAAACACAAATGTTGGTGACACTTTGAAAAATAATTAAATGTCAAACTTGGTTAAATGAACTTGTAAGGATAATAACAAATGAAACAAAACATACATGTTATATGATAAATGAAGAGAAAATTAATAATTATACTCTACCAAGAAGGAGAGAAGATCTGTGGTAAAAATGAACAAAAATTTAAAAAGTTATGCAAAACAATTTCTTCAAAACTTATAAAAGAAGCTAATCAAAGTTTGTCGCATACATTAACCTTTTTACATACTCCATTAATATAATTGCACAACTCAATTCTCTTATTGTGCACTATAAGTTGCAAAACAAGAAACGTTTTTGCTGAATTTGAGGAATAGGGGCAAGGCAATGCAAATTTCAAATTCACATTCAACATTAGAAGAAATGCACCATAAGCAAAAATGTCAAAACCCATGCTAAAAAAAACAAAAATATATAGCTACACCCTACAAAATACAAAATTTTAAGTTGGTGGGAAAAAAATTAAATATATGATAATAAAGAAACAACATTAAATGAAAAACTAAAAGTGATTTAAATTACAAATGGAAAAGAAGACAAAGTTGCTAATGTTGGACTTTTCAAACTTTACAAGACATTCAACCTAATGCAAGAAATCCATAACAAGAATTTTTTTTAAACCAAAAGAAAGAAAATTTGCACTCTTGATTAAAAAGACTCAACAAAGAAAATGACAACAATTCAATTTTCAAAAGTAATGGATAAACATTTAGGACACCTAAAGCGCTTGAGGGACTAGCATACTATTTAGAATATTCAAAGTTAGTATGCATTCAAAACATGAAACAAATGAAAAAGAAAACAACCCACAAATTAGGTTAGAAAGTGCTTCAAACAATAAAGGAAAATTAAATGAAATTTGTTAATCCTAAAAATTTCAAATTTGCAAAATCACTTGATTAATGCAAAGCAATCACAACAAACAAAATTTAACCACTATAAGTAGTAAGCCAATCTCAAAGGAATTTATCCATGCCAAATGTTTTGAACATTAGAATTTCAACTTCTAATGTTTGTGAGGAAAAGGAGAAAAAACACATGTTTAGATCTTACAACACAAAATGTGATCCAAAATATAAATATATTATATGACAAGCAACACCCATTCCTTTAACAAAGAGGAAATGAACTTCACATGCTCGTGGCTTGATATAAACATCGTACCAAATAGCCCAAAAGCTAGAATATTTTCCATAAGTGTTTGAAGGCTTTATTATGACCAATGTTGGTCAGATATATTAAAAAAATTGGTTATGCATCTAGATGGTCACTAGATATGGATGAATCCATATTCCAAAAAATTCAAGTTTTGGATATTCAATTGTATACACCGCTATTGGATGTATGTTATGTACACATCTGATGTGTAATCATAACTAGTTTATTGACCTTTAATATGTAACTTTATTTAGCCCATTAAGGTCTCAAAAATGTCAAATATGAATCAGTTAGTGTTTAGTTCCTTTAAGCTTTATGGCTAGAACCCATCGCATTTTCCTTTTGGCAGTGTTGTGCTTTAAATCTTTATGCCTTTGCACTTGATGATGATGTTCAAAGTTTGACATGAACTTAGATTTTAAGCTTGCAGGTTTCATTGAAGTTTTTGGTAAGTCAATTTCTGCACTTGGGAACTTTGCACTTCCAATTTTTGTTTAGATTATTTGTTTGAACTTTCCCTCTTCTTGTAACATTGGTTATAGCTTGTCAAAAGAGCTTGTTGTGAGAGCTTGGTGGTGGTCAAATGTTTTCTAAGTTGTGAGAGCTTGGGGTTCAACAATATTCAAAGCCTTAGGCCTTTGCAATTTTCTTTGCAAGAGATTGATGTATGTTTATGCTTCCAGGTAAAAAGTATAAACTAAAAACTTTCTATTTTCATGCTTGTTATTTGCTTACAATTCTTGGTTTTCTTGTTTAGCACTTTGGTTATTTAACGAATTGAGAGCTCAAAGGTTTTGTGTGTTTTTTGAATCTTGGTAGAAGGTTGCTCAACAAGTCTAAAGGAAAGGTTTTTTGTGTTCTTTGTTTTGTTCACGTGCATCAAAATTAGATGAACTAGGACCTACATCAAGTTTTTGTTGTTGTTCGACAACTTGTTGACAAATTGTAGAACTAAATTGTTTGTGTTTTGGTCATTAGTTTCTTTTACTACTTGGTGTTCGCCAATTGTTTAGCATTCGTTAGTTGCTTAACATTCACTAGGTGCTTAACATTGTTTACATCGTAATAGCCAATTGGACATTAATAGAAGAATAACAGTTAACAAAAATGAATGTGGGGATTAAGGAAAAGACATAGATGGTGAAAGTAAATTCTAAATTACGAGCAAAGAAGGTGTTGGAGTTGGAGGAACTTCTTTAGGGGTACAAGGATGTCTTTGCATGGATGTAGAAAGACTTAAAAAGTATCCCACTAAAGTTAGTTCAACACAAAATTGAATTGGATACAACCATACCATTAGCACATCAGGCCATGTAGAGGTTAAAAAATTACGTTATAGTACTGAAACAAGACATTGATAAATTGTTAGCAATTTCATACAACCTCATGTGGAGAGGCTACATGGCTACCACCAATTGTGATAGTACCAAAAAAAATGGGAAACTCAAAATCTATGTGGATTTCAAAAAATTGAATGTAGCAACAAAAAGGGATGCTTTTCCATTACCATTCATAGATGAGATACTAAACATAGTGGTAGGGTGTGAAGCATATTCATTTTTGGATGGATATTCTTGGTATCATCATATATCCATAAATCCAAAAGATAGATACAAGACAATTTTTGGCATAGATTAGGGAGTGTTTATTTTGAGGGTGATGCGTTTTGGAATCAAGAATGGACCTTTAACATTTTTAAAAACTATGACAAAAGCATTCACACTATGAGAAATTGTGTCCACCAAATCCACACTACCTTATAACTAAAACTCAAAAACTATTCGTATACAATTCGTATAAAACTATTCCTTGGGTATTACAGCTACTATGAAATTATCCCCTTAGAAATACGGTGTATTAATAAATAAATTGTCATGTCAAAAAATTAGTTCATTATATTATAGTTGCAAGTGAGTTGAAAATGGGTCTTCTATATGATAATTTATTCACATCGTACATACATATATAGTCAACCATGTTTGACTTTTTAAGAGTTGCATTGTAGTTGCATGTGGTAACTATTTTAGAACTATTATAAATGTGTCACTAAAGCAACAATTATGTTGCAATTAGTGTACAATGTCATACATGCAATTATGCCACATGTCCACATTTCCACCACCTATTATGGGGTACATTTGCAATTAATTTTCGATTATGATTCCCATTGATATGATCAGTATGGCCACTAATGCACCACAACTAAAGTATTACTATTCAACTATGTTATGACTATAAAACAATTATTTATAACTTAATAAAGATACATATTCATCAATTATTTATATCTTATTTATTCATCATGTGTGTTTCATTTTGAATGATTTAAAATGTTATGGGGGCATTACCTCAAGTTCTAGAAATCATCTTTGAAGTGCAAAGGAAAATGACTAATGAAAAAATAACAAGAAAAGAAATAAACTTTCGAGCTTATAAAACATTTTTTTTTCTTTCACGACACCAAAATGCATCTTAGTTCACTTTGGGTTTCATTAAATGTTGAGTGAATTTGGACAATTAAATCATGATGAAACTGATCAACCCCCCAATGAACGAGGACTAGTTGTTATGGATAGTGAATTGGTCCACTAGTACCTAGTGAAATATAAATTTACCAACCCATTTCATTTGTTAGTTGATTAATAAGAAAAAATAAGACTATGTGAACATCAGGCAACATGGAAATCAATTAAATTTAAATTATTTGATATTTAATCTAATATTTAAATTATTGATAATTTTAATATTTTCAACCTATGAATTATTGACACATGTTACTACCTATGTTAGGTTTCAAACCTAGCCTAAATACATAGGCCATGTAATCAACCTAGCTTGATACCTACTCTAGAGAATTACAAAGGAGAATATTTGGTCAACTTACCATTATTGACCACAAACACAACATTTGTGAGGTTTGATCCCTTGACTCTAGGATGAAGGCAAACACCCTTACCATCAAGCCATCACATCTGTTGTGATAATGTGTTACATTGTATTTTATTTATCAAATACTTTGTTTTAAACATTACAAAAACATAAACTTTGAAAATTTATATCTTATTGAAATTTTTTCCAAATGAAATGATTAAAATTTAACTAATTTTTTTTTCCAATAATGTACATAATTACATTTATTTCATTTTGAAATTGTAAAATCATTTGAACAATTTTGTTTTTGAATATCACTATTCAATAACATTTCAATGATCATTCATTTGAAAAAAAATAATTTAATAAATGGATAAGACTTTTGCTAATATAATAATATTACCTATGTTAGGCTACTTTTAGTTATTCTAGGGCTACTTTTCATTATTCTAAGTTATTTCACCCTACATTATTTACAGCTATTTATGGTTTTTTTTATTTTTTTTTAATTTTTAGTTAATCCACCTTAGGTTACTTTTGGTTATTCTAAATTATTTTTTACTATTTTATGTTATTTTTGGTTATTTCACCTTAGGTTATTTTCAACTATTATAAGTAATTTTTGGCTATTTTATGTTATTTTTAGCTATTATAAGTTAGTTCACTTTAGGTTATTTGTGACTATTATAAGTTATTTTGGGCAATTTTAAGTTATTTCATTTTAGATTATTTTCGGTTATGTGCGGTTATTTGTGGTTATTTTATTGGTGGTTATTATTGGTCATTCTATTGGTGGCTATTAGTGGCTATTCTATATTGGTGGTTATTCATGGGTATTCTATAGGTGGTTATTGGTGGTTATTAATGGTTATTCTATTAATGGTTATTAGTAATTATTCTATTGGTGGTTATTAATGGTTATCTTATTAGTGGTTAGTAATGGTTATTCTATTAATCATTGTTGGTAAGTATTCTATTGGTGGCTATTAATGGTTATTTTATTGGTGGCTATTAGTGGTTATTCTATTAATGGCTATTGGTAATTATTCTATTGGTGGTTATTAATGGTTATTTAAGTAGTGGCTATTAATGGTTATTCTATTAATGGTTGTTGGTAATTATTCTATTGGTGGCTATTAATGGTTATTTAAGTAGTGGCTATTAATGGTTATTTTATTAATGGCTGTTGGTAATTATTCTATTGGTGGCTATTAATGGTTATTTTATTAGTGGTTATTAGTGGTTATTCTATTAATGGCTGTTGGTAAGTATTCTATTGGTGGCTATTAATGGTTATTTTATTGGTGGCTATTAGTGGTTATTCTATTAATGGCTATTGGTAAGTATTCTATTGGTGGCTATTAATGGTTATTTTATTGGTGGCTATTAGTGGTTATTCTATTAATGGCTATTGGTAATTATTCTATTGGTGGCTATTAATGGTTATTTAAGTAGTGGCTATTAATGGTTATTTTATTAATGGCTGTTGGTAATTATTCTATTGGTGGCTATTAATGGTTATTTTATTAGTGGCTATTAGTGGTTATTTTATTAATGGTTGTTCGTAATTATTCTATTGGTGTCTATTAATGGTTATTTTATTAGTGGCTATTAGTGGTTATTTTATTAATGGTTGTTGGTAATTATTCAATTAGCGACTATTAGTGGTTATTCTATTAATGACTATTGGTAAATTATTCTATTGGTGGCTATTAATGGTTATTGGTGGTTAAATTACCATAAGTTATTTATGGCTACTAATGGTTTTTTTTTTTGGTTATTGTGGGTTATTTTATTGTAAGTTATTATATTGTAGGCCATTAGTGGTTATCTTATTAGTGGCTATTGATGGCTATCTATTGGTGTCTATCATATTATAAATTATTGTTGGATATTTTAGGCTATATCACCATCGACTATTAGTAGTTATTTTATTATAGGTTGTTCTAAGTTATTTTACCTTAGGTCATTATATTTTATTTTATATTATTCTAATTTATTATATTTAGGATAAAATAACTTATAATAACATAAAATAAAATGACCTTGAATAATCTAAAGTAGAACTTGAAATAACATATATTAATTTAAAATAAAATAACCTAACGTATAGCTTAAGGTTAATTAAATAATTTAATTTTAAATAAATTAAAATAAAAAACCTATAATAAGTTAGTTAGGATATTTTAAGGTAGAATAACGTATAATAGTTTAAAACATAATAAATTATAATATCTTATAATAACTTATAATAATTTAAGATATAAGTTAAAATAATTAAAGTGACTAAAAATAATATAGGATATATCATAAAATAACATAAGGTATTTAAAACAACAACATAAAAATAAACCTATAAACCTATTTACTACAATAAATTATAATAATGAATTATGTCAATTAGTAATGAAACATGATGTTCACATAGTGATATTATAGTGAAATAACTTTAACAAGGACGAAATCACTAAAGTGTAGTGAACTTATTTCACTTTTAAGGTCCCATAGTGATTTAAACTAATGAACTACACCCCACTTTTGTACTAGTATTTGGACCCCTATTATTTTCAAACTTCATAACTTTCTTATTTCTTATTCATTTTAAACGATTTAAAGTGTTATAGGAGCGCCACTTGAAAGTCTACGAATTATCTTTGAACTCTAATAATAATAAAGCAACATACAAGGAATTTTGGGTGTTTAGTAACTAGACTATGTAACATTATTTTCAAAGGGCATATCTTTCTCAAATCTATTCAATTTTTGACAATTTTTAGTCCATTAAACACACCAATAAGAAGGGGTTCAAATTTTGTTGAAACACCAAAAATAATGGAACCCTCCCCTTGGATTTGGCCTGCCTTGAGCGTTTAAATGTTATAGTTGCAACTCAATTGCAACTAATGAACAACTAAAAGATTTAACCCATATGTTTTGTCTTTGAATCCCGTGTTACAAATTATATAAAGAAGGTTTGTTATCTTATGTTCTCACATTAAAATACATGTGCCATTTTTGGATGAGTTGAAAAAAACTTAACCCAAAGGAAAAACATAAAATACAAAATAAAATTTCATGGTTATTCTTTAATGCATTTAATCTTGTGTTTTCCTACCTACTTACCTACTTAAGTAAGTAAGTAGGTCCTACATTTCTACCTACCTATGTATGTAAATAGTTAAATAGGTAGGTGAATAAGTCCTAAGGTAAATAAATAGGTATGTAGGTTTTAAAACCTACCAACCTACCTACCTATGGTTATGTATGAACTACCTAATTACTATTTTTTTTTTTTCCAAAATTCAATCAATATGCCATGTGGTAATCTTTTATTGTGCCATGTGTCCCAATCTTGGATCATCATTAACAACCATAATGGATGATGGAGATCAATATTTCGATTTTTTCTTATGTCTAAAATCTTCATAATGCCACATGTCAGATTTTAATAGAAGGTTGACAATCAATGATGTTAATATGACACCATGGGTGTAGTTATAATGGAGTTGAATAGTAATTTTAAATGAGTTGTTTTGACTGAATTATAATTGAGTTGCAATGAATTACATCATACGTACAGTGAGTTGCAACTTTGTAATTCAATAATTGAATTGCAAGGCTAATTACAAAACACCCTTTTTTTAATAATGTTAAAGAATATTTGGATAGTTTCATGAAGATATGTTTAGACAATTTCATAATATATAGTGACATGGAAATTCACTTATAAAAGTGCAGATTATGTTTTTAGAAGTGCAAGGAGTACATCATCAATTTAAACGTGAAATATTGTGCTTTCGTGGTATTTTCTGAACTAATTTTAAGATTTATTGTTCCAAAAGAAGATAAGCTAAATGATCTAAAGAAAATAGTAATGATAGTGAACATGCCTACGTACCATAGAATTCACAACAAATTTAAATATTCAATGGCATGGCACAATTTTAAAGATGTTCTATTAAAAACTTTGCAATGATTATGGCTCCAATTATTAAGTTCATAAGGAAACCGAATTTTTTTGGTGGATAGAAGAATGTTAGAAAGCTTAGGAGTTTATAAAATAGAAATACATTGAAACACAAATTTTAATACCACTGAATTAGGACATGGAGTTCCATGTTCACACATATGCATGCATTGTTATTAGTTGTAAGAGATTTATTAGCACAAAATATCACAAGGAAGAGTGATCAACCAGTAGTGTATGCTTTTAGACTTTTTAATAATGTAGAACAAAACTATAACACCATAGAAAGAAAAGCCTTAGTTATGAACTTTTGCATTGTAGAAGTTGAAGCATTATTTATTGGGAAATAAATTTGTGTCTTATTTTGATTATATGGCTTTAGTTTACTTGGTAAACAAATCATAAGTCTTAAGGAAAATTGTTAAGTGGTTACTATTATTTCTAAAATATGATTTCACAATAGTATATAAACCAAGTAAGATTCATGTAATGGCAAATGTTTTGTTTAGATTCCTTGATGCCATACAACCCACAAGAGTCCCAAAACAAACCATAGATGCTAGTTTGTTTTCATAGAAGCAAAATGGTTGAATGATGTCAAATTGTTTTTACAAACATGACAAATGGAAAAATATTTGTTTATAAGACAGAAGCAGTGGTTAATCAAGAAGGTCGAACCCTATACAATGAAGAATGATGTTTTGTACAGGGTGGGATAGGACAACAAATCAAGGTGATGTTTGTTAACCATAGAAGCACATACGGTGATGAAGGAATTGCATGAAGGAGTAGCAACAAGACATTTTATAACTGAAATCACATAGAAAAACATTATGGATGCAAGGTATTAATGGCCTACAATGTACAAAAATGTCAATGACTTTTGCAAATCGTGTGATGCGTGTTAACGCACTAGAAGGTTGGCTACACAAAATTTAGCTAAGCTAGTCATAACTTTTCCAAAAAAACCATTTATGAAATGGGGACTTGATTTTCTGGGACCAATAAAACTAGCATGAAGGTATACATGGAACAAGTACATATTGGTGACCATAGATTATACAACAAAAGGGGTGGAGGCCAGAGCGTTAAGGACAAATACTACAACAATAACAATAAATTTTTTATATGAATGCATTTTTACCAGGTTTAAATGTCCATTAAGTATAATCATATATTAGGGTGTGCATTAAATATATTAATGATGCTATCAAACTTTTGATAAGTCATTTTTTACTAAAATATGTTAGTTCCACTACTTATTACCAACAGGGAAATGGTTAGGTAGAGTCCACTAACAAGGTGTTGGGAACATTGTTGATTAAGTTAGTTAGTGAGAATAAAACAAATTGGGATGAACATTTACCAATAGTTTTATTTTCTTATAAAATAACATAAAAAGTAGCTACATGACATACAACATACCAACTTATTTATGGGTTACATCCTTTAATGCCTACATAGTAGGTTTTGCTAGTAATTGGTGACCACAAAGAAGAAAATCTTGTGGGAATATTAACAAGTAAAGTTTCAAAGCTAGGGAAGCTACAACAAGACAAACTACAATTTGAAGTGAATTTAGGAACACAACAATAGAATAAGACTTTGAGAAATCAGTGGAAGAATATAAAAAAACAGTTCAAATTAATGATTTTGTTTTGTTGTTTCCAGAGGGGAGTAATTCACATCTTGGGAAATTCACTAAAAATTGTTTTGGATCGTTTAGAGTACATTATGTGTTGTTTAACAATACAATATTACTAATGATATTCATTAATTTTGAACCTAACCCCCTATTAGTTAATATTAACAAATTGAAACCATATAAATTTATTGAATTTAAGGTGCAAGATTCTAAAATGGAAACATTAGTTTGATGGGAAGATCCACAAAAAACAAATCAATCATGAAGAGGAATTGAGGATGATAATGATATAAATGAAGATACAAATGACAAAGTAATGCACATTAACTACAAATGAAAGATGTCAGCTTGGCGGTCACAACCACAAAAGAATTGGCTAACTCAATAGCTCAATCAATTGACAGTATCGATGAGTTGGGACATATCTCAATACACATGGCAAAGGAAATGACAGATAAATGGAGAGGTGGCTATATGGCATATGGATGAATAAAGAAAATAATGGTATATCTAGACCATCGATGGACATTAATTGCTTCCGCATGGACGTATAAGAAAAAAGTCATCATGAATTGAATGGGGTGCTTAACAAATGATTATTTAACATAAAACAAAAAGTTGTTCTAAAAGAAAAAAAGGGGAAGAAGGAATGGTTGTCGAGCTTTTTGGCATTTGAGGTTTTTTAGTAATGCATTCGTGTTTTGTGTTTACAATCTTTGTTGCAACATGAATGAAAAGAACACATTTGAAAGATTTCAAAGAATAGCAAAGGAAGAAGCACAAAGAGTCGTAGAACGAAAAATAGTGTATAAACTTGAAAAAAATTACACAATTTTTTTTTTACAAAATAGTAAAAAGTGCAAGAAGAATCAGAAAGATAGGCTAGAAAATTAGTGTATAACATTGCATCGTTAGTAGTGATTTCACATTTGGAATCACTATCGTCATCTAAGTGTGAAGAAGGAAGAAGGGTTGAAATAGGGATTAGTGCAACAATTTGGTGTAAAGACAAAATTCGAGAGTTGATATGACCTATGTTGGAGAGGCTATAAAAAGGCATTTTTAGTAAGAGGGTAAGAGTTGTGACAAAACATGGTGCAATAGTGGAAGAGCCTATGGAGATTTTGGATTCAAGTGACGAATAGGACAAAGAAAACATTAGTGCAAAACAATAGTTAATTACAACAACACTAAAAGTTTAAAAGACCACAGAAATTACGTTGGAGGAAATGTAACCACAGATAGTAGGGCAAAAAGTCATATCTACCCCACCATCTCAATTAAGCTTGGAAACTTACCAAGCTTTTAAACTAAAGAAAGAAAAGAGCATCTATGGAGGATGGATCAAAACATTTTAGAACAAAAAGGATTAGGATTCCAAATGAGAGAAGACTATTTTTTACTCCAACCAAACACAATTATTCCAAACAAGTTGAGAGAACAGAAATGTGGAAGAAGATGGGAGAAGGAAAAAAGGCCTAGGCTAGTAAAACAAATTTAGTCACATAACTAGACATTGAATGGAAGGAACTAGACCATGATGTTTTGGTATAATTTCTAACACTTTTGTGATTAAAAGGTTTAAGATTTATTTTGGGAGGAGAAGCAAAGTGTATGTCATTGGCAAAACATATAATAGCTAACACATTTGGAGTGTATCAAAGTGTGTATGTTGAGGATCCAAAGGGGCATGTGACCAAAATGTTGGTAGAGGAATTGTTGTTTAGTCATGATATAAGTCCCCATGCACAAATGTAGATCAATGGAATGTTAAAAAATGTACAATGCCAATTAACATTAGATACCCAATTATAATATCTATGGTATACTAGAAGGAGAAGGTAAATTACATGAACAATAGGAATACATTGACATTCATGAAGGTGGAGGAAGGACTTGACATGGATTGAAGACAAATTATGTTCAATAATCTATGTAGTGAGTTTGATAGATGGATCAAAATGAAGGAAAAGATGCAAGTGCATAGGAAACAAGAAGATATAAAAGAAACCTATCATTCATCATTAGTTTCACTAATAGAAATTTTAGGTTTTGCAACTGTTGTTGCAACTAAAATTTAGTTGCTTGTGACACATGTAACTACAAATTCGTGTAGTTACCTAAGACAAGTCACACATGACATTTAGTTGCATGTGACACTACATATATAACATGTATATATAATGGTAATATACGTGTTCATTCATACATACCAATTCAATTATAGTTGCACCTTATGTGCAACTAATCAAAGTATGGCATGTGTTTAAAAATTGGATGACTTGCTTGTGGACACAGTCACTTTTAAATTATTTTTTTGTTTTCAAAATTAAAAATTCATTGGATTAATCTCAATCGTTAAAATTTCTGCCACTAAGATGATGACATGTAACACACCATGCAACATTCATTGACCATTTGACATGTGTCCATTTTAAAACACCAATTATATGGTGACACATGTTAATTAAGGCCCACCTTATCTAAATCATCCAATTTAAGATTAATAAGATGTTGACACATGGTTCCTAGGTAAGTAAATAATTATTACACCCTACTAGGTAGGTAGGTTTATTTAAATATGTAAGTAAATTGAAAGGAAATTAGGCTTAAGCAATATAAGTAGCTTTGGAATAATCTGATTTAATGTATGAGTTTAACCATTTAATTAAAGTCAAGTTTTTTTTCTATGTTCATCCCCAATGGCACTTGGTATTTGAGTTCATAAAAATTATTGCACCTACTTATATACTATCCAAAATTCAATTAGAAGTTGAAAGATATGGGATAAAAAAATTCCATTGCAAACCTCATGAACTAACATAGTTGCACATGAAATGCAACTACTCCATTAAGGTAGACCAGCCCACAAAAGGCTCCATTGCTTCTAGTGTCCAAACAAAAGTTGAAGTCCTCTTAGCACATCTAACAAATTAATGATAAGAAGATTAAAGTTTCAAAGAATATGTTGAAATTGGATGAAGCTCTACTCACATTCATTTTATGAATTTAGTAAATAGATAGTTTTTGGGTGTTTTGTATTTATTGGAGCACATTTAAATTTATCCACATGCTACATTACACTATGGTATAAACGTATTAATGAAATAGTCATGACACTTTGGAATTAAACATGATTTTAATCATATAAAATAAACCTTGGTTACATTTCATGTGGCTCTTTGATTTGTAAATGTAGTCCAATTAAATTCATTTTGATATTTTTATGAGTCAAGCCCAAATATACACCTAGTGGAATTGTTTTCCAAAAAAATGTTTTGAGTTATAAGAAAAATGACAATTAAAAAACTCCAACTAAGCTTTTTTTTAATCATATAATATTTTTATTCTACTCTTTATTTTTTAATTAGGTGTTTTCAGGTTTTATTATTTTTAATTTGTAATTTTAATAAGTTCATTGTCATTAACAATTGTCATGGCACCAACTTTGCAATGTTTGGAAAATTGTGCCATTTCAATATAATCCATGTCACCATTTGTAAAATATAATATAGGGAAAAGATTGATGACTCCTTCAAGTCTAGGTCATGGCATGTCGTTTGAATCCATGTTAACCCATGATTGGGCCATACACCAATTTGGTTCTAATTTGCAATAAAAACCTTTTTTTTAATCTGTGTAGATTGACTTGACCTTGAGTTCATTAGAAAGGTCTCAAAAAAAACTTTAATAGAATGGGTTCACATGATTAAAAAAATGATATGTATCATATGAATGGATTGGAGGTCAAATGGCAAAGTGACTTTCAATCGCTTGCATGATTCTTTGAAGAATTTAATGAACTCCCAATTGAAGAACTTGATACAATTTTGAAGATCTCCTTTCAAAAGGCTCCAAGATAAGATCCTAGAATCATTGAATTTGGATATCATTTAAGGAAATTATGACACCACAAAATCAAGACACATGGTGTCCTAGTTTTGAAATTTTGCAAAAGCGATCACTTTTCTTGTAAAAAACTACAAAATAAACTATAGCGAAAATAAAGATGATTCTTCCCAAGTGTGAGTCACATGGTGAATCTTGTAGGTCCACGTTAGTTCATGATTTGACCATGCACCATTTTGATTCCAAATGCATTACCCATCATCTTTTTAATTTGTTCAATTTGATGTGATTGTGAGTGAAACTGAAGAAGTTTGCCCTAATCTTATTTTAAAGCTTATTCATGATTTAAAAAAAATTGTGTGAAACTAGAGAGCATGCCCAAGGGTTTGAAAACTTTCATAATGCATTAGGACCCATGTCATAACAAATCCACATATGCACAAGGTATTAAGATTTAGGGTTAGAATGCCCAAGGGTTCTATGCAATGTGATTGGTTTAAAATTCATTTCATTTTTAATAAAAGCACATTAAAATGGACCAAAAATGACAATTGAAAATCCATTATCAAATGTACAACCTGACACAACTATAACATCATCTGGTTAATTCCAGATTTGTTTGTAGCAACAAGTCTTCTCAAAAGTATGGAGACTTCTTTTCTACCCAATCTCTCCAAAGTCTTCAAAATTGGGAATTTACTATAGTTTTCAAGCACATTGTTGATTTAGACTCAATTTTACATTATTTTTTCTATAACTTTCACATGCATATGATCTCAATTTTGTGTGGGAAATTGAAGCATAATATAGTTGAATTTCTTTAAAGATCCTTCCTCTTCTCGAGGAGATATTTATGGATATAATGTGCCCTCAGAATTTTGTTGGTGGAGGGACTGCTTTAGGAGATCACTTTGTGACTTTTTGACACCATTTTGAGTGACTTTCAGAGACTAGTTTTTGGTGTTGTTGTATCCCAACACTTTTTCAGGCTTTTTCTTAGGTGAGACAAAGTGGTCATCTGCAAGCTCCACATTTTGTGCTATCCGTGTTTTGTTGGCCTTGCCTACCAAGAAGGCAAGGATTTTTGTGTTTACATTCATTATAGAGTATACCTAGTAGCTTCATGGATTTTGGCCCCTAATAGTAGTAGTAGGTTGATTTATATGAGGATTTTCTAAAAATGATATTTTGGCTTTGTGTTGAATCTTGAGATTACCTTAGTTATAGAGTTATGATATCTTGAAAGATTTGATTTCTTCTCTTCTAGAGGGGTTTTTTTTTTTTTTGAAGATTATATTTTTTGCATGGTGAAATATTTTGAATTTTTATAATTCTTCTTTTGCCTTATGATATTTTTTAATGTAAAATGGCAAGGGCACAGGGTGACACACCCCTTGTTTTTAATGTGAATCAACAATTGAGCAAGTCTGTTTGTCTGTCAGTTTGTCTGTGACAGGGCTATACCCAATTGATAGTTATTACCCAAGTGACTCCGGACAAACAATGATTTCACCGCGCCGTTATTTGTAAGGTAGATAGTAGGTACTTACTAGCCTAGGTCACAAAGCCTATTGAAGCCATGAGATCATCCTACGTACTTACCACCTTACCCTAGACCGGACCAGACAGGCCCCAGAGGCAATCAGCCTGTTTCTTGAGAACAATGCCCGAGCCCCAAGCCACAGAAAGTTATTTGAAAAGAAAAGTTTTTTTTAAAAACCAAAAACATCAACCAAACTGTTGAAATAACACACCTGTGCATTATGCATAGGGTTCACACTAGTTAAAAAATATGAATCTAGAACATGATTGAAACATGAGAAAACCCATTTACATTGTTGAATATGGCCTGGAAAAACCCACAATCACCTAACAAAAAGACAACTCTCCCGGTTGAGATTGTCACATTCTGGAAAGAATATGTTACCACCTACTGGAATGACAACTCACCCTACCAGACTCACCGCATTCCTGGGTGGAATGGGCCCCTTCTATAGAAACCTTAAAATCGTTCATGCAAAATTCATTCGGAAAACCCTAAAACCCATTCAGGGTTTCATTCACGTAACCCTAGTTCCTGTTTGGTTTGCAGCGAGGGTTTTGTCGTTGGATTCTGGAGCTGGGTGAAGCAGTGAATAGCAGACGGATTTAGCTACTGGACGGAGTACAGGAGGCCAAGGGGGAGGAGGAGGAGGAGGAGGAGGAGCACGGGGCGGTGCTGCTGGATTCTGGAGTTGGGAGAAGCAGGACGCATTTAGCTACAGGAAGAAGAGGCGTAAGCTAAGAAGGGAGGAGAAAGGAGGAGGAGAAGGAAGTAGGAAGTACAATGGTGAAGCAGGGTTCTGGCAAGGAAACCAAGAAGATAGCAGAGCGGGAAGTAGCGAAGCTGATGCCGCTTTCGGATCCGCTTACCCCTATCACCACTTTTAGATCCGACTACGGCTTACGCAAGCAGGTGTGCCTATTTTCTTCTTTTTGTGGGAACTGGGGAAGAAGAAAGAGGGAGGGGAGCGGAGAGGAAGGG
>Ga0116229_10006637_pt1 | contig 18534 bp, 19 predicted proteins | sample S1TSphgellanicum_3_FD_87313 | JGI IMG/M metagenome (GOLD analysis project Ga0116229, IMG submission 87313) | Host-associated microbial communities from peat moss isolated from Minnesota, USA - S1T2_Fc - Sphagnum magellanicum MG | ecosystem: Host-associated > Plants > Peat moss > Unclassified... | reverse complement strand
GTTGGGTTGTTGATTGCATTCTTGACATGTTGACTTAAACAACACTTGTAACTTTTCAAAAGGCATGAAAATTTGGTGTCCCAAAAAAGTGGTATCATGACAAAAGAGGAAGGTTCCATGGAGACCTTCATGAAATTGTGAATAAAGATCATATATGATCTACTACTACTACTACTCCACATGCCAATGCATGAAGAATTGTTGTTCACAACAAGCAATCTCTCAATTGGTACAAGGATGAAACCAAAAGTAGTGATGCAAGATGCGAGTCCTCCAAATTTATCAACATCAAGGGTACTATTTGGTATCAATGTTGGAAAAATTGATTGTCTAACACCATGAGTTGACAAAGAGTACATTCGTTTATGTCTTTCCAAGTTTCCACAAAGAAGAGACAAGTGTAGTAGTGGCTTCGTTTCCATGTCAAATAAAGAACTTTGCTTTTTGACAAATGGCTCCTACCCACCATAAGGGATCATGGTTCTAGATCCGATCACATACGAAGGTTATATGCTTTTCAGCCACAAGAACAATTTGTCAACTGCAATAAAAAAATAGTGATTTCCACCCATTTGGATGTTTCTCTAAGAAACTATGAACATACTTAAATATTGGGTTAACATGTAAGAGTGGATTTAATCCTTAAGTAAAAATTAAACACACATGCACTTGCATCAAAGTAGTATGTAAGGTCCATGGGTGATACTCGAATTTGACGGCCACCTGAGGCTCGCAGCAGCCAAGCAAGGGCAGTGCTGCAGTCTGGTAACATGCCCATCTGAGGACCTTACAGCACAGACTGACTGCTCAGCCACACACAAAGACCAAACTGGCGGGCCCTAACAAAAATGTAAGAGCCCGCCCAGAAATAGGGAAGTGCTCATTCAACTTTATGAAGAGTACAAGAATTAACACATGATATAATCAACTAATTACCTATTTAATGGTTGTGGTCAATTTAGAGGTTTTTATGGAAATAAGGTTGCACAATGTAACTTTTCATGTTGCACATTTGAATAATATCTTGACATTGTTAGTATTTTTGGTTTGCACATTTACACATTCTGAATGTTAAAAGGTGAATAGTTTTGTGTTGATCACCTTGTTCATCACATAATGTTTGAAATTGTTATAAAACTTGTACAGTTGGTTTGCTTCAAGCCTTTGCTCTATTGATATCTAAACCTTTTATAATGTGCAATGTAATTTCTTGTTGTTGATGACGGAACTACCCATCACTTACTTCTTGACACGCCATTTATAAATTGTGTTTTCTTTTTGCAAAATTCTTGCAAGTTTGAACTCAAACAGCCTAATCATCATCCTTCACCCAACTCTGCATGTCAAGTATCCATTGTACAACTTTTTTTTACTCATCATTAATAAAAACTATAGTAGCCCCAACATTGTGATTTGTGGTATTTCCAAAATAATGAATATTTTGAAAAGAACTAGATGGAATTTTCCATTGCCTTGCAATTATGTTAATAGGCATGTCATTGTCAATTGCATCAATTATTGCCTTGAAGTTTGCATTAATTTATTGGCCTTTTGTCAACTTTGTTTTCTTCATGGTGACGATGTCATGAAGTTCAATTAATGTTACTTGAGCACATTGAAAAAGCCTTATCATCACAATCTTGGTTGTTTTCATTGAATGGTGGATTACTGAACAAGGAAAAAAAATTGAATTTAACTCAAAGGAATGACTAACTATGATCATGCAATTTTCCTCTTTCAATGTTTGAAGTTGTCCATACCAAGTTATTTTTACTTCATTGTCAATGACTTTCAATCATTGAACATAAAATTATAACCATCAAAATAACTATGTCATTTTGAATGCACAAAGTTGTGTGAATATTTTAAAGATTATATCATTAAGTACATTGGGGTGTTAAATGTAGGCCACATGGAGAAATGTAAGTGGGTTTACTTCTTAAGATTCTTCTTAGATGTGGATTTTGTAACCTTGTGCAAATGCAACCCTTTGTCTCCAACTTATGCTAAAGTTTTCCTTCTATATAAATGCTTATTTAGCTCTTTCCTCAATACCCTTCCATTGCTTGGACATAAACATGTCTCTTTCTAGTGAAAAACATCCACACAAAAAATGATGTCCAAAAATTATCATTAATAACAAAAGGATTTTTATTTTTTTTGTGACATACAAATTTCAATGTTTTTTTATAAATTTTATTCCTAATTTTATAAGAAATGTGTACATTTTATTATTACTAAATGCATTGGGTATATTTAAGATAATTGTTAAAAATGGAATCACGTCTTGTCATGGACATAGAATTTATAAAAGTTTTTTAAGAAATCCATAAGATATATGGGTACATGTTTTTATGGTAAAACCCATATATGGTTTTAGAAAATTATGTTAACATAAGGATCTAGAAAGTTGAGTTGATGGAAAGTTCTAGAAAACAAACTTGATGAAAAATTTTAGAAGGCCAAATTGGTAGATGGCTTTAAAAGGCTATGTTGGTGGACATTTTTCAAAACATGATGAACTTTTAAGAAGTTTATGGGATATTGTGCCTACAATTAGTTATTGACAAATCTTTGTCAAAATAATTACTTGTTTGAAAAAAAAAATCAATAGTCCTAAAAGTTTTGACAACAATTAATAAGTATCTTAAGTTTTTAAATTGTTAGTCATGTTACTCAAAATGTCTCAAATTTCTAGACGATTATTATTATATGGGGGAAGGTATTGAGTTCAATTCATTAAAAATTTGGTAGTGTAGGTTTTTTTTTTAAAAATTCCCTTCAATTGGCATTCTTGAAAATTAATTAATGCTAAACATTAGTTATAAGTACATTGGTATAAATGAAAGGCCTTAAAAGTATCACCCCTTAATCTCACAACACAAGTTATTACATATGCATTACATTTTTATCTCAAGCCTAATTTTATAACATGCCTTGTTCTATCAATAAAATCTTTGAATTCTTATTCGTTGTTGAGTGTTTGATTTTGCTAAGTCTATATAGTTCTACTTTTGAATCTTTGTCTTGTTATTGACACATTTTAATTTCTACAATTTGAATTTTGCACCTACTTAGGCAAAGGCAACCCCCTTCTTTTTCAATTTTTTATTAAAGTCACCTTGTGTATTTGCTTGAGGTCACATAAACACCTTGGGGAAGTCTATCATGAACATAAACTATTGTTAATTCTTTTTGTTGAAAAATGTGAAACACTTTTAATTTTGTGAAATTTGATAAATAAACTCCCCACAATTAGCATAGTATAGTGCAAATGTAACAAAAACATCTTGCTAAAGTTTCAAGACTACTATTCAACCTCACACACATTAAAAATTACATTAGATAAACATTAATTTGATTCCATTGAGAAAAACTTGTACAAACCAAACAACACACTCAACACAAAGGAGATTGCAAAATTTGTTGTCATTATTAACCTTGGGCCAAGTTGTCTTTGTTTTGAAAATGTGTTAACAATGTCCTTTGGGTGTCCTCTAAAGATTAATTTAACATCATTCTTAAAGCTTAACCACCACCATTCATACTAGAAATTGAGTTTTATTATGCTCTAAAACCAAACCAAGGCCATTGTTATTGCATTCATAAGATGTTTGGAAAACGATTTCAAACTAATTTAATGATGAACATCAATTTTTCTCAAATTTGAGTTTAGACAATTATTATAGTGTGGAACGTACGTTGTAGAACAATGTGCATCATATTAGACATGTGTATTTATGTATCGTTAATACTATAACAAAGGGTTTAGGAATACAAATACCAGCCACATGCTAAACTATATTCAAAACAATCGTAAAGCACATTTGATCATCCCTAATGACAATATCTCTTTGGATCTTTTTGTGAATAAAATAGTATTGCATGATCGATTGTATTAATCCCCTTTCATTGTCATTTTGTATGCAATAAATTAAAACTCTTCACCTACACTACGGAATGTTATTGGGAACACATTCCCTAGGCAATGGTTTTGTCGACCCTCAAGCCCATGTGTAGAACCCCACCTTGGTTTGAGATTGAATTTCTTTGTGGATTGTGTAGTATTGGATGCTCATTTGTGATATTACTATTGTTGTTTGCAAGTTCGACAACACTAAAATTTCCCAAAATGATTTGAATGTGTTCAAGGAATAACAAAATGTGGCAAGAACAGTTTTCATAGACATGACTTGGATTGATTTCCCATGAATTTGAATCGAATGTACTTGCAATGTATTCATGAATTTCATCACATATGTGTGATATATCACCGTACCAATGCATTTATGTTTCAACTAATTATATTAGGAACATGTATTCATGTAGAAGGTTCTCAAATGCCAGTAACTTCTTTTCCACTGAATCAGTGGATCCTGTACCAAAATACAAGCACTTGAGTTAAACATCCATTCACTTTCATGTTATCAAGAGAGGTAGCAAATGATAGAAGAGACTGAAATGCACCCACCCATTGCGGTATGTGCCAAGGAAAGTAAGAGTCAGGAATTCGGTTCCCAAGATGGCCATTTTCTGTGTCTTCAAGTCTACAAAACAAACCCAAAAAAACCCTCGCCTTGTATCAGAATTGAGATTGTGGTAAGAAAATGATTCAACAGAAAACAGTTAAATTACACCTTTTCTCTTTCTTTATGGTTAGATACGTGTGTTTGTGCATCAAGCTTCAATCTAACCCAAAAAGTCTATGTGAAGATTCATTCAGAACACAGCTAAAGACCAGAGAAAGTCTACGTACTTCAAGCAAATCGAATGCATCCAGCATCAATGGAAATTATGCCACAGCAGCTTCAATTACTTTGCTCCCTTCTGCTGCTGCCATCACAAACACAGATCAAAAGGTGAGTTAAAAACCTCTGCAGGATAGGACACATATCTATGTGATTGCAGAGAGAATTCCACAACAAGAAGCTGCTGTAACACTCCACTGTCTTCATTAACAAGTTGCCAGAACACCTGACTGTCATCATCAGCTTCCGATGGATGGTGGCTCTAAATTAAGCAGATCATCAATTGGGCAAACCATTATGGAGAGACATCTGTGTCCTGGGTTTCTGTTGCATTTTGCAAGCAACTGGAAGAGTCAGTGCTGATACATTTGCTAGGACTAAGAGACATAGCTAATATGAGAAAAAAAAGCAAATGCATCATTGTTCAAGCTGTAACAAGCCTATTGTAGACTGCAGGATACATTACAACAGCACTACGAATACTTGATCCTTTTAACCTGGAATTTATTATTTTATCTGAAGCTCATAACTTAGATGCATGATCTGCACCCCTAAACCCTAAAACCTTTCAAGATGCGGTTGGAAAATGACAATGTGCTTGACCTTCAAGCAGAGAGAGAGAAAACATGAAAGGCTGCAGCATCGGCAAATTCACACTACCTACGCAATGCCCATGGGGGCAATTCTCGGCAAATGTTATATCTCGAGTTTACTACTGTTCAAGCTCTGTACTACATTGTTTCTAAAGACTAGTTGCAGCAAATCATGGAAGTGTGAACGCATGCACTTGGGCCATCCTGCATTTTGAGGCTAGATCTGCACATACATTGATTGCAACTGGCTCATTGACAAGCTCTTTTTGCACTCCAGTGTTAACCACTCTTGGGCCCTCGGCGAGAACCATGAGGGAAGATGCAAGGGCTTTTTCACAGTTATCAAACCGGACAAGACAAGTTTCTTGGACCAAAATCAGATTTTCATTGTAGGGTATCATCATAGAACACCAATAGCAATCCGATGAGATAGAGAGGAGTAACAACAAGAGAGAAAGGGAGTGATTGTAGGGTTCGCTTCACTAATGGCTTGAGTGCAGCATCAGTGTGAGATAGTGGCTCCAACTGTAGAAATTCCCAAGCATAGGATAAGAGAAAAAGAGCTCTGTTGTAACTGAGGTTCAACATCTTCTTCTGCCCTTGTATTCATACACACAGACACAACAGCATGCTCAGAATTTCCATCTGTGAAGCCCAAAAAGTTACAAGGATTGACGGATTTCGTCTCTGAAGCCCCGACAAGTTACAAGGATACAAAGTTTCGTGGGGTTGCTGCTGCAAAGGGACAGGGGAGGAAATACTAGGGTTTCAAAAGCGCGTGAAACTAGGGTTTGGAGTGCCACAGACGAAGGAGACTAGGTTTAGGGTTTGGGTCTTTCGGTCTGCAGAAGGGTTCGGAGCAAGAGGTTGCTGTTGCTACTCGTAGGCAGGCAACAAGGAGCCGGCAGCAGGCACGCAGTAGCGGCGTCCACAAGATGGTGCTCAAGACGGAGGTTTGTCGGTTCAGCGGCTCCAAAATCTATCCGGGCAGGGGAATCAGGTTCATTAGGAGCGATTCACAAGTGTTTTTGTTCTTGAATAGCAAGTGCAAGAGGTACTTTCACAACAGACTGAAGCCGTCGAAGCTCACATGGACGGCATTATTCCGCAAGCAGCACAAGAAGGATGTCCATGCGGAAGCGATTAAGAAGAAACGTAGGACCACCAACAAGCCCTACTCCCGCTCCATTGTTGGAGCTTCCCTGGAGGTGATTCAGAAGAAGAGGACTGAGAAGACTGAAGTGCGAGCGGCGGCCAGGGAAGCCGCCTTGCGTGAGATCAAGGAGAGGATTAAGAAGACCAAGGATGAAAAGAAGGCCAAGAAGGTTGAGCTCACTTCCTCCAAGTCCACCAAGCCTGGTAAGGCTGCCACTCGAGCTCCTCAGCCCAAGCCCGCTAAGACAGGAGCTGGCGGCAAGCGCTGAAGAGTAGTTTTGGTCTTGTAACAGGTTTTTGTTATGTTAGCTGATACAATGGACCATGCATTTGTATGTGAAGAACAAAGAAATTTTTTTCTTCGGATGCTTGATCTTGCTTGCCCCTTTTGCTCTCTGAGCTTCTTGCACGAATCCTTTTTCTTTCTGCCTGATCTTGCTTGCTCCTTTTGCCTCTGAGTTTCTTGCACAAATTCCTTTCCTTTCCCTTCCTATTTTTGGTATCTTCACAGCTGGTTTGTCTTGAAATTGTCTAATGTATTGCCATGGCAAGAAGACCAAGGCAGGCAGATTTGATTTGCCCTAGCTGTTAAAACCCTAAGCATCTGGAAAGGGTTTAGAAAAAAATTAAAGGTTCTTTTTGCCCAAGATGAGTAGTAATCTCTAATACCAAAAATCCTTTTTGAAATTCACTTGGACTGCATGTTGGATCTTTTGTGGGTTGAGTGCAAATTTCTCTGAAATTCTCACATTTGGACTCTTTGTATACAAATGTGCTTATGCAGATTTTGAGCTCTTGTGAAAGGATTAGAGGCAGCATATGTAAAGTAAGAAGGTAGGCAGATGTGGAATTGCCTAATGCTGAGTGGTAAATGACTGTGTATTGTGTTTGTTCAAGGAAGATCCTAACTAGTTAGTCTTGATGTGAGCATTTAGGGGGGATCCTTTCTCTCATGTCTTTAAATGCGTTGGTTCCTAATCATTTTCATTGGTGCTAAACTGCATGTACTAATTGAAGAGTGGCTCTTGAAGAAGGCAACATGTGTTTCATGAAAAATAATAATTTCCAGGTAGCTAGCTGTGGGTTTGATCTATCTGTGGGTGGACCCTTGTTGACATGCATGTGAAATGTGTGACAAGTGTTCGACAGATCAAATGTCTATGCACAATGAATGCTCTTTGGCTGCTGTACTTGGAACTATGCCACAAATGGAGACTTTGCAAAGGAAGTCCATGTGCATTCCAAAGATATCTGCCACATGAAGGTGTAGAGATGGGGTCATTTATTTTCTCTTGTAGATCAGTATGTGTAGCCTATAAATTTTCTTAATATTTTCTTTCCTGGCTTGGGCTCCTCCATAGGTTCACAGCATGAACTTTACATATTGCATGTTGCCTTAGCTCTTTATTCTTATGGACCTAGTACATGTGATCACACTGATGCACTTACCATACCCCTTTTTCTGATGTTCATGATGCTCCTTTGGTCCATAGATACCTGATACAGGTTTCCTCCACTTTGCAATGACCCAAAGCAGGAAATCACTTACAATGATGTACTAATCCCAAACCCAACAGTGTAACAAAGTTGGGGACGATGGAGGAGAAAGTCCATGTTTCCTGGTCTACCTGTTCAAACTCCAAACTGTGATTTGATGATGAGGGTACATGTGATTTGATTACTGGAGAGAAGAATTACAGCAGCATGTGTAGCTGGCTCTTGCTGTCAGCCACCAAAATCTAGATTTCAACTGTTTCAGTGGCAGGTTGAGAGCTCCGTGGCATCACCTGTTTTGATCCCTCAAATCAAACTCTCATCACAAATTACCCAATTTGCATCCCACATACAGAAATTGTTACCATCTTGTTTGTCTCTTATCATGCATTATATGTCTTTGTCATGTGATTTTCACTTCCAGCTTTTATTGTTGTTTGATACCCAATTTGCAATCACCACATAGAAAATCTTACCTTCTTATTTCTCTCTCATGGGTTAATAACGTGTCTTTCTCATGTGATTTTCACTTGTAGTTTTTCTGGTCATTTAATGCCAAATTTGCAATGTGAGATGCTAATACTCTCAAATGGGCTTTGTTCGACACAATTTTGAGCTTGTCTTTTTGCATCCTGCATGGTTCTGCGCAAAATTGTAGTGCTGGATTTTTTGTCAACCTGAATCACAATATACTACCATATGATGAAGGGGTAAGGAATGGAAGAATGAATAAGTTCATGCCCTTGTCATTAGCCTAGGCCAAAAGTGGCAAAGAACATGTACATGTATGCAAGAAATTTCTTGTAGCCATTGATGAAGGCTGCATGCATCCTTGGGGAACAAGAATGCTTGGTCACTTCACTGAAAGAAGAAGATGCCATCATTGAAGACTCCTCTTGCTTCACATTGCCTTAAGTTTTATTCTTGCAACTTTTATAACCAGTGTCGCCCTCACTTTGTGCCTTGGCCTGAGCTGTACACTTGCAACTTATAATATAAGCAATCCACTTGTGATCCTTAAGTAGCTTAACATTGTTGAATTCAAGGGGCGTCTTTAATAAATTGGGTGCTATGTTAATTGAACATCTATGTTCAAACCAAGTTCACATTCTTATTTTTTGGGGAATCTTCATAGTAACATTCTCTAGTTGAGTGTGTAGAGATTTTAAAACCACTCAACTTTTTTTTTTGGTAACTTCAATTGAACTTTAAAATTTTGTAAATCTATTTGAAGGTCATTTTGTTTAGTGATTTTATTATTTCATTAAGATGTTTCTTCATGATTTGCTCAAATATGCATCAAGAAATTCCATTGGCAATTCCGTTATTGTTCTCAAGATTGTCAATTTATCTGAAAAGATCTCAAACTATGTTTCTAACTAAAATGTTTTCAAATGGTAAAAAAACATCTCCAATAATGTTGCTAGATTTTGTGATTAGTACAATTCCAAAAATTCCAAAACATGTTCCAGAGATGCAATTTCGGTTATTATTGGAAACAAATATATCCAAGATTTTTTCACATTTACACTATAATATTAGCACATAACCATAATATCAAACCTACGACTGATGTTCAACAAATCTTGTCGAAATAATTAATTTTTTGAAAAAAACAGGTCCAGCAGCCCTAATCTAAATATTTCAAACTTTCAACAATAGTCTCTATTAGGTATGCTTAGTCCATCGACAAGTTTCAAAGTTATCTTGTGTTTTGAACTGAGTCGGATTCTCAAGTGATTAATGAAATAATGAAATCTTTAGAATCAATTGGTGCCAAACATGAGTCATAGCTATGATATCTAATCCCAATTCCAATCCTCCTATATATGATTTCTTATTGAAAAAATTGCACCAATTAGAGGAAAACTTGATAATTGACAATGTAGTTTGACATAACAATGTCCAAGTGTTCAAATCTTAATTGTGAGAATTGAGACATTGTGATCCAAACCATGTAATGCAAACTATTGCAAACTTAATTTTAACAAGTTAGGACCTAATATGCCTTATATATATGTTGAAAAAAGAAAGTATTTATTAGCTCTGATTTTGATTTAAGATTTGGTTTGAATGAAATAACCCTTGTTTTTATGCAATTGCTCTTCAAGAACTAAAACCCAAACATTGACAAAATGTTGCATTATTGTCTTAAACTTTTACAACAAAATGATGGAAATTGTCTCATAAGATAGGTTCATGAAACATTCAATGGTTTAGTCGTTACTAAAAGGAGGCTCTTTTTGGTCTTCAAAGAATATAAATGTATTAATATACCCACTCCATAACCCTTTTGTGATCATAATTATGCCCATTTTAAATACAAGATGTGAGCAAATTGAATCCAAGATTAAAATAATAGAAGATGGCTTGTTGACAAACACCTCCCAATAGGTAATTGTTCAATAATTTTGAATCGAACAACATGTTTTTAAAACTTTTCATTGGGTTTTTTTTAATTTTTCATTCATAGATGTCATTTTTGTGTTCATCAATGGGTTTCAAAAGTTTCCTATGTTGTAATATATTTCCCATTCATTAAATTTTTTTGTGTTTGGTAAAGTGTAATCATTTAGAAAAGTTCTCGCTTTTTCACTTTCTAAAGGGCAAATTGTGCCTACCCATAAGTGTTTAGGTTGTAAATGGAATTGTTGTAAATAAAAATCACATTGTTTTGATAGTAGGACGGATATTATTTGTGTATGAAGTCTGACATATTGTAATACCTTTACCATTTCGGCAACAGCAACAGACTGCTAAATAACCAATTAAATTTTAACTTTGGCACTTGATTTTTTACTCTGAAATTTTCGTTAGGTAATGGTTACAGAAAATGATAAACATGCCCTTGTTAGGGTTATGGAACAATGTAGTGTGTTTCAATTGCTTCAGTTTTAGGACAATGTCCTTGAAGGTTTGCGATTCAAACCAGACATTGGAAATTTTGATTTTATTAAAGTTTAGGCACAAATAATAAATTTAGGCAAAATTAATAAATAATTTTTCAAAATTTTGGCAAAACATAAAATAATTTGATTTATGCCGAAATGGTAAAGACATTATGGTATTCAATTACAGGATGCACTTCAATTGCACATGAAAAAAAGATGTGTTCACAAAAAGGTTGGACTATTTTTTTGACCCCTTATACTTTGGGAGATTTTTTCTTGCTGGTTTCAAACCCAAATGGAGGTTTGTAAATGACTATATAGGGATTTACTTGGTGAAGGGCTACCTCGACCCGTTCAACCTCGAGTGCTGAAAGTGATGAGAGAGAGAGAGAACACAGGCTCTCTTAGAGCTTAAGTGATCACTCACTGGCCTATTTACCCTAGTCTTTTACAACTAAAATCAAATCATCCATCAGCATCCTTCGGGCAGGTCCACTAGCGGGCAGTAGCATTTAAATAGTCTTCACATTATAGTTATATTGTTGTGTAAAGATCTTGTCAGCTTTTTGTTAGTGTCTCTGGAAAGCTCTCGATGAGGAGAGTGCATGATGGGCTTGGTTCCATGACATTTGGGCTTGTGGTGCAAAAGTTCTTGAATATTGAATGATTTCGTCATGGAAATATAATTTAAATCATAGCTGAAAATATTCGAAGGAATTGGAACGTGCCTTTTGCGTTGCTCAAAAGATCTTGACGAGCAGGATTTAATGGAATTTATTTGGTAAGATTTTTGATTCAGAATGTGGGAGATATTGATTTTTAAGTAAGTGACTTCTGCCACTGAAAATTCAAATAAATTCCCAAAAAACCAAGCTTTGGAAGGAAAAATCAGTTGAGAACGTGATAACACTTGAAGGCTTACTATTCAATCCAAGCATGATTTCTTTTCATATTTGGCTGTTCAAAAAATGGATACATAAATCACAAAACAATGTTCACATATTGAGAAACCCTATTTTGTAATGGGTTCACACTTGGGCCAACGGCACAAGCTACAATAGTTAACACTCTATGTCAGATGTGATAGACACCTATAGAGACCAAAATAAGGGGTGTGAGTGAACCTGCTATTAATACCATTTGTGATCTGATTTAATTAGATGGGGGTGCCTATCAGGTGCTTTATATATATATATATATAGAATCAGTCATTTTGATTGGCCCATCACACAAAAAATTGAAACTATGAAGACTTAGCCAAATAAGAAGTTATATTTTGATTGGCACATCTCAAAAACAAAAAGCCATCAAACTTTCAAGTCCTCACACAATATTGACGATATAGGCATTTCTATTATGACAACACCAAGTCACTAAGTGTAAATTCTCCTTTATTGAACCTTTTGAACATGTACAACATGTACAAATGACCAACTTAAAAGATGATGATGATGATTCAAATTTCCTTAACCATGATTACCCAATGGTACATTCAAAGAAAAATTTGCAAATATCATCCATAGAAATTTCAAAAAGCATTACTTACCATGCACTTCCAAATCAAAATGTGCCCTAGTAAAATCCATACCTTCTTGTGTTCTAGGCACAACCCATGAAATTGTTAGATAAAATTGGTTAGATTGAATCATGTCGTCTGATAACACAAATGGAAAAGAAGATCCTATTTGTTTTCTCATTTGATACTTGCCCCTCGTAAAAGCCCTATCAATTATGTTGACACCAGATAATATTGTCACACAATTCTTGGTAAAAGTTGCACTAAATTTGGTATGTTCATCGATGCCAACACTCTTTTTCACATCAGAAACATTAACATCAACTTTTGAAGTGCTCTTCTCTTGCATCCTTCAAAGGATATCCTACATTTTTTGACCTTGACGTTTCAACGGTTTATAATGAACCACATGGTCAATAAGAACCTTCATGGTATGATTTCACCCAAATTGACGTTTCACTACTTGATTGAGAACAAGAAGACTAAAAATGTGCAATCTATAAACCATTTGCAAATGTAAGTGACCTGGTGATCCTCCTCTCACTTTGAAGCACAAAACCCAAATATACATGATGATTTCAAAAATTCTTCCATCAAAAAAACTCATTGTGAATCAACATATGAACATCCCATTCCAATTGTGATAGAGATTTCAATGTGTTTTTTTTTTTGTTTTGAAATGTTCCTCGCCTTTCTATTTACCATTTGCTTTCATGGAGGGAGCCATTTTCTATACACAAATAGTGTGAAAAACCAAAACTAAGTGAAATGTGGCAAGATTGCATGGGGCTAAATCAAAATCAAACATCAATTGACTTTTGCATGTGTTGCATGTGTCAATAATGCACTCTTGTTGAAGGAAAAAATCCACACACCCCTCGGCAATGGTGCACTATTGTAAAAGGGAAGAAAAAATCCCCACCCCTGAGTAAAAAAAGATATGTCATGTAAGGTGCATGTTCAACCCTTCCATTGGCTACACACAAATTCTATTCTTAAAACTATTTGTCACCATTTTTGGCTTGAATTATTAACCCTTGCAAAGAGCAAGTGTACTTGTTTGTGATTCATATTAATTAGTTCATGGGTGTTTGCTCACACTTCATTTTTTCAAAAAGGGGCCATATTGATTGGCCCATCACCAATATCTTTGGAGGGCACTCCCAAATAGAAGCACCTCTTTGGACAGCCAATTGCGAAATGGGTGCTCCCTTTGACCCACATTTTACATTTATATACATGAGAGTTGAACTTTGGGCAAACCATATGGGATGTAAGTGAGGTATTATTGGGAACATTTTGATGACCAACTTGGGGACTTGGAGAATCCTTTGGGAACTTCATGGCATGGCAACACCCCCAAAAAAAGGAAAGAACCGGACCTCTCATTAGTAGTCACTTAGAAGTTGCCGGCTCTAACAACACTGCAACATGCCAAAGCTCCTCACTGTATTCAACATCATAACTCACCACATTTGAGAGAGACCCATCCATCACTTGTGTTTGACTGAGGAAAACCTGAAAACAAGCCATAACAAGGAGTGCGTCACACTGCGGCCTTGCCATTTACATTAAAAAAGTATCTTAAGGCAAAAGAAGAAGAATTATGGAAACTCAAATATTTCACTATGGAAAAATGTAATCTTCAAAAAACCCTATAAAAGTAACCAAAAATCCTTCAAGATGTTATAACTCTATTAACTGATCTCAAGTAGCTGTACAGGTAGGAGCAGTGAAAATATATGTAGCAGCAGTGGAGGCGCTCAGAAAAAAAGAAAGACAGTGTGAAAACTCAGGAACCATCAAAATTGATGGTTTTCGGAGTTTCACCCACCCCCTTGAACACTAATCTATTTTTTCACAGATTTTTTTGGAATCTCACCTGGTGTATGACCAAACTCAGGGTACTGGTGCAACAGTCTAATTCTCAAGCATTACATCATCATCAGAATCAAACCACAATTCAAACATCAAAAGCATTCATGCCATGTTGGCTTCCTCAAGTCAGCACATAGCACTTACATTCACATCTATGAGAATGCAGAGAAATCTCTCTGTCACACTTTGAAGATAGCACAACAATGAGGGCGGTCATAACCTGTGAAAGTTTGAACAGAACTTAGTACATAGAGGACCTCTTAAACTCACAAAATGAGGGTAAAAGAGTCCAAAGTTCTTGTGGATCAAATAATCACCACATTGGATGTGCCTCCTCATGGGGCTATTAAATTCATCCCATTGCATCTGTAAACTAAACTGGTCACATTTCTAGTCTCGAAACAAAGCTACCAAAGAAATTGAGTCTTGTACACAAGACCATAATTGCATCTGTAAACTAAACCGGTCACATTTCTAGTCTCAAAGCAAAGCTACCAAAGAAATTGAGTCTTTGTACACAAGACCATAATGGGCAGTGTCCACTCACTCACATTGCTCAACCATAGATTCCATTTCCCAATACAGACAGTCAAGTTACAGTATCCTAACCAAACTATGTCTAAGTTTAAAATGCCAAAATGGCTAGGACACAAGGTCCTTGAATTCTGGATCTTATTTCAGTCCTTCCCATATCTCCAAAGCTACTAACTATAGGCCTATGTACAGCAGAATACCTCAGATGTCATCAGTTCACTGGTAAAAAGCATAAGCATCTACATAAAACGCAGGATCTGAAACACTCCACTAAGGTACATTGGTCTACTAGCTGACTGCTAGCATAACAAATTATGCCAAGACTAAAATGGCCATCAAAGTATTACTAAAAGAGAAAACCTGAAAGTGTTCCACTTCCATTTCTCAGGAACTGTAAAGAGATGAAATGAAGGTTATTTCTTCCTCCATGATAACACAAAAAGAGGACGCACTCTCCACATTAAAATATGGATCCAGGGAACCAAAGGGAAAAGAAACTGCTTCTTGAATGCTTTCAAGATACAAAGAGGCATATACAGATAGGCACAGGACACAAGTATTTGGAAGCCTTCTTGGAGCTTACTGTCCAATTTATGCATTGCCAACCAGTCCAAGCAAGTTCCAATTTTTAACCTAGCCTTGCTTACCAAAGAGCCTTTGTTTTGTCCACACCTGGGTTACTGATCCTGTGAGAATCACCAGAGATGTGATTCAGAATGTCCCATTACAATGCCATCTCCGCTTGAAGCTCAGCAAGCTCATCATCCTCTGCAGATTTCTGAGGTGCTGCTCTCTGTGCAGGAACTTGAGTGGGTCGACTGTATGCTGGAACAGAAACAGGAGGAAGCTGAGTAGTGGATGGCTGAAGCAGCCGCTCCTCCAGTTCTGCATGTTCAAGGTCCTCCAGCTCAGCTTCCAGCTCATCCTGCATTGCAACACCATGAAGATCAGAACCCCAGCTCCACAACTACATACCTCTGTGCTTATCAAGCCCTTGGTAAGACATACATCTATTCTTTGGTTGTTCAAAAAACCAACTTATCCAGAACCTTTTGCATTGCACTGAATACAAATGATCGCTCTCATTCTTCTTAAACTATCTAACTAGCTCACTGAAGTGAAAAAAACCATGAAGACAGGAGGCAAGCAAAAAGGGGATAGGACAGAAACCTCATCTATATCCGCAGCTGCACCAATGGGTGTGGACAATGCCTCCTGGATCTGCTTCATGTTCTCAGTCTGTTCGTTGATCTCATCCATTGTCTTGTCCACATCATCTATGTTTCTGCAACCCACATAATACAGTTCAGCTATATACAAGGAGTTTACAGCTCTCATCTGCCTCTAATTTGATGATGCACAGAATATTGATGTGATTTCAAGCACAGACTGGTCACTGCCCATCTCTAGAATTAGCTGATGTTCAGGATATGTGAATGCACATCCAGTGTGATCTTCTCTTTGTCAAACATTTGGAAAAGGGACAAAAAACACATGGGGTATGTTATTTGAACAATTTTAAAAGAAACATCAGAAAAAAAATAGGGCTTACGTGGCCTTTTGAATGGCCTTCATAGCTATGGCACCACTGCGAAGGGCATCCACTGTCTCTGTGGTTGCCTTGGCACCTTCCAGCATGATCATCTGCAAACAACACAGGATACAATTTCTGAATCGCACCATTGTCTAATGTTTTTTACCTTCCATCAATATTAGATCCAATGAAAATCATGGTACAATGAGTGCAAACTAGAAAAAAACACCCTCAGTCAGAAACAGCCAATGAGGATCCAAACCGCAATTGGACCACCATTTCCAAGAATTGCCAGCTTGAACTATTGTCTGTGATAAAAATATGAAGGCTGTGAATAGTCCTGTTCAAGGGTGAAGAATTAAACCTGATCATGGATGCGCAGTTGGAAGTTGCCCAGCTGCTCCACTTGTACCTCGTACAGCTTTTTCCTTTTAAGGCACTGGATTGCAGCTGTTCAACAACACACAAATGTAAAAATCACCATCTCGTAGATCTAGGCTCGCACACTGTGTGCCAATTGAACCAAGGCACACACTCTAAACTCATTTGGCAAGTGATTTTTACTCATACATACCTCGCTTATTCTTTGCTTTGGTAAAATCCCGAGCCTTCTCTATCTCTGTGGCTATCTTCCTCTGGAGAACTTTCTCCTTCTTCTCCAACATCTCCAAAGTCTGCAGGACATCAAGAAGTCGTTGTCGAAGATCAGGAACTCTTTCAGGAAAACTGAAACCCTAATAATGGCTGATCTCACGCAAAAGAGAGAAAAATCTGGAAAACCTAATAAGCAGCCTGTTGTAACAGGAAGGCAAGGCAGAAACCTCATTGAGCTTATCGAGTGTCGAAAGAGTGTTCGGCTCCTCCTTCGGCTTCCCAAAAAGCCGCGAAAACATGATGCCCCCTTTTTGTTTATATCCGCTTCTTCCCGCACGTTGACGATTGCAATTCCGCCGCTCCTCTTGCAGGCAGCAATTCCCAAGGTCCTATACCGGAACGAGATCCCCTTCTTAAACAACAGCACTGGATTCCACAAAAACACTCGCAAGATCTGGTCGATCTCTGTTTTCAGAAGCTCCAAAAACGGCAGCAAACCAAAGCCGATTCAGCCAATGGTAAGAACTGAGTTCAGAACACTAAGAAGAAAAAGAAGAAGAAGGGATTTCAAAATCACACGCCGAAAAAATAAACAGAAGGCGGAATCACAGACGAAAGAAAGAAAACCAAAAAGAGAATTCTAAACCACCTGGAATTGTGAAGAAACAGGGGAGTAGGACTCAAACCGAACCACTGATGTGCGGCAACAACAATAAGAGATATGATGCAAACTCGGCTTCAGAAACCCAAACTTGGCACAAAAGCTGAGACACCGAATCCGAGGAAATCCGCGGACGGACTCGAGGGAATCACCGACACGTATTGCGATCGAAAGCAGAGAAAGAAGGGAAGGATGGCAAAAGCAGAAGCAGAAGAGAAGGAGAACGCAAGGGTCAGAGGCAGAGTAGCCGTGTGTGGACGGAACAAAACGTGTCCCGCGGACCACGATGACAACAACATCAAACTACAAACGAAAACGAAAAAGAAACGAAACGAAACGAAAAGGAAAGAGTGTGTGCCGCAACCATGCCCACCCGGTTATCATCCCGGTTATTTGATCGCTCTTAGAGCATCTCCAGGGGTGCTCAGTGTGTGACCTGCACAGTAACATTGGATGAAGAAAATCCAACATATGCTGTGCTGGTTTGGCTCAGGACAATAGTTTTGGCTCAGCATAATTGCACATGTGTGCCGTGGGCTGGTAAATGGCGCGGCAGCGCTCTGCATCTGCAGAAAAGAGTGTAATAAATATGATCTGACCCTTACTCAGTGTTTCTGATTGGCCCGTCGTAATGATTGGTCCAGGGCGGTTTGCTATTAGTTGTCCCCCACTTATTTGCTGTCCCCAGTTTCAGTTTTATGGGTGGGGTTGCAAAAGAGTACATAACTAAACTTGGATGTGAAAAATATTTTCCAGTGGAGAGGCCCAAGTTATGGGCCAAGTCAGGGTTTCTTTTTTAAGGATTTTGTGAGGAAGTCAAAGTGGCGAGTCATTGAGAAAATAACTTAGCCAAATTTGGCTATATACTAATATAAAAGTAGGAAATAATAATAATAATAATCCGTTTATATTCTTGGATACCTGTTGGAACTTATC
>Ga0116229_10006636_pt1 | contig 18535 bp, 13 predicted proteins | sample S1TSphgellanicum_3_FD_87313 | JGI IMG/M metagenome (GOLD analysis project Ga0116229, IMG submission 87313) | Host-associated microbial communities from peat moss isolated from Minnesota, USA - S1T2_Fc - Sphagnum magellanicum MG | ecosystem: Host-associated > Plants > Peat moss > Unclassified... | reverse complement strand
TATTACTCAGTTGTGGATGAATCTCAACTGAGTTAATGTTTGGTTTCACCTTGGTAACCAATTCTGTAAGAAGTAGTAGGCATCTTATATAGGTAAACAGGTAGGAAAATAGGTAACATTAGGTAAGTAGATGGTTTATACGAATGTTGGTCAGGTATGTGGGTCCTGGCCGGGCTTCAACCAGGGCATCAACATGGTTATCATATGCCCTGACCAACAAGCAATGGTCAATGAAAAAAGTAGTTATACCCTACCTGGGTGGGTCTTGCTTCTCCTATACACATGCAATGCCCTTACATAGGTGGGCATGTGTTTTGAAAAACTCACAAAATGCCCTGGCAGGCGGGCTTCTTTCATAATGAACCTGTGTAGGGCATAAGGATTTAGGTTAGGGATTTTAGGGTTAGGTTAGAAATGTTAAAGCTAGTTTATTGTTGAGCTATGCCCCCTACATGAGAAAGCACAAGCTCTCATCATTATGTAGGATGTCCATGATTTTGACACACAACAAAAAGGAGCGTCAAAAGGGATCACCAAAAAGGAGCACCAAAATTCACAACTTTTTTTTATCATTGGCAATCAGCAATCAATTTGCATTGATGTAAATAAGTGAGTCTTCTATGCAAGTTTGTTCTTCTTGCTTCATAAGTTCCTAGGTTGTGTGACTATGTTATGTATTTTGTTCTTTTTCTTTCATCAATTGTGTGATTTGTGTGATGTTTTGTTCAACAAATTTTCATGAGCATTGTTTATCGCTCCTAGTGCTTTTCATGGTGCTTCATGCATGTGACAATAGTGGTGTGTGTCATGTTTTGTGAGCACTGAATCTTTAGTGTTTTGTGAACATTGGATCTCTAGTGCTTCATGATCACTATGCAATATTAGCGATTGAATGTCTAGTGCTTCATAATTTGTGTGTGTTTTGTGAACACTAGATTTGCAACTTTGTGAGCATTGAATTTGCAGGGTGCTTCATGAACATTATTTTGCTTCAAGGGTTTAGGGGTTGGTGTTGATGATATGTGCAATGCTTTGCGAACATTGGATCTACAAGGTGTTTCATGAGCACTCCAAATTTGATGCTCTATTCAACACTTGTTTTGTTCACAAGCATTAGTAAATTTGCTTCAAAGGTGGAAAGTTTGGTGCTAGTGATTTGTGTGTTACTTCATGAGCATTGGATCTGCATGACCAATGTTTTGTGAGCAATGCAATTTCAATAATTTGTCTGGCACCTGTTTTGTTATGTTTCTTGACCATTCATAAGCATCACCAACAATAACTTGAAGTTTGTGTTGCAAATTTGGTAAATAGTGTTGCCAATGATTTATATGTTCCTTCTTAGTTTCAATTTCGTAATATAATGTACTACTTGGTTTAGCTTTCAAGGTCAATTGACACTAAACCTAAAACATGGTATTTTTTTAATGGGGCTATAAAAGCTTCACAAGGTTCTCCTCTCCATGTTGCTGACTGTACAAGTGTTTGTAATGGTGAAGTTGGGATTGGAAGTGGTAGTGGTGGGGTTGAGAATGATGATAGTGTAATCCAATCTAAAGTAGGTTATAGTAAGTTTGTTGAAAAAGACCTTGGCAAGGATAAGGAAAAGTTTCAATATATTGAAGAGCAAACACATAATGAAGAATTGTTTGTGGAATTAGAGTGCAACCAAAAATTTTGGCTCACTCGCAATAAAACAATACGTGGGCATTTTTCTAAGTTTATGACCATATTAATGTTGTAGATTGTTTTAAATCTCAACAAATGCGATGTGTTGTGTGTCATAGCATCCAATAAGAAGTTGTACGAGAAAGTTCTAAGCAAAATAAAAAAAGATTAGTTATGTATATCAAAAACCATGGCATAACTATCATGAGTTGACATGTGGTTTTTGAACAGTCTACAATGTTGAAGTAGTACAACACATGATGAGCTACTACTATCACAATAGTTTTTATTCATCAAATTTCTAAGAAGTGGAAAAAGCCATCATAGCCTCCATTGCTAATTTCTTCAACTTTAAAGTGCCATACAAGAATTCAAACCTTGCTCAACAATTATTTCTTGAGGATTTGATCTTGTACATCACTAAAGGTTATCAACCATTGAATTTCGCTGAGAATATGTGGTTAAGAAGGCTTATCCTTCATCAATGTGGCCTAATTACCTTTCCTACTAGACAATAGTTTAATAATGAGGTAATCCTGTCCATGGTCAACAAGGCCATGGAACACCATGTTCTTCCCACTTTTGTTGATGCCATTATATTCACAACCATATTTGATTTGTGGATGTCCCAAGGAGGTTTTGATATGTTTGTTATTGTTGTGAATTACATCAACAAAAAGTGGGAACCTTGCCATGTCATTGTGGAAATTTTTGAAGTTCATGAAACCTTAAAGGCTACCATGGCTATTCAGCTCAAGGATTTGGTTACTCAATATAATTTGCGAGACAAAGTCATAGCATATGTCAAAGATGAGGTCGCTAATTTGAACACCCCCACAACGGCCTTAACAAGCATTGGACTTGGTTGTCAATATGCTACTAATGACTTGAAAGTGTGTGGTAACATGAAGGAAGGTTCAATTAAAGAGGCTCAATCTTCTTTTCAAAAGACAATTACTTGGACCAAAAAAAGTGGGAAGGGCATACAAGAACATGCTAAGGCTTGTAAAGATGCATCTCTTCACCCCTGAAAATTAAACACTCCTATCAACACTTGATTTACATCCAAGGTGATATTATTGAAGGAAACCTTGGAATTCAAACGTGCCATAAACCTATGTTATTCACAACAAACCATTGCCTTGCAAAATAGAATACCATCTCCCCAAACATGGGTTATGGCACAAAAAATGTCAAAAGTTCTAAATCTAGTGGTCACCCAGTATGTTTTTAACCAATCCCGAGGGTATTGGTTATTTTCTTATGTTATTTCTACTACCTTAACCATGCATGTTATGATGCACAACACCAATTCCAACACAAATGAAATTATGCAAGTATGTGGTTTGATTACTTTTGAATTTTTTTGCCTAAGGTTTAATTTGTCTTCTTCTAAAAACATGATCTAACTATCTTATTATGATTGTTGGTGTAGGCTAATGATTTTGAGTTAGAGCTATTGCATCTTGGGTATCAAATGCAAGCTGAAGTTATTGGTGTGCTGAAACCTTTCTTGGCCTTTGCATCATCATTTCAGCATTGTCATGTTCATAATATGCTAGTTCTTATTCTTGACCTACGTTTCATGAACTTGGGATTCATTAGAGATTATGTTGACCTTGAATTGGCCATGCATGTTGTTACAAATTATGATTGGGAGATTTTAATGCCACTCTTGCTCATAGTTTATCGTGCCTCAACACCAAATTTAACAACCATTACATCTATTACATCTATAATGGTTGAAGTAAAATGTATTTGGATCCTTGGCTTCTATTGAAGGAGTTGTAATGGGGTTCATTAAAGTTGAATTGTCACTTTTCAAGAGGACTGCAATGCCAATAAATCCTTTGAATCCATTTGCTTGGTGGGCAAAATATGAGTAATAGTTTCCAAATCTCATTTATCTTACACGGTAGGTGATGGGAATTGTTGGTTCCCAAATCAAAACTGAAAGGATTTTCAGTATGGCAAAGGTCATCACAGGTTTGAGGCATTGTTGGCTTGGGATTGAAAATTTGGATAAACTGGTCATAATTATGAAAAATTGGCCAAATGATCCTAAATTTGGATGCACAAGTGGGCCTAAATCATTTGAAACAAACCCACTATTTTAGGTCCAACTGAACGTGTTTCTGCTTCCATTATTTCAACAAAGGTCCAATTGATTACCCTAGCTAAAATGGAATGTAGATGATTTGTGTGGATTTGGGTTTATGGTGTAGTTGCTTGTTTGATTTTTGCAGTGTTGATGCAAAGTTGTTGAATTGCAAAATATTTTGACATGATTATGTTGAGTGAAACTCAATGTGCAATATCAATTTTTGTATGAGCTTGAATGCATGTTTGCTTGAAGATTTTTGCTTGCTTGTGTGTATGCTTAAGAAAGTCTGAAAATTCACTCTATGCCTATTGCTAAAGTTGAACGTCATTTTTGCACAAGTTGGAGCTCAAGGAACTAGCCAATTCTTATGGCATCAAACATCAACAAATCTAAATTGGTGGATCACTTAGCTTGCAATTTTTCAATTACATCAATTACATTAAGTTTGGTAGTTAGTGATTGAAGCAAGATTACACATATACATGTAGCTTTCTGAACACATTTTTTAATGCCAAAGGCAATTTATACATAGACAAGTTCTATGTGATCATTTCTGACATTCAAATTTGTCTTGGACTCCTCCTTTTTTAACATACTTGAAAATGATGTCAATTATGACGATATTTTTTAATGCACATGCCCAGGTTTATGGCCAATGGGAATCACTCATTTCCATGCCCGTTATGCATGCCCTTGTGGGGAAAAAAAAACCTTCAATGCCCGTGCCCACCAAGTATAGGTTGCTTAAAAAATTTCCAATGCCCATGCCCTCCAAGCTTCACAAATGGTTTTTTTTTAAAAAGCTCTGCCTGCCTGGTATGACTAAAAGCCAACACCCGGCCACACACTGGTTTATACATGGATAAGGTCGTTTAACTACCTACCTACTAACAACCCACTTATTAAAAAAAACATTGAGCTAACCACCATGATTAGCAAGGGAACTGGAACCCAACAGAAAATTGTTTCCTGACCACTTACCATCCATCCTTCACCAGTGCACTGGTGGGTGCTGGTTCACTTGTGGCCCAACTTGAGTGTATTCATAAAGTGACAAAATTGGGCACTGTTGAATGAAATTGGGTATGAGTTCAGAAGAAATGCAGGATCATATTTGGACAAGTCTTGATTTAGTGAAGAATATGAGCAGCAATCAAGGCACCAGTGAGGCACATCCAAAACTGGGGATGAAACAACCCCCAAGACTAATTTAACTGAGAACACTAATTTGGACTAGCGTTTTTTTTTTGAAAACCCCTGTGTACTGTTTTCATCCCGACTTCTCATTTCAACCACAGTATCAGCAAAACTGGGGCCCAGTGCCCCCAATTTGGAGTACTTTACAGATAACTCAGATGACTTTTGAGTTTTGGGATCATTCAGGGAGGTTGAGGAACCCAGAATAAATTGCAATATCCTTTCTTATAAGTCTAGATAGTATGGTTATGTGGCAAACAGCAGCTTAACATATTTCCACCAAAGCCTCAATGCCAAAAAAGTATGAGGTTTTGTTGTACATGTACTGTTGTTGTGTTGTAGAGGGCAGCTGCCATACTTGGTTTTGAGGGAGGTAGTAGGTGCCAATTGAATTGGATCATGCCCTTGGACTAAGTGATCAACATTTTGTCATGTTGTTGAGAATGTGGTGCCAGGCCAGATGGGTTGAACTGAATGAAATGAAAGTAACTTGCCATGGTAGCTGAAAGAACCAATACTCATTTCGGGTGTTTTGATTTGGTCAGAGTGCTAAAGTTGTGCGTCTTAAGAATTGCAGGCTTTTATCAACTTAGTCATATGCAGTAAGAATCTTCATCATACGTTTGTGGCAATGATGGTTGGGGGGGAGGGGAGAGAAGCAACTACTTCATCATCATTCCAAGAACTAATAGGTCAATTTTGTCCTCATCCAAAGAAGACCACATTCATCAAGCAATTTTCTCAATTATGAATTTGGAATATAAAGCTGCCAGGTAGTTCATCAACAAGAGTCCAGAGGTTGCAGCCACTGAGAGAGAGAGAGAGAGATAGCACATGATCTACATGGTAAAGCTACCCTATGTTGTGCTGCAGATGAGCCTGGCACTGGAAAAGGTCACTCTGTTCATGCAAAGATCTCCTTGATAACTTTGGTTTTGTATATATTTCATGTGACCTAATGTACATCAAGCAGGATCCGAAGTGCAGATCAATTTGACATAGAGATGTTTTTCATATGGGTCACAGACTCACCATCTGTTCAAGCATTTTAATTATTCAATTAACTCACTTTTCGAAGTTTTGTCATGCCTTCGAATGTTTGATCTCAGTGATCATGGGTACATTGTGTTTTCAGCCCCTTGATCGTGCCCTCATTAGAGCATCTCCATTGGCACACTGTGCAACATGTTTTTGGCTGAAGATCAGTAAAACTTTGCTTGACAAGCTTGATAAAATGGCTTTAGCTCAATATGTTAAGGCTGCCAAAAGCCACTGCACAGTCTAACACCTATTCTTGATTGACCAGATATGTTGATTGGTCCAGATGATTTGACAAAAGCCATTGCACAATCTAATACCTCCTCTTGATTGACCAGATATATTGATTGGTCTAGATGGTTTGCTATTAGTAAGTTCTGACCTTTTTGAGCCTTAGTTTCTGTGTTTATGGATGGGGCTTGAGAAACAATAAATAAGTAATATTGGATGTGAGAAATACTATTGGGAGGGCCAAATGTGGCATATGGGTGGAGCTGCTGCAAGACCTGAAGATAATTCAGCTAACTCGCTGAAAAACTGTATGATAAAAGGTTGCAGGTGCTGCAAATGGATTTCCTAGTGGTTCCTCCTTTATCAGATGATAGGTTTATAGAGTCATTCGGTCAACTTCAGTAGGAACTTTTGATTTGAGACTTCCTCAGATGCATATGACTTTCTTCAAGTCAAATTGGCACTTGAAGATAGAACAACACTTTTGTTTCCCAAGAGTACTCATGCATTGGTGGAAGGAATGCCACCGAAGAGGTGAGGAGATGTGCCCTGTATGATCCAAGTACAATAATATTACATTTGAAGCAGTTGAGGCTTGAGTTTGAGCACAAACTGTGTCCAGAGTACTTCTTCACTTGGGGATGTCTAGTGTCAGTTTGAGTCGAGCCCCACATAATTCTCAGCCAGAATGTGTAATACCCACTTCAACTCAAGTTTCAGCGAAACTTCTCAATTGCACATCCTTCCAGGCCTGCTTCCTTGACACCACAATTTCCTTACCGTTCTAGCCAACTCAAATTCTATCATGCCAGATCCTGAAACAATGCCTTAGGAGTTGATTCCATCATCAACAACACTTTATATGTTACCTAATTAACCAACATTGCTTTGCTTATACCATGGATTACAATCATTGAGACAAGATTTCCTTTGAACTCCTCAGTCTTTAGAACTGTCTGTTGCTCTTGTTCCACCAAGCTTGACAACTGAAATGGTGTCAGCATAGGGGAAGCTTGTCAGCTGGAGGCTGCCCCAACTTCATCATAGAAACTGGACACAAATTAGGTGCAACGATATACCTTTGAAGGTGAAATTTGGAAGAAATTTGTATCACCGTTATCTCATACTGCTTACAATTAAACCATAGAGCCATCTTGCCAATTTTGCTTCCACAGACTATAACACGATCTCTTGATGAAGAATTCAATTAGCTCCTCAGTTTGGTCTCTGTTGCTGATGTCACTCCTGTGCCAATCTCAGCCTTTCATGATGGTACCAGCAGCTTCACTCTTGATCTCCATGCTACATTTGTACACACCAGTGTTGGGTGGTTCTTTTATTTTGTTAATAATTGCTCTTTCCAAGTATTTGAAAAAAAAATCAGAATTAAGGAATCGCCAGTTCTGCATAGTTGAGAAAATCAGAGTCAAAGAACCACCAGTTTCAGGTATTTGAAAAAAATCAGAATAAAGGCCAGTTCCATTTATTTCAAAAACCTCAAAGAGCCACTGGGTTTCATGAAAGAAGCAGCAGATCTTTGGGTGGGTATTTTCACTTTTTTCATGAAAATTGGGAGCTGTGGTTATACAGTAGTGCCCAGTATGGCCACATCAAAACAAACACCTATCTTACAAACCTCCCCGACCGTGCCATCCCCTGGTCCGCTTTTGGTAATGCTGAACAATCCTCAACAAGGCAGTGTGCACTTTTGTCATTTCACAGGTGGTTTTCATCTCTGAAAATGAATTTCGAATTAATTTTAGCAAGGTTCCAGGAGAATTCTGAAGTTCAGCCCACTTCCATCAGAATAGCATTGGGATGGCCGACTTTATAGGAGGTTTAATATCCTTGTGCCATCAGCCCAGGGCTAGGTTGAAGTTAGGGGCATACTTGAATGTTAGCATCAGCAGCTCTAGTGCTGATGGATGACCTGCTCAGTAAGCTATAATATTAATGCCGCAGATACAGCATACAAGAACATTCAATTCAACATGACTGTTGATAAGGAAAATAGTTGTAAGTGATAGGCCTGTCTCCACCCTAGCAGTTGCAGCTGCCAAGTTTTGCCATCATGTTAACATGGTTCAAGTATGGTGCATTCTGCCCTGGGAAGAATTCCTGAAAGAAAAGCTCCAAGTAATCAAGGGCATCCCTACCTAGCTTATGAACACGAGAAGAATGAGTGCAGCCATGACTCACAAAGTACCAGACCATGATCTGCATCATGAACAGCATACTTCACTAACAGCGGGATCCAGTTGCTAGTAGTAATTCTTTTCGTTTCCTAACCTATCTATGCTTCAACTGCACAAGGTTCACTATTTATACACCAAGTCCACCAAACATGTATCTGAATATGTGTATGTCTACTCTTACACAATCAAAACTTGTCATCACCAGCAGTCAGTGTCAAATTTCACATAGGTATCTTGATACAATATTGTATTGTATCACACATAGGTACATACTGTGCACACACTTCTTTGTAAATTCATTATTGACAAAAGAAAAAAAAAATTCTCATATTTAGGTCATATGTGTTCCCCTGCCATTGCAATACATCAACTTTCATCGCTGTGTATCTGCTTTGCATGGAGAGTGGTAGTTGATTTCTATAAATTAATGATAAATCTAGTTGAGTGCCACAATAGGTTACCTGCTCACTGACTGATTGTTTGTACAAGAGTGGTCAATAGATCTGAAGTGCAGATCTATACATTTAGAAAAACTGAGAAAGAAATGGGTTTCAGACAGCAGCATTAGCGTCTGTCAAAACTGTTGAGCTTTGGCAATGGCTTCATTTGTAGACCTTCTGGATCAGTCTCCACAACAAGAGGATCATAACCACCCCGTCGATGTCCCTGCAGCTTTGCAACTAATGCAAATAGCAGCACCGAGAACACCACTACCGCAATCACATGACAGTTGAATGCTAAATTGATGAGTGCCACAGCACGAATCCTTGCCTGCTCAACCTCACACAATGTGGAACCATCAATTCCAGTTGGAAGATCCAGTCTATAATGGCAACCCTGGGGAATGAACTGCTCGACGTAGAGAAAAAGTGCAATCTGAAACAACCATGTCCCCTGCAGGATGATCCCCATGCACAGCAACACATCCACCAAAAATGTTTTCGGTCGCAGTGCAAGAAAACCTGCATCGCAATCAAATTGCACGCACAGGGGTCAATGCACACACATCAGAACGAATCCTAGAGGAAGAGTGCAATCTGAAACAACCATGTGCTCTGCAGGATGATTCCCATGCACAGCAACATGTCCACCAAAACAGTTTTTGGTTGCAGTTTAAGAAAACATAGATCAGTGTAATCAAACTGCACTCACAAAGTCAATGCACACACATCAGAATGAAATCATTCTCACATTCAAACTGCAGCAATCTTCACATCTACATGAGTCACAGAAAAGACCAAAACCTAAACCCCTGGTGCTAGTTGCTTGCAGGGCACAAGATTAGGGTTACAGGGAAGCAGAAGAAATCAGCTAAAACAAAAGATTAGGGTTACAGGGAGGGCGAGAGACCTGCACTTGCTGCACAGAGCCCTGAGATGTAAGCAAGGAGCAAATTACACTGACTCTCCAAACCCGAATTCCGCGCAGCTTCATGTGCAAGTGAAATCCACTCGAGTGCAAAGGCCAGGCCAGCAAACAAGAAAGACGCCTCAGCGGGAAGTGGTAGAAACGCTGTGGTATCGCTGAACAACACAATGACGGCAAACAACCACAACATGAAGAGGGTGGTAGTATGCTCGAAGCTCGCCACGCGGTTCAACGGAATCATGGAATCCACCAAAGGTCGAAAGCTTGTAGAGACTCCCAGCTCGTAGAAAATGGCAAAAGGAATGAGCACCAGCATCAGGTAAAGTTCGATATGCTTTAACCCGTATGGAAACCAACCCATGGCATGCCATGCTTTGGAGGTGTACTCTCTTCCCTGTCTCACGTAATTGCAAAACGCACACACGAGGTGCCAGAAACCCACCAGCACAAAAAACACCGATGGAACTATATGCCCTACTAGGGTACCCATTTCTCTCAACTTCTTTCTCTTCTCTGCACTCTCTTTGTCTGTGTGCGTGTCTTTTCTGTCTCTCTATCTGTCTTCTCTACTGCTCCTTCATTAGGGTTTAAGGAACCCTAATAATCACCATGATTTAAGGAAATCAGGGAGCGCAGTTTCTCTTCAGTTTCTAATGCTTCTTCCATGCAACCTGCAAATGCAAAGTCTGAAGATAAGAATGTGAAATTGTGAATACTTTGTGAGCGGTTTCCACAAGGTTGTGAATGTGCTCTTTCTTTTGTAGTGATACCTTCAACCTGTTGTTGTGGAGATTTCTTCTGAAATCTCAGGCATATGCTTGAAGGGGAATTAGGCGTTCAAACTCATTGCTTTCTCGCCACAGAGAACGCTCGGATGTAGTTTTTTGATGACTTTAGGATTTCGAACTTTAGAAGAAGAGGAAGGAAGGGAGAATAGCAGTTAGCAAAGCAGGAGCCATGGCCAATGTTACAGTAAGTGAGATTGCAGGCTTCGGCGTTGGTGCACTGCTCCTAATTGCTGCTTCGGCTGCTCCCAAAGTTGACTCTTTCGTTGCGCGCTCCCAACGCAGGTTCAGTAAATCTGCCTCATTATCTCTTTCTCTTTTTCTTTCTGTCTCTGTCTCTCTCATCTGTCTTTCTACACCTTGCGAGATTTCCTTCCAAGCAAGAGTGCTAGGGGCAATTTTGAATCTGTCAGGGCTGCAAGGTGAAATCGTGGCCATTGCTTGTGCTTCATGCTTTTAAAGAGTCTTCACAAATTCTGAACAGATAGATACGGGGCTATATTGCTATCCTCTTCTTCATCTCTTGTTTTCTTGCTCAGATCACTGGTGTTCTGATGAGGTTTGGAGAGTTTTGGTTGGTAAGCAACTGCTGCAGGTCTTTGAAATTGTGTGAGGAATGTGGAGGTGTGACAAGACTGCCATGCCTCAAGTGCAAAGGACGTGGTCAAGTGACTGAGGGGTTTTTTATTGCTCTTGCCTCAGAACCAAGAGAGAGCACTCCTTGTCTTGCTTGCAAGGGCAGAGGCCAGTTCCCATGTCCTTCTTGCAGTAAACAATAGAGCTGGTTATTCTGAGCAAATTCCTCTTTAACCAGCTTGTTGGCTTCAGTTCATTGATGTGGTTCTCTCTTTCCTTTGCCATGCAAAACGCTAGGGTTTTTTTCAGGGTGTAAAGCACCATCACAGCAAGCGAGACAGTTAACAGGTCAATTTTTCCAGTAGAGACTCTTGTGTATTTAGACAAAATTAGATACCATGCTTTGGCACCTTGAAGTGGTATGTCAACCTGGTGTTTCATCAAAACAGGAACACCAGTAGTACTTAGTACTGAGAATGAAACATGCAAGCAAATAATCCAATAAACACAGCTCAAGCACTCTTGCAAGTTGCATTTGGACAGTAATGATCTCTGGTGATCTCTTGCCTTCACACTTCGAAGAGGGTTTGGTTTTATCTTTTTCTTTGCAGACTTGTCTTTTCTTCTTTGTCATTCTTTAATGTTTGGTGTCTGATACATTGCATCTGTGAACTGGAATTACGGACATGCTTTTGCTTACCAAACAACATTTTGTGAAATTTTGAAGGTTTCCTCAAAACTTTTGATTATCATGCCGGAGGACTTCTTTTGCTTTTCAAACAGTCACCATTGTGAACCTGTGTAGTGCAAGGAAGATGATGGTGTGAAGACAAATGATTTTCTGACAAAGACTTGGTCTAAGGTTCTTCTTTATGCATCTATCTGTCTTCTCTACTGCTCCATCGTTAGGGTTTAGGGAACCCAGGAAGCGCAAAACCTGGAGAATTGAAACCAGATTGGGAAGTGGGATTTTTGAGCCTGATGTAGCTTTGCAAGTGGCAAATGATATGCACATCTGAAAGGGAAACCTACTGGGTAAATTTTCAAGGCAAAAGACCAGAGGATGAAGGGCAGATTGAGAGGCAGACGAGGCAGATGGCGACCAAGGCAATGATGATCCTGGAGCTTGACCATATGCATACAGAAATATGCCAATCAATATATGTACAGATACTCATAAATTTATATCATACACATGTATGGATACTATACCTGCCACTCCTCGCAAAAATGCTACAGTGTTTCCAATCTAATGTTTTGTTGGCACTAAATTTGTACCCAGGTATCATATGACTAGATACCACGAATTCACCCATGATAGCTAACTAGAGAAGAGGGAAGGTTTTTAATTTTGGGTGTAGTATATGTTAAACCTCAAGCCCAATCATTTTATTATTTCCTTTGCCTAAAATTGAGAGTTGATTATTTACCAGGGATAAAGTAATTACAATTACATTTGCCTAATGTGATTACAACCCAGACCAAGGTTTTTTAATGAAGTATCCCAAATATATATATAGCTGCAAATGAAAAGGCCAGAGACTATTGTTTAGGATTCATATGGATATGGTGACCCAAGTAGTACCCAAATGCTCTACATCTGCTGACTTTCCTTTTCAAAAAATTATCCAAAAAAACATTGTTAAAAAACCTCAAAACATTTTTTCCTATTTTTCTTTTTTTGGCTGTTTTGAAAAAAAAATCACCAAGGTGCAAACATTTGGCAAAAAATGACACTACCTCAGACATTGGCTTCACCCAAAGTTCACAAGGCATGACTTGCTACTAGGGCCCTAAGCAAAACATGTCATTGTTGCAATGGTTTTCCTCAGAGGGCATCATCACTCAATGCCCTCATACCAATATTTTGCTTGGAACTGCAACAAGAACCTTTGATTTCATTTGTCACAAAAGATTTTGATGGCCTATTCAGCCTTTTTTTACAGGCTTCTTGCATTGCAGAATTTGAGTGTGTTGAGAGAAGTGCCAATTCCACCTTATCCACAGGACACCAGAGAAGGTGGCTCCTCATGCCATGTTCTGTCACCTGGTGTGCCTTGATGGACCCCATGGACCTCAACATGAAAGCAGAGGGACAAGAACATATCCTACAGGAGATTTCACTAGTACAAAGTCCATCAAAATCATGAAAGCCTGCTCATTTGGTGGCTCACTCTTCCATCCCCCTCACTTATAAATTAGTGTCAAGGTTAATGTCCAGATTGCACATTCCTGCATATTTTGCCCCAGAACCACTATATCTCAAGAAACAAGGGTTCTAAGATCTCAAAATCACTGGAGAACAAGAGGTGGGGGTGAACAAGGTGCGATTCTAAGAAATTGTTGCCCCCAAGAAGAGGCCAGTTCTCTGATGTCCAACATGAACACCAGCCACAACATGATCAGTTTACAAGGTCAGAGTTGGCATCCTTTGTGACCTTAATCAGTCAATTTATAAACTTGGGACCGAGGGTTAGGCAGTGCACCCTAAAATCAGCCCTTAACCAATCAACCTCTTACATGTGTGGTTGGTGTAGCATATGTCTGGCAAATCGCAGCCCTTAGGAAAGGTCCTTGTAGATAACATTCTCTTTGTCCACAACATGCGAGATTCGGGACAGGTCCTTTGGTTCACTGCAGTACTCATTTGTCTCTGTAAATTTGCCATCTCCCCTTAAGGATTCTGCACAACAAAACAACAACCACAATGGCGTTACTTGATAGTTACATCATACAAACATCCTGTTGTTTTATTTCCTAAGTCAACTCACGAGCTCCTCCTGACCAGATCTATCAATTCAAGCAAGGATATTGCTTTTGTCTACACTGAAATTCTTGGTTGTGATTGGTAATGCCAGCAGACTTTACAGACTGTACAGTAAACTCTGTTTTCTGGCTTATTCTGCAATGGTACAATTGAAGGTTGAGAAAATAAATTAAGTGCATTATAACACAATCAGCTTAAGCATCTTACCTCTCTTGGAGTTTGTGCATGACTTGAGCACCGATCTCCTGTGCTGAATCCCATTCATGACCAATGAAGACTGTAGTTGTGACTTCTCCCCCATTTGGTATAGTTCTTCACTGTAATCTTCATTTTGGGTAACTTCCTCTTCATATCTACCAACATTCTTGTGGACATCAGTTTCAGATTCACACCAAAAGAAAGCTCTCTTCAGAGCTTCACTCTCTGAAGAATTTCCATGTGATAATGACCTTGCATCATCATCATCATCAAGCTGTTCCTGCTTCTGCTGCTTCATTGCTGGGGACTTCTCCTCAAAGCTTGACATGCACAGCTCATTTGAGATTTGGACATCATTCATATTTTGTAATGCTTCTATTGCATCTGAATACCAGTTCTGATCATTTGCTTTTGGTGAAGAATTCCATGTCAAGATGTTTCCAGTGAATGAACCCTCAGATGACGACTCTACTGCAACCATGTGATCCTTTTCCCCAGCATCCTCAGCTGAATCCACCACAGAATGAAACTCACCCTTGACTGATAGACGAGTTGCAGTTATTGGGGTCTTCTTCTTCTTCTTTGGAGAAAAAGATGGTGAGCTGCACTCTATTAACTGCATGTCAATCGAAGCATCCTCATCAGACCGACAGGTCTCATCCCAGTCTACACTATCCCCAACTTCCATCCTGTCAAACTCTTGACTATTTGGAAAGAGAGGTGATGAAACAGCCAAAGTGCAGACGGAACCAATTCCCATGGAAGCTGCTCTTTTCTGAGACAGAGTTGGGGAGGCACATTGGATTGGCTCCAAATCAATGCTGTCAAGGAACAAATGAGGTTCCTTCTCCAAGGAGTTCAGGTCTCCATTCTTTTTCCCTATACAACACTCTATTTCCTGATCACCAGTCCCATTAACAGGAGTGACATCAGCATCATATCCTGTATGGCTTTCAAGACTGTGATGATTCTTTTTGACAGAGTTTACTGCATCAAATGCATGACAATTTTTTGGATGGCTTTGTACATGGCCAGAATCACATGCAGCAGAAGCCTCACTGTTGCCACTCTCTCTGCTGCAAGATTTTTCTTCAACAGACAAGCATTCTCTGACAGGTGATAAAGGAGTTTGAAATCCTCGCAACCACAAGCCCAGATGTCTCTTTCTTGATGTTCGAAATGTGTTGTTCCCAGTCAAGGAATAGTGTCCAGGAATTAGCTGCTGCTGGGCCTGTTTGAATTTTGCCAGAGCGCCCATTGTCAGTTGGGATCCAGGATGGTCAGCTATTCCAACATGGCTTGAGCTTGTCACAGCAAAATTGTGATCTCCAGGCCAATTCTCTGCCCGAGCACCTGATCTTTTCTGCTGCCTTCTAGCTGCTCTTTGAGAACGCTTAGTGACATCATTAGCCCCCACTAATATGGCTCGCATGTGTGCTGATGTTTTACCAGGAAATTTGGTTTTATCTTTCACATTTGATGAGGAGCTACTTGAAATTGGACTAGCTCGCACTTCAATCCACTGTACTACCTCCAAAGCTTCTGCATTTGATTTTCCCTTCAGGGTCTTCAAATCTTCAACTTGATGTTCCCCCTGAAAGTATGATCATCCCCAAGAACGATCAGATCATGCACATAATATAAACAACCAAGACATGTATAGCTTAGTCTGAATAACATAGATACCTGCTGTGCTCCAGCATTCTGCATGTCTCCAACAGGTTTTGCCCCAAAGTTCACATTATGTGCCCATGACACAAGTTGGGGCTTTGAATCAAGCTCTGTCAAGTTTATCTGACTCCCATTGATTGTTGAGGCCTGTGGAACTGATCTTCCATGCAAATTTGCATCTCCCTCTTCACTTCCATGGTTTAACATACCCCTGTCATCTTGACAATCATGCACTTTCTGATGGCAGAATTGGAGCTTGGGAGTCAGACTTGCCCTTTGGGCTGATAATCTTGCATGCTCCATCTGCATGCACTTTGCTATTTTCTCTGCAGCAGCTGCAGACCTGTGCATAACAGCAAGAGGGGTTCATGTCTGAATCCCTTGAGATACAGAAAATTAAATTGATCTGAGCATTTAATTTACTATTTGCCCATAGCAAAACACAATTACATTATTTTTGATAGAAAAACTCACAAAACGGGGGAGCACTTGGGCAAGCTTGAGGATTTGATTGAACTGGTGTTCCAATTCATAGGTCCTGAGTAGCATTTATAAAGCTGCTTGACACTGCTGCCTCCTTCACATTGATGCTTTTTTAATTTATGATTGTGGCGTTCATCGGAATGGCCTGAAAATGAGTGCCCGTCATCTGGAGAAGCAAGATCCTCACTTTCTAGGCCTTTTCTCTCAAAATCCTTTTGAAGGACACCACATGAGCGCAGAAAGTTCACCTGTTGACAGAGTACAAATGCCTTAGAAGAAGTATCATGCAGTGGCTTCCATACTGTGCAAGCAAATAACAATTGCCTGATGAAACTCAACACATCCTCAAGAAGAGCATTGGTCTTTCGTAGTAAAATACTTCGCTCTGCTGTATCATGTAGTGTGCTGCTTGTATTCCCAGTGCTGGAAGCTTAACTAGTTTGGAACTGGAAGTGTACCACATGGTTGAATCATATGAGCTTGCAGATGTTCTGTATTGAAGGGCAGGGGTTAGATACCTCACCTCTTCCTTGAGTTTCCTGGTTTGGTTTGCTTCCACTGCCAGAATCTGGCGGAGTGTGGCCAACTCCTCCTTCATTTCATGCACATCTGATTGCAAGCTTATCTCTGTATCAATTTCCCCTTCAATGCGAATATTCAGCATTGTGCTGCTGGTTGATTTTCTTTGCCTACTCACATCAACCTTACGCAGATCACGACATGTGGAACTTGTTGGTGGAGGAGCTGCAGTCTTCTTCAAAGTATGGTCCACTGATTCATGCCCTAGATACCAGAGAAAGGATGAGCATAATTAGATGTTATAAACGAATCAAGAGGAATCTTCAGGCCAAAGTCTTGATCAAGGGACTCCTCTTGATTGAGAGAAGTTCAGAATAGGGAAGCAGCAGCAAATTCTAACAAAAATATCTTTCACAAAATTATCACAGGTGCACACATACCTTCTCTCGCTGCTTGAGGAAGCTTCAAATGATTTGGAAGGCTACTCAATCTTCCCTGAAAAAGAAAAGCAAAGAATAAACAGAGACTTTAAACAGTAAGTTCCCTCTTGTGCTGCAGGAAACACGAGCTCCTCAGAACATACATCATACATATTCTTCTGAAAGGCTGAATTTGAGGTTGTGTTTGGACTCAAGATGTGACAACTTTTGCACTGAGCTCTGCAATGGACCTTCAAAGGCAGTGCAAAACAAGGGAGGGGGACTCTAAGTCAAGAAGAAAAAGACGAAGCTGGAAATGAGATAGGTCATTTGCAATGTCTTACCCTGCTGTTATGGTGAGGAACGAATGTTTTGGAACAATGTCTCTGCTGTTTGGATGTATGTCCTCCTCCAAGACATGCCGAGAGCCACCCCATTTTCTTCTTCAAACTGTGCACCTGCTGCTGCTGCTGCTACTCTGCCTCCTTCCTTTCCCCTCTTCCCCTCACAAGCCTGGAGATAATATGAAAAGTTGAACAGCAAGGCTTGTTTTTCTTGCTGCCATTTCTGTAAAAATACTCCGGTGCTTCTATAACAACAACACGATTCCCGCAAACCAAAAAAACTCAATCCTCGTACTCAAAACAAAAGAATCAGAAATATAAGAATTCGTGGTGGTGTCACAATGAACTGCAAGAAGTGGATGTAGAGGCAGAAAACTCACGCTTCGGAAACTGCAAAAGTATACACTCTCGCGCGCGGACAATGTGGTTGTCGACAAAGAGCAACTCTTGTTCCCACAGTAGTATTATATCTCCATGTCTGCAACAACAACGACGACCACAAGAGCAACAAGCAGCTGGAAATCGTCGTCAATCGACTGACGAGCTCCAAAGGAATCGTCGAGGGTATTGATTGCGCAAAAATCCTCGCTTTCTTTGTGATCGCGCAGAAAGGAAGAGCAGAGCTTCCCGTCACACCGACGAGGGGGGGCTGGGTACAAACAACACGACACAACGGAAACGGTCGCAAAAACACGTCGTCCAAAATGTAAGCAATAAATGCCACTAGACCGTTGCCAGTTCTCTTTACACTTCCATCCCCATTTGAAAACTCTGTTATATTTAAATGAATGTGTAAGCTAATGCCTAAGGATGGACGGCTGGACTGATGGATGGATGGATGGATGGGGGGGTCTCCAAAGGACGGTCCCAGGACCCAAACCAGGGTTTGTTTTTTTTTTTTTTTTTTTTTTTTTTTTTTTTTTTTTTTTTTTTTTTTTTTTTTTTTTTTTTTTTTTTTTTTATTATTTTTTT
>Ga0116229_10006635_pt1 | contig 18537 bp, 22 predicted proteins | sample S1TSphgellanicum_3_FD_87313 | JGI IMG/M metagenome (GOLD analysis project Ga0116229, IMG submission 87313) | Host-associated microbial communities from peat moss isolated from Minnesota, USA - S1T2_Fc - Sphagnum magellanicum MG | ecosystem: Host-associated > Plants > Peat moss > Unclassified... | reverse complement strand
ACTCAAAACAAAAAAAAAACCTTAAAATTTGGTTGTGTTTACATGAAAAAATACCCAACTAACTTCATGTCTGGTCACACCTTGATTAGCTACCCAAATCATTATTGTCAATATTTCTGTAAAACCAACAAATGAATGTCACAGGTGTGTACTCTGATGTTGAGTCAGGGCGACTCGTCGCGTCGCGTGCAATTCCCTCTTGGAGCACGTATCAGAGAGGAACATAGTTCTTGAAACAAAAATACTTTTTTTTTTATGGATTCTTGAACGCTTCTCGATGGTAAAGATGAATATCCACCCAGAGTCTGAAGATCTACAAATCTCCAAACTCAATGAGTTCTTTCTCGTCGTTGATAGAATCAGGAAAGCGGGACATAGTGCACGGCAAGGTTTCGACAAATTCAAAAACAAAACGAACCCTAACGGCGGCGGCGCTCGACTCTCCGTTCCATCAAGTGGCGAGAATGCACCTTTCACCAACGGATCTTTCACTTCGGTTGCTTCAATAGTGTAGAGCTCTCGCGCTTCTCCCTCTACGCCAAGCGATTCCCCTTCTGAGAATCCGTTCAGCAAAGAAGAGAGAAAAACGATCCGAGCACAGGAGGTCCCGGCCGCACCTAGCAACCCGGCAAGATGTCCCGCCCCAGACCGGATAGCACAAGCAATCTCAGAAAGGAGCGATGGAGGAGCACGCGAAGGTCACCTCCAACGGTCACTTCCGAAGATCGTCCCCCCAAACATCCTGGCGCAAGCTTCATCGGGTGCGGTCGAGGCGACTGGCAAATCCTCTCCTCCACAGGTACTATCTTCTCAAAATCTCTCTCTCCCTCGCTTCTCAAATTCTGTTTTTACGTTCGTTGGGCAAAGGTTGGATCAGGGAAACCGGGGAACCACCGCTGCAAGGCAAGTGGCAAGAGAAGACACCTCAACCGCAAAAGCGAAGGATCCAAACGAGAAGAATGACAGAAGAGCATCAAGAAAGAAGCCAAGCACACCCACAACGGCTCCTCTTCCAAATCTGACTCTGATCGTGCATCTAGGCAACGAACCAAGAAGAATCTCCCCCACAGGGGAGGAAACCCAAGGCCCATCGCCGGTGGACTACAGCTTGGAGCTTGAGGCGGAATTCTCGAAGGAAATGGTGATCAAGATGCAAGGCAACACGGTCAGGAAGGCACACAGAACCGTCATAGGGTGAACGCTGGGAGGAAAAGCGACCTTCAAGGCGCTCCACGAGTGCCTGAAGCTCCATCTCCCGGCCACTTTCATCTCAGCAACGCTCCTTATGAGAGGTTTCTTCTTAATCCTCTTCGAGAACGAAGAGGAGCCACTTCAACCAGGAAACTCGCCTCGGTGGAATGGAACGGGCTCAGCCTATCTTTCTCAAGGTACAATCCAAACTTTGATGCTAGCGCGCAAGGAGCAGAAACGCTTTTCACGCACATAATCAAGGTCCAATTTTTGGACCTACACAAATAGTTCAGAAATGAAAAAACACTCAGCATAATGGCAAGCAAACTTGGAGAGGTGCTAGACATCGAAGTAGCTGACTCTTACATGAAGAGACCAACCGGCCCAATGGTAACGATCGAGGTAAGGGACATCGCCAAGCTGGTGGGATACATCAGGATTCCCTCCATGGCGAAGGGCGCCTCAGCCACGGACATGATCTGCCAGAGAATACTCTACTCAGGCCTCCCGAATCAGTGCCGGAAGTGTTGAAGGTTCGGGCACCAAGCCCGAACGTGCAACACCATAAAAAACAAAACGCAAGTAGGAGTCACCCAACACAACCCCTTCCCAAGCACGACGAATGGCAGGCAACCAAGCACCCACAAACGTGACACGCGAAAGAACGCAAGGCCCCACATCTACAACGGCACCCGATCTGTAAGTCTTGGGCAGATACCAAGGACACATGGAAGCAAAGATTCCATGGAATCGTACCTCGGCCCCACCATTACCGACCGATCCGTCCTGGAACCACTCAGGTAGTCACGCATCCGACCCAAACCAATGGAGCGCAACGACCGGAGCTCAAGAGGACCTGAGCATGACCGAGCCTCCACCATCTCCAAGCCGGGCAAAGGGCGAAACCCGGGCAGAAACCAAAAAACTACCAGAGGAAGCCACGACGCCCAAAAACAAACCTTTATTCGGGCTACCCGGGCTAAATAGCCCTCAAGCCCAGAAGATGAAAGCGAATGCAAACCCGTTCGCCAATTCGGATGAAGGGAGCCGAGGTGTAGACCTGCGCGCCAGGCCCCAAGAGGACACGTTGGAAGGCTAACCCTTCCAAGGCCGAAGGAAACATGCCCCCAAGCTCGCCTCGCCCAGGCCGAAAACGCACCACACTCTCCCCCGCACTCCTCAGCAATAAACAATGTTGGGGGGAAAAAGAATGCAGCTCCATTCAGAAGTACACCTTTCCTATTTTTCTTCATTCGGCATGACAATCCCAGCTAATGGAAAACCTTTTAGAGCTAGAATTTGGTCGGTACTAGTTAGAAAAAAGAATGCTCAGAAGGAGACGTTGGTGCACTCCAAGAACCAGACCTGCCCGAGCCTCTCGCTCAGCATGAGAATCACGGGATCAGCTGAAGTCATATGGACTCAAGACTCGGCATGGGCGGACCTCACCCAACGACTAGAAGTGGAATTGGAAGAAAAAGTTTTAAGGTACAGGCTGACGCTCAAGGACCAGCCTCAACTCGAATGGAGCTAGCAAAAGGAGTCAAGTAGAGGCGAGACGGAATGCACCATCTTAAGTCACATTGACTCCGGATCCAGCGCCTTGAGCATCCAAAACAAACGTCACCTACATTGGAAAGTCCTTAATAGCACATAAGGAATGAGCAACAAAATGGAATTCTCAACTCTGACCCACAATCTACTGATGAAGACCGAAGCGACGATCTCGGAGCATCAGGAAAGTAAAAATCGCTCAGCCAACATACAAGCCTCGCCCTAGGCGGCGAGAAAGAAGCGCTTTACCAAGCTAAATTTCAATTTTCTGGACTTGTCGTGGGCAAACAACGACAACCCCATCAACCCGGACCGAGAGAAGGAGGACGGCTCCCAAAAATGTCCGGCAAGAGGCGTCACAAGAGAACCGAGATCGATATGCCTCAAGGCCGCCCGGAACCACCTCACATATGTTTGAAAAACCCCTTACTTTGGTCTCCCTCAATGTCAGGGGATTGAGGGGCGACTCGCCCAAACCAAAGGAGATCAAGGCGTGGCTAGCCTCACTCTCCTCCCCTCTTCAAATCCTCCTAATCCAAGAGCATCACTTAAAGAAGGAAGGAATTCAGAATTCGACGAAAGGAATAGAGTTTTGGAATGGTACCACATTGTGGAATGAGGGTATCCCCATGGGCCGCTTGCAAAGAACTAGTGCAGGAACGGCAATCCTCATTGACAGAGCGACCACCCCTTCCATCAAAGATCATGGCATCCTAATGGAAGGACGTGCCCAATATGTCTCGCTCCAATCCCTAGAGGGGGGGACCTTAACCATAATCAACGTCTACGCCCAACGCTCCTCCAACGATAGGGCCCCTCTCTGGCGAAAAATAACTTAAGCTGACTTCACCTCGGACCACGTTGTGGTGGGAGGAGACCTCAACCACCTATAAGAAACTACCCGTTGGGGAGTCTCTGGTGAGAGGCAAATACATAGGCGCGAAGCAGCCACTTGGCACCAGATGACCTTGCGCTATGGCCTGGCTGATGTTTGGAGGCTTGATAGTTTCCGGAAAATGACAAAGAAAAATTTCACATTTGACAACGATAGGTCCAGGGCCCATTCGGCAGTATCTAGGATAGACAAATTCCTAGTATCACAGGACATCAAGGAAAGAGGGGGTAGAATGGAGGCCGCGGCCTCCATCAGGAAACTCTTAGACCACTCGCCTCTCATAATCACAATATGGGGTCATCACCCCCCTCCTAACAATCCTCCGCGCTTCTTTGACGCAACCTTGCTAAGCGAGGAGAATTGCAAAATCGAATTGTTGGAAGCCTGGTCCAGGGACATGTCGCACCCCACCAACGGCCGTGACTGGGCAGAATGGCTTGAGGCGATAACGAGAAGGGTCATCCATTGCAACACACGTTTGGCAAAAGAAAAGAGGCACACCCAGGGGACACGCGTCAAAACCTGTGCCAAAAAGATACAACTCGCATAATTTCAGCTCCAAAAAAACCCCACAAACGTGGAAGTGAGAGGCATCTTCTCCGACGCCCAAAGCAAGCTAGCGGAAATCTCCCAAGCCTCCATGGTGCGCAATCGGCATCTCACCTCAACTAATTGGCTTAGGTACGAAGACACCTGCTCTAAAGTCTTTTTTTACTTCCATCGCATAGGGAAAAAGAAGACCCTGATGAGAGAATTAGAAATTGATTCGGGGACCATCATGGGTCAACAAGACCTCACCCACCATGTCACGAATTTCTACTCCCGGCTTTATACCTCGAACGCCCGCACCCCCGGCACCACCGAGGCACAAGAACATTGTTGGCAAAGCATCCCAACCAAGGTCACCGGAGACGTGAACGCAAGCCTGACCAACCGCCTCTCTCTAGAGGAGGTACACAGCGCCATCCGCACTTTGCCGAAAGGCAAAATGTTGAGCCACGATGGCATTCCCATGGAATTTTTCCATGAATGCAAGCAAGAGGTCGTGCCGGACCTCTTGCAAGCATTCATGGCAATGCTCAGCGAAGGCGCCACCTCGACATTCATCAATAAAGGGGTAATCGCCCTCATACCGAAGTCTGGTGATCGCGCTAGGCTCAACAATTAAAGGCCGATAACACTTTTCAGCAGTGTCTACAAAATATTGGCCAAGGTGCTCACCGGAAGACTCCAAGCAGCCTTCTCGCACATCATCAGACCTAATCAAACCGGTTTTGTGGAAGGGAGATCAATCCTCGACAATGTCTTCATTGCGCAAAAAGCCCTGGGCTGGGCCGAAAAAAACAATCAGGATCTAGTTCTCCTCCTCCTAGATTTTCAGAAGGCATTCGATAAGATTAAATGGAATTTCTTATTCACCGCACTGGAAAAGCTAGGCTTCGAAGAGACTTGGATTCGTTAGGTGAGATCACTCTATAAAAAGGCAACCTCAGCCATCAAGATGAGTGGCGAATTAGGGCCGGACTTCCAGCTGGCCAGATGAGTGAGACAAGGATGTCCCTTGGCGCCTTACTTATTCATTCTCGCTACAAATGTGTTGGGGTACATGCTGGCCGACCCCAAATATGGGGTAGAAGGCCTCTCCCTACCAAAGGGCGGTCTCATCAGAGACCAGACCTTCGCGGACGACACGGCCTTATATCTCAAGGGGACTCCCCTCAACTTAGACAAGGCCCAAAGAGTTCTCACGCTATTCAGCTCAACCTTTGGTGCAAGAATCAACTGGCAGAAATTGGCGGCCATCTAGGCCAGCAAGAACGAGCGGACTTGGCAATGGGGAACCGAAGTTGGCCTCAAATGGATCCCGGACGGAGAAAGCATCAGGTACCTAGGAGTATAAGTAGGCTCCCATCTCCCCCCATAAGCAAATTTTGATAAAATGATGATGGCTCTAAAAAGTAAACTCATCAATTGGAACCACAACCAATTGTCCCTGGCCAGAAGGATCCTGGTAACCAACCAGGTCCTTTTGGCCTCTATGTGGTACATTGCCGCGTGTTGGAACCCCAACCCTTGGATGACCACGCAGATCAGAAGAGTTGTAAGGAACTTCATTTGGGGTGGCAAGGACGCTCCAACCTGTGCCAAAGTAAAATGGGATACGTTGATGCTCCCGACCACCCAAGGGGGCCTAGGAATCATAGATCCCAAGACCCAATCCGAGGCCCTCCTAGCCAAACTGCTGATCAAATGGCTCGCACCAGGAGGAGAGCCGTGGAAAGAACTCATCAGGCATAAGGTTGACCAGATTAGGCTCCCTGTACACAACAAGGGCCCCAACATCCCGGACGTCAATTGGATCTTCGCTACGCCTAAGATCAAAAAGATACCATGCTCAATGTGGAAGAGCATAATCGGAGCATGGATGAAGGTGAGGCCAGGCGTGACCAAGGAGGAACCGTCCAACATAACCGAAATCTTCAGGCAACCAATATTTGGCAAGCCTCTGATACTCAACAAACGGGGAATCCCGTTGGGCTTGGGCGGCATGAAGGAGGGGAGCGCCTTTGTGAGAGCCGGCTGCACCCGAACGAAGGATCTGTGGAACCCCGGAGTCCAAACTTGGAAAAGCCTTGCTGAGCTCGAAATGAGTTATCGTACATCGAATAGGCAATGCAAGGAAGCCATCATTGCTAGCATCCCTTGGTGTTTGGTTAAAAGCACTAACCCTCCACGAGAAGGGGATTGGGTCAGTGATCCCACCCCCACTTTCGGAGCTCCCCTCGATTAGATCTATTTTGTGCTCAACGCAGCCTCGGGCCAAGCCAGAGCTATTGAATTCAAAAGAACTATGCCCAATGGACGCATTTAGGCCACCACCAACCAGGTAATCACCATCGCCACCGGCAACCTCCTCCCGGTCAGAGTTTTATCTCAAGAAAGCCTTGGGGCGACCTTCAAAATCGGCAAGGAGCTGAAGACCGCTAACAAGAAGCCCCCAATCTTTTGGATCTTCGAAACCAGCTTCATCCAGGACCTCCCTTGGGACCCAAGGGAGTGGCATTGGTGCACCTCCCCACCGTTCAGGGACGCACCCTTCTTTGGCTACACCGCCAAAAGAGGCTACATCAACGCTTAGAAACCCTCGCGCACCCCGCACATGATCTCTTTCATCCAAGGTCTCAACCTTCGAAACATTTCAATTTTGCAAGCCATCGCCAGAATATGGCATAGCGCCCGCCCAAGAAAAGTGAACACCCTCATCTGGCTCACCCTCAACCAGGGCCTTCCAGTCGGCTCCTGGCTCCAACTCATGGGTCTCCCCCCACAATGCAAGGTGTGCAGCTCAGGCGTTGAAAAGACCCCACATCATTGCCTTTTCGATTGTCCCAGGGCTTAGATCACCTGGAAAGCCTACGAGCGCATTTGGGTCGAATGGAAAACCCATCGTGACCTCGTGCCTTCCTGGCCTTTTGTGCTTCTCGATGAAGCCACCTTGGAACTCAAAGATGACCCCCCCGGACTTCTCGCGTATCAAATCACACTTTCAAGGCTCTTTGACCTAGGAATAGTCCATCGTTGTTTAAATGCATTGCCTTTTGGACTATTGTGAAATGTAGTTTGGCACAATAACTAGTGTAGGTGATTTCACTAGTCAATTGGTTGGATGAGATGTTGATGACTCTAAAGATTTCTTTCTTGAATGGGTAGCACCAAAAAAATCATGGCATCCATGTTTTTCCACATCATCCAACAAGTCTTCACTCCCTATCCAAACACACAACAAGTTATACTCCAAACAAGCAACCTTAAATTGCACAAATAAAACCTTAGTTAGAATTTTTGACTATGCTTTTATTGCAAAATTTCCATAGGGAAATTAGTAAACCCCTTGGTTTTCCATTGTTAGGATCACTACATTGGTGATCTGATGAAGACATGAAAGTTTCCTACAATTGGGAATGGCAAGACATCTTTGAAAAATGCAAACTTCAAACCCTAATTTGTTTGCAAAAGACCATGATCATCTTCTACAAGTGCTTTGATGGGGGACACATAATAATAATATCTCTATCTTCACAAGAATTAGTAGAAGCAATACTCTCCCCAAGTAGAAAAAAACAAAATAGGAAAAAACCAAGCAAGTTCAAGTTCATCAAACAAATGCCAAAGCTCCATGATATGAAAAGAAGGAAAACACAACATACAATTCTCAGTTGCAAATAACTATATGTAGCCCAACATTGTTGTTGTCATGGGGGTGGGCATTGAATATTTATTGAATGCATTTTCACTTTATTTTTTCATAAGAAAATGTAGGCCAAGGAATAAAGAAAAAAATGCAAACAACCCTCTGCTCTACCAAAATACTTCAAAAATTTCACAAAACAAACATTTGCAAAACAAGATACTCGCATTTCTTTCCTTTTACCATTGTCCAAAAATACAAAGTTAATGTTTTGAATATATGTTTCAATGCATATACTATATATGAAGAAACTTGATACATATTGTACACACAAAAAAAACATGTATGTAAAACTTAAATGTTTGAGAAAAAAAGGGTATTAAAACCAATGAAAATGTTTTAACAAAAATTAATTCAAAAACATTTCTTGTTGAATTTGAACTAGAGTTTTGAACACTCCGATGTTTGCATAATAACAGGAAGGGAGAAGGGAGAAGTATTAAGCCACATGCACATAACAACACAACAAAGTTCAAAAAAACACAATAGAAACAATATCAACACATGATGGAAACATCAAGACCAAAAAAAGATAAGGGTAGAGGCGAGCACTTGAAAACCATGCAACGTAATAAAACACACAAGAACACATGATAGAAAGATCATGACAAAAGCAACAACAATGTTCAACACATGGTGAAATAACAACACATTGAAAATAGCAATAACATTCAATAGAAGCACAACCATCACCATTGCAAAAATAATAATAAGACAAACAAACACAAAACACAATCCTTAAACAACATAAACTTCAAAGATAAAACCTCAAAATTCAAAATTAAAATTGAAAATCTCAAAACACAAACACAATGAGCTCAAAGCAAGCATAAAAAAACACAAAAGAAAAAAATAAAATGATGAGAGATGACTTAAACTTGAACATTCATGAAATGAAATAACAAACCATGAGATTTTATTTCTCTTGTTTCCTATTGTCTCCTATTGGGCACCACCACAAAATGCGACTCTAGCATAACCTCTAACCTAAACTAATGCCACTTTAATGTCATCCTTAATCCCTAGGCACCACCCTAAATCCCTAATCCTTGCACTGCCTTTAGAACTAGATTCAAGTTCTCTTGTAAAATCTATTCGATTTTCACAATTTAGAAAAAAGGGGGCTAGTTCTCAAGATTTAATTCAAAATTGAACCAAGAGGTTGGTTTTGATCTCAGTTGTCACAAAACTTAGTACTCACCGGTTTTCACTGTGAGAATTGACTTAAGAACTAAGGTTTGTGATAAGTGCCCAACATTACTTTTGACCTTTTTATGGCTATTATGCTTTTCTTAGTTCCATTAAAAACTTTTAGTGAAGATTGTTCTACTAAATTTGTTGTGATATTTTAAAGCTAGCCTTGTGAGGTTTCCATTGGGTCTATGGGAGGAGAGAATGCAACTTGTGGTTTTATCCCCCTACCTCTTCTACATATGGCTAGGAACAAGAACCTAATAGCAATTGCTTAGAATCAAAATGAAAATAATGTTATTACTTATAAGAATTAAGTTTTATAATTCTCTAGATTTATCCAAAGTCTATGGTTTTAAGCCTTTCATTATTTATTCATGTCTATGTTATATATTAATATCAAAATTGAAATCAACATAAATAATGATAAACAATTGAAAATCATATGCAAACATATGAGAAATAAAAAGGGGGAGGGGGAGGGGATATTATTAAAGTGACAAACCTCCATCTCCTTTACCGTAATTCTTACTTTTTTATTACATTTTCAAAATGAAGCTTACATTAAAATCTAAAGATATATTTAACTATTAGAATACATTCCATAAAATTAGAGCTTTTCCCTTGGTCACACAGTTCTAGTGATTTCAAGCTATATATATATATAACTCAGATAATTATTATTTAAATAAAAAAGGTAAAGGAAAAATAGCATGTGCCTTTTCATGTCCATGTTATCTGGTAAACTCAAAATTAAAATTGACATAAATAATAATGAACTATTAGAAATCATATGAGAAAATATGAGAGAAATAAAAAGGCGGCGAGGGGAGCATTAAATTGATAAACCTTCATCTTCTTTACGATTATTCTTACCTCTTTCTCAGGTTTTCAAAGTGAAGTTTCGATTAAAATTTAAATATTTATTTAATTATTCGAGTACATTCCATGAATCCAGAACTTCAGTACTGTCAACTCCAAATTAAGGATGCAATTATGCTTTTCTTGTTTTGAAAACTTTCTTGAGCATAGTTTCATTTGATTTCCTTCAGATTCTCAATTCAGTTTTTGGCCAAATTGTGTCCTTGATATATGGTACATTGGGCTGCAAGTTGTGAAACATTTTCCGAGTAGTTTTACAAGTTCAAAAAGGTTCAGCTTTTCAGCAATTCTCTTGATGCTGTTGCTTTTGCTTCTGAAAGTCAAATCCCAATGAGTTGCAAAGTTGTTGTAGGCCAATATTTTTCCTGCACTTAAAAAGCATGCATGAGGGGTGCTTCAATTACAGTACCTTCAATTGAAACCAGACCACAATCCTTAGCACTGCAATGGTAATTTGGTTCTATTGTAGTTGTGAAGGAGGAGAATATTGGATCACAATGTCTCATTCCTTCCAGGAATGAGACATTCCTGATCACAATGCTTCATTCCTTCCAGGAACTAGATGGACTACCTGAAACAGAACCTATTTCAGCTGATTCCCTCATTTTCTGAAATGGTTGTTGCAAACCTCAAGAAGAACAAATATGCATCAGCAGTTGCCCCAAGCTGCTTCATCCCCACCCAAGGTTTGAAGCTCCTTCAAAGAAAATGCGGTCAGCACACAGCCAGCAAGTGATCTATGTGGCAACAATTTTTTATTGCTGGAGGCAAATAACAACAATGGGATTGAAAGCTTTTTGTGAAGTAAAGAATCGAAGGCATATGAACCTGACCTTACATATCATCCATGGCATTGGCCATTTTTTATGTGCAGGTCATTGCTGGAACGATGAAAAGAAGGTTGCTCCTGTTGAGAATATAAGTATTTTGGCAAAATTCTAGACTTTGGAAAAGCATGGCCTTACCTCCAGCGCGATCCCCACAATAATGTACAAACTAAAGACCCTAATTGTGGAGAAACTCTTTTGCATGTGGGATGGCTTTCCAGTCTTTGCCCTAGGGTTTTGTTTTGTCAGAAACTATGACTTGTTAGTGTCTCCAGTTTTGTTGCTAGAAACAGTGCGATTTCTTGATGCTGTGTGCTATGAGCAGGTTTGGGTACTCAAAATTAGGATACAAATTGAAGCTTTCTCAAATGCAGGAGGCACAGAGTTTGTTATATCATCTTCTGAGAGAATATATATACGTACCTCACATACTTTCTGTCTTTCCTGACACTGATACCATCACCACAAGCAAGACATGCTAATCACATTCTTGCTTTTTCTTCTACATGGGTTGCTGCCAACACCCATCATACGAGTCTGTTGATCTCTACTATGATTGCATCAGCATTTTGTGTTTCGTGTGAATTTTGGTATCTGTTTCTGTTGCCATGATTGCCATCAGTGCGATCTTGTTCTGGAAAACGCAAACAGTATGTGACCATTCAGAATGATTCCAAGATGCTCTCGAAGGAAGAAGGAAAGCAGCAGCACCGAAGAAGCAAAGGCTGTACATGAAGAAGAAGAAAGAAGGCCAGGTGCATCATGTGGTATGCAAATCGGCAGCAGCAGCAAAAGCAGCCGGGGGGGTACTACTGTAGTTACGTTTTGTCTTAAGCGTGGTTCCAGGAACGCTATTATTGCACGATAGTATGCAGATTCAGTTGCGACTTTTTCAACACCAAGCGCGAAAGCCGGAAGAATGTCTTGCTCTGTCCAAGATCTTCCCTTCCTCTCTTGAAAGAAAGAACGCTGCTGAGATTGCGTGAAGGAGGACTTACGAGATGGAGAGTGACAAGGTGGCGGACTTCCAGGAGATTACCGGCGTGCAGGACTTGCTCCTGTGCCATCAGATTCTACAAGATCACAACTGGAATCTGGAAGCAGCCGTCAGCTCCTTTCTCGACTTCCAAACCGCAGCCGAAGAGAAAGAAGAGGATGCCGGCGCTTTTGCCGCGAGCCCCTTCAGCAGCTGGGATTGGACCACAGAGGAGCAGGCTCGGGAGCAGCCGCCCCAGAGATTTTCCTCCTCCTCTGGGGTGCCGACATCAGATGATGCAAACTCCGATGGAGAAAGCTTCTTGTTTCGCAATCCTTATGGCTATCCTGTTGCAGTCGAGTACGCGAACTATCATCCTCCTGACACAAACACTAGTAGTGATGCAGCAGATCCGCACCTGGTATGGAAGCTGGTGGATTTGCCGTTGTCTATTGCGCGCAGGAGCTACAGTCTCGTGTACGACACAGTGGTCGCGATGAGCGCGGACATAGCTGGAGAAGTTCTCAACTACGGTCTGGATATGTTACGGTTGAGGAGCAGCAGTAGCAGCAGCAGCGACAACAGCAACAACGGACACAGAAGAACAAGACACGGCATTACCAGTCAAGCGATTTTTTCTCCGGCTGATCCAGATGTTGCAAGCTTCATTCAAAGATTTGAGAGAGAGTATGGAGAGACTCACCCGGAATTCCAGACTACGAGTTTCATACAGGCATTGCGGTACGCACAGCGGATGCACAAGTTTCTGTTTATGTACATACACTCTTCCACCGAGCATGAAAGCACAACGGTCCGCTGCTTTTGCCAAGGAACTCTGTGTCACCCGGTGCTGTTGGAGTTTGTGAATGCAAATTTTGTTTCCTGGGGAGTTGACTTGCTTTCCAAACAGGGTCAGCAAATGAGCAAGTGCCTCAACATCCAAACCCTGCCCTTTTGTGCACTTGTGACTGCAGCACCAAATGCTCAAATTGCTGTTGTCCACCAGGTACAGTACTAAGGAAACTTTCCTTCCTGGCAGACAGAGAATTTTGGTTTTGGACACCAACCCATTCATTGAAACTGCCTGCTGTTTCTGCTGCTACTACTTACCTACACACCGCAGCCGTGGAGTTGGAAATGACATGGAATTCTTCTTACGTGATTTCCAATTCCAATTCAAAGAAGCTCCAGCAAGCCATGCTATGTATTGACTCTGCCCTTCAGGGTAGAGACATTGTAATGGACCCAGAAACAGGCCAAAAGTTTGGTATCCCTGTGTTCTAGGGTCATGCAGAGTTTTGCTATAAAAACATTTCTGGCATCACTGAAGGATCCACTTGAGCTTCACCCTGCATTTCCAATTTAGCATGTTGAATATTTATCATCTTATAGATGTCATTTAAGCAGCAGAGCCGATATGTGACAAGCTGCTTGTTCTAGGTTGTTGTAAGTAACTTGGATTCACATTGGATTGTGTGGAATGATGACAGGTAGAGGGACTCAAGTCAGCTGGAGAGTTGTTGTCAATACTTCAAGGAGTTGTGGAAGATCATGGTCCAGCTCTTCTTACATTCACACATGTTCAGGAAGAGGAGGAGGAGCAAAACAAAGATTATTTCCACCTTTTCGAAGAGCAAGATGCAGTGGCAGCACATCAACAAATTGGGCTTCAAGCATATCAGGTCTGCAAATTTCCATCATGATCTCTTCTCAAGGAGCTTCTTTGAGATGCATTCATCTTGTGACAAATGTTCATTGGAAAGGATGACTCCCATTCATTGTAGAATCACATACCTTGTAAAAAGGCAATGAATGTGGTGGTGAATCCCATTTCTTCCTAGATAACCAAACCAGATCCAAATGGAAAGAAATGGCAGCCTCACTGGTGTTTCTGTATTCGTTGGCTGTTTACAACATGACAACATACTACATTCTGTACTTTTTCTGTTTTTTTTCCCCTTAGTGCAGGAACCTTCTTAGATCATGTTGTTCATGGGTGAGTCTGAAGTCACATTGGCCATTTTGTATGTTGCAGGAAAGGGAAGAAAGACATGGGTATGAAGCTGAGCAGATAGCTAGAGAGGAGGCAGTAGCTGACTGCCAGAGGAGGGAAAGCCAAGAAGAAGCTGCAGCTCAAACTGAACAGGAAGCTGCAGGTTTCAAGAAAGACCAGCTCAAACGAGGCATGGCCCTTCTTACAGAGCCTGAGAAAGGCCCTGATGTGAGTCAGGTATGTGCAAAATGTTGAGCACTTTGGGTTTTTACATATGAGCTGCTTTTTTTTAGGCTTCTTGGAATTAATGTTTCTCCCAAAGAGTTGTTACATAAGGAACTATTCAATGCTCATTGGCAGATTTTGCTGTGGTTGCCAACTGGGGGGCGCAAACAGCGCAGATTTGAGAGCAGTGCAAAGGTGGAGGCCATTTATGACTACATTGACTCATTAGGAACAATTAGTCCTGGCAGGTACAGTCTGGTGTCCAACTTTCCACGCATAGTCTATGGTCCAGACAAAATGAACCTTACTCTCAGGATTGTAGGACTTCATCCTACTGCTAGCCTTTTCGTTGAAATGAATTAGAGCCAGCTTTTCTTTGCCACACTCTGTGGATCCGGTTTTGGGGCTTATACAAACAGCAGAATACAGCAGGAGCAAACTGCTTGACCCTCCAGTATGATGAATCAGTAGGAGATACTTACCTGAGAATTTTGTAATGTACACACTGTATAGGTAGCAAAGGTGTGACTACAGACTGAATTGTTAAGCATAAAGCGAGAATGCTAAAAAGACTCCTCCTGCAGATGGCTGTTTTGAGGGTTCCCTCACTCCATGCTACTACGAGTATGTAGATTGCAACAGGTTAACATGCTCCAAACTGGATAGCACAGCCTGCTGATTGTAGGGCTTGATGCCACATCAATTGCCATACAAAAGCCATGTGCATCCAGAAAGAGACAGTTCTGTTTGTGTTAACTAAATGGATCAGTGTTAGTTGTGCAATATTTAGACTTTTCCAGAATTTGAGGACCTGTCCTCAGGCTGGGAGGCTGAGGGGAAGATACTGAAAATCTTGGAAAACCTACTGTGTGAAGAAATACAATTTCCCCCTTCCTTTCCAGCTTGGCCATGACCTTATGACCCGCATAAGGTATTGTACAAGCTGGGCAGTATATCTGATGACTCACATACAGTACTGTGCCAGCTTGGTCAGGATTTTAGGGGATCATATCGGAATGCAACACAGCGCCTGTTCTCTATCCTATTGGTGAAACATACCTACATATGAGAACAGAAAGGTTTTAGTTTTCTTCAGCATGCATCTGTTGTGGAGCCTGGCAAGAAAGCTTTTGGTAGGAAACAAGTGACCAACCTGCAAAGGTGAGTCACTGAAGCATATGAGCATCTCAGGCACTCCTCTTGCCTCTGCTGCATATACCCTCTGCAGCACAACATGATCAACAATGCCAGAAATTAGGTCAATTTCCTTGCTCAAAGCTTTTATTCATGGGAACTCTTGTTTAGGAATTCGTATTCCTTGTGACCAGGGCTAGTACAGGAAACACCACTTATTACTTCATAGTTCCTCACAAATCTCCATCTTCAAAGCAGCTGGTGCACTGGCTTAACCAATTTGTTGTGAGAAGGAAAAGGGGACTAGCAAAGCGATCCACACTTGGTTAAGTGTTTTCATCAATTCAAAAAAAATCCAGGAATTACTGCTGGGTATAAACATATGGACCACATTCTGAGAGCAGACAAGGATCAGTACATTTGAGCAGATAAGATGTTACTGCGAGTCTACATGAGGATATTGATGGTTGGTGTCGGCACAAACTACCCAATAAGGATATGAAGGAGATATAAACCAAAGTCCAATTATTGCAGTATCTCTTGCCCTAAACTTTGTAGGTCAACACTGGAACTTGTTTAGGGCAGCACACTTCTACCTCAGATACTACAATGACTCTTCAAACAGATCTGGGAGCTGAGGATATGAAAGAAATGGCCAATTGCACAACGCCTGCTCAAGCTCATTACTTGGGTATAACCAATGTGTCACCAGCCAAAATGAAATCTCCAGCTCCAATTCCATTTGCAGCTTTCAAAGCTTCCAGTGATACCTGCACAACGTCAAACAATCAGGTCTGATCTAGGTAAGGCTCTACAAGCAAAAAACTTGAACTCTTAAATTGGGGTACTTCCTTTTGTGAACTTGGAATACTGCACAAGGCTTCAGAATCCACTTCTAAATGTAAAGAACCTGACACAAAAGCTTACCCCATGTTTTCGTGAGATGCCCCAAAGAGTATCACCCCTGTGCACATCAATGACATCAGATTTCTTCTCGAAGAAATGGGAGCCAGCCTCTTTTGCCTTGCTAACAACATCTCTACCCTTATGTTGAACCTCTTTGCTCTTGGTTTCTACAATCTCCACAATGTCCTGCATATTCACAAACCCCACAACTCATACTTGTCGTGTCTTATGACTCAAAAGTATCTTACCTTGCAGGCCTATTCTGACTTCCTGTTGCAGGCATAATACATATCCACAGTGACTTGCTACTGCATGCTTCTTTCACAGAAACTATTTTCCAATTCTCTCCTTCAAGTATGTCACCACAACTTTGTGAGCAAAGCTCAGGGAAATAAACAATGAAAAAAATTACTTGAAACAGACCATTCAAATGATAACAAACCTCTGTTTTGATGTCAGTTTGTTGATGTTCAGTCTCCAGGAGAGGGGCTGGACTTGACTTCCTTCTCCAGAATGATCTGATCAAGCTCCATGCAATGCCCACTCCAATGACCACACCTGCAGCCTTGGCAATGGTCTCATCGTTGATGCCCTTATCTCCCTTGTCTCCCTTTGATCCTGCATCAGCAGCTGGACCTGACATCCTTCCACTTCAATTGGGCATCACAACATCAGCATTCTATCCAACAACGTCAAATAGGTTATCTAAGTTTCAACAATTTGGCTGAAACTAGCCCCAGTGAAAGCAGACTACAAGAAGAACCTCCCATCACTGGTTTTCAGCAAAGGTGATGCAAATCTTCTCATTGCAAGAAACTTATTCAATCCTAACTAGGATCTGCCAAGACCATTCCCATTGCACTAGAATAAACTTCATCACACTGATGAGGGCCACATTAAATTTGCCAAATTTGCACTGTAATTAACTCAAGATACCTTCAATTTGACAGAAAGATTCTTTCCAGGGAATTACTCAAGAGGGCTTTCCCCATGAATAAAGAAACAAGCTGTTGGAGTACTTGTCAAATTTTAGCTACAAAGACTAGATTGGACAATAATGGCAAATTGAAAGATTTCATTGCTGTGAAAAGGAATGGAGTCCAAAGGTCCAGCCCTAGTGACAACTGCTATATTCATGCTCACAAAATATTCAAGCTTCAAAGATGAGATGAGAGACACACTGTTTACATTTTAGTTCAATTCAAACTAAGGAAAAAAAACTCCAACTGCAGGAATACAGATCTGATACACTTCCATTACTACAGAACTCGTATAACCAGAAGTGACACCCTAGAACTCTGCTCCAGTGCTCCAGAAAGAATTTGCCAAGATAAACTGGATCTTTCAGATCAAGCATAAGAATATAAAAGACAACAGATTTAAGTGAAGAATCCGTTAGACGCTCCCCTCTTTCCGACAAAAGAGAACTATCATACGCGGCTACTACGATCGACGTGGTCACAGAGTTTGTCCAGATATATGCGATCTACCAAATGCTTCGAATACTTCCAAGTCTGACGAGTATATTGATTCGAAAGTCTCAACCAAGGCCTTGGAGTTCGTGATCAAGACAAACATCATCCGCCAGTGACACATTGAACTTGAGGTCATTAATTTCAGGTACAGTTATAATGGAGACGTCTGTCGATCAAACACTGTCCAACACTGAGACGTTCGGTTGAAGACTAGCATATTGTTTCGATCCAAGGAAACATTTCAGATCACGACAGCGATCGTGATCAAACAGATATACGCAAGTAACATCCTATTTCAAACAAGGCAAATTTTAGCTAAAAACAAAACTACATCGAGAAACTGAGGAGAATATATCGAGAATATTACCGAAAAACGCATTCATTGCAACAACAACAAAAAAGAAGAAGAAATAAGTGTCGAATCTAACGCAACTGCGATCACAGTGTTCAGAGGGACATTATGAGAGAGAGAGCGATGAGAAACTAAACTGCAGGTCAAACTGCTTCAGTTTGTGGTCGCAAAATGCAGAGTAGGTAATACTAGAGCAGCTACTATTGTAATAACGAATAACATGGAACAAGTCGTCCTTTCCCGCTCCTTTAACCGAAGCAAAGCAAAAAACAGAGCGTGTTTTGAGATGATGATGAGAGAGAGAAGATTTTTACTTACCGGTGCGAGGTGTCGACAGAAGATAGAAGCGGCAAGACGACCGGAAGACGACGAGGCTAGCGCGGGGAAACGAAAAGGCCGACGACAAAAAAAAGCGCGAAGAGAGACCTGAGCACAGAAGGCAGTTGCACGGAGAAGAGGAGACGCCGAGAATGAGACTGAGGACGGAGCATCTCCCCCACGCGTGGTGCCACTGTTTCTAAGTAAGCCCAGGAGAGCCTCCAGGTCCAGGTCCTGTTTGCGGGGTCACGTCACGTTGGGCCCATATGGAACCAAGACGGACCTAGCCACATTTGGCCCCAGCCGTCACTTGGGACCTCGATATTGGACTCTGGAATATTATGAAGGCACGTGGATGACTGGAATTTT
>Ga0116229_10006634_pt1 | contig 18539 bp, 13 predicted proteins | sample S1TSphgellanicum_3_FD_87313 | JGI IMG/M metagenome (GOLD analysis project Ga0116229, IMG submission 87313) | Host-associated microbial communities from peat moss isolated from Minnesota, USA - S1T2_Fc - Sphagnum magellanicum MG | ecosystem: Host-associated > Plants > Peat moss > Unclassified... | reverse complement strand
GAAGAACACCGCCGAGAACATGGAGGTGAGGATGCCCAGGCAGTGCACGATGGCGAAGCCGCGCACCGCGCCCGAGCCGAACATCAGCAGCGACAGGCCGGCGATCAGCGTGGTGATGTTGGAGTCCAGGATGGTGGCCCATGCGCGCTCGTAGCCGGCGGCGATCGCCGTCTGCGGCGCGCTGCCCGCGCGCAGTTCCTCGCGGATGCGCTCGTTGACCAGGACGTTGGAGTCGATGGCCATGCCCAGCGTCAGGGCGATGGCGGCGATGCCCGGCAGCGTCAGCGTGGTCTGGATCAGCGACAGCACCGCCACCAGCAGCAGCAGGTTGACCGCCAGCGACAGCGTGGAGATCACGCCGAACAGCAGGTAGTACGCGCACATGAAGACGAGGATGGCCGCGAAGCCCCAGGCCACGCTGTGCAGGCCCTTGGCGATGTTGTCGGCGCCCAGGCTCGGCCCGATGGCCGTCTCCTCGATGAACTCCATCGGCGCGGCGAGCGCGCCGGAGCGCAGCAGCAGCGCCAGCTCGGTGGCCTGCTGGGCGTTGCCGATGCCCGTGATCTGGAAGTTCTCGCCCAGCTCGCTCTGGATCGTGGCCACGTTGATGACCTGGCCCTTGCCCTTCTCGAACAGCACCACGGCCAGCGGCTTGCCGATGTTCTGGCCCGACACGTCGCGCATGTTGCGCGCACCCTTGGCGTTGAGCGTCAGGCGCACGATGGAGCCTTGCGTCTGGCTGTCGAAGTTGGCCTGCGCGTCGACCAGGTCGTCGCCGCTGACGACGACGTCCTTCTTGACGATGGTCACGCTGCCGCGGCGGCCGGACACCTCGGGGCTGTTGGGATAGCTGTCGTCGCCGAACGGCACCGCGCCGGTGCCCGTCGCGGCGGCCGCTGCCTCGACGCTCGGGTCGGCCAGGTGGAACTCGAGCGTGGCGGTACGGCCGATCAGCTCGCGCGCCTTGGCGGTGTCCTGGATGCCGGGCAGCTCGACGACGATGCGGTCGGGGCCTTGCTGCTGGATCACCGGCTCGGAGGTGCCCAGGCCGGCGACGCGGTTGCCCAGCGTGGTCATGTTCTGCTTGATGGCCTGTTCCTGCGCCTTCACCAGCTCGGAGGGCTTGAGGGTGCCGCCGATCTTGAAATCGGTGCCGTCGGCGGCCTGCGTCCACTGCACGTAGGAGAAGGCGTCGTTGAGCACGTTGAGCGCCTGCGTCGCGGTGGCCTGGTCGTGGAAGGTCATCGTCACGCCATTGCCGTCGCGCGACACGGCGGTGCGCAGCTGCTTCTCGCGCAGCTGCGTGCGGGTGTCGGTGACGAGCGTGTCGATCTTCTTGTCCAGCGATTCCCGGACCGTGTCGAACTTCTTGTCGAGCGCATCAAAGCGTAAGTCGATCTTACGGTCAATTCCGTCGAAACGCGGGTCGATGTTCATCAGCCGCTGACTGACCTGCTCGTACGTTCCCTCAAGTCGGGCCATACGGCTCTCTAATGGACCGGCCGGCATCTGTGCTCCTCTCCAGATGCCTCATCGCGACGACGCGTATCGGTAGCAAGTGGCGCCCATCGAGAGCGTCAGCGCGTCTCCAGTCAACGCTCGACTGCGATCGTGCTCGCTTAGGCCGTGGCGGCTGCCTTGGCCGAAGATCCGCCGTCCCGCGCTAGCGGTTTTGCGTTGGCGGCGTGCAATAGAAGATCGCGACGTGAGGATCGAACGCAGTGATACCGTGCGGCGGCCGCTGGCCGACGTCTACGCTTTACTCTCGGATCAAGCCCGGGTCACCGAGTGGCGCGAAGACGTGCTGGCGTCCGAACGGCTCTCGCCGCCCGGCGACCTCGACGGCGCGCGTTACCGGGAGACGATCGCCACGCCGTTCGGGTCGCAGACCGCGACGGTTCAGCTCTCGGTCGACCCGCCCCATCGCTTCGGGTTCGAAGTGCTCGACGGGCCGTTGCGGCCGACCGGCTCGATCGAATTGACCGAGCGCGGTGCCGACACGGACGTCCGCTACACGGTCGACCTGCAGCCGTTACTCAAGGTGCGCACGCCCATCGACGACGCGGCCGAAAAGTTCTTGACCCGCTCGATCGAGCGCAGCCTCGCCCGGGTCAAGGCGCTGCTGGAGGCGTGAACAGCGAGCGCAACTGCTCGGCGTTGCTGCGCGCGCGATCGATCGCGATCTCGTAGATCTCCGTCTGAGACTTTTGGGCCGCCTCGGCCATCTCTTTCATCCCCTCGAGCGTGCGCGAAAGCGTGGAGCGGATGATGTCGGTTTCGTGAGCGATCACGTCGGCCGGCGTCTCGCCCCCACCCGCGGTCCGCGCTTTGACGGCCGAGTTTATTTCCTCGAGGGTCGATTTCAAGAGTTCGGCTTGTTTCTGCGTGATCGCTTCGGCACCCGAGAACGCGACCGACGTCGCCTTCGCGATCGCGTCGATGTCGGCTTGGCGCGCTTGGATGTACGCCTCCAAATCGAATCCCGGGAAGCGAAAGCGGCTGAAGATCTCGCGGATGCGGGCGGTCGCGTCGGTTGAGTCGTCGCTCACGAAGGTGCTCCAATCACTCGGGGTCGCGGCCCCGTAAAAGTTCGTTGTTTCAATCGTAGACGCTCGGTTCGTAAATACCTTTGCAGGCGCTCCCTGCCGTTTCGCGCCGTGCCCTCGGCGAAGCACGGCCCAAGGGTCGTATAGATTTATGCCGATAGGTGTATAGTGCATCTATCAGGGATATGTTGGACTCGATGAGTTTGGTATGTACGACGAAGTGATCCGCAGGCTCGAACACGCCGACGCGAACGCGTACCGGCAGCTGCTCGAAGGGGCGACTGAAGAAGAGCGCTATTTTCGGTTTTTCCGGCCGGTCGGGGAAGTCGATTCTTCGCTGGTCGAGCCGTTCGTCACGGCCTCGGGCCGCATGGTGGCGCTGCTCGCCGAAGACGGCGCGGGCCGGCCGCTCGGGGCGGCTCACGCATTCCTCGACGAAGCCGGACGCCGCGCGGAACTGGCCATTTTGGTCGCTCACGGCGCGCAGCACCACGGCATCGGCACGCGGCTGATGCGACGGCTGATCGAGGAGCTCCGGGCCACCGGCTGTACCGCGCTCGGCGCGCTCTCACTCGACCAGAACGACCGGTTCTCGAACCTCGCGCGGGGCCTGGGTATGACCGTTCGCGACCACCAACTCGGCGTACTGACCTGGGAGCTGCCGCTCGGGCCGATCGCCGAGCGCCACATGCCGTCGTTAAGCGCGGCCGTAGGCTAAGGCGAACGGCCCACGGCGCCGGAAGGGCCGGAACGTTCCGTCCGGTTGGGCGAGCCGGTCGGCTACGACCCACAGGACCGCCGCGTTGACGCCGAGTCCGATGTGACTCGCGCCGCGGACTTCGATGTTCTCGGTCCACCCGTTGGGCCGTAGCATCGAGGCACGCCAGTCGACGACGCCGTCGAGCTTGGAGTAGATCGACGTCGTTGCTACGTCGATGTCGTGGCCGACCCGGTCGAATTCGTGAGGCAGCATCATCTCGAGCTCCAGCTCCTCTTCCGTGAGGCCCTCGCCCGAAATCTGGCGGTAGAGGTCGCTGACGTTGGAGGCGTGCGGGCTGCGCGAGAACGGCGTGCCCAGCGTGATCACCGAACGAACGAGGTCGGGCGCTTCGACCGCGAGCAGGCGAGCGTACACGCCGCCCAAGCTCCAGCCGACGACGCTGACCCGCCGTCCCGTCGCCTCGTAGACCGACCGCAAGCGGCGCAGCAGGGTGGCGCGCATCCGCTGCACGCCGCCGAAATTCCGGCCGAGGTCCCAAGCGCGCGCATCATAGCCCAAGAGCTTGAAGTACGCGCGCAGCGGCGCCGTCGAAGCGTCACTCGCCAGGAAGCCCGGCAGGACGAGAACCGGGTGGCCGTCGCCCCGCGGCGCGGTCAACAGCACGGGCGTCGCGGTGAGCGAAAACCCGAGTTCCCACATCGAACGGCCTTCGGCCAGCCACAGGAGCCGGTTCGGCGGCTTGAGGCCTTGGTGGACGTGAGGCGTGACATTTTGCCAGGCTGTGGTCGTCATCGTAGAAATCTCTCTCCCGGGGAAGCCGCAAGCTTCCCTCGACTTCGCGCGCCTATCCCGAACCTCGGGCGTGGCCGGCCTTCAGTTGCCGTCTGCTCGTCCGTTCCTGTGGCAGCACTCGGAGAGTTTCACCTCCGAAATCTACGATGCGAACATATGTTTGTCTACATAGCGTGTCGTCTTCGCAGCAGTTGCGAACCCCTTAGCCGCCGGCCGCGACGGCCGAGGCCTCGCGGTCGTAAAGATCCTTCTTCGAGATTTTCCCGACCGGGGTCTTGGGTAAGCCGTCGATCACTTCGAGCGCGTGGACCATCTCGTGCTTGCCGACGCGACCGCTGAGGAATTCTTTGAGCTCGGCCAGAGTCAGCGGCTGGGCGCCGGACTTCAGCGCGACGAACGCCTTGGGCGATTGACCCCGATAGGGATCCGGGATGCCGATCACCGCGCACTCGGCGACCGCGGGGTGCTCGTAGATCGCTTCTTCGATAATCCGCGGATACACGTTGAAGCCTCCGCAGAGCAGCATGTCCTTGGTGCGGTCGATGATGAACACGAAGCCGTCCTCGTCCATGTACCCGACGTCGCCGGTCCGCAGCAGTCCGTCCGGCGTCTGCTGCTCGCGCGTGGCCTGAGGGTTGTTCCAATAACCCTTCATCACGTTGGGCCCGCTGATGCAGATTTCGCCCTTCTCGCCCAGCGGCACCGTGCGCGCGGGATCGTCGAGCGCGACGAAGTGAATCGTGCACCCTGGGACTGGAATGCCGCACGAGCCGGCCTTCGAGGGCCCGAGCGGTGAGGTGAACGTGCCGCAGGCGGCGGTTTCGGTCATGCCCCAGCCCTCGCCGACCGGGCAGCCCGTGAACCGGGCGAACTCCTCGCGCACTTCCATCGGCAGCGGCGCTCCGCCGGAGTTACAGAGTTTGAGCGACGAGATGTCGATCTTCGCTTCGGACGGAGCGTTGAGCAGCGCGACGAACATCGTCGGCACACCGCAGAAGACCGTTATGCGTTTTTCCGCGATGTCCCGGACGACGGCGGCGACGTCGAATCGAGTGTGCAGCACGACCTCGGCGCCGAAGCGGATGCCCATCAACATGTTGACCGCCAACGCGTAAATGTGAAACGGCGGTAACACCGCGAGCAGCCGTTCCCGGCCCTGTTCGAGGACGGGCGGATGGGTCTGCGAGGTCATCCACATCGCGTTGGCCGCGCTGACGAGGTTGCGGTGGGTCATCATCGCGCCCTTCGGCAAGCCGGTCGTGCCGCCGGTGTATTGCAACACCGCCAAAGCTTCGCCGGGATCACCGACGTCGTGACGCACGTAGCTACCGTCGTTATCGAGCAGCCGCGCGAAGGTCGCGTGCCGCGCATCGTCGGAAACCTCGGCCAGTTGGCCCGACGCCCGCAGGCCCGCTTCGACGGCTTGCGGATGTCCCGAAAATTCCGCGAGCGAGCCGACGATGAGCGTTTGCAGCCGCGTGCGCGCGAGCAGCGACGCCATCTGCGGATAGAGGGCGGCGAGATCGACCGTGACCATCAGGTCGGTCGCGCTGTCGTCGATCTTGTGCTCGAGCGTCGAGCCGGCATCGAGGGGCGAATAGTTGACGACCGTACCGCCGGCCTTGAGAACGCCGAAGAACGCGATTTGATAGTGGGGCGAGTTGGGCAGGTAGAGGCCGACGTGCACGCCGGGGCCGACGCCGAGTTCTTGCAGGCCGCGGGCGAAGCGGTCGCTGAGGTCACCGAACTTGCGGTAAGAAATCTGCCGGCCCATAAATTCTAGCGCCGGCTTGTCCGCGAAGTCGCGGACGGCATCGTCCAGCAGATCCGGAACGTGGCCGGACGCGATCAGCGCGTCCCAAGAAACACCCGGCGGATAGGACTTCTCCCAAGGTAGCGCCATCGAACTCCCTTCACGAGCACACCCTTCGACAAGCTCACCCTTCGACAAGCTCACCCTTCGACAAGCTCACCCTTCGACAAGCTCACCCTTCGACAAGCGCACCCTTCGACAAGCTCACCCTTCGACAAGCTCACCCTTCGAAAAGCTCACCCTTCGACAAGCTCAGGGTGACATAGATGAAGGCACCGATCTGTCACCCTGAGCCTGTCGAAGGGCGAAGGGCGAAGAGCGAAGAGCGAAGGGCGAGGGTGCTCGCCTTCAGATTTTGCCTTGGCTGGGCGAGGTTTCTACCAAATTTTCACTAACCCTCGTCCGGCAGCCGAGCGTCGACGACGCTCCGGGCGCTTGGGAGAGGCGGTCAGCGTGGGTAGTTCGGTTCGAAAGCTTTCGCTCGTCGATTCAGCGTTTCTGTTCGCCGAGACGGTCGAGTGCCCGATGCACGTCGGGAGCCTGACGATCCTCGAATTGCCGGCAGGCTACGCCGGCGACTTTTACGAGGAGGTCAAGCGGCGGTTCGCGAGCCGCCTGCACGTGGCCAAGAGCTTGCGCTACAAGCTGGCGCCGGCGCCCTTTGACATCGATCGGCCGAGTTGGGTCGAGGACGATCAATTCGACATCGACCGGCACGTCTATCGCGCCGCGATCCCGGCGCCGGCCGACCGCGAGACGTTGCTACGGGTTTCGGGCTGGATGCATGCCAAGCCGCTCAACCGGGCGCGGCCGCTCTGGGAAATCTACGTGTACGATCAGTTGCCCAATAACCAGGCCGCGATCTACACGAAAATCCACCACGCCTTGATCGACGGCGGCGCGGGCGCCGCGTTGACCGAGATCCTGTACGACTCGTCGCCGACGGCCGCGCTGGCCGAGCCCCCGCCCAAGGCCGGCGCCAACGCGGAAAGCCACGGCGTGCGCGACCTCGGCCTGTCGCTCGTGAGCGCCTACGCCGAGTTGCTGCGGGCGCCGGGCAGCCGTAACAGATTGGCGTTCGAGTTCCCGCGCAGCGGCGGCAGCGACCTCGCATCGGTGCTGCTCGACGCCGCCATCCATCAAATCGAGTGGCCGCTGCGCCTTGCCGGCAGCGCGCCGGAGATCGCGACCGCGTTCTCGACCGCATTCCGCAACGCGATCAAGCCCGGCGCGGGAAACGCCGCCGGCAGCATGATGGCGCCGTCGACGCCGCTCAACGTCACGGTTTCCTCCGAGCGCAGTTTCGCGGGCGTCAGTTTGCCCCTGGGGCGTGTCAAAGCGGTCGGCGCCAAGGCCGGAGGCAAGGTCAACGACGTCGTCCTCGCGCTGTCGGCCGCCATCCTGCGGCGCTTCCTGCTCGAACTGGGCGCCCTCCCACGCGCCACGTTGACCTCGTTCGTGCCGATCTCCGCGCGCGAAGCCGGCGACGCCGAACTCAAGAACCAAGTCTTCGGAATGGTCGTGCCGCTCGCGACCGACGTCGCCGATCCCAAGGAACGGTTGGAAAAGATCGTCGCGGAATCGCAGCGCGCAAAGGATTTTGCCAACCCGTTCCGGGCGCTCGTGCCTCATCTCGCCGAGATGCCGACCTTCGGTCTGCCGATGATGCTACAATTGCTCTCGACGTTCTACAGCCGCTCGAATCTGGCCAACGTCATCCCGCCGCAGTTCAACGTCGTCGTGTCCAACGTCTCCATCGGCAGGCGGCCGTTCTACATCGCGGGCGCCGAATTACTGAATATCTACCCGATGTCGATCGTGGTCCACGGTCAAGGACTGAACATTACGGTCCAGGGTTATCGCGACCATTTGGATTTCGGTCTGATCGCCGGGGCGAACGTCGTGCCGCACGTGGGCCACGTTGCGGCGATGCTGCCGGACGCCCTCGACGAACTCGAACTCGCGTACGGCATTTCAAACGCGAACGCGGTCGCGCTACCGGCGGCCGCGCCGGCCCCGGCCGCCGTCGCAAGCCAGGTCGCGCCACAACGCAAGCCGTCGCGCAAGCCACCCGCCGAGTCGCCCGCCACTCCGGCTCAGGCGGCGCAAGCCGCGCAACCCGCGCGCCGGCAACGCCCGCGCCGCGGCGCGTCGCGCCAGCCGAACGCGGACCCGGCGGCGGGCGCGATCGAGGGCGGTCAGGAGCCGCGTGGCGGTCTCCCATAAGCCGCGGCGAAGGGACCGCCGCGCGCGAACGGTTTGAAGCTGCCGTCCGGCAGCGCGAGCCGGTCGGCGATCGCCCATAGGACGGCCGCGTTCAGGCCCATGCCGACGTGGCTCGCGCCGATCACTTCGACGTTCTCCGTGCGTGCGTTGGTCCGCAGGAGCGACGCGTGCCAATCGACGATGCCGTCAAATTTCGAAAAGATCGACGTCGTCGGCACGTCGATGTCCGCACGCATCTTGTCGAATTCGTGCGGCAGCAATTCCCGTGCCTCACGTTCCTGGGCGGTCGGTCCTTCGCCGGTCATCTGCTCGTAGACGTCGCTTACGTTCGAGGCGCGCGGGTCGCGCGAAAACGGCGTGCCCAGCGTGATGACCGAACGGACGCGCTCCGGCGCTTCGACCGCGAGCAGTCGCGCGTAGATGCCGCCCAAGCTCCAGCCGATCACGCTGACCTTTCGGCCCGACTTCTCGAACACGTCGTCCAAGCGCGCGCGCAGCGCCCGCTGCATTCGTTCGATGCCGCCGAAATTGCGGCCCAACTCCCAGGCGTGGGCTTCGTATCCCAGGCGACCGAGGTATTGGCGCAACGGCCGCGTCGACGCGTCGCTGGCCAAAAATCCCGGCAGGACGAGGATCGGATGGCCGTCACCGTGCGGCGCCCGCAAGAGCAGCGGCGCCGCCGTCACGGCGAAACCGAATTCCCAGAGCGACCGGCCCTCAGCTAGCCACAGCAGGCGCGAGGGCGGTTTAAGACCGGTGTTTGCGTGCTCTCCGGGTTGCGGCGCCACTGTGCCGAAGCCTGTCGTCGTCATCTTGCGTTTTCCATCACTTCCTTGTTCCCAAGAAATCGGCATTCGCACCGGAAGCCGCGCTTTGCGGTGTGATTTCGCTTACAGCGATCGCGATGCCCTTGATTTTGACGCCTCCGCCGCGATTTTGAGCGCCCGGACCAACGCCGCCGGTCCGGCCGTAAATCGGCGGCGCGCGTGCGCGCGACGGCCGACTTGCGCTAACGCGCGCGCTCGCGGCGATCGTGCGACGAGGGGAAGTGCCGACCCTAAGAACCAATTCTTCGTCATGGTCGTCCCACTCGGAACCGGTAGCCTGGAATCCGGCGTGCGCGCGTGAACGCGAAGAACGGAACGCCACTGCCGGGTCCGCCGCAAAAGCCGTTCGTCGGCAACTTGCTCGACATCAGCCCCACGACCCCGGTGCAAGACCTCATCACGCTGGCGCGCGAGATGGGTCCGATCTTCGAGATGAACATGATGGGCAAGCCCTTCACGGTCGTCTGGGGGCACGCGCTAGTCGACGAACTCTGTAACGAACGCCGCTTCGACAAGTCCGTGCGCGGGGCACTGCGGAAAGTTCGCGATATCGCGGGCGACGCGCTCTTTACCGCTTATACGTCGGAGCCGAACTGGTCCAAGGCGCACAACATTCTGTTGCCCAATTTCGGGCAGCGCGCGATGCAGCGTTACCACCCGATCATGCTCGACGTGGCCGAACAGATGGTCCTGAAGTGGGAGCGGCTCAACGCCGACGACGAGATCGACGTCACCCACGACATGACCGCGTTAACGCTCGACACGATTGGGCTCTGCGGGTTCGGGTACCGCTTCAATTCGTTCTATCGTGAGGACAACCACGCGTTCATCAACGCGATGGTCGAAGCGCTCGAGATCGCGATGAGCGAACGGGGCTATCCTTTCGAAGAACTCGTGATGCAGGGCCGCGAACGCAAACTCAAGGCCGACGCGAAGTACATGAACGCGCTGGTCGATCGCATCATCACCGAGCGCAAAGAGCAGCGCGCTCGGGGCGACGATACCGGCGGCCACGACCTGCTCGACGACATGCTCGACGGCGTCGATCGCAAGACCGGCGAACGTCTCGACGACGAAAACATACGGTACCAGATCATCACGTTCCTGATCGCGGGGCACGAAACGACCAGCGGCATGTTGTCGTTCGCGATCTATTTCTTGCTTTCCAATCCGAGCGTGCTCGAGCGCGCGTACGCCGAAGTGGACCGGGTATTCGGCACGGATCCCAGCGTGCGGCCGACGCTGAAGATGGTCGACCAGTTGACGTACGTGCAGCAGATCCTCAAGGAGTCGCTGCGTCTGTGGCCGACGGCGCCGGCTTTCGCGCTCCGGCCGTACGATAACGAGGTGATCGGCGGCAAGTACCTGCTCAAAGCGCGTTCGCAAATCATCGTGCTCCTGCCGATGCTGCACCGCGACCGGACGGTTTGGGGCGATCGGGCCGACGTGTTCGATCCCGACAACTTCGCTCCCGAGGCCGAAGCCAATCGGCCCGTCAACGCCTACAAGCCGTTCGGCAACGGTCAACGCGCCTGCATCGGACGCCAGTTCGCGTTGCACGAGGCGGCGCTCGTCCTCGGCATGGTCTTGCAGCGCTTTCGGCTGATCGATCATTCGCGCAACAAATTGCGCGTCAAGGAGACGCTGACGCTCAAACCCGATGGCCTGCGAATCAGCGTCCGGCCGCGGGTCCGTCCGCGGTCGGCCGCCCAGCACAACGGCACGGTCGCCGGGTCGCCGGCCGCTGCGGCACCGGCCGCGTCGCCGCCGCCCGCCGCCGTGCCGGCGGCCGCTAAACACGGCACGCCGTTCCTGGTCCTTTACGGTTCCAACCTCGGTTCTTCGGAAGACATCGCGCGCCAAATCGCCGAGGGCGCCGTCGCGCAGGGGTTTGCGGTCACCGTCGGCAGCCTGGACGAGTATGCGCGGCGGTTGCCGGTCGCGGGCGCCGTGGCCATCGTGACGGCGTCGTATAACGGTTCGCCGCCCGACAACGCCGTGGAGTTCTATCGCTGGTTGACGGCGGGCTTGGCGCCCAACGCGCTCGAGGGCGTGAAATACACGGTGTTCGGCGCCGGAAACCGCAACTGGGCCTCGACGTATCAATCGGTGCCGCGGACGATCGACGAGAAGCTGGCCGAATTCGGCGCGCGGCGTTTGTACGAACGCGGCGAGGGCGACGCGCGCGACGATCTCGACGGCCTCTTTCAGTCGTGGAAGGGCGGCCTTTGGCCGATGCTCGGCAGCGCGTTCGGCATCGCGTTCGAACCCGCGGCAGCGATTCCCGACCGCCCGCCGTACGAACTCGAGTTCGTCGCGGCGCCGCCGCCCAATCCCCTCGCGGCCTCGCACGGTGCGGCGACGATGCGCGTGCTGGAGAACCGCGAACTGCAGACGGGCCGCGAGCGCTCGACGCGCCACATCGAAATAGAGTTGCCCACCCACGTATCGTTCCGGGCGGGCGACCATCTCGGCATCATTCCCAGCAATTCCGAGGGTCTGGTCGAACGCGTGCTGCAACGCTTCGGGTTCGGGCCGAACACGTACGTGCGCTTGCGGATGACCGGCGTCGCCCGCGTCGCCTCGCTGCCGCTCGATGCCACGCTCTCGGTACGCCGGCTGCTGATGCATTACGTCGAGTTGCAGGCGGTCGCGACTCGCAAGCAGGTCGCGATTCTGGCGGCGCTGACGCGCTGCCCGGAGACGAGGCCCGAGCTCACGCGCCTCTCGTCCGAGGACGGCGACGCCTACAAGACCGAGGTCAAGGTCAAGGCCCTCTCCGTGCTGGACTTGCTCGAGAAATTTCCCGCCTGCGAGCCGCCGTTCCACACGTATCTCGAAATGCTGCCGCTGATGGCGCCGCGCTATTATTCGATTTCTTCCTCGCCGCTCTTAGCGGCGGATCACTGCAGCATTACGGTTGGGGTCGTGCGCGAACCCGCGTTCTCGGGAGACGGGACGTTCGAAGGCGTCGCCTCGACGCACCTCGAGCGGCGCTCGGCGGGCTCGCGCGTGAACGCGTTCGTCAAGTCGTCCAAGAACGGCTTTGCGCTACCGGCCGACCCGCTCAAGCCGATCGTCATGGTCGGGCCGGGCACGGGGCTGGCACCGTTTCGCGGTTTTCTCCAAGAGCGCCGCGCGCTAAAGGATAGCGGCCACGAACTCGGGCCCGCGCTGCTGTTCTTCGGTTGCCGTCGTGCCAACGAGGATTACATTTACCGCAACGAACTCGAGCGCTTCGAAAGCGACGGCATCGTGACGGTGGACGTCGCATTCTCGCGCCAAGGCCGGAAGAAGACCTACGTGCAACACCGCATCGCCGAACGCGGCGACGAGGTATGGTCGCTCCTGGAACGCGACGCGAAGGTCTTCGTGTGCGGCGACGGCAGTGAAATGGAACCCGCCGTGCGTGCGACCTTCGCCGAACTCCACCGCAAGCAAACCGGTGGTGACGAGGCCGCGGCGCAGGCTTGGCTCGCGGAGTTGACGGCGCACGGCCGTTACGTGCTCGACGTGTGGGCCTCGGTTTGATGGTTCGCGATGTGAGGGCCTGGAGCTAATGGTGCTCGACGCGTTGCGCCTCGACGTGCGCGGCTTGGCGTTTGACGGGATCGCGGCCGGACCGGCGGATGGCCCGCTCGTGCTCTTGCTCCACGGATGGCCGCAGTTCGCCGATTCGTGGTCCGCCGTGGCGACCGGACTCGGGGCGGCGGGCTACCGCGCGGTGGCCATCGACCAGCGCGGCTATTCGCCCGGCGCGCGGCCGCTCGAAGTCAGCGCGTACGCGATCGACGAGCTGACCGCCGACGTCGCCGCATTCGCCGATGCGCTGAGCCGGGAGCGGTTCCATTTGGTCGGCCACGACTGGGGCGGCATCGTCGGCTGGGCCTTCGCGGCCGTCTACCCTGAGCGCTTGGCGTCGTTCGTCAGCCTCGCGACGCCGCACCCGACGGCGCTCGTGCGAGCCAGGGCCACGGATTCCGATCAGCAGGCGAAGACCGCGTACGTGGACTTCTTCCGGCTGCCCGGCGGCGTTGCGGAGAAGACGCTGCTGGCCGGCGACGGGGCGAAGCTGCGCGCCATCTACGGTGGCGTCGTCGCGCCGGACGAGGTCGAGTCCAACCTGCGGCGGCTCTCCGTCCCGGGCGCGCTCACGGCGGTCTTGAACTGGTACCGCGCCTTCGGTTTCGACGAATCCGTCGGAACGACGGCCGTGCCGACCCGCTATATCTGGGGCGATCGAGATTTGGCGCTGGGCGAGCGCGCCGCGCGCGCGACCGTCGACTTTGTGCGGGGGCCGTACCGCTTCGACGTGTTCGAGGGCGTTTCGCACTGGATCGTCGACGAGGTTCCCGACCGCGCGCTCGCGGCGGTGCGCGAACACCTGGCGGCGTATCCGCTGACCGCATGAAAATAAACATCGAACTCGACGTCACGCCCAAAGAAGCGCGCGAATTGCTCGGTCTGCCGGATCTCGAGCCCATGCAAGCCGCCGTGCTCGCGCGCATCGAGCAGCGGCTGCTCGACGCGACCGACATCCTCTCCGCGGAGGGCCTGCTGCGCACGTGGCTCTCGCTCGTGCCCGTCGGTTCGGAAGCCTACCTCAAGACGCTCAACAGCTTCTTCCGGCCCGCCTCGAGCGACAAGAGCTAAGTCTCCATACTGAGCTGGTGAGGTCGCTTTCAGCAGCCGCTCGGCCGCGGGGACGGTGACGCGCCGGCGTGCGCCGCGAATGTTACGCCCCGGCTCGAGTCGCGAAGGGCGGCGCACCCGTCGCGCGGCGAGCGCCGGCGCGCAGTTCCTTGCGCAATTCGTAGAGGTAGCCATCGAAGTCGATTTGGATCGTGTGGCGCGCGGAGGCGACGTAGCGGCGTTTCATGAGCTCGGTCCGGCGCGCGATATCGGCCTCCATGGCGGCGACGGGGGGCAGCGCGTAACGGCCGGTCAGGTAATCGCCGATCCAGCGCGACTGGGCTTCGGCGATCGGCATGATCGCGCCGAGCGGCTGCGCGAGCCCGACGAAGGCGAGGTTGGGAACGCGCGGTAGCCAGACGTTGCGGAAGAGCCGCACGTCGTTATCGCGCGCCGAGAAGAAGGACCGATCGAAGAACGGAAACGTGATGCGGTAGCCCGTGCAGTAAATGATGGCGTCGACGGCTTCGACGCTGCCGTCGCTGAAGCGGACGCGATCGCCCAGCAACTCAGCGATGTTGGGCTTGGGGACGATGGCGCCGTGCGCGATCCGGCTGAGCGCTTCGTTCGAAATCGTCGGGTGCGCTTCGAGCAGGCGGTGATCGGGCTTGGGCAGGCCGTAGCGTTCCATTTTGCCGACCGCGAACCGTAAGGTCACTTCGCTCATTACCTGTTTGACCCGGAACGGAATGCGCGGATCGGTCGCGATCTGGTCCAGCGGGCGGCCGAAGAGATACTTCGGGATCACGTGCGCGCCGCGCCGCGCCGCGAGGTAAACGCGGGCGGCAGAGTAGCTGGTTTCGACCGCGATGTCCATCGCGGAGTTGCCCATGCCCACGACCACGACGCGCGCGTCGTGAAAGCGCTTAGCGTCCGCATAGGCGTGAGCGTGCATTTCCAGCCCGTCGAAGCGGCCCGGAAAGCGCGGCTCGGGCCAGCGCGGGTCCCAGTGATGGCCGTTGGCGACCAGCAGCATGTCGTAAGCGCGGCGCGATCCATCGCCCAAGGTGACGTTCCACGTGCCGTCAGCCGTCCGCTCCGCGTGCTCGACCGGCGTTTCGAACGAGATCCGCTCGCGCAAGCCGAAATGGTCGACGTAGGCATCGAAATACGCGGCGATCTGGGTGTGATGCGGAAAATCCGGATAGCTTGCGGGCATCGGGAAATCGGCGAACTGCGTCCGCTCACGCGACGAGTTGATGTGGAGGTTGCGATACGCCGCGGCCGTGCCGTTCTTGTTACGGAACACCCAGTTGCCGCCGACCCGGTCGCTGCGCTCGAAACAATCGAAGGGCACGCCGCGATCCTGCAGCGCTTTGGCGGCCGCAATCCCCGACGAGCCCGCGCCGATGATGCACGCTCGCGGCAGCCGCGGGCCGCGCGCCGTCGCGGCGTCCCGTTCGGTCGGAGGTTCGAACGTTCGCATGCAGCGGGCTTCGCGCCGGCCCGCCGGCACCCCCGTGCGACGGAACCCGGCGGCGCCTCGGGTTCGCGCCAGAACGGCTCTTGCGCGGTGACCATGTCGCGCAAGGGAGCCTCGGCGGGGCGGCCAACGCCGGCGTCTATCGGTGGATTAAGCGACAAGGGCGTTACGAAAAAGCGATAAAAAGACGACAAATGTGCTATACTCTCGTCCATGAGCGTGGTTCTCGAGAGGCTTTATGACGAGCAAGGCCGGGTCGACATGGCGGCCGTTTCGGTGATGACCGGCGAGCCGATGGCTCGGTTGGCCCAGATGACGCCGCTTACGCCGGGCGCTCTGCGAAAGAATCCGACGTCGGAGCGGGCCCAGCCATCGGCGCGACGCTTTGTTCGAGTTCTGTCTGAAATGACGCGGTTACTCGGGAGCCGCAAAGCGGCGCTGATTTGGCTACGTACGCCGCATCCGGAGCTCGAAGGTCACAGCCCTCTCGCGTTGCTCTATGGCAAGCGATTTGAAGCCGTTGAAAGTCTGGTGCACGATCTTCTTTCAGGCGAGCCTGGGTGATCAGTGAGCGCAGGCTCAAGCGTCTTCTTTCGTCCCTCGCCGGAAGCACACAGCGAGGGACTTTTTTTCGGTCCATCGATCTTCAGTGGCTCCTGCAAGGTACGCCACTGTCCGCAGTCGGCTCGCGGATTCGCGGCGGTCGATACAATCGCAAAGGTGACTTCGAGGCGTTCTATTTAGCGGACACGCCGGAAACCCGCTCTACGAAACGGAGGCGATCTTTCGGGTATCCGGCGTTGTCGTCGGCGTCCGGCAGCCGCCGCGCGTCATGCTTTCCCTTGACTGCGAGTTACAGCACGTAGTGGACTTGCGAGAATCACCAGTACTCCAGAGTCTTGGTTTAACGATCAACGATCTGAAGCAACCGTGGAAACTCTCGCAGGCGGAAGAACGTCCAGTTCTGACGCAGCGAATCGGCTCTGCCGCACGTGCGGTCGACATCAAAGGCTTGCCTGCGCCATCCGCTCGTGTAGATACCGGAACGAATCTAGTCATTTTCCCAGATCGTCTCCGTGGCGGCAGCAGAGTGGAACTCTACGTCGGCAACGAACCAACGATCCCACGCTACACGTTACAGGGCCGGTACACAGCCGGAAAGGCGTGAGAAGGACGGCGGAAAGAGGTCCGCCTTAGCGCGGCGCCGACACGAACATCTGATGCGGGCACACGTCATCGCCGTGGTCTCGACGTTGGAGGAAGTGCATTGAGCGAGCGGTCTTGGGAGCCCGCACGGATGGCGCTGCTGATCGTCGATCCGTACAACGACTTCATCTCCGAGGGCGGCAAACTGTGGCCGCGCTTGAAGGAGACTGCCGAAGCGGTCGATTGCGTGAAGCACATGCGGCAAGTCGTGGCCGCCGCGCGGGCCGCGGGGATTCGCATCTTTATCGCGCCGCACCGGCGCTGGCGTGAAGGCGACTACGCGGACTGGCAATCGCTCGCGCCGGTCCAGCGCGGCGCCGCGGCATCGAAGGTCTTCGCCGAGGGCACCTGGGGCGGCGAGTTTCACCCCGATTTCCAACCGGCACCGGGCGACATCGTCGCTTCACAGCACTGGGCCTCCAGCGGGTTCGCGAATACCGATCTGGACCTGTTGCTCAAGAAGCACGGGATCTCGAAGGTCGTCGTGATCGGGCTGCGCGCGAACACGTGCATCGAATCGACGGTCCGTCACGCGGTCGAACTGGGCTATGACGTCACGCTCGTGCGCGATGCGATCGCGAGCTTCGGCTGGGACGAGATGAAGGCCGCCCTCGAGGTAAACCTCCCCCTCTACGCGAGCGCCCTGATGACCACGGAAGAGCTGATTCTTGGTCTATCTGAACTCGCCGGACGGTGAGCCGGTATCTGATTAATTCTTAGTGTCCAGCTTAAGAATTAACGGCGGCCGAACCGCGGTGCTAAGCTCACTGGTGGACCAAGCAAACAGATCGCTTGTAATCCACGCCTCCAGGTCTCGGTGCTCTTCTTCAGATAATTTCGCTCGTAGCCCCGCAACTGCCGCAGCTACACCGTGAACATAACCCCTTCGATACAAGTGCTCTAAGCGCGGTTCGACCGGGAGATCAGACGAATTTGATGTGTGCGACATATTTATTCCCCCGATATCCGATCACGGTAAGGGGCGAACAAGCGTCGTCCGTGCGTGACGCTTGTTTGCCGTGTGATTGTTAAGCGCGCTTGTTCCGCGCTCGAAGCTCGTGCGTTAGTCGTTGATTAGTTCGAAGAGGCCGGCGGCGCCCATGCCGCCGCCGACGCACATCGTCACGACCAGCCACTTGGCCTTGCGGCGGCGGCCTTCGAGGATGCCGTGCAGGGTCAGGCGCGCGCCGCTCATGCCGTACGGGTGACCGATCGAGATCGCGCCGCCGTCGACGTTGAACTTCGCGTTGTCGATGCCGAGCTTGTCGCGGCTGTAGAGGGTTTGAACGGCGAAGGCTTCGTTGAGCTCCCAGAGGTCGATGTCGTCGACCGTGAGGTTGTTGCGCTCGAGCAGGCGCGGCACCGCGAACACGGGGCCGATGCCCATCTCCTCGGGCTTGAGCGCCGCGATGGCCAGGCCGCGGTAGTAGGCCAGCGGCTTGAGATCGTGCTTCTCGGCGTAGTCGTAGCTGGTCAGCACGACGGCGGCCGCGCCGTCGGAGAGTTGCGACGAGTTGCCGGCCGTGATCGTGGACTTGGGGTTCGTGAAGCTGACGCCCTTGAGCTTCGAGAGCCCTTCGAGCGTCGTGTCGGCACGATTGCCTTCGTCCTTGGTCAGCGTGTACATGACCTCGCGGACCTCGCCCGTCGCCTTGTCCTCTTCGAACTTCCACGCGGGCAACGGCACGATCTCGGCGTCGAACCGGCCCGCTTCCTGCGCGGCGGCCGTGCGTTGCTGACTCTGCAGCGAGTACTCGTCCTGCGCTTCGCGCGAAACGTTGTAACGGCGCGCGACGAGGTCGGCCGTCTCGATCATCGGCGTGTAGAGGTCGGGCTGGTGGCGCAGCAGCCACTCCTCGGTGAAGAACTTGATGTTCATGTTGTTTTGCACGAGCGAGATCGATTCGGCTCCGCCCGCGACCATCGCGGGGACGCCGTCGACCATGATCCGCTGCGCGGCGACCGAGATCGCTTGCAACCCCGAGGCGCAATAGCGATTGATCGTCGTACCGGCCACGGTGATCGGCAGACCGGCCCGGACGGCGGCGTTGCGCGCGAGGTTGTGGCCGTTCGCACCCTCCGGGTTGCCGACGCCGACGACGGCGTCTTCGATGTCGTGCGGGTCGACGCCCGAGCGCTCGACCGCGTGCTTGATGGCGTGGCCGGCCATCGTCGTGCCGTGCGTCATGTTGAACGCACCACGAAACGCGCGGCCGATCGGCGTGCGAGCGCCGCTGACGATGACTGCTTCGGTTGCCATTAGTTCAATGCTCCTGTCGTGGGACGGTTGGCG
>Ga0116229_10006633_pt1 | contig 18539 bp, 9 predicted proteins | sample S1TSphgellanicum_3_FD_87313 | JGI IMG/M metagenome (GOLD analysis project Ga0116229, IMG submission 87313) | Host-associated microbial communities from peat moss isolated from Minnesota, USA - S1T2_Fc - Sphagnum magellanicum MG | ecosystem: Host-associated > Plants > Peat moss > Unclassified... | reverse complement strand
TGGAAGGTGCATTGGAAAGAGTCAATTATGCAAATTTGTTTCAATATCAGAAGCTGTTGTAATTGGGACATTGAATATTTTTTGGGTGTGCTTTTCTGCAATCATGTTTAGGTGGATTTGGTAAGCATTCATCTATGCAACTTAAAGTTTCAACATCTACCTATATTTGTCCGCAGCTCTCTCTCTCTCTCTATGAGTTTTGCAATAGGCATCATGAGAGGTTGCTGCAGTTGGGGCATTTAGTTCCAAAGTAAAGAAATAAAGCATAACAGCTAAGTTTAGTAGCATCTTAACTCACATTCCATATTCGAAGAGATCTCTAGAGTCTCTCTCTCTCCAATCAATGCTCAATTCTCAACACCACATTGGTTGGTTGTAGTTATATGCCGTTTTTCTTAAAACAACACATCTACATAGGTAATTATTTTTTAAATCTGTTGATTCAAGGTTGGTGAGAAAATCATTGATGATTATTGTCATGCTGATGGTGCATGGTATAAATTCATTTCAACTGATGAGGTCTTACTTAAGGAAATTTCAATTAAATCTTTTTCTGTATTATTGATCCATGGGTTTTTGTATGATGATGACCATCATTTAAGTGCAAATGTGGCTTATTAAAGCCAAAATTTAAAGTGGTTGTTGTATGATATTTAAGGTGAGTGGAGCTTTAACGCTTTATGAATGACTAAAATAATGCCAATTCCAACACTAAGCACACCAGCATACCTAACACAAACACAGTTACGAGGTCATACTCCTCTAAATGCTAGGGCTTGGGAATTAAAATCTGGGGTGTTTTGTAAAGAATCCTTTTCGTCACAAAGAATACAATTTAGTGTAGAAATCTATATTGGCTTATGATTTAATGCACATGTTTGGCATAGTTGTGTGCATTGTAAATTTCAGGGAAAATATAACATTCAACTCCTAACCATGTTCTTAAAACAATATAAACTGTTTCCATGTCATTATGTATTTTCCTTCAAGTAAATCTCAAAAAATATGACTCATAATATACCTGCTGAAACCAAACTATTAAAAAATAATATCAATGTCCCCAACTTTATGTGTAGATAATAAGAAGACATCAAAATAGCCATTGATAATATTGATGTAAAACTACATGTAATGACCAGGGTTATTTTTGTGGTGGATTTTTGCCACTTGGTGACCAAAAACAAAATGGGTTGTCACCTGTTCAAAGGATTTTTTAGGAAAAGAAGGCCCAAAGTCACCATATTTTGGAGGAAACAAAAATTGAATTTGTCACATTTAGACCATATTAGGTTCTTGTATGTTGCTAATATAACGCGGGGTTTAGGGTATAATCTACTTTCCTCTCTGACCTGTAGCCAAATTTGGCTAAGTTCTCTTGTGGATGATTGCCAGTTCACTAACCTCACAAAATTGGGAAATTAAAAATAAAAAATAAAAAAATAATAATAAATAAATATATATATATAACAAAATTTGGTGATATTGCAGAAATAGAAAAATCCCTTTTGTGTGTGTAGGCAATTGCGGCAATCTATGGTGATTTCTTTTCATAAAAAAGGAAAATTATGACAGAATATTATTTTTTCAAAATAGTTTTCACAAAATGGCAAAAAGTCGCCCAAAAAAAATCCACTCACTTGGCCTGCTTCGTCATAATAAGCGGTTTTGTCAACAGCCTGTGCCCTAAGGATTTTCTCTGGTGTGGGTTGCCCATATGTCTCTTTGTGTTTCTTCACCCCACAAGCATCACCTGCCAGAGTCACCATTGCTCTGGGTGCATTTCACTGGTGGCATCCAATCTCCAGTGCCTATCCAACTTCAAGTTTATGTAATTTAGAAACATCAAGGCCAACTACCAACTACGCTAGAGCCTCGAAGCCCCTGTCTATCTATGAAGGAAGGTAGTTTGTTTTGTAGTTATGAGATCCACTGAACTGGGATGCTTCAGATTGTGTTCTTGATGTCTTTGGAAAGCTCTTCAAAAGGAGGGGTGCATGGGCTTGGTTCCATGATGTTTGGACTTGCGGTGCAAAAGTTCGTGAATATTGAATGCTTTCTTCACTAAAAAATTAAATTCAATCATAGCTGAAAATTTCGGAGGGGTTGGAATGTGCTTTTGGTGTTATTGGAAAGATCTTGATGAGCAGGATTTAATGGAATTTATTTGGTAAGATTTGAATTCAGAATGTGAGAGATATTGATTTTTGAATGATTTCTGCCACTGAAAATTCAAATCAAATAAATTCCAAAAAACCAGGTTTTGGAAAGAAAAATCAGTTGAGGACGAGTTCACACTTGGGCCAACAGCACAGGCCACACTAATTCTCATGAACTATGCAACATCAATACCATGGTACCTTGACAGCTTGACACTAACTAAATTATTTGTAAAAATGTTGAAATTTTCAAAAAATATTTTTTCAAAGAGGAAAATTTTGTGAGCAAAAATTAAGAATTTTCTTCAGGAATATTTTTCTTTACAACTTGGAGCCTTAAAATGTAATTAATTATTTGACAGATGTGTGTTGAAGCTGCCGTTGTACTACGGTACTTAATCCTTTCAAATAGCTGCTGTGTAGAATGTTCAGGGTTCAGTGAACCTTTCATTTTGGTCCAAATTAGTTTTGCACTTCTTCACCGGAGCGAGTACGCACCATCAACTATGGCCTGTCAATAAATTTTCACTTCTGTGGTTGGACAGTCCCATCAGGCAGGCTAGAGTTTATGGTTTCTTGTACTCATGGCCCATCAGCTACAGTTGGCACAAGGAGTTATTTACAAATGTTTTAATTATGTACTCAGCTTCATGAAGGAATTTTTTTCTTTCTGAGTAAGTGTAGGGGAACTACCAGAATAAGGCCCTATATCGCCATGGGCATTACCAGAATAAGGGCCTGCATGAGGTGGAGCGGAGGCCGTTACATAGTGTAAAATTTGACAAATTATTTTTATTTTATTTTATTTACTGTGACACCCAGCCAAGTATCTTCTGGGTATCATGGGAATTTAAAAAAAAAGGTAACACCAGGATTTTGCCCACCAGATTTTCACGTCTGTGTGGGCATTTCAGAAAGACTGGCTGCTTACATAAGGTGTTGTCCATTTACACTGCTGCAAGGTGCAAATTTTTTTACCTTATTGGAATTGTTTCTTTATGTATGAATCAGTGTTGAGCAGATATCCAGATTTTCCAGATATTCACCTCGGATATCAAAACTGACATTCAATGGATGTCACTGGGAGAGATATCCGGTCTGATATCCGAAATGCTTTATATCATTCATCGTGATATCCGAAAATTATGCCAAGTATAAAGATGTTGATATGTGATCTAAATATCAAATCTAGGGCTGGATATTAAGGTTAGTGATTAGTAAGTAGTTTAAGTTATTAATTAGGTTAGGTTTGTAGGCTCCCAGCTATCTATCTTTTTTTTTTCTTTTTTTTTTGTTGCAACTAGGGTGACAAGAATCCTCAAACAATTTTAAATTGTTTTGAGGACATATTTTTAGAGGTCTCTTCAAAGTTGGAATCAATAGTAGTAATTATTATGGCTATACTTTCTTTTTTTTAGAAATTATGACTTATTTTTGCGAATGTTTTTTACAAAAAAATTATGTGCGACAAAATATTTCTTTCAAAAAAAGAATGTTGCCTTTGGGAGATTTTTTGCCCCCAAGAAAGAGACTAGCACCCAAGATAATTGGCAAGCAAATTTTTGAATTTTTAATATCCAAATCTATTCATACTCGATTAATAAATAAAAGACGGATATCCAAGAACACTGATATCTGGGTCAGATTGAAATTTTTGAAAATTTGATATTCGGTCAGGATATCTAAATGTTTTTAAAATAAAAATGTAATATCTTTATCCAGTGCATAAAATAATCACAAATATCCTTATGTGGCGAATATCCCAAAAAAGTGATATCTTCCCAACATTGGTATGAATGTGACGGCATGACCAAATCCACCACATGCAGATCTCCCATGTGTCATAAATGCAGTAGGATCGGAAAGTGGTATTCTAATTCCAGGCCATATTATGTTACATTTTACCATTGAGAGGAAGCGCAGGTAAATGTCACACAGAGTTATAATCATGCATATTTGCAAAATTATGGAGAACTTTCATCATGAAGTTTGTTTTTCAATTATTTTGACTTATAATATTAAGGACTTATATGCTTTGAAGGTTCTTTGATTTTAATAGTGAAATGCTTATAGTCCTTTCATCCAATTTACATTTCAATCCCAAAAAAATGTTATTTAGGCTATCCTAACAATATGGCTTTCTTTTCTTTATAGAATTGCATTTATGTATTTATGTTTCTCTTGTGACCAAGGCTTTTTTTTTTCCCAACTTTGGGACATTTGAAAAATTCCAAAATTAGTTGAATTCACATTAGGAAAAAAAAATCAAAACATTTGTGATGTTTTCTCAAATAAAAGAAAAACTTCCCTCCATTTTTATTTTTTTTGGGTGCATCTAATCTTTCACAAGGGTGCAGTCTTGTAAGCATATTACTTATACATAGTTCACTTCCCACTGAAGCATGTAATGTAATACTAACTGGCCATCATCACAAAGAAAACGTGGATTGCACACCAAAAATTTCGACTTTAGAAAAATAATAGATGGAAACAGGCGTAGTTTAATTTATTTGAACTAGTGTTTGTTGGTGAGAAATTTTGTGGAAACTTTTGCAGTTGGGAGAAAGAAAGAATATATTTCATTTCAGATTCCTCCTTTTATGAAGGAAAAATTGTAAAAAAATTGAGTTTCTTTCTTGGAGAAAATGTTGGCACATTTGCCCTCTTTTTATTTTTGAGACAGATTGTCACCACTTTTATACTGTTTGCACAGTTTTCTAGAGGATTCTTGCCAACTAATGTTGAACGTATCTTGGGATGCTTGTTGTCTACTTCTCCATATAAATATTTCAAAATACCCCCATTCAAATATACAACATTTAAAAATCTGACTATTTAATTTTAATGTAGCAATCACAGACTTACTATTCATTTTACATACACCATCAAAAATTTGATCTAATTATCACTTAATAATCATTTAAGCAGCCATGGATTTCGGATTTATGTTTTTCCAAGTGTACTCTGCTCCACTTCTGTGTTAAGGGTAGAAGTCAAATATTCATTACTATGATATCATGTTGTTTCTCATACCTATCATGCATGCTAGTTATGGTGGACACACACTAAAGGTAAGCAACATAATTGAGAATGGGGTAAGTTAATTGTGCTAAATTCATTTGCAAATGAAAGGTTGTAAATAACTAAAAGAATTCAGCTTACTTTAGATCTCAGTTCTATTTTTTTTAAAATTATATAAAGAAGTTGCTAGATTTTAGAAAATTTGGTAACTTCTTCATGGCATGGCAAAATCTCTTGTCTCAATCATTTTTTATTTGGTAACCTAAAGTGAATTTTTTGGCTTTGATGAAAATAAATAATTACTTATTGTCCTTGATTTTGTGAAATATTATATACTACCCGACTTGACATTAATTTTGAAAAGGTTTTGCTAGACCAAAAAACATTCACATGGAGTCTTGGAGTCTAATAACCTTTTGATTTTAAAAACAAAATCGGATTCATAGAGAAGTGCATAAGGAGGATGTTTACAATAGTGATCTACATGGATTTGTTTTTCAAAAAAATTAGGTTTAAAAATTGGCAAATTTATTCCAATTTGCACCAAAAAATGGTCCAATTTTTTTCCATTTAAAAAAAAAAAGGTGCCAAAGTTCCTTAAAAAAAGTAATTGGTCATGTACTTTTTTCAATTTTATAGATGTAACATCACTAGGGCATTAATTGGCAACACATTTTGTAGAAAAATGTTAAAATTTATTCCAAATCTCAAAAGATAAATCTAGTATAACCCATCAAATCCATTTTTGATGTTACTTTATGCATCCATAAGAATCTTCCAAAACATCATTTATGATTTTTCATGATTGATCATATAATTATTACAAAACATGAATATTCCAACAATGATTTCATTAATTAACATTAAGACGAAAAAGTTAAAACAACCCAAAACAATTACTAAAAAATTGCACAATGTTAGGCTCAATAATGACCATGGCTTAATATGATGAAATTAGCAAAAGGCACCACAAACTTTAACACCTAGATTGATTGGCTAGATATATTGATTAGTTTAAATGGTTTGCTATTAGTAATTTCTAGCTTTTTACAACCCTAGTTTCATGTTTGTAGGTGAGGATTGGGATGTGAAAAACTATTGTTGTAAGGCCAAATGTCGAATATGGGTGGAATTATTTTTAGGTTCACATTTTAACCTCATGATTGTGAAATAACATTTCATTTTCGAAATGTCCTTGCATAATGTAAAGCAATATGACAAGCTTTCCTCCTACTAGTATGGCAAAAAACTACGAGCATGAAGAGAATCATACACAAAGATGAAGATGTGTTAGAATAGATATGATTATGTTCATGACCATATTTTTTCATTATCATCTATAATATATTAGAATTGGTGGTGATTGGCAAAATATACTACAATAGGTATGAATAATAGAGATAGATCTATTTTTTGCATCACAAGGTAGTTGTTAATTTGATTTGATTTGAAAGGAGATGGTGCCCATTACACCTTAATAAACTAGTTTAAAAAAGGTTTAGGGCTTGGTGTCTACTACAGAAACTTTTAAAGGTTCATTTGGTGTATGCCTTGTAATGTTTTGTTCCCATGCCATTGCTCAACTATTGATTGATGTAAACCACAAACATTTTTTATGGTAGACACCAAACCCTTGGTTTTTTAGTTAATCAAATAAGGGGCAATGTTCATTGTCTTACATATTCACTTGACCACAACTTTGGGTGAAAATTTAAATTTGTTTCCATCATGCATGGGTCTTGATCTAATGTTGCTAGTTGCCATTAGTTCTAGCATATTATAAGTTTTTAAGTATGAAAGAGCATCTTCACATCCATTTTAACACATTTTTTTCTTCATATTCGAGCATGAGTTTTCATGGCTATCTTATTTATGCTGGGGTTGCATGCTGCTAGTTGCCATTAGTTCTAGCATAATATAAGTTCTCAAGTATGAAAAAGCATCTTCACATCCATTTTAACACATTTTTTTCTTCATATTCGAGCATGAGTTTTCATGGCTATCTTATTTATGGTGGGGTTGCATGTTGCTAGTTGCCATTAGTTCTAGCATAGTATAAGTTCTCAAGTATGAAAGTGCATCTTCACATCCATTTTAACATTTTTTTTCTTCATATTTGAGCATGAGCTTTCGTGGCTATCTTACTTATGGTGGGGTTGCATGTTGCTAGTTGTCATTAACTTTAGCATACTATAAGTTCGCAAGTATGAAAGAGCATCTTCACATCCATTTTAATACATTTTTTCTTCATATATGAGCATGAGTTTCCATGGATATCTTACTTTTGGTGGGGTGCATGTTGCTAGTTGCCATTAGTTCTAGCATATTATAAATCCGCAAGTATGAAAGAACATTTTCACATCCATTTTAACACATCGTTTTCTTCATCTTTGAGCATGAATTTCCATTTCTATCTTATTTATGGTGAGGTGTAAGCAAAGCTAGAACCTTAAATTTGCATTAGTTTTTTGGTCATCTTTGTCTTGCATGGGTTGTTCACACAACTAGTTCACACTTGAAAGCAAATCAAATTAGAAGCTTAAACATGTGCTAATATATCTCAAAGGCACATGAGTTTATTTTTAAGGATTTAAAACATGTCATTTCCACTTTTAATTTTGTGATTATCAAGACTTCATGATCAATGTTACTTGAATAAAATGATTAACTATATATAATTTGATTAAGATATAACTATTATAAATTTTTGACTAATTAAGCATGTCCAATATCATTGAATCCAAATTTTACTTTAGTCATATTGGAGTTTAATTACACATGGAGTATGTGACACCTATATGAATATTGAAGTTGTAATGTTGTCGTTGCATTCTATAATTCAAAGTTCAAACAACGATATGTCACAATGCATGATTAAAAGTACTTGACACATTTGTGAAGATTATAATTAAATTAACATGATTAAATTATATTAATCAAGGGTGACATGGATGTCAACATGTGTAACAATCAATGTTTAAAATTACATGTAATTATGAAATTTATAAAATTATAAAATAAAAGCATCTCTTTAATACTATGTGTTTCAAATTTTTAATTAATTTCATTATAGAGTTATGTTATTGAATTATTGAATTAAAAAATTTACATAAATTTTTTAATAGATATTTTGGATTAATGGAATGTCTTGAAATGTGAAATTATTGAAATAGTTTTAAATGTGAAATTAATTTATTTAATTTAATTTAATTTAATAAAACGTATTATATTGGGAATTATGGCCCAATTTTTTTTTTAATTTTTTAATTTTTCTTACATTTGAAAGTAAAGACATTAACAAATTGAAAGGAATGAAATAAAAATTTTCATTTTAATTTAATTTTAAATATTTTTTCATTCAACCCAATCTAAATTTAAAACATTAAATTCGAAAATTTGAAATAATTTACAGTATGTAATTAAATATAATTATGAAATTGAAAAATGAAAATTAGATAATGAAAATCAATTTATGTGAGAAATTTAATTCCATTATGAACATTAAAAATTACATTTAAATAACATTTTTAAAAATGTTTTTTGAAACACACATGTGTTTATATTTATGTGATTGCATTATAAGTCACATTATACACCACATGAAATGTTGGTTAAATGGTTAAGGATTTGGCTTATGGCCATGATTGTGAAGGTTCCATATTTTTCATTTATGATATCCTATAATTTTGAATTACATGATTAAAGTTAGTAATGTCAACATGTGATGAAAATAATGCTAATGGTAACAACATATTATCTATATATAAACACACACACATAGGGTTAGCAAATGACTAGTGAATAGGCTTGATGTTTGTCCAAAGTCCAAAAACATTATTTAAAAATATTTTAAAAAGGTTTTTGGGTGTAGTCAAAATTTAAAGAACCAACGATGCCTCTTCAAATCAATCCTTAGAAAGTAATGGATCAACCAACCATTGATGTGATAGAATAAGATTGGTTATTTTTTTTAAATAAAAATTATTTCATGATTTATTAGTTGAAACAAGTTTTTTTTGAACCTTATGATTGAAAATTTTCTTTAATTTACTATTCTATTAATGTATGTATGAAAATTTTCAAAAAAACATCATTTTCAAATTGTTTCAAGTTCTTTTAGGAGTTTGTTAAATAATGAAAACATTGATTACATTGTGTTAAAAATGTTTTTGTTATTCATTAGAATGATTTCAAACGTATCATCTATTCTTATAATATATTATGTAATATGAATGTTGTTATATAAGTAAATTTAAAAATTTCAACTTTAATTTAAGTTACCATCTTAAGACATTAAGTATTTACAAACAATGATCACAATTGAACTCTTTGGGTTGACTGTGTCAATTAACACTTTCAGTCAACATAGACACAACATATTTGATCCTTTCGATCATTCAATGTGTCACTGTGCTCCCAAATTTGACATTGAGGCAATAATGCTTGAAAAGATTCCTTGATTAGAAGTGGAAGAGCATTTGAAGTGGTCCAAGAAGTGGTGGTTCCTTTTATATGCAACCAACTAGTGGGTACCCGTGACCTTCGGACACTGTGAAGTCCCCCAAAAGTGAGGTGGGGGGGGGGGCAAGAAAAAAAAGACAAAATTATCAAATATATTTGGTTGGTTTTGACTGTGTAGTCAAAGATATAAAAACATGATTACAGTTGTTTACTTCATTTCCGGCTTTATAGCCAGTTTTGGCACAATTTTCTCGAGGAAGGTCACCACATTTTTCTATGGAAGATCCCCACTGTGGCTACAAACAAAAAATCTTAGAAAAATAAAATAAAAAACAACACTGCTAGGGACGACCTGGGGTCGGTCGCTCTTAGCAACTACCTCCTTACTATGAAATAAATTGCCACATGATTGTCTCCTCCATTCCATGGATGGATGACGGGAGCCCGACCCCCAATAGAAAAAAGAAAAAATTTCTCCCTTTCCCCCTCTCCCCAAAACCCCAAAAAAGGAGAAAATTGGCTGCATTAATTGCATACCGAGCCTTCTTCAGTGCCTGCCTGAAATTTTTATTATGGGCCAATACCCCTTCATAACAAGATGGATACCTATTGTGCTATAAATAGGGTAGAATGGGCAATTCCCTGAAACAGTGGAGTTTTGCAATTTAAGAAGGGCCCGCGCCCTCCCCCTCTTTGCCTTGGATGGATGGAGGGACAAATGGATGATGGGATGGACGACGGGACAAATGGATGGAAAGGACGACCACCCAAGGATATTATATAAGTAGACTATGTTGATCTCCTAATCAATAATTACTTCAATAGAAAAAGGTTGGAAATGATGCCAAAGTGGACCAATGATAAGGACATGGAGAGGACAAGGAATTGACTAAAAATCTACTTCGATCCAAAAGGTGCATCAAGCAATAGTCCAAAAAAAAGGCTAGAAATGATGGCAAAATAGTTTTAAAATAAGGACATGGAAAGGGCAAGGAGTTGGTTGAAAATCTATTTCCAAGAGGTGCATCAAGCAATAATCCAAAAGGAACGGGTTATAAATGCTATCAAAGTAAACTAAAGATAAGGACATGGAGAGGGTGAAAAGTCAACCAAAAGTTTATTTCCGAAAGGTGCATCAAATGGTAATCCAAGAGAAAGGGGTTAGAAATGTTGGCAAAAAAAACTAAGGATACGAAAATGTTGGCAAAATAAACTAAGGATACATAAAGGGGCTAGAAATGTTGGCAAAGCGAATTGAGGATAGGGACATAAAAACGGAAAGGAGTTGGCCAAAAGTCTATTTCTAAAAGGTGCATCAAGCAATAGTCCAAGTTAAATGGGCTTGAAATGTTGGCAAACTGAATTTAAAATACTAACATGGAGAAGGTGAAGAGTTGACTGAAAGTCTAAGTTTCCAAGAAGTGCATCAAAGTGATAGTTCAAAAAAAAGAGGTTAAAAATATTGGCAAAACATACTAAGGATAGGCATAAAAAGTAAGTAAGGAGTTGGCCAAGAGTCACTTCCTTGAAAGGTGCATCAAGTAATAGCCTAGGAATTGGATCAAGCCCAAGATTTGGTAACAATAATCAAGACATATTTTCAAGAGAGAAATGATGACAGCATGCATTACAAAGTGTTCATCTAAAACCTTATTATGCACATGAAGAAAGAGAAGACCAAAAACAAAATGATGAATGAGGTTGTCACCATGTTCTTATAAACCAAACATGCAACCTTTTTGCAAGAGTTCCATAATTTCTTGACCATTTGATATGTGATGGTTTTCCAATGTGAGAGTGTTCATTACCTTACTTGTTACCAATTCTTACATAATTTTTACTTTTTGATTCTATAACTTTTTGATTTTCACATTTTTTAATAGTGAGGGGTGATGATAACATTTACATTGGGTTTCTTTTACTTGCATATTGTTCTTTGGGTGTTGAAGGAAGTTGAAATTTACTTAAAATGGTACAATCATAATTTGAAATTATTTTATGTTATCTTCTTAAAACGCAAGCTTAAAAGTTTGATTGAAATATTTTATCACCTCTTCTTTTAAAAAGGTGAATCATTTAATTCTTGTTTAATTTTTAAGAATTGGTTGTTGTAGTTGTCAAAGCATAAACATGATTCCAATTGTACACGATTGAAAAATAAGATGAGAGGAAAAACCAAATTAAAAGGCATTATAATTAATAAACAAAACATTGAAATACACCTTAACAAACTCAAAACCCTAGTGCCAAATACATAATTAATTAATTAATTAATTACATTTTGAAATATGATATAATATTTTCACAAAAATTTGGCTAGCATTTGGGTGTGATCATAATCAATTGAACCAAAAATCATGTTGGACGACTTTTAAACTATCAATTTTTTCAAAGATTTATGTAATGCCATTTTAACGTCATGTTGATAAAAAAGAATTGTGCTAAATGATTTATATGAGTGTTAAAGAATTTTTTTTAAATCATTTAATTTAATAATGGCTTGCACTCATAATATTCAAGTTCAAAATGAATGGATTGCACTATAATGTGTTGAAGATTTGTGTTGTTGACGATGGGTGAAAGTTTGAAGTGATGATTTTAGTGAAATGTCTTTTTGAAACATGTGTTAAATTTTGACACTTATATAATGATATTTCACCCCATAATATCTCATGTTCCACCAAAATTTGAAGCCATACACTAGTAGAAAAAGATGTTTTTTTGATTGGTTCTTTCAACTAATTTTTAATTGCAAGCCACAAATTTTACAACTAAAATCCTTTTAGTTGCATTGGACAAGTTACATAAGAAAATTTAGTTGTAGGCAACATGGATTATAAATGTAAAAATAAAGTCAAATAAACATAATTTCATCCTTTCATTTATTGTACATGTATTATCATTTGTGACCTACCATGCAAATAATTTGGTCACTTTAACAACAAATGATGTGTTGCCAAGTGGCAACATTGTTTTGATATTTCAAAATTATTTTTATGTAATCTTGAAAAAATCCACATCATCCATTTTGTATGGTCTTAGAATATGAAACATGGAAAAATAGAAATTTGTCACATGGCATACTAATTGTTTCCATTTATTATTTGGTGTCACGTGGCATATAATTGTTGTCCACTTATCTTTTGAAGGCCAATTATTTGGTGACACATGGCACATTTCAACCCTATAATTTAATATTTAATAATTTAATTAACTAATTAATTTTGGATTGCTTAATTTAATTTTAATAGGATGTCAACACATGGATAACTAAAGAAGGTTTAGGCCCAAAGAAGGAAGTAAATAGGCTTAAGTATTTTAAAGATAATCCTATTTATTTTTTATTTTAGTCTTTAAAGTTGAGCCTCTTTGGTGCATCCTTTAAATGACATTTGCACTTTGAAAATTTATAATGCACATATTTATATGATTTAGGCTCCACATTACGTTGCACTACTAGTGATGATAATTAAATTATTTTATATAGATGCAATAATTTTGTTGTAATCGATTTTGTCTTTCCAAAAAGTAAAATTTTGTAAATTTCACTATATGTCATTTTGTTCCGTTAATATTTTGTTACATTCTTGATTTGTTATGCAAAATGCCAATGAAAGTCTAATTCATTAGAAAAGTTCACGACAAGATACAAATAGATTAAAATTTAAAAATATTTTAAAACATAATTTTTAGTATTATGATTCATACTAAGGAATGACTCTAGAATTGTGGTAGTGACAATCACCAAAATACCCATCTTACATAAACTAGTTCCGATGAGACATCATCATTGGAATATACATGAAAATATTGAAAGGCAAAGGATATGGCTTAAATATAGTTGCAAGTGTCATTAACCTAGTTGCAACTTATTTTGTAACTACTTCTTACTACCCATGTTTATATTAACTTAGCTTACCTACAAATTATACCAATTATTATAAGTAATAAAAGTTCATAGCTAATAATATAATAAGAATACATTATTCTTATTATTTTTATAAAATGTTAATAATAGTAATAATAATAATGATATTATTGTTATAACTAGTAGCTAGCCTAAACTAGATATATTATTATTATTATTATCTCAATTGTTATATATTGCTCTTATTAACTATGATAATCAATATCTCGTGATAATAGTGATAATGGTTTTAGTAGATATAACAGATATTTATTAATAATTACTGAAGAATTGTATTTGAATCCCACTTTTCATAATCAAATAACAAATTGTGAATTGAAATAAACATTTTCAGAATTGAAATATTAATTTCCAGAATTAATATATGAACAATATAAATACATATGCATAATTAATATGCAAAAATAAAATTATATATATATATATATATAATTTGTAATATATCCTAATATAACTTTAACACACATAAAATATTACCCCTAAGTCACCATAAAATATTTCTAAGGTTGTGACTAACTTGGTGACTATTGTGGTTAATGGGATACATCAGCCTATTTATGGATGAAAATAGTCCTTAAAAACTAGTTTCCAACCCATACCCATAAGATGAAAATTTCAATAATCACAAGATAGTGATAAGAATGACCAAAATAATTGAAATTTAATCTTATGGTTGCAAACACTCACAAGCTAGTCACAAAGGACTATAAGTCACATGTAGTTGCAAATGACATGGTTACACTTTGGTTGATTTTTATTAGTGATATTATTGACCAAGTGAAATGTGTATGTTTGTGATGACAAGAAAGAAAGATCAAAAACATGCCAATGATTGAAGCTTATAACCCTTAGGTTTTTGAAACTTTTAATAGTGTACAACTTCAAAATTTGGCAATTCAATTTCTCATAATATTTAAAAACAATTAATGCCAAATTTGTTAAAATACTATGATAACATGCTTTGACTTGAATTCATAGATGTTGAAAAGGTGAAATGATATCTTTGAAGCTATGACTCTACATGTTTTCAAGATGACCACCTTCAAATGATTAAAATTTGTGAGGATCATAACATAATTAGGACCAATTTGCCAAAACTTTGGGAAGCAAAATTTAAACATGAGAATCATGTAATTTGATCAATATAATGAACGTGTGCCAATTATGGTGAATAATTTTACTCCTTCAAACAAGGAAGAATATAGCAAATGAATGACATGAAACAACTAATTAACAAAAGTTGTGTGTTGAGAAATATAAGCATCAAGGAAAGTAGTGAAATGAAATTAAACTCATTGGTCATAAAAATGGCTTTTCAAAATTATCACATGCAAGAAAACAAGTAATGTTAGAAACTTAGACATAATTTGTAACTGAAAATGTTATATCTAATTTGACACTTTTTCATAGTTTATATTTTGTATTCTAATAAATATTTGGGAATCATTAGTGGGTTTCCAATGTTGTTTTTTCAATAATTTTTTTGGCATAAACTCCGATCACTTGGTTAACATTTAGATGATTAATTTTCAATATGGGATGAAAACTGAAGCCACAACACACAAGTTGTGAAATTAATCAAATAAATATTCAAAAACCATCATGTGAATTTCTTACATAAGATTAGGTAAGTATGACAATTGTTGTGTTGAATTTGGTTTCTAAAAAAAATTGAAAATTTTGAAAAGTACTTGTTAAAAATGGTGAGCCCCAAGGTTTTTTTTAGTATTAAAAAAATAAATTTCCAATTTTGTGGTTTAGAAGTTTGGGTAATTTTTTTCAAAATTAAAAAAAAATCTAAATTCCAAAATTTTCCAAAATACATTTTTAGAAATATGTGAAAATTCAAAAAAATAAAATTTCATAGTACCTTTTCAAAGCTAGTTAAATTATTTTTGAAAATGTCAATTTTTTATAAACCATTTATTTAAAATGTTAAAAATTAAAAAATTTATTCCCCTTGGATTTCAATTTTTTTGGAACTAGGTTAGTTTTTGACGATACGTAAATTTAATTGCACACTCACTTGAAGAAAAATTGTTGTTTGCAACCAATTTTTGCAACTAAAAATATCATTTGCAATTGTTTTTCGAATGTTTTTGTAAACAACATTTTTTAATGACAAAAATTGATTACAAATGATAATTTCTTAAAATAATCATTTGAATTTTTCTCATTTACAATGATTACGGTTTGGGGGTTATAAATGTGATATCTTACATGAAATAAATGTGAACAAAGTTGAAGAATGAAGAAGGAATCAAAGAAGAAGACTATAGAAATAGAGCTTGAGAAAAAAGTTATGAAAATCAAAATAAAAAAACATGAGTTAAAAATGAAGGTTTCTGAAATGGAAACCATTAAATCCATTATTGAAGGAAAGGGGACATGGTGAAAAGAGCAGATAATCTTGAGTTGAATTTGACAACATTGAAATTTTTAAAAAAAAACAAAAACAACAAGACCGTGCATGCACATTGACATGAAAGGAGGACAAAATATGAAAATTGGTGGAAACCCAAAAGCTTCTTGCTTTAGGCCAATTCACAATACCCAATTATTGAAAGAATCTTTTAATCCTTTGATTCGGTGGAACACTATTTTTTTCCATTTTTGCAAAAGAAAGTGGTAAAAAATGTTGTAAAAGTTCTCATTTTGTTAAGGGTTTAAGAGTTGACAAAAGCTACCTATATTATTGCCAAAATTACATAAATTATTTTCTTACAATTGGAATGAATTTTGAAAAATAAAATAATTATTTGATACCTTAGTGTCAAACTTGAAAAACTACTAGATACTCATTTGTGTGGATATCACTTGATACCTTATTGCTCCAGTGATTGAGCATTTGTTGTTGGAAGACTAATCTATTTTTCATCCATTCATTCATCCATCCATCCATTTGGATGATTTTATGCTCTTGAAGTTGATGAAAAAACTCATCCATTCGTTTACCCATTTGGATACTCCAATCCTCTTGAAGTTGTGAAAAAGCTTAGATATTTTCATTTGTTCATTCATCCATTGGAAATTGGAATTGTTTTATCTTTTTGAAGTTGATGAAAAGATCATTTCTCCACAACCAATGCACTCTTAAGTAATGAGCAAGAACATCTAATGGTGAAAGAGAGATGAGAAAAAAAATGCAAAACTACTATTACATCTCCCACCACAAACCTAAGAAGAAAATGTCATCATGGAATGAAACAAGATTGCAAAGAATTGCACAAATGTTTTAGTGTAATGAGAAGGCATCTTACCCAGTTTATTCTTTCTTCTGTTTTTAGCTAGGCAGCTCAAAAAAATTGAACCCTGTTGAATTGGTTTTGAATTGTTCTTTTTTAAACACTCCGCATTTTCTTCCCTTTTGTTTTTTTTCTCATGAGACCTGCCATGTAAATCACAGGACAAAATAAGGAAAAAAAATCAAAGCAGGTCTTTATACATGGTGAAGCCCATGGTCTTAGGGTTTACCCTACACATAAAAAACCAAGGACCATATCAGCTTTGAAAATGCAAGTAGCTCAATGTGCGTAATGACTCTGCCTATTATCACAAGTTCAAAGTTCAAATTTCAAGCCATTGTTGTGGGGTTTCTGGCCAGATGAAAATTACAGCATTTTCTAGTGTTGGGCAGTTATTAGAAATGGCACCAAATAACCAATGGTCATTAGGCAGTTCCCTCAGATTCATAACCATGGTTCTTGAAACAAATCAAAGGACAGGGTTCAACCACGTTTTTCTAAAATCAAAGAACAGATCTCAAATCATGGAAGGGCCTGTACTTCTCCAATACGTACATAATTGTAGTTTTTAAACAAAAGTAAGAAGCAGTCAAATAAGCTTCTTGCCAAACTTGCGAATGATTTCATTTTGTGACAATTGTGAATTGTTTGAGAGTTTGAAATAACAGTGGGTTTCGCTATCATTTCACAAGAAGACTTTGTCAAATTTGGCTACAATTACGTTTTTTGGATTTATAAAACCTCTAGTTGGAGAAACTTGTAGCTTTTGTTTGTTTGTTTGTTCTTTTTTTCTTTAAATTTTTTTTTTTTGATGTCATGAAAGTGGAATGATCCACAAGAAGATTTAGCCAAATCTTGTTAAAGCTATAGATGAAAATATTTTAAAAAAGTATTTATATATATTTGGCTACATGCTAGAACCATGTGTAGAAAATTGATTTAAAAAAAGAAGAACTTAACAATACTTTTACAACATTTTTACAATGTGTTTAAAATTAAGTGTTAACAAAATGTTAATATGATCATCGATATTATGTTGTGATGACATTGTAATACATTATCATAATTTATCATTGTATTACAATGCCATTACAACATCGTATCACTTATTGATTAACACTTCACTAATGTTTCATCTTGAACATATTGTTAAAGTGTTGTAAAAGCACATATACATGGAGGAAGAAAATTTGTGATAAATTGTTACTAATCATCGGCCTTATCATTTGTCATCCTTGTAAGGTTTGGATTTTCTTAAAATAACTTGATTCCTCTATGTGTCACCTTTTTGTTACTTGTCTTCATCACAAACTTGCCCCCTTCATGTATGTAGATGTGTTTTGACTAATAAAAATCTCCAAAAGCACTTAGCAATACTTTTGGCTAATAAAAACCTCAAAAAAAAGCACATGGCCATACTTTTGGCTAAATATAATCTCAAAAAGCACATGCTTTTTTAATGCTTTTGGCTATGTACATCCGACAAATGAAAAGGCAGAGTTGGAGAGACTTCCCAAGCAGGTAAATTAAAATTTTGAATCACAGAATTCCCATTCTAAAGGTGCGTTCACACTTGGTCTTGGTGACTCTAGGGTAGAGTCCCGGAACACCATGCTAGCCATTTAGGACTTAAACCTAGTTGCCATGAAAATTTTATGTTAAGCTAGCATTCACTTAACATTGAGCTATGGCCCATTTAACAATGGGTGCCACCTAGGATGCCACCTA
>Ga0116229_10006632_pt1 | contig 18542 bp, 22 predicted proteins | sample S1TSphgellanicum_3_FD_87313 | JGI IMG/M metagenome (GOLD analysis project Ga0116229, IMG submission 87313) | Host-associated microbial communities from peat moss isolated from Minnesota, USA - S1T2_Fc - Sphagnum magellanicum MG | ecosystem: Host-associated > Plants > Peat moss > Unclassified... | reverse complement strand
GAAAGAAGGAGAGAAAGAGGGGGGGGGGAGTGGGAGAGGTGAGGAGAAATGTTGATTATCTTAGGATTATTTGTGTGCAATAATCAAATATTATAATAAGTGATTACTTCAAATGTTCATTTTGGTTGCATGTGATTAGATTAATTATTGAATAAACCAATGATTCAAAAGTCTTTCTTATGAACATTTTTTCACATGAAGGGGACTTTAGTGATAAATGGGAGGAGGGTTCATTTTTTATTTTAAACTTTCGTTACCTTATAATCAAGAGCAACTTTGGAATGACAATGCATTTGAATGCAACCCCTTGCAATCAAACTTTTCACAATAGAAATTCAAAATTGTGATCACAACTTGATAATGAAACTATTTGCATTGCAACTTTTTGAAAGACCATGAGTCAACAAGTGTTGCAATTTGAGAATGCAACTCCTCACATTACAACTTTCCTTGGGAACTTGAAAGTGCAACTTTTTGAATGGGTGAAGGAATGAAGTTTACATTTTTAGGATGTTTGATTCTAATAAAAGTGGATAAGGTGTGCACAATTGAAGAGGTGATTCTTTTTCCATGGATTCACCATGGTTGTACGAATTAATAGAATAACCATTAGATTATCAACAAAATCAATTTGAATTGTTCAAAACTTCCTTCTCGATGATCACATAATTGACGAGCTAAGCAAGGCTAGGAGACATTAGCCTATTAGTCATAGGTAATAATGCCTAGCATAGCCTAGTTACTAGCTATAAATAATAATAGCTTATCGTAGCTATATACTAGGTTATAGGCAATAATATTTTATTATAGCTTACTTACTACCTATAGCTAGTATGTTAAGTTAAGTTGGGTTAAGCTAGGTACAATAAACTAGGCTAGGTTAGGTAGCCTAAGTGAATAGATTAAGCTTGGGTAGGCTAGTTAGGCTAGGTACCTATTATCTACCTACTTTCTTTTTTACCTATGTAGGTAGGTAGCTAGGTATGGTAGGTTAGTCGGTGGCAAGGTATGTAATATACCTAAAGCTAGGAAACTACTAGCTAAGTTATGTTAAATTCGGTTTAGATTTAGTAGGTAGGAGTAGGCTAGACTACTTACCTAGCCTACTTAAGTACATAATATGTAAGTAGGTGGATGGGTAAGTTAGGGTAAGGCTAGGCATGTAAATAGGTAAGTAGATTTTGGCCATCTATCTACATACATATACATTACCTTCTTACATATTTTCATACATGTACAACAAGATGTATTGAATAAATAAGTTGATAAAATCAATCACCTTGTGAATTTGTGGTACAATTGTTAAGAACTTGGTTTATCGTTATGGAGGCAAAGGGTTCAACTCCTTATATTTGCACCTTACAAATTAAGCTAGATCAATTAAGCTAGGTTAATAGGTAGCAATGTTAGGTTAAGTACATAGGTAGGTTGTAGGTATGTAAGTAATAGAGGTAATACCTAGCTAGGCTAGGTGCATTATCAATATATTTGTAGTTTAATCACCAAATTAATTACAATTTTAGTCACAAACTTAGCAGCACAATGGTAATATGTATATTGTCCGATCAATGTGACCAATTAAGGCTTTTGTTAACGGGTTTTTCTATTCCCATTAAGGTTGTTCAACTTCTAATTTTTCCAACAACATTTTAAAACAACAAACAAATATATTTAAACTAACAAAATTAGAACTATTTACAATTCCTAAATTAACGTGTACTCAATTTGCACATAATTTCAACAAAGATATTGCTAAAGTACAAAAATGCTTTCATGTTTTCAATGAAAGAAAAACAAAAAATCAAATTAACATCAAAAGTCTCCTACTTGATGCAAATTTCCTTTCCTAAATTCTGAACATGTACAAACTACTCAATGCTAACAGGTACTCCAATTTGTAGTGAAAATACAAAATTATATTGAAAAATCAGAGTTAATACATTAGAGACTTTAGAAAGCAAGTATGGAAAGTAAAGATTTGATGTCTTTCATTTTCTACCATCCTTTTTTTATATTTCTAAGTTTGAACTTTGAAATGCCTCGTGTGAATCACCTAAATAGTAACTAGTTGATAAAACTTTTTGTTTTGATCATCTAATAAAAAATATCCAATAAAATTGTAATAAACAACCATAATTGCTAATGAAACTCCTTATCTAGCTAACTAATAAAAATTAGCTAGTAAAAATGTTCTAAACAATTATAATTTTCAATTTTTGCTACATGTTTTGTTAACTACCTATTCTGCTAAATACATGTTCTACAAATTACATGTTCTGCCAACTACTTATTATGTCAACTACAAGTTTTGCCAACTACCTATTCTATCAACTACAAGTTTTGCAGACTATTTGTTTTACTAACTACCTATTCTGTCAACTACAAATTTTGCAAACTACTTGTTTTGCTAACTACTTATTTTGTTAATTACAAGTTCTACAAACTACCTATTCAACAAGTGTCACCAATTCAATTATGTCACTAGTGTAGTTACTATGGTTATATTATCACTACCGATTCAACAAATGTCACCGATTTAACATGTGTCGTTAGTTCAGTCACTACTACTTATATTCTTATCAATAGTTCAACATGTGTCACCAATTCAGTTACTATTGGTTCTTTTGTCACTACCGATTCAACGAATGTCATCAATTCAATTACTATCAATTCTTTTATCATTATCAATTCAACATGTGTCATTGATTCAATTACTACCGATTAAAGTATTAGTTCACAAAGAGTTTTGGTTAACATTATCCCCCTTTCAAAACTAAATTTCATCCTTGAAATGTTAGCTTTAGGACTGTATGTTGACCTTTTCTTTTGTAATAGGTTGGTTGATAGCTAATTCAACATTTTATTAACAATTATTAGTTGAATTTTAAGTTATGTTATAACAATAGGTACTACATGTTTTGTTATTATATCAGTCTATAATGTGGTTAGTAGAGTATTATAACTCAAACTAACATGTCCATTTTCTTCACATACTACAACTTTCTTGTCTTCCATCAAAGTATCTCTTTTCATACCTGCTATCACTAATTTGACGTAAGGTAATAAACCTACTTTGAAAATAGTGGTGAAAACAACATTTGTTGCTTTAACATGTAAACAATTTGCTAGTTTCAATAGGTGTTCATAGTAAACCTCAACATGTTCAGCAGTTTGTTATTGTATGTTACGCAATTCCATATAGACCTTTTCATGGTTTGATAAAAGTGAGTTTATTCTTGCAGAATTATTCCACACTACTATAATAATACATTTGCACTACAATATGCACACATCTATAATTTTTGCCTTGATTATTAACACATTTGACCTTGTAGTTCATTAAAACACAACATTCATGGTTATTTTATATAAACAAAATATGCACTTCAAAATGCAATGTAAAAAGTTCAAGAGATAAAAATTTCAATTCATTTCATTATATTTTGATATTACCAAAAATTCACACAACAATATGAACATAAAAATCACTGCAAAAGTCTACACTTCTCTGTTTTACTGAAAACTGAATAAGAAATATAGCAAAATAAATGAAATCAATTTTTTTACAAAAAATGTGGTATATCAAAAAGGAATTTGTGGTTTTTTACTACAAAAATACCTATACTCACTCTCCCAAAAATGTGTGTCTAATAATGACTTCCTTTTCCCCATATCTCCCATCTTTGGGTAATCCCAAGTCACATCATCATGATTCAAAACCAACAAGAATTCAAAATTCAAACCCACACTGTTTCATGAGCAGTCCCTATCCTAAATGTTTTTTTCATCCAAATGATGTAATCATCTTACCCCCTTAACATTACCCCTTTTGTACTTTGGATTCCATCCCCAAAATCCTTGTGAAATGACTGAAAATGAAATGTCAACATTCTGCAACCTTCTTCTAATCATATGTCTCCTCCACTATAGTTTGTGTAGTCTCGACATGTTCAACAACCAGTGGTTTTGTACCCACCTTCATCTTTATAGTTTTGACCTCCTTCTCCATTAACTCAGTATGTGGTCCTATTTCTAGGGGTTGTATCTTGGATACCTCTTCTTCTATTGTTCGAATAGTTTCCATTTGCTCTTGTTCTTGAGTTATATGTGGTTCCATCTCTTCTTGGCCCCCACCTTGAAGGTCTTGTGGTTTTTCTATTTGTATTTCCTTTTCCTAAGTTGTTTATCCTTTGAGGTTATATAGTTTCTCAATTTACGCTTCCCCTTCCTAAGTTGTTTCGTTGGGCCCTACTTCAACCTCCTCATCCTTGTCCTATACTTTTGTACTTATTGGACCACCATAGACAAAATCTAAATTTTTTTTTTGATAAACTTCCAATTCATACCTTAAAATTCTTTCATTAGCTTTATGTTGAGCTAGATTCTTCTCCAATTCCTTTGCAAAATACTCTTCTACAACCTCCCAACATTCCTCAAATTTTGTTTTGGAATCCTTCATCTTGTTCTTTATCCTCATCAAAGTATAATACTACAATATTTGTTCATAATCCTCCAGCCTTTTCTTGACACTAGTTGAGTCTAGACTCTTTCTCTATTATTGTGTAATCTCCAACTATGCTTATAGCTATCGTAGATTTTTGTAATACTTTTTTTCCTCCACCAACTTTTCTTTTTATGCCTCTGTTGTTTTTCTTCTAAGTTCTTCTTAATTTAGTAGGGATGCATTTTTTAGATTCACCAATTCCAAATTTGTCAAAACATTTTCCTTCTCTTTCTTTTCCTTAGTCAATGCTTCCACCTAATTACCCAAAACGTTATATTATTGTTTATAAAGTAATAATGCATATGATCACGTTCTCTCTATGGTTTCCCGAACTTTAGCCTTCTGCTTCAACTCCTACAGTTCTTCAGTTTGTGATTTCATCCGTGTTGTGCTAACCTTAAGCTCCTTATTTTCATCCTTTAGTTTTTGTATGAATGTTTTAATCTTTTGGTCATTCTTTACCTTGTTCTTCCTCCAAATTTCTATGTTATGCTTATATTCCTTTTATAAGTCCCTATCTTTATTTAATTCCACCTATAGTACTACCTTTTCTGTCTTTTTTGTAGCCAATCTATTTTTCAGATTACTCACCTCCAAATTCAAATTCCCCATATTCAAACTCACAATTGCCACAATCTAAAATAATTCAAGTGCTTTATCTACTTGCATTACTTTTGCAACTACCTCTTCCACAGACTTTGGTGTACTTTTTTGTGTCATAAGATTTTTGGATCCTTCTACATATGATCCCATCTCCTACACCAATGTGCTCCTTAGCCCAAATTCAAATGGTAATCCCTTTACAAATCCTGGTCTATGAACTGCTACCTATATTCTAGTGGTTTGAACATTACAAAAGAAGGTTGTGTTTCCATTCTTTTGTCTATAGTCAAGTAACATGTAGACCTTTTTTGTGTTTGTTGTTGTTGTTATTGTTGTTGTTGCAAATGATGTTGAAAATTTTGGAAATGTTATGGATTTCCAATGGTTTCCATATGATTTTCATACACATTCCCATCAAAGTCCAGATGTTCCTCACCCTTTGGAAACCTTGTGTCATGTTCCCTTTTCACTTTCTACCTCTACTCCCTCAATTTTCCCTCTTGTGGAGATGTCATCTATGGTATTTCTATAGTTTTTCTAGCTGTCTATACCATTATTGACACTACATGTACCACTATTAGCATTACAAATGGTGCCATTCTGCCCCTCATCATTTTTTGTGGCTTTGCCTTTGTGCTTTCTTATTCCCTCTTCTTTCTTAAGCTAGAAGTTCCACCTTCTTCAACTTTGTTCTTCTTCTAAGAACACTTCTTGGAGATTTTGTTGTAGCCTTCTTTCTATTATCTAGTGTTGTCTACATCTCCTCCCTAGTTCTTTTTACCTTGGTTGGTGGTTTTTATGGATTTTCCTTTTGGTGAATAAACAAATACTAAAAGATTTTTGCCAATACTAAGGTAGATTGATAAGTGTCCTTCTTATCCTCCTTATTCTCCTTAACATATTTAGATCACTAATCTAGCTCACTACATAAATTGTTGTAGATAATATGTGCCTAATCTACCTTCTGCCCCTTTTTTGCTCTCATCAATGTTGGCATTCTTATTGCTAAAATACATCACCTTCTCCCTCTAATAAATCATTGATATGATGGTAGGATATATGATAAAGTATGGTAGACCTAGACTTTTTGCATTCCATTGATCTACTACAAAATTTACAAGTGTAATTCTATAATTATGTAATCCCTATATTGATAATGACTTGTTGACATGCCTTTTCGGGTCTTCTACATACCCTTCTACACATACTCCAAAGACATCTACAATCAATTGTTTACTAAAGACATGCACATTATCTTGATACCCAAAGTAAATATTTGTGCATTTGATCACAAATGTGTTCAAAAACTCCAACATGACATTAAGCATCAATGCTTCCCAACTCACCAGAAACAAAAGAACAAGCCTTATTTTAGAAGCCTAGTCTTTTTCCTCAATATCCTTCCAATTTTCCATCCTCTCAACATACATATCATAGTTCTGTTTCATTTATGTCCACATGAATTGCTTAGGATCTGGAATATGAATACCTTTTTCCAAACATGTAGCTATGTCTAGGATTGTGCGTTTATTCTTCACTGCATTTTCCAACTCACATTTCTCAATCTCCATCGCCCTTCGTTGTGCTTTTGCCATTGCATGTACTTTTGTGGATGGTTATACTTCTACCTCAACAATGTTTTCCTTCCTTGCATTCGTTTGCGCTATCTGTGCCTGCATAGATTGTTATTCCACTTTGTCTTCCTCCGATTATTTAATGAACATTAGATTTATTGATGTAGCTCCTAACCCTATCTGCTTTCTTTCATGCCAACTTCTTCTGCTTTTGCATAAAAACTCAACTATAGATGGTCTAGTTCTATATATATCGTGAATTATTGTTTACACAAATTGCATCTTTTCATTGTACGTTTTTCCCTTTGCACATTTCGAAGATGATGATGAATACAGTGGTGACCTTATAGCTAAGGACTAAATATTTAGCACTCCTTCACGCTCTACTCTTTGCAATTCCTCTACCTTAACAATTTTGCTTCCTCCTCTAGTCTCTATTTGTGTTCACTCTTTTGCACTTCCATTTCATTTGCTATTTTTTGTAGGAACAATGACAACAATTTAGCTATTATCCTTGAAACCTATGGTTTATTGACCAAATAAACCAATGCCATACGATTCACATAAAAAAAAAACTTATTGCCCAACAAATAATGTTTGAACTTGTGCAAAATAAAAACCATTACTAAAGCCTTTTCTTTTGGTTGTGCTATAATTTTGCTCTACTCTATTCAAAAGCCTAGAAGCATACACTATTGATTGATCACTCGTCCCTATTACATTTTGAGATAGCATAGCCCGCACAACTAACAATGATGCATCTATATGAACATGAAATTCCACTTGCCAATTTGGTGATATCAATATCAGTTCTTTGATATACTTCTATTTGATTAATTCCCAAGCCTTTTAACATTCCTTTGTCCAAAAAAAGTCTTTGTCTTTCTGGTTAGTTTAATAATAGGTGCCATGATAACAACAAAGTTTTTGATAAAACATCTATAAACTATGCCATCCCATTGAATAATTGAATTTGATGTGGATTCTTAGGTGGTGACATGTTACTATTGATTATATTTTCTTTGGATCTAATAGTTTTCCTTCTTTGGAAACAATAAAACCTAAGATCATCCTTGAAAATACCATAAATGCACATTTGTTTAGATTCATATTAATGCCATATTCTCTACACTTTTGAAAACATAATATGAGTTTTTGCAAATGACTCTCCATGTCACTCTTAATAGATTTGCACAAGATAACAAGTTTTGTCATGTCTTGCAACCAGAAAATGTACCAATTATACTACAAGAATTGGATAGTGGAATTGGAGGAGGAAAATTTTCCTCAAACATTATTGTGAGGAAGATTCTTGATGTCGATTATTGGTGGCCAACCATGAACTAAAATATTCATGAATTATGTTAAACATTTGACTTATGCCAATGAACATGTAACCTATTAACACAAAACATAGTGAAGCTAATCATTATTCTGCCTGAAGAACCTTTCTAGAAATGGGGACTAAATTTTATCAGAACTATTAAATTGGCAAGTTGTTACTTTAGTAACCGGTACATTTTAATTGCCATTGATTATGCCATCAAGTGGGTGGAAGTGAAAGCTTTGCGCACCAACACAATTATTGTTACTACAAAGTTATTATATGACCACATTCTTACCCAGTTTGGTTGTCCATTGACAATTATTATCGATCAAGGTACACATTTCATTAACAATGTTATTCTTTACTTAACTGATCATTTTATTTTAACACATACTAATTCTACTATTTATTATCCACAAGGGAACAAACAAGGTGAATCTACTAGCAAAGTTTTTTGTACATTGTTCACAAAATTGGTGAATGAAAACTAGAATTATTGGATGAGCACTTATCCACAATTTCATTTTTTTATAAAATTGCTTTTAAGGTTAGAACCAATCATGCCCCACTCCAACTTGTTTATGGATTACACCCATTGTTGCGTACGAAGTACTTGTTACCATCCAAATTCGGATATAATCTTGACCTAACACTTATTAGAATTATAACTATCAACTATCAAAACTAGAGAAACTCCAAGAGAAGTGGTTAATAACACAATACATGGTAGCTTCTAACTTGTGGAACCAAGTTTTAGGGTTTACGATTTAGGGTTTTAGGGTTTAAGGTTTAGGGTTTTAAACATGGTAGCTTCTAACTTGTGGAACCGGTCATTATGGTCCCAAAACTGGTACATTGAAACAAAATACTAGTTTAAAGATTTTGTTTTATGGTTTCCAAGGGCTATCAAAGCACATAATCCTAAATTTAAGAGATGATGGTTTAGACCATATAGGATCCAATATTGTTTACCAAACAATATAGTACTACTAATGACTATTAACAAATTCAATTCTAATCCAATATTAGTTAACATTAACAAGTTAAAACCTTATAAGTTTACAGAGGATCATACATTTCAACCTATTTTCTAATCATAATGATTTTTTATCAGAGAAACCAATGGAGGCAACCCAATCTGATAACCTATTCACTAAGCAACAAGTTGAAGTAACCCATTATAATAACTTGTTCAATGAAGAACTAGTTGGGACGAACCATTCTAGTAACCTATCTGTTGAAGAACCAATTTAGGGCATAAAACACACTAAGCACCCTAAAAATTGTAGTCACAAGTATAATCTTGATGTAATTACTTTTTTTGGTAATGTATGGACATCACACTTGGATTGTTTTGTTTGTTTTAAGTATATTTGATTAACTTGAAACTTAATTTAATTAATTAATTTTTTAAATCCACAAATAATGAAAAACTTGAATGTATGGAGTATATTTGTGACAAAATAATACCTGTCACAAAGTTTGAAAAAATTGCATATATACTTCAAAACTAAGGTTATGAGTGAAATTCTTGGGTGATTTTTTTTATGGTGCATGATATTGATATACATAATTAAATCTAGGACCATTTAAAGAATTAAAGTTTTGGGATGAAATTTCATTCAACACATGTGTGTTTTCTGCATTTTTGAACAATGAATGCATAATACAAATAATTTTTGAAGAAGAAAACCACTACCATCTCAAAGAGGAGGAGATTTTATAGATGGGCATTATATTATTTTTTCAATTTTCTTTTGTTTGGTAATGTTTCATGAACCACAAACATGAGGCCCTATGGTTGTTGAAAAATTATAAATTATATATTATATGTACATTAATTTTATCCAATTCTCTTCATCTAATCATTGGATCAAGATTAATTTTGACTCAAAGCGAACTTTGAATTCCAAAATGTTATGCAAATTTTTAATTTTTTTGCTTGTGTTTATGATTGCCAAAGAATACCATCAAGATTTTAATTTACTATGTATTATAACACTCGTTATACATCACCTTTTTGGTGAAAAGTAGCTCACCCTTAATGTGCTTTCACCCTTCAACTTAACATTAGAGGTTTGATAGCAAAAAATTTAATTGATATAAAAACAGACAATGATTTGTTTGTTAGAAATATTATTTGATTATAATCCCCAAAGTTGGTGAATGTGACTAACGTTCATCAAAAGGATGAATAGTATTCACATCCTTATAGTAGTTAGGTTAGGTGAATAGTGGCGGCTAGGTTAAGATTAAGTGGCGGCTACTTTAGGGTTAGGAGATAGTATACAATGGAGTGGTTTTGAGTTGTCTTTCATTCTCTCCTTTCATAGTTTTGAGTACACATAGAAGTTTCAAGCCTTGTTAGTTGTTACAAGCCATAGTTTTGTGATTGTAGCATTTGAAACATACAACCTTTGTAATCTTTTCGTTAATTAATACAATTGTTCCATTTCATGAACCTTGAGTGTTTCATTTCTTGCTTGTTTTCAAGTTGTTTCCAATAGGTTATGGGCCCACACCAAGTAAAAGAAAGGACATTGTGTTAAAATAAGAAGTAGTCAAGGGTTTAACTTATATAACATTAAAAGGGAAAATTCTTTTGAAGGAAAGCTTTTAGTTGCAAGGTTGCAAAGAGAGTAACAGTCCATTTCCAAGTGAGTGGGAGGTGTGGAAGAGATTTCTTCAAAGTGTTATACATTTTTCAAGTGTGGAAAATTCGTTTTTCAAGTTTTTGAAAGTATCAAATTTCATGGTGAAAGTGTTTGGAAGAGAGTTCTTCGAGTTGTTGAAAATTTCAACTTTGAAGTTTGAGAAAATGTGTGAAAGAGAATTCTTCGATTCATTGAAAGTTTGATGTGTGTGGAAGAAAGGTCTTCGAGTTGTTGAAAATGTCAAGTTTCAAATGTGTCAAAGAGAGTTTTTCCCATTGTTGCAAGTTTCAAGTGAAATTTCAAGCTTGTGCAATAAAAGATTTGCAAGTGTTAAAAGTTTTTTTTTTTTTTTTCAAGTTTATGAGAGGTGTCAAAGATTTCTTCCAAAGCTTTCAATCTTTTGAGAAGAGCGTTTATTGTAGCATTTGTGTTCAAAATGTCTTATTTTCAAATGGAGTCCTTGAAAGTCATGGAGAAGTTTGATGGTGGTAACTTTCACCTTTGGAAGTTCAAAATGCACATGATGCTTTCTAAACATGGGCTTTGGAAACTTGTTGATGGGAGTAACATCTTGCCAAATGAAGAAATTGCAAGGGTCGATTACAACGAGAAGGAGATGAAGGCTTTTGCATTGCTTTGTGAACATCTCACGGATGCCCAACTTGCACACATTCAATATTGTGACAATGTGAAAAGGGTGTGGGAGGCTCTTCGCGATGTGCATGAAGCTAAGATAATTGGCAACAAGTTGTTCCTTCCAAGGAGATTCTTCACCATCAAAATGCAAGAAAGAGATGACATGCTTGTGCACATCAACACGATGAAAGCCCTTGCATACCAATTATGCTCCATCGAGGTGAACATTACGGATGAAGATGTTTACATGGTACTCTTCATGAGCCTTCCTCCATCCTTTGATAACTTAGTCACAAGCTTAGAATCCATGTCCATAAAAGATGTAGACCTTCAATTCATTATAGCAAGGTTACTTCACAAAGTGTCCAAAAGAAAAGAATGTGAAAGTTCAGAAACTATAACATTAGTCAACAAAACTCACAATTCAAACAAAAAGCTTTGTTTCTATTGTAAGAAACCTAGACATTTCGTGAAAAATTGTTTGAAGAACAAGAAAATGATGAAAAATAAAAAGCCAATCAAGCTTGTGAAGAACACAAGCAAATGTTTGTTGCCGCATTGAGTGCTAATGATCACACCACATATGATTGGATTATCGATTCTAGTGTAACGCAACACATGACATTCCAACAAGATATTGGAAACAACTTGAAAACAAACAAGAAATGAAAGATTCAAGGTTCATGAAATGAAACAATTGTATTAACTAACAAGAATATTATAAAGGTTGTATGCTTCAAATGTTATAATCACAAAACTATGACTTGTAACAAGTAACAAAATTTAAAGGTTCTATGTGTAATTTTCTTGTTAGTTAATACAATTGTTCCATTTCATGAACCTTGAATCTTTCATTTCTTGTTTGTTTTCAAATTGTTTCCAATAGGTTATGGGCCCACACCAAACAAGAAAAAAGAGATTGTGTTAGAACAATAAGTACTGAAAGGTTTTGAGCTTGTATTGCATAGAAAAAAGGAGAGAATCCTTTTTGAGAGAAAGAATTTTAGTTTGCAAAATGAATGTGAGTTCATTTCCAAGTGGTGGCCTACAAGGAGCTTGCAACTTTTCCAAGTGAGTGGGAGGTGTGTAAGAGACTTCTTCAAAGTGTTCTAAGATCTCAAGTGTTGAAGAATGTTCTTCAAGTCTTTAAGTTTCAAGTTTTAAGTTCAAAATGTGTGAAAGAGAGTTCTTCAAGTTGTTCAGGGTTTCAACGTTAAAGTTTGAGAAAGTGTGGAAAAGAGTTTTTCAAATTGTTCAAAGTTTCAACCTTTAAAATTGAGGTGTGTGAAAGAGAGGTTTTTCAAGTTATTGAAAGCTTCAAGTTTCAAGAAAGTTCTTTACCAATGTTACAAGTTTAAAATCAAATTTCAAGTTTGTGCAAGCAAGTTTTTCAAGTGTTTAAAGGTTTTTTGTAAAGGTTTTTGTGACATATAACAATTGAGTGGGAGAGATTTCAAGTGAGGTTTTCAAACATTAACAAGTTTTTCAACTTGACATTTTCCCACTTGCAATTCATTTGAATAGAAAAGACATAGAGTGTTTGTTTTAGCATTTGTGTTCGTTAAAATGTCATCCTTCCAAATGGAGTCTTTGAAAGTCATGGAAATGTTTGATGGTGGCAACTTTCACCTTTGGAAGTTCAAGATGCGCATGATGCTTTCCAAGCATGGGCTTTGGAAGTTTGTTGATGGGAGTGCAACAATTTCTAATGATGAAGATCAAATCACGGATTATATCGAAAAGGCGACCAAGGCATTTGCATTACTTTGTGAACATCTCACGGATGCACAACTTGCACACATTCAATATTGCAAAAATGTCAAAAGTGCTTGGGAGACACTTTGCGGTGTCCACGAAGCCAAGACTATCGGAAACAAGTTGTTTCTTCGAAGGAGGTTCTTCACCATCAAAATGTAAGAAAGGGAAGACTTGTTTGTGCACATCAACATGGTGAAGGCGCTTGCAGATCAATTACGTTCCATTGAGGTGAAGATTGAAAATGAAAACGTGTACATGGTACTTTTCATGAGCCTTCCCCCGTCTTTTGATAACTTGGTCACAAGTTTGGAATCCATGTCCACCAAGGATGTTGACCTTCAATTCATCGTCACTCGATTGTTTCATGAAGTTTCCAAAAGAAAAGAAAGTGAAAGTACGGAAAATGCTACATTGCTTAACAAATTCATAAGGCAAATGAAAAGCTTTGCTTTTATTGCAAGAAACCCGGACACTTTGTGAAGAATTGTTTAAAGAAGAAGAATGATGAGAAAGAAAAAGTAAACCAAGCTTGTGAAGATCAAGAACAAATGTTTGTTGCTGCCTTTAGTGCTAATGATCATACAACGTACGATTGGATCATCGATTTTGGCGCAACACAACACATGACGTTCGAACGAGAGTGGTTCACCACTTACGAATCCATTGTTCCACGGAAGGTGTACATGGGAGATGACACCATTTTGGAAGCTATTGGCAAAGGGAACATCAAGGCCACAATGCAAGTTAAAGGTAGAGTGTTGTTTACAACCATCATTCAAGTTCATGTTCCCAAAATGAAGAATAGTTTCATTTTTGTTAGCAAATTCATTTCGAAGGCCCTAAAAGTGGAGTTTGACAAGGATGGTTGTAAGGTGAACAATGTCCATGGAATCGTTGTGGTGGAAGCACAAAAGGAGAAGAATGTGTATCTTCTCAACGTCAATGTTCGAATGGAGAGTACGAATGTGGCAAAATCTTCGAATGAAAGAGCTACACTTTGGCACCAAAGACTCAGCCACCTCAACATGGTGAACCTTTTGAAGTTGGAGAAAATGGTTAATGGCATGAATTTGAAAGAAGTGCCATTGCACCATGTGTGTGAAGCTTGCATTGAAGGCAAACATCAAAGGACATCTTTTCCTAAAGATGTCCCGACTAGGGCTTCCAAGCTTTTGGAACTTGTGCATAGTGATGTGTGCGGACCGATGAAGACCACATCTCGTGGTGGAGCACAATATACTTTGTCACCTTCATCGACAACTTTTCAAGAAAAACCCATGTTTACATTTTGAAATCGAAAGGAGAGGCGTTTGACAAATTTAAGGCATACAAGGTCTTGGTGGAAAATCAAATTGGCATGAAGATCAAAACCTTGCAATCCGACAATGGAGGAGAATTTGTGTCCAAAAAGTTTGACAAGTTCTTGCATGAATGTGGAATCCAACGACAAACAAGTGCAGCTTACACACCACAAGAAAATGGAGTTGCGAAACAAACCAATAGGACCATCATGGAGTGCGTTAGAAACATGATTCGTGCACAAGGACTTGACTTGGAGTTTTGGGTCGAAGCGGTGCACACAACGGTTTACATCAAGAATCGATGCACAACAAAAGCTCTTGATTTAAAAACTCCGCAAGAAGCATGGACTGGTATAAAACATGATGTATCTCATTTGAGAGTTTTCGGTTGCAAAACATATGCCACGTTCCTGATGAAAAGATAAGCAAATTAGAGTCCAAATCCATACCTTATGTGTTTTTGGGGTATTATGAAGGGACCAAAGCATATCGTTTGATGTGTGTAGAAACCAAAAGGATCATCAAGAGTCGAGATGCTATGTTCTTGGAAGGGACATAAGAAGTAGAAGGTGTTTATGATAATACACCCCCTTCAAAACAAGTAGAACATGTTGTTGTGGATGAAGTCGTGAATGATGATGAGCTTGTCAAGAATGCGAATCGTATATCTTTGAAAGAGAGACCATTAGAAGATGTGGAAGTTGATGAATCTACATCAAATTCTTCTTCAAAAAAAGAATTTGTTGCACCACAAGATGAGGGTTTGAATGAACCACAACAAGAAGGACAAAGAGAAAGGCCCCAAAGACAACGTAAATAGTGGCCTCGTGATTGGTGGGTTGCCACCAAAGAGGTGGAATGGGCCACCATAGCTTTTTCGAAAGAACCTCAAACTGTGGAAGAGGCATTGAATGGTGAAGATGCAAAGACGTGCGAGATTACCATCAAAAAGAATACGAATCTCTTGTTGTCCTTGGTGCCACTCCCTAAGGGTAGGAGACCCATTTCTTGCAAATGGGTGTTCAAAATCAAACATGGGGTCGATGATGAAGTGAAAATTACAAGGCCACACTTGTGGCAAGAGGTTTCACCCAAACATTTGGAGTCAATTACAATGAAACTTTTGCACCCGTTGTGAAGTTTGTGTCAATTTGTTGTATCCTTGCACTAGTGGCCATTGAAGACATGGAGATTCATCAAATGGACGTCAAAATCGCATTTCTCAATGGAGACCTTGAATAGGAGATCTACATGGAACAACCTGAAGGATTCACACAAGAAGGTGAGCATCTTTTGTGTAAACTTCACAAGTCATTGTACAGGTTGAAACAATCTCTAAGGACTTGGAATCAAAAGTTAGATGTTTTTTTGAAAAGCATCGAGTTTGTGAGGAGTGATGCGAACTTTAGCGTGTATGTTGCGCAAGTCGGAGATGTCAAATTTTTCATTATCATCTACGTTGATGATTTCATCTTGGTGTGCAATAATAAGGATAAGCTTTTGCAAGTGAAGGAAGAACTTTCTCGAAAGACCTCTTGGCGACTTGCATTTCTTCCTTGGCATGGAAGTGGAAAGGGATTGTGCACAACGTTTTCTTTACATCAACCAAATTGGGTATCTCAAGGAGATTCTCAAATGCTTTCGCATGGAGGATTGTAAAGCCATTGGAGTGCCACTTGATCTCAAAACAAAGTTGAAAAAGAATGAGAACAAGGATGTTGAAATGGTGAAGGTTCCTTATCAACAAGCTATGGGATCCTTGATGTATGCCATGTTGTGTATTCGGTCGGATTTGGCATATCCAATAAGCGTGGTGAGTCAACACATGGCCAATCCAAGCCTAGAACATTAGATTGGGGTCAAGCACATTTTTCGATACTTGCAAGGCACTTTGCAATTCAAATTACACTTTAAAGGATTACCACCCCAAGATTTGGTTAGATATTGTGATGCGGATTGGGGTGGTGACCTTGAGGATAGGAGATCCACCATAGGGTTTGTATTCATGATGGGAGGTGGAGCCATTTCTTGGAGTAGCAAACAACAACCCACAATCGTTTTATCAACGGTCGAGGCCGAATACATGGCAAGTACGCAAGCTACTAAGGAAACCATATGGATGACAAAATTCATGGAGGAATTAGGGTACATGAAAGAGAAGAAGGCGATGGTGATTCGATGTGACAACCAAGGTGTAATATCATTGACAAAGAATCCCATGCAACATGTTCGAACAAAGCACATTGATGTGCAACATCATTTTGTTTGATAACAAGTTGAAAATGGTGAAGTTACTTTCAAATATTGTTCAACAAAGGACATGGTGGCGGATGTGTTTACTAAGGCATTATCAAAAAAACGACATAACAAATTGATAACCATGTTCGGATTAGAAACTTCATAAAGTGGGAGTGTTAGAAATACTATTCGTTTCTAATTCTCAATATTGATGAATGTGTTAAACATTCATCAAAAGGATGAATAGTATTCACATCCATGTAGTAGTTAGGTTAAGGTTTAGAAGTGGAAACTACTTAGGGTTTGGTATCCATGTAGTAGTTAGGTTAAGGTTTAGAAGTGGAAACTACTTAGGGTTTGGTGGCGGCTAGGGTTAGGGTTTGGTGGTGGCTAGGTTAGGGTTAAGTGGCGGCTAGGGTTAGGGTTTGGTGGTGGCTAGGTTAAGGTTAAGTGGCAGCTAGGGTTAGGGTTTGGTGGTGGCTAGGTTAAGGTTAAGTGGCGGCTACTTTAGGGTTAGGAGATAGTATATAATGGAGTGGTTTGAGTAGTCTTTCATTTTCTCCTTTCATGGTTTTTTGAATGCGCATAGAACCTTCAAGCTTGTTATTTGTTGCAAATCATAGTTTTATGATTGTAGCATTTGAAGCATACAACCTTTGTAATCTTCTTGTTAGTTTATACAATTGTGCCATTTCATGAACCTTGAATCTTTCATTTCTTGTTTATTTTCAAGTTGTTTCCAATACTTGGGAATCCCGAGACAAAATGACATTTGGGTGTTGGCCTCGTGGCCAAACACAAAGAATACTATAAAGGGGAAAGTGGTGGCTTCCCCTAAGTTCGGGCTGTGGTGAGTCTTGTGAGTCCGTGTTTGCCCATGGCTCGTCTGTGCACCAAAAGTGCTCCAACTATGCATTAACCAACTTGTTGTTTGTTTTATGCAGGTCCATGTGAATAATTGAATTGCTTGTCACTTTTCATAGTCCCCATTTCGGAACTCCAACACGCTCCTCTACCCTCAAAGTGTTGTGAGCGAGGGAACGTGCCCCAACTCCTTATCCTTTCGTTGTTTTCACATTTAGACTCGCAGTTGAGTCTATCAAGGAGTTTGGGGGTGCGTCAGTTGCTACCCCACAAGCTAATGTACACCACCATGTTGGCATCCACAACCCAAATGCACAACCCTCCATCCAAGCCCAATGTTTTAAAGGAGGTGGCATATACCTTGGTGCCAACTTTAGCTAAATTTCCTCCACCCCCACATGTTTTAAATTTATTCCAATTCATGACCTTGGAGTAGAGGCTAATCAGAGGCTTGTGGGTGTGAACACAACCTTTGCTGAGTTGTTGGATGTGATTGTGGGTGTTTCCAACAAAGGGGGGAGAGTTGATGGTTCCAAAAAAATAGGTGGGGATAAAATAAAATATGTTTTGGGACAAATGCAGGAGCTTGTTGTTGCTAAAGTCCAACAACTTGGGACAATTGAAATCCAAGAGTTAGTTGTTGTGGAAGTCTAGGAGGTTATTGTGTTTGAGATGCAAAGGTTTGCTACATTTGAAATGTAAGAAAAATAGGAAATGGAGCCCTTTTTGTGCAAAGCATAATTTTTTATCTCATAAAAGAAACTTTGATTTTGCCAAAGGGGCTCATCTCGTATAATAGCAAGCTAGTGTAATCTCAGATTGTTTGGGCTAAAGCCATTTGTTTGCTTTGTAAATTTTTTTGGCGCTTTCTATTATGCTTTCTTCCATTTGCCCCAAGCAAAAAAGGAGGTCATAGAACAAACGTATTTTGGAACAAGCATTGTTAATGATTTTCCAACTACACCTTCCCAAACTATTCCAGTAAACTATGAGTGCAACCCATTAAAGTTTAATTTTCCTACAGGTCAAGTTATTCAAAGCAAGGGGGATGATACTGTGGGGGGGGGGGGGGGCCACAGAGGG
>Ga0116229_10006629_pt1 | contig 18546 bp, 8 predicted proteins | sample S1TSphgellanicum_3_FD_87313 | JGI IMG/M metagenome (GOLD analysis project Ga0116229, IMG submission 87313) | Host-associated microbial communities from peat moss isolated from Minnesota, USA - S1T2_Fc - Sphagnum magellanicum MG | ecosystem: Host-associated > Plants > Peat moss > Unclassified... | reverse complement strand
TGATCAACTTTCTATATTTATTGCTAGACACTGAAAACCAAAACACCCCTTTCCCTCAATGTTAGAGTTATGCCATGAATTATGCCTGATGTGTGGACATGTCTCTCCTCTTGGTTGGCTGTCCATGAGTTGTTCGACATGAGAGTCATGCAACTTAAAAGAGTTTTGTATTATTACTAGTTTTATAAACCAGAGATTGAACATGATTTGCACATATGAAAGTTATTTGAAGTACTAAAGTACAACAGCTAGTATTTCACTACAGTGAAAATTTTATTTAACATCATGTTCTCCCATCATGTATGAAACTTGGAACATATGTTCTTGTTCAGTAAGTCACATTAGATCATTACCAGGTCCAACAAAACCTGAAAACATCCAATGCGTGATACACCCTGTAAATTACATTATTAATCAAACTTTTTAGAGGGGACATGGGTGGAAGATGGGTGGAAAATAGATCCATAGTGGAAAATGGGTGGAAAATAAATCCATGGTAGAAGATGGGTGGAAAATTTAATGGGTGGAACGTTCCAAATTTACAAATTTAATATAGAGTGTGTTCATTGAAGCATTCCAACATATGCTTCCGATAAAGGTCTATATGGATCTCATTCTCTTTCAATGATCTACTCATGAACAATACACTTGCCTTCTTCAAGCACAATTATGCTAGCACATGCATGAATAACATTCTCACAAAAGTAACAAATTTTGACCACATATAATGTTGCACTTGTAATTATAGTCCTTTTGCCTTTGCTTGGTTCATTTCATGTGTCTTAAAATATCATGTTGGTTTAGACCACCACATTTTGAGACATTGGCATCTTGTTGAACCCTCTTTAAGCATGTGCCATGTTTCCACATTTTGCATACATGACAACCAAGTTGTCCTCATAAAATGCATAAAGTGAGATTTAAATCCCATCCGCTTTCAGATGTTTTGTTCATGAACATACACTTGCCCACTTTAAGTATAATGACATCATCAACAAATGCATTTAGAATCCTCACAAATGCAAAAGATTTGGTTGCACACCTTGCTATTACATACCAGCCAACAATTTAATTACAACAATTCAGCACTAAAATAGTCAAACAACAATTGTAGCACATTGACAATAACACTACATCAATAACATCATTAAAAAATACTAACACCAACATAGTGCCAACACTTGAAAACAATTACAACATATAGGGAACAACAACATTGGAGCTAACAAGCAACCTTACTAAAATCTTCTCTATATCTTAAATAGTTTAGTGATGCCACCATTGAAGTACATTGCCGCTAATTTTGCATTGTGGAACAATGGTCTCACCATGTTGATGAACTTATTATCTATAGCTAATTTTTCCAAAACCATGAACATAATATTTCTATTTATTTTATCATAACATTATTATAAAACTTGTCCCTAAACCATCATTCATTCCACCCATCTTCTAAAGGAAATGGGAGGTTTGCATTGTAGTGGATTTTGGACATTTTCAATGAAAATCCTAATGAACTAGAACACTTGGGAAGATGCCCAATACAATTCCACCATGCACCACCCCATGTCCATTAAGCTCCACTATTGTACACTTGGGGGTGGGCACCAATTTATATATATATATATACTCATTTAAAATTTTATATATTTTTTAGGTTGCCCGTGGACTTTATTGGATTTTTAAAAAAAATAATGGATGTTAGTTCAATGGACATTAGGAGTGGACATGGACTTATGTAGTGGAAATCTAGTGGACTCTTGTAGTGTATGTGGCCTTCAATAGACATTAATGGGTCTCTTTAATGAACTTTAGTGGAGATTTCGTGGATACTAGTAGGGGATGTGGACATTAATGGATTTCTTTAATGCATAAAATATTTAATTCCTTGGATATTGATTAGCAATTAGTTTGATTGACAATAAGTAACAATGTGATATAGATGAGATATTATGATTATGATGGAATCACCTTTGAGGTATTTTATTTGTTTGTAATTCAATTGCACATGATTTTGATTACAATTCAAGAAAGAATTAACTAATATATGTTTTAGGCTATTGTTGTCATGGTGTTAACAACCATGATCACATTGACCATCGCCAAACTATTCCCTTTACGTAATGAAGTTTTACATCCAAAGGGGCACAATATGCACACAAATGATCAATCAACTAGCATCCAATAACTAATTTGTTGATTTTACAATATGCCATTACACCTGAAGTTGAAGAGACCTTGTAAACATGAAATGTTGTCAATCAAGGACAACCAATAGATCTAAAAAACACTATTAGTTGCTTGTAGAAATTTTTAGCCATTGTTTGTGTTATATGAACTTCAAATCATTTTGATATGTTTTGCACACCCCCTTCAATTTCCACTATAATATCCAACAACACCCCTAGATCATTCTTTTGACATCTTAAACAAACCACCAAACTCCACCTTACATAACTAAGCCTTGGGCCTATTCAAGGTTGGGGGGTTCCTAAAAAAGGAAAAAGGATTCTAGGACTTTTGTAGGGCTACATTTTGCAAATAACATTTACTTAAAACAAATTTAAGTGAAAAAAATTGAATGATTCAATTTAAAATAATCCATGTGACAGTGGTAACTTTTTACATGTATATATAATTGTGTATCAATATTTTGGTTTATAACAAAAAACACAAAAAATCCTATAAATTCCCAAATGGGTTTGAATGGACAACCAAACATGTTTTTTGGCAAAATTATTTTTTATACATGTGACCTAGACCAAAAGCTATACATTTTGAACCCATTGAACATAATGTTTTGCCAAATGGTTAAAAAAATTGAGTCTTTTGCTTTGCAACCTTGTGTTTCAAAATTTTAAAACTTTGAAATTTTTGTATGAATTGGTTTTTCATCAAGTTCATCCAATGAACATGTATTTTTCATAAAAAGGGGAATGTTTTTGTTATATACAAAATTTGAATCAATTATATGACTTTATGCATTCCTTTTGATTATTTTTTTAAAAATTGCAATTCAAACACTTTCAATATATTAGTTTAAAGGATTCAAAATGACATTTACATAGTATCCAAATTAGTTTTTAATAATTTTATTAATTTTGCAAGACACCATTTTATCTATTGACATACAACAATCCATTACAACTATAATAATGTAAAATAAACAAAAATTCAAAGTTGTCCTTCATAATCCTTTAAAAATAGGTCATTCCTTTTTGGTACCCCAATTGTGAATAGACCCTCTTATGCACTTTATTAATCACCCAAATTAACAACAAAAAGATATCTTGATAAAATGCAATTAAAATTAGGTCATGAATCACACACCTATGTATATTGTCCATGAAATTTAATGTGAACCTTCTTTTGATCTTAAAAATAATGCAAAAGAGTAATTTTTTGATCTTAAAAACAATGCAAAGGAGTAACACGTTAGAGTTGCACACCAAAACCTCACAAGGTTGAATAATGAACTTCACACCAAAGCTTGATATTGACATTGTGCTACAAAACATGACATACATTTTTTTAATTGAATAAATTATGAAGGCTAATTTAATCCACAAGATATTATACACCTAATACACACACAAAAAACCATTGACATCAAAACTAAAACATAAGTTTAAAAAAAATTATTTCTAATCTACGTACGTTGCAATCTTATTTATTTAACATGATAAAAATTTACACTTGTTCATCTTTTACCTCTCAAAGTTGTAATCTTATGCAACAAACTCCATTTGATCCATCCCACCAAACACATCATGTGATCAATTCTTCATGCACCAAAAATATATATAGCTAATCAAAATATGCTACCTTCACTCCTTGTCATTTTGTTTTCATCTCTATGATCTAAAACCTTGACTTAGTGATTTATATTCATCATTTTTTTTCATCTAAATGCATGTGGCAAAAAATTGTCCAATGGGCAAGAAAATTCAAATTGAAATTTTTTCAAATCAAAGATGAATGTGAGTGACTATTTTCATCTATTTTTTCATCTTTTGAATATGAAACCCTAAGTTCATGTGTACACCTATTCATTCAAGTTGGTTCTTAGCATGGGGTTGGTGGTGAAGCAAAAGATTTATTTGAAACCTTAAGCAAGTTGATGTTATCATGTTTTATTCAAGTGCTATTGCTTTTGTGTTAATATTTTAATGTATTGTTGTTCCTTGTATGTTGTTGTATTGTTGTTGATGTTGTTGTGTTGTTGATGTTATACCGGTGCTAGTATTTATCTACTAATGTTGTTAATTTAATGTTATTGTAATTATAAAATTGTTGGTTATTTTGCAATAGGAGGATGTGCAATTAAATCTTTTGTTTTTGCAGGGTTGCTAAGTGCACTTATTGGTGAAAAATAAATCAATTTGGTTTTTGTTGGAACCTAGATAAACTAGTTGATGTTCTTGTGTTGTTGCTCAAGTGTTATTGTTTTTGTGCCACTACTTTTCATGGAAGTACCTTTTATCCTAGCTGAAAAGATGTTCAATTTCATGGTAAAAAAAGTAGTCAAATGTTTGGGAGATATAAAAAGCATCGTTATTGCTAAAGATACAAAATAATAAATCATATTTCAATATGTTGATGATATTATTTTATGATTGAAAGGCAAGAGAAAAAATATACAAAATATGGTTTTAAATGTTTTTGTTTATCATTGGTTTATACATAAATTGGGACAAGTTAATAACTTACTATAATTGTAGACACTAAAAGAAAATCTCAAATATATGATTGGGTTTATGACTAATATTCTAGTCATTAAAGACAAAAATGAGTAATAACCTTAAAATCAATATGGACAAATTGTTTAGAACAATAATCATTTAGGACATGATGTCACACAATGATGTGGCAAATTTCATCCATTAGTCATAAAAAACATATTTGAAATTATTAGTGATAATTTAGTCATTGTGTAATTTTTTTTAATTATTACAAATTGGACCCAAAAAACTTGGCAACAATAATTATTTATTATCATAGATTTATTATATGTAATATACATGTAATAAAATATTTTTTTATTTCAATTATTTTTAATTTCATTGCTTTTCATCCTATTAATTGTTGACACATGTCACCAACTAAGCTATATCTAAAACCTAGTTTAAGTGACTAAGTAGACCACTTAATCTACCTAGGTAAGCACCTAACTTAGGAAGTCTAAGTAGGTAAATCAATATTACAATTGTGAAGTTTGACCTCGAGGATGGAATTCAACTTCTTCACCACCAAACCACATTGCATGTTGTGTAAATACTTTAGTGTTTATTTTATTTAGACCATAATTAATTTAAACATTGATAATTTTTCAAAATAAAAAATTGAAATTTTATTCATAAATTTTATTCAATGATGTACACAATTATATATATATCTATTCATTCAAAATATAAATATTTGAAATTTTTTATTGGTAAACATTTCAATGACCATTCTTTGTGAAAAAAAAAATTCAAACACATGATTTGTAAATGGAAAAACCTTTGTGAATAATACAAGAATAAATTATATATATATAATAAATATTTATCCTATTAATTATGTTGTAAAAATTTAATCTAAATATTTTAATTAATTTTAAAACTACTGGTTTTCTGAAAGTATAAATTTTACTCATTTTTACACATATAATAATAATATTCTTTAATAATGTTTTTATACACACTAGTGTGGCTTGTACCGTTGGCCTAAGTGTGAACACATTACAAAATGGCTCAACATGTGAACATTGTTTTGCAATGTATGTACCAATTTTTTGAAAAGCCAAATATGAAAGGAAATCATGCTTGAATTGAATGGTAAGCCTTCAAGTGTTACCATGTTCATAGCTGATTTTTCTTTTCAAAACCTAGTTTTTTGGAGTTTATTTGAATTTTCAGCAGCAAAAATCATTTAAAAATCAATATCTCCCACAATCTGAATCCAAATCTTACCAAATAAATTCCATTAAATCCTGCTCATCGAGATCTTTCCAAAAGCAGGAAAGGCATATTCCAATTGCTTCAAAATTTTCAGCTACAATTTCATTTAATTTTCAGTGAAAAAATCATTCAATATTCAAGAACTTCTACACCACAAGTCCAAACGCCATGAAACCAAGCCAATGCACCCCTCCTCCTCGAGAGTTATCCAAAGAGACCAAGAACACAATCCAAAGCATCACGATCCAGTGGATCTCAATGGTACAAACAAAACAAAACAAAACAAACAACCTTCCTTCATAGATAGACTAGAGTGGCTACGGCTGTTGGCCCAAGTCTTACCACGTCCTCAACTGATATTTCCTTCCAAAACCTGGTTTTTGGGAATTTATTTGAATTTTTGGCAGCAAAAATCACTTAAAAATCAATATCTCCCACAATCTGAATCCAAATCTTACCAAATAAATTCCATTGAATCCTACTCATCAAGATCTTTCCAACAACACCCAAGGCACATTCCAATTCCTCCAAAATTTTCAGCCACGATTTAATTTAATTTCCAGTGAATATATCAATCAATATTCAAGAACTTTTGCATTGCAAGTCCAAACACCATGAAACCAAGCGGATATACCCCTCCTCCTTGAGAGCTTTCCAAGGAGATGAAGAACATTATCTGAAGCATCCCGGTTCGTTGGATCTCAGTCGTACAAACAAAACGAAACAAACTATCCTCCTTCATAGATAGATGTAAAATAAAATTTATTTCTTTTGTATACATATAGCATATAATTTTTTATTTAAAATTTTGATAGAATTTTTAATTAAAAATAAATTATGTATTTCCTACATCTTACATTTTTATTTTTAAATTAAAATATTAAAAATATATAATATATCATTTTTTACCATTAAAATGTATTTCAATGTATAATAATTAATTTATTCACATAAAATGTTATTAAATGGATCATATATCAAGTTTACCTATACATGTATAAATATCAATTTAAATGAATTCCCTACATGTCGTAATTCCTTACATTTGTCTATATTCATATTAAATGACTGATTGTCATATTTTAATCATTGTAAAGTAATTTTATGACTATGTTGTTTATATAGTGACATGTCATTTTTTCACATCATTTGCATAATCATTATTTAGTTATATTTGAAATGACTTTATCCTGGTCACATTTTCAAATGAAATCATGAATGTCATATGGATGAAAAATTATGATGAAAAAATGATGTCATCCTTCATATTACCACGTTACCATTTACTAGTCAAATGCATCATTATTATATGATTATAAGTTTTTACACATGGGATTTGAAATAATATCCTATGATTATAGTTAATGACATAGTCATATAGAACATCTAGTCATTGATTTTTTGGTTGCAAAGGACAAAATAAATTCTAGTGAAAAAAGAGTAAGGAAAAATTTAGTTGGATCAAGGGATTCATTTGAAAGTGGGTTAAAGCAAGTGATTTTTATAAACTCCTCAAAATCATTTTCGGCCTAAACCTAGATGTCAAGGAGGTAGATAATTTTGTGTTAGCAATTAGCACCTACCCAACAATAAGCATGTACATAAAAAAATTAAGTTCTAAAGTTTTTTACACATGTCACTTGTTACAAGGGCAAGAATTGTTAATGCAATCCTTGCATCCACATTATGGTTTTTTATTTGTGTTTAAAGAGGTTGTATGAAATTAAAAAATGAAATAGTATAAACTTATTTTAAGGAATATTTAGTGGTCAAGCAAGGAACATCAAGTTTGGGTTAGAATTAGTTGGACTAATTGTTACACCCATAATTAAGTGGGCAATCTAGGTTTCATACGTCTCAAAGAAGCACTTTTAGCCTTGATATGCAAGCGGGTTTGGAGGGTTATGGAACTAGGGGATTTGAATCCAAAACCTTACTAAAATTCAAACTAGCTAGATGCAAGCCCTCTCAACATGGGAAATGGTTTTTAAATTTGGACCAAACCTTGGTTAAAAGGCATGTGTCCCCACCAGGCTTTGGGTGTGCGGGTAGATGATGAAAGCTTGGAAAAAGAATAGGGAACAATATTTTACTCAAACCTCCAAGGGTTTGATTCCATTAAAAAAGTCAAGGTATGGTGGGAATTAACTTTGGAATGTAAATGATTTTTGGGTTTTTATTCAAGGAATCCAAGAATGACACATGGTAGAGCTAAAAGATATTGGAGATTTGTAGAACCTTGCTAAGAGGGATTGAAGATCTATAGAACTTGAAAGGTAAAGGTTTATATTCATGGGAAGAGGTTAGACCTCAATTCAATTTTAAAAACATGAATCAATGCATTTGGAGGAAATTATTTGAGAATATCCCAAGAATTTGGTTTGAAAAGTTTATGGCCCTTTTGAAGGATTTCAATAGTGGGGATTGGCTAAAGATTTATTAGAATATAATTAAGGACCTCACATTGTTTTTTGCATCCCATGCAACTTATGTCCCTCTATTAGTGCTTAATAGTAGATGAATTTAAATATTTAAATAATACCATGCTTTTGAAGTAGGGATTCACTCCAAAATCCTCATGGTGAAGAATAATCAAAATGAATTCATTAATGTTAAAGGCAAAACTATGTTGTTTATATTAAACAAACTAGATAAAATGTAGTGCCAATATTTGACGGGGTGGATAGAAAAGTAGCAAAATATAGTAGGTTGAGTTTATTAAGACTTATGAGGAGTTTGAATTGAAGTTTATGGCAGGAACTTGCAAAAGATTTCTAGAGGAGTTTTAAAAATGGCTGGACATTATCAAGATTAGAATGTTGACTAGTTTTGAAAGAAGATAAGTTCATGATATAGTTAGAGAGGAGTTTTGATGGTGATTAAGAACATTGATATTACAGTGCACTTTTGTTTCTTGATTGTATTTTTCAATTCCATATGGTTTAATTTTGTTTTCAGATCATTAAACAGGTGCAAATATGCATTTTGGAATGTATTTTATGTTGGGTTTTACTTCTAATTTCTATAGTTGTTATTATAGAGTTTGTATGTTTGAGAATAATATGTTAAAGTATATAATTCAAGAATAACACAATGTTAGAATATTAACATTTACTAGTTAGACTTCTAAAAATGATAAAAATATGCATCATTAAATTAAAATCAAGAGGATTGGATTGCAATATCTTCTATGGGGGTTTTCAAGATCTAGAATTAAATCCTATAATTCATAATTGAAACATGCAAGAGGTACATTACAAATTTGGCAATGAAAATGCTAAAACATAAAAGGAAGCTCTAAAATAATGTATTTGACTTGTTGAAAAATGATATTTCAATTGACTTCCAATTGAGATGGAAAGATATCTAAGTGAAATGCAAAGCTCAAAAAGAACATCCTTCTTGTGATCATTTTGGCACTAAGCTTTGGAGGTCAATTCTTAGAGGGTGAAAATAAATTAAACTATATAGGTGGGCTACCCTTCTTATGAAATAGTGATGTTATTTCCCATAAAATTTTGGTGATGTTCATGGGCTTAAATGGCATGGGAAATCATGTTCACATTTTGGGATTGGCTATAGCTACCTTCATACATCAACTACACATGGGAAAGGAAGTTTTCAACTTTGAACATTTAACAAAATATTGTTTCACATGTTAAAAAAATTTAGTCACCTCTTACACCTTGTTGTGGGGCTTAACACTATGGTACATTTGGAAAGATCACAATGATCTAATCTTTAAGAATTATAGTTGGCATAAAGTAAAGTTAGAAATAACGATTTGGGAATGCTTGCTTGACTATGGCTTCAATGGTAATGCACCTTGCAATTGGTCCTAAAACATGCAAATGGTGAAGGTAGGTTCCTAAAAATGTTTGAAAAAGTGAGAGGCCTTCATCAAATGATATTTGCATGTGATGAATGGAAAGTTAAGTAGTGTTATGAATTGCATATGAGTGGTAACATAATGTGATTTTTTTTTTAAAAAAATTTGTGCTATAGTTAGTTGTTTCCCATTCTCTCCTTGTATTAATCCTTTTTGCAATGGATTCTATCCATTTTTGCCCCAAAAAAAAAAGGAATATGGGAGAGGTTTTGTGGGAATATTATACAAATATAAATTAAGTGGATTGTAATGGGGGTTGTAAGTTGTTGGTTGAATAGTGAGGTTCTTGGTTTATTATTATTTATTAAACCTTTACTTGAATGTTTAAATTGATAGAAAAAACATAGTAAGGAAGGGGAAATTTTTTGTGGGGTGAGTGTCCCATAAATTTTAACAAAAGATCTTAATTGTGTAAAGAGGGTTTGTTGTATGGATTGGTTGGATCAAGGGGAAATATTGGTGTGGTTTGTGTCATTGATCATTACGGATACTAAACAACCAGTAGTTAAGACAAAGTGAAAGAAATATCAATTAAAAAGTAAAGAGAAAGGAGGCTGAAACCAATGTTGTGCGAATATCTGTTTTCAAAAAATAAGTAGTCTTCGGTATTACATATTTTATAACTTTCATTATCCTTTTGGCTAAAATTTCAATATTTAAAAAATATATATTAAAATCTTTGGGCATGGTTCAATTGATTTTTCCCAATTCATGGTAGTTATCAAGTACTTATGAGGTTTAAGGTTGTTGAAGTGGATGTGGTTCCAAATACAATTAGGATTTTTGGTTATAATCTCAAAAGTGTTCATTTGATTCAAATTGACATGGATTGCATTATCTAGCTTTCCTATGCATCACACATTATCATAAAACTTATAAACATACATTAAAGTACATATGTGCATAATATGCTAGTAATCAAAAAATGATTTAAAAGATCTAATTTATAAGCTCAAAGTTTTTAACATCCTATGATCGTCCTTGGAAATGACTTTTTGTTTAAGGTTGCAATTGAATCCACCTTCACCTTTGCAAAAATATTTCTTCTAAAAACACTTTTATGCACAATGGATCACAAAACAACAAATTCAAACAATATACTTACATAAACAACCCAAAAAAAATCAAGACACAAAACAACAACAAAGACCCAAAATACAAACTCAAGACTCAAAAAAACCACAAAGACCCAAAATAAATATTAAATTTTGAGGCTAACTTGCAATACACAAAATTTAAAAAATTGATAAATGATTTATAATAGATGGAGTGGACAAAAAAATGTGCAAAATGAACATAATTAACAATTCACTTGCGATAAGCAAAAAACTCTCTCAAATTCATGGGGATTGGTAAAATAGAAGAAGTCAAAATTTCAAAAACTCAAACTCGCACACATATGGCATATCAAAAAATGCAAATTGACCAATTCAAAAAGACAAAATCTAAAAAGAAATATAAAACTTGCCAATAGTGGTAAAATCAAAAAAATTAAATTTACTCCAAATTTTCATTTAATATAACGCCCAACTCCAAACATCACACAAACTTACCTTAAATAATGCATCAAAATGACAATTAACACACAGATAACTACCATCAAATGATTACCATCACAAAATTAAAAAACAAATCCAACATAATCCAACTTGCTTTTAAAAAACACACAGTAGAAAATAAAACACAACGAATTTGACTTGCATTTCTTTAAAGTTGCAAAAAGTTTGAAGACTATCAAAGTTTTTCAAAATCATGCCTTAAATCATCATTGAATTATTGCAAAACCAAAATAATAAAATCTAATGCAAATAGTTTGGGGTTGAAATTTGAATTTCCACCATTGACAATTCATATTCACCTTTATTTTAATTATAAAACAAAAACCCACCATCAAAACAATTTTGGTGAAACAAAATGCACATGAAATAAAATTTAAAAAACAAATATGAATATGAATACAAAAAATCAAAAATTTAAATGAAAATCTTTTAAGAAAAGGCCCTATTTTTTAATGAGCTTATTATTTAATTCAACTATAATAGATTTTGAGATAAGAAAATAAATTGTACTTTTAACTTATAGGTCCCATCACAACCAACATGACATCCTTAAGTTAGTTGTCAATCACCAAAATGAAGGGACCCAAATTTTCAATCCTTAATTGTGATCACCAAAGGTTTGTGATGACACCAACGATATTAAATATTCATTCTATTTCAATTTATGACCCTATGTTAAACACTTAATGAACTAACAAGGAAACATGTCAAAATTGGTATGCACATTGTGTCCACTAAAGTAGGGGGTTATCATGATAAATTGTGACTCATTTTTCAAAGTTGAAATTATTACATCATCAATTGACATAACTTGCCCAAAGAAAAGATCATTTTTTTCAGCTGATACTAGCTTTATTGGTTCCTTATAAGGGTTTAAGTGATTATAAACTTGAAATAAAAAAAGATCATGATCTTAACATCATATTTAGATATAGCAATTTTAGTAACAATTGAATTGCCCACAAAGTTTTGAATACAATTCATTTCTAACAAAGGTTGAACATGATCACCAACATGTTATGATTGTAAGCCATTGAAAAGGTGAAAAATTGCATCAATATCCGCACAATTCACACCATCATCTTTCTTTTAAATTTTTACAATTTTGAATCAAAATCACCACAAATTAGTGGTTCATTCAAATTTTCAATGTTAGCCGTGTTTTCATACCAATGCACAAAATGAAAGCAAAAAAAAAGCCTATGACAACAACCAATACCCTTGGTTTTGGCTTAAAATATAATGCCTGACAACAATAAATAATGTCTTGGCAATTACTTGAGCCATTGCCCAAGTTTGTCCTATTAACATTTTAGAAAACAAGTGTAAAGCCTATTGTCATCCATAGCATATGGCGATTGTATTTTGATATTCAAGAATTTCTTGAAACAAAATAACTTTTGAGGCAAATTGTGCTTCCATAAAAATTTTGAGCATCCTTGTTGGCACCCTTGTAATGCTACAAAAATCTTTTTAGTTTTACTTCCTTTTTCCTATTATTAAAATTCAAGTAATAGTTTTTTGCAATGATGCTTGAATAGGCTTCAAACTCACTTTTGAAAAGCCCTAACAAACTTTAGCATCATCACTTGCATATTGAATTACCTTTGACATTGCATAACCAAACATGATCCTACAAAGGGGTAGGTAATTGATGGGGATAATAAGAGACTATGAACTTCACAATGTTAGTCAATGTGTTCAAATTTGAGCCTTTGTCTTTGAAATAAGTAATGAATTTGTCATGCAAACGCAATTAATCATGAATTAATTTTTTTTTTGCCATGGTTAAACTAGTTGTATTTTGCACCTCAAAAATCACAACAATTAAACAGGTGGGATCCCAATAACTATTGATAAAGTTAACAAATATAACAAATGTGTTGTAGGTAGCACACAACATCCAAAGATAAAAGAAACTATTCATGTAAATGTAAGAAGCAAGAATTAAAAGGACATTTTTCTTTCCTAGTTGTAAGCCTTGGAACAATTTCATTCATTGGTTGTTGTTAAAATGGAAATTGTACCTAGGTGCATTGACAAAGAATTAAACGCCTTGACCATGGATTCTCAACGGATGACAAAGGACAATATCCTTTTGTAATGCTCAACATTAAATCCTCCAAAAAATGCTATTGCATTGGGCTAGATTTGGTATAAGGTCAGTTGCTATCAATGCATACAAACCAGGCATTGAGGGCACCTATTGTTAGTTGTATTGTTTAGTTGTGGGGGTGTGTCCAAACTGATTTTTTCCTTAGCTGATGGGCCTCTTTGATTGGCCCATCACCAAGAAAACCACTCAAATATGGACAATCTCAAAATAGAAGATTATGTAGCCATTTCTTTTGGTCTTCCTATAGAGTTACAAGGGGAAAATTTTGAGCAAAGGATACGAGATGAAGTGTGGCCCTATTATGAAGAGCTTGAGGAACAGTTAGGGGAACATTCTGGAAACGTAACAGGGAACAGTTGAGAACTTGGTGGGGATCTATCGGAACTCCAAAATCCAAAAAAACTCTAAAAGCCCCCTAAAGAAAAAAAAAAAAAAACTGGACCCTTGTGGGTGCATGTTGAGCCATCTCATTGGCCTTGTGAAATATTTGTTTTTTAAGCACTAGAGTGTCGGTCACCATTTTTGACCTGGGCTAATAGCGCATACCCCTTGCTAAGAACTTAAGAAGGTGGGTAGGCGGCAGGGTTTAAAATTTTTTTTAAAAAAAAATTTGTGTTATTGAGAAATTGTCGAATTTCTCGAAGAAATTAGCTTAGGATTCCAATTTACTTAGGAGATGTTTGTCCAAAAAAATCTCCAAAATATGTAGAAGAAAAAAACCCTGGTAGGCTAGTGGACACTTATTCACATTCTTAGACAAAAATCAGAATCGGACCCCAAAAATAAAAGAGAAAATTTGAAAAAGCGCGTTGGTAAGCCGAAATCCGAACGGTCACAAACACACAGCCTCCTACAACCCTACCGAACCTGTCTCACGGTAGCTTCGAAGCTCACCATAGTTTTACGAAACCTAGAATTTTAGGTTTGGTATCCGGCTGTGTTCTCTTCAACTTCCGTGCTTGGGCTCCCAGCGTCTCTCTTCATCTTCCTGCACCCTGTCGGAGACACAGAGCGTCCATCGCCATTCCGGCCATCAAGCTCAAACTCAAAGACATACCATGGTATTATCTCTCACCTTTTGTTCCCTCTTGCAGCAGCAGCAGCAGTTTCGGATCATTATTTATTGTATGGTTCGTTTTCCTAACGCAGCCGGCGTGCTAGTTGTTTTTCTAGCATGTTGTCGGACGCGGGGTTGTGTTGTGTGCGATGAAATCAGGTAATGCGTCGTTACGTGCACGCGATCGCTACTTTTCGTGTGTAGAGAGTTCTGAGTTTTTGTTGCATGCGAGAGTATGAGATGGTTTTTGGGTGTTAGTGGACTTATGGCTTGATACTGTTGTTTTGGCGTTTTTCTTATTTCGCGCATGCGAGTCGAGGAAGATGTGTGTGGATACGTGGTTAGATCAGTACCTACTCTTTTGAGATGTATATCCGGGGAACCTTATTATCTGTCTTGATTTTGCGACTCGAAGTTTTTTTGGAAGCCGCTTGGAATTTATTGCGACGATTCTTTTTCGGAGTTTTTTTGTTTGTTTCTCTTTTGCGGTGAATCCGAGTACATCCATAGATCATCTACTCTTTAGAGCATCTTCTTGTAGTTTGGACGTGACTGTGGCCGTGTAGAGAGTCACCTCCTACGCAGTTACTTACAAGGGCTCGACTCTGTTTCCCTTGGAGTTATGGCACTGTTTTCGTGCACTTGTGTGCCGCGCTTCTCTTGCTGCCGTGTGTGCAGAGCACTTTCCTCGACATTCAGTTCCTGTTTTCCTTGTTCTTGAACTATGTGGTGGATAACATTGGGTAGTCTCTGAAATTCGGGCGTCTTTTGTATTGCTAGAACAGACAAGAGCATATGTTTGATGGAGATTGAAATTTTTGTGTTGTGGTGTGAAGGCTTTGCCAGGACAGCAAACTCCAGATAATTGCCCAAGCTTCAAACTGGTCATTGTTGGTGATGGAGGCACAGGTATGCAGGTTAAACCAACCAGCAGTGGAGTATGTCTAGTTATCATATGGACAGCATGGAATAGATCCCTAATGGACGTCTGGAAGAACAACTTAGTGAAGATCCCAGGTTTACAGGGTCGCTACAAAGTGTCATTTCATGATTTATCTTTTTTAAGTGTCTGTGTTTTGTTTATTGGAATTCTGTGTGTTTGGACAGAATTTCCTTTGAGCCTTGAATCGATCAGGTGTTACCGTGTCCTTTAAAAGAATTGCATTTATGGTATAGTGTTACAATGGATGCTGTATTTTGCAGGCAAGACCACGTATGTGAAGCGACATTTGACAGGTGAATTCGAAAAGAAGTATGAACGTAAGTACCTCCCATCTGAATTTGAAAGAAATGTTGACTCTATGTCATTGAGCACAGTTGAATGGAATTTGTCTGACCTCAGTGGTGTTATTTGTTTAAGGACAATTTGTTCTTATTTTATGAATCCTTTTTCTCTGTCGCTTTAAAGCTGTAACATCTGTTCAACCAACAGTAATCTTTTTTCATCTTGCCTTTAATGTTGTTTTGCAGCCACTATTGGTGTGGAAGTGCATCCTCTTGACTTCTTTACCAACTGTGGGCGTATCCGATTTTACTGCTGGGATACAGCTGGCCAAGAGAAGTTTGGAGGTCTTCGTGATGGCTACTAGTAAGTTCTGTTTCCATAGGACAAGCTTTTCTTTCTGTTCTTCATTTGTGGAAAGAGCTTCCATTGTGGTAAGAGATTATGGTTGGAACTTAGCTTTTGATTTTGACTGTTCTGCATTGTGCTCCTGTGATGCAGTATACATGGACAGTGTGCCATCATTATGTTTGATGTCACTGCAAGGCTGACCTACAAGAATGTTCCAACATGGCACCGTGATCTCTGCAGGTGAGGAAGTGTGGCAGGATACTCTCTTGTTTAACCCTGGCATGCATTTTCCCATTTGTTGCCCACTGCACAGTCTTCATGTGTTGATTGGCTCACATGTGCAGGGTCTGTGAGAACATCCCAATTGTACTTTGTGGAAACAAGGTGGATGTGAAGAACAGGCAGGTGAAAGCAAAACAGGTCACTTTCCACAGGAAGAAAAACTTACAATACTACGAGATCTCAGCAAAAAGCAACTATAATTTTGAAAAACCCTTCCTGTACCTTGCCAGGAAACTTGCTGGGTATGTTGTCTATAGCAGCCACCTAAAATATATCATATTTCTTGCTCGTTCAATTGATAATCAGATGGATGCCTGGCATATTTTAGATGGAATCTTCTGACTTACTGCTTTTTATTCATGTATCTGTATTGACAGTGATGTGAACTTGCACTTTGTGGAGTCTCCTGCTTTGGCACCACCTGAAGTTCACATTGATCTTGCTGCACAGAAGCAGTAAGTGTTCCTTTTTGCATGGCTTATTGTTTTGGGTCATAGTTGCTGGAATTTGCATGTTGGGACTGTTATTTGAATGTTGATGCTCTCTTTGTTCTGCATTTTAATTGAGATTTTGGGTTTGATGACTCTGGCAGATATGAGGCAGAACTGGCACAAGCTTCAGCACTACCCCTGCCTGATGATGACGATGAGGCATTTGAGAGCTAGATTTCCTAGATTGTTAGATGTGGTCTTATGTTGCCTATTGGATATGGAGAATTGCAGTCCATTCCTCTCCTGAGATTCCTAGAACTGAATTTCCAATTCAGTTCCAAATTGGTTGCTGAAAATATGGAAACTGCAGCTTGATACCCCATTTTCATTTAAACCTTTTCCTTCTTTTGTGGAGTTGCTTATCACATTGAGTGCTCTGTTTCATGCTTTGGCAATTGTTTGATTGGTTGAAGCCTTGTTTTAAAAAGGTCTGACCTTGACACTTGTGATGTTGAACAAAAGCTGGTGAGTGGATGTTCTGTTAATTGTGCTTACATTGTGGGCTTTGTTTGAGACCACTGTAAAACTATTATGGAATATTTTTGTTGAAGGGGTTTGATGTTTGGTAGTTGTCTATTAGCTATCTCCAAATGTAACTGAAGGTTTGAAGTTCGGAGTCTGGACAAATGCAGAAGTACAAAATATTAGAGTATGCAGTGATGGCTGAATTGAGTGGCCAAGGTCTGGCCAATTCTGGCTACTACCCAGTATGGAGCTCAGCTGGGCTTGGCCATTGGTGAGCTAGGAGGAGCCTGTCCCTTGCATTAACGGGTGTTATACAGAATTTACATACACAGGAAGGCCTTGTTTAGGAGTTGGCACCAGTGCCAATTTAACACAAGAATTAATCAATTAAAGTGGAGATCAAGTCCATCAGCTGTTAACTCTTATGTAAGTTGCTAAGATTCACACAATGTCTTGATGATACACTCTATTTTGTGCAAAGAATTGAAATCTTTTCTTGGAAAAATATGTTCAGAAGTGTAAAATGTGTTTTTTCAAGCAAATGGTTGTGGCTTTTGTAAAATAAACATAAAAAATAACAGCTATGTGCTTGGGTAATTTGGTTGGAAACTAAATTGTACAAAATGTTGGTCTTTATAATCAGCGAGGTCTCCTACTCACTGACTGGATGTGTCAAAGATCATACCAAAATTTTACTCTGAAATCTTACACTTGGGCTAACCTACTGATGAATATAGAACGTTTCTGGTTCCAGTTTTCAAACTATTTCAGCATTAGAACACAGTTAGATACAGTTCTTTTTAAAAGAATTGATCAAAGAATTGCTGGTTATTGTTATTTTTTAAAAACTATTACAAACGATTAAGGTTGCAGCAGGCTTAATGAAAGAACAATCAATGAAGTAGCAATTTTATGGTCGGTTATCTGATTTTTAAAAATGAGACCAAGACTGAATATTTAATTTGTTTAGAATAATAGTTAGAAAATGTTTTGGTGATGATGATTCACTAGAGCTGGTTTTATTAGGATAGCTTAATGCTTTATATGTCATTGGTTGTTGTAGATTGGACAATTCCAAACTAGAATAGAAATCTTAATCCAATCTTAATCCATTCAATGTGTTTGAATTCAATTAAATTTTTAAAATTCAATTAAAGTTGCATTGCAATGTT
>Ga0116229_10006627_pt1 | contig 18551 bp, 14 predicted proteins | sample S1TSphgellanicum_3_FD_87313 | JGI IMG/M metagenome (GOLD analysis project Ga0116229, IMG submission 87313) | Host-associated microbial communities from peat moss isolated from Minnesota, USA - S1T2_Fc - Sphagnum magellanicum MG | ecosystem: Host-associated > Plants > Peat moss > Unclassified... | reverse complement strand
TGTTGAAGACTGGTCGAGACCCAAATAGGGGCTTTGGGTGGAGATGGTTTTGTCTTAGTTATGCATGTTTTGAGTCCCACGGTTACAAATATTCGAGTTAAAGTTATCATACCTATATCTCAAACATTTGTACAGTAAAAGTATGCAATGAGTAACATATTTCAAGTGCAAAACATTACTTTTTTAGGCACAAAATATGTCTTGTGGTTTTTTACCCATGATTTTCAAATTCTACCCATCAAGAGAAAGGCAAAAACAAAATTTTGAACCGATTAAAAGACCAATAGTCCAAACCTTTTTAGCCCATGAGCCCATCTTATGACGGGTTTGAGTTGTTGTTGTCGTCGTCAAATATTAGTACTAAGGAAGTACTTTGGCTTCTTAGAGCTTTGGCTTCTAAGAAAGTCGGATCAAAGTTTGAACGGTTCCACTCTAAAATACATCCACTAGGAAAAACCTACATCCAATAGTGTGCTTCACCACCCCGGAAAAGAATCAAGTTGAAACAAGTAATGTCAAAAGTAGAAAGAGTCCTTTGTCCCAGATTTCAAGTCTTCTAGTGGGTGGGGCCAAATAATTGGAGTCCAGGAAATCAATCCCTGGAAATCAAGTGGTAGGCATCTCCACCTTTTTGCCCACAATTTGTGGCAACCACACAAGAAGAATTCCTTGAGTAGCAAAGTGTATCTTAGAAGATCCAGCACATTTGCTTTTGAAGCACTCTACTTTACTACTACTACTCTTGTGGACTCAAATTGGCCTGAGGAAAACAAAAAATCTAGCACATTCATTTGAAGTACTACTACTACTACTGACTTTGCTTTCTGTTTGTGGACTCAACTTGGCCTCATTTCTAGTCCATAGCCTTTTACCTCTCAACCACTTTGAAAGCCATGAAAATCTCCATGAGCATCATCATCATGCATGAGAAGCTTTTGATCTCGCCCCTCTAGACAAAAATATCTGTGCTCCAGCTTCAGCATTGCCACAAACTTTTCAGCAGCAGCCCATAGAATCTCACCACCACTTTCAATACGTGGAGCAGAGCTTCACACGTAGCTAACAACAGGTTTGCCTGATTGTGGTTGAATCCAATCCCCTCTCAGCTTAGCCACTATGGGACCCAGCAAAAATATTTTTCACATCCAAGTTTAGTTAGTTTACTTTTTTGCAACCCCACCCATTTGAAACTGAAACCAGGACAGCAAATAGGTGGGGAACTACTAATAGCAAACCACCTGGACCAATCATTATGACGAGCCAATCGAAAACACTGACCAGCAGTCAGATCGTATTTATTGACCTCTTGTCTGCAGGTGCACACGGTACTGCAGCTTTTACGAGCCACCGCATGCAATTCTGCTGAGCCAAAACCAATTTCCTGAGCCAAACCGGCACATTTTCACTTTTCTTCATCCAATGTGATGAGGAAACACTTTCTCAGGGTACTCTTGTCCCCATAGCTAACCAACGACCCTGGTTAGCTATGTATTAATTATTTACCATCCAGGATTTGCTTAACAGGTTACCAAGGTGAAAGCTCAGGTGTGGTTCATTAACCACAGCTCAGTGTGAACATGTATGTGAAACTCAGCTTTGTCTCATGGCCTTAGTGGTGGTGTCAATGCATTTAAGGCCCACTTGACAAAGTCCAAAAAAGTTTATGGCCCACCCATAGCAACTTCATAGGCCAACTTGAACCCATACAAACTTGGAAGATGTATTTTGGTGGCTCAATTGCAAGTAGGGTAAAGCCCATGGGCCCATGTCTTGAGTGTTGGAAGCTGACTTCTTTAGGTACACTTGCATCCACATCTAATGGATGGATTCCATTCTATGGTTAAGCTTTGTTTTTTTTTTTGCATTTTTTACATTAAACTCTTGACCCCAGCCCCCAAATTCGGTTCTCATTTTGTAGGGGTTCCTTTAAATGAATCAGCCCAAGAATCCATTCAAAGCTAATACCATGTAGGTCACCTCATGAATGGGTCCTTGAGCTTTCTATAAGACTTAAAACATTCAAAACTCTAGGGTGGACAAATTTATGTTTTTCAAACATATTTTTTCCTTGTCAAATGTGTATCATTCTTTTTTCAAAATTGGAGAGTATTTTAATAATGATTTTTTTATTTTAAAGGAGCTAAATCTAGCAAAATTCATTTTTACAACACATTTGAATGCTTTTGATTCAAATGTGTTTTCAGCCTTGAAAATCATGAATTTTGAAGATATGTATTTAACAAAAGTTATTCATTTTTATTTAACAAAGTACATAGATGCATAATATATGTGATGTATGATCAAAGAGTAGGGAAAAAATATTTAAATCTAGAACATAATTGTAAATTGAATGTGAAAGATGCAAATTTTTAATTAATAAACCAACACATGAATGCCACATGTCAATGCAATCCTTGGAGAAAGACTTTTACTTTGATGCTTCTAGCTTTTAAAATTGTGAATGCATGCACCCAAAAATTAATAATGATACCACCATAATATTCAAATGTCAAAATTTTCCCAATACCAATGTTCCATTGGTCTTCAATTTTTCAAAAGGTTGGTATGCATAAAATATGATAATAATCCAACAATGGATTAAACCATGTATATCAAGTTAAATTTAAGTAAATGAGATTTCAATTGATCAATCTACATGTGCTAGATTGACTTGCATGTTTCACAAAATCTTTAATAACAATATTCCTATGCAATCCAATTTTCATTGACTCAATACCATTGCCACACTCAAAAGCTAAGACCAAAATAACATTGGCAATGATTCACAACTATTATCTTTGTGTTTGAGACTTGGTAGTCAAACCAATCATCAACTATCAACATACCAAACTATTATAAGTCACACATAATATGGCCTAATGGCAAAGTGAACCAAAAATCACTTGGAAGGTCACAATGTTTCTAATCTTTACACCAACTACTTGTTTGCATTGATGTTGTGTAATTCTTTGGTTCTAGTTTAGGCATATTTTCATTGTAATGCGAGAGCCTTTAAAGCTTTGGTTTTCCTTTTATTTCTTCCCAAAATTGACACTATTGATTTTGGTTCTTGGTCTACTTCCTTTTGTTTGTTGATTTTTAGTTTGATGAATTCATAACTTACAAACCAACCTTCAATTTTGAGGTTGATTCCACTAGTGTACATGACAATTTTCCAAGATGATAATTGAAATGTAACATAGTTTAAATAATAACTTTCTTGTGCATAAGCAAAATGTTCAACCAAACTTATGAAAATGTTAAAATTTAGCATCAAAATCATAAGTTTAATTAATTCAACATCTGAACAAAAAAAAACAATTATGAATTTTTTTTGCTTATTTTACAAAGATGAAAAAAAAAAAAGAATAATCAAGACTACATCAATTTAGATTTAAACCTGTAACCATTGTCCAAAGTGTGGGAACCAAATGACAATTTGTATGTAATCCACATTGAATACTTACTATGTTATTGTTTCAAGAACCTTGGTACATGGAGAGAAGCTAGGAACAAAATAGTATCCACTTGCAAATTATGATGCAATACTTTTTAGACTAAACAATGACCTCAAAAATATAATCATAAAAGTATTGGGATCATTTTGTGTGTTTAATTAAAAATAACACACCAATGTTTACTTAATTTCAATATCATTTCACATGGATGACAAAAAAAAAAAGTATTATAATTAACCAAATTATTTTCAAATTATAAATATATGCTCTTAAACATTTGTAGGCACTTTAAAATGTGCCTTGGAACTAGTTTTTGCAAGGTTAAGTTTAAGACATTACAAGATAAGTAACTAGTAGTTTAAAAATTAATTAGTAACAAAAAGCTAAAGTTTAGGGATTTTAATTGAGTTTTAAAGATTTTTGAAATCCTTTTGTGTGATTATGTAACACTAATGCACCATATTTTATTTGGTTCGCTTATTATTCTACAATTCACATGGCAAAAAATGCTTTCGCCACCAATATCAAACTTCAAAATAAACCAATATTTTATTTTAAAATTTAAAAAAATTGCATATGTTGTTGGTCCACCATGGGTCAAAACACATAACAAGGAACCAAAAAGGGTGTTGAATGTTAAACATAATTAGTCAAAATCAAACATTTATTTATTTATTACCATTTAAAACCATAGTAATCATGGCAAGTTAGTTTTTTTCCCTCGTATGAATGTCAAGGAATTTAAAATAAAAATTCATTTGATCCAATTTTCAAGTTTTGGTTTTAATTTTAAACATTTGAAAATGTACATTTATTGCATTAGATGGAGTCAATTTTGCAAAGGAATATCAAAAGTTCATATAATAATAAAAAATTCATTGAAAATTTTATAAATGAAAAAAACATATTAGCCACATTCAAAAAGTGCTCATAATTTTTGAAATGTGGAATTCTAAAACTTTAAAAATTTAAATAATGTTTCAAAATTACTTTAGAATTTCATAGCTTCAAAAGTCTTTTACCACATATAAATGGGTTATAATGTACATGATGTATTAAGAAAAGTTATAACTTAGAGTATAATAAAACTAAAGAATGTGAAATTTTAATTTTTGGTGATGACTTAAAATTTTGATCATTTTTCAATACGAAACATTGAATATGTAAGGAATCTACACATTTTTTAAAATTCATATTTCTTCAATAATGACTAACAAAAAAAAGTGATGCATTGAAAAAAAATTTAATATGTTTGAAAACAAATACAAAAAAATTCATTGAAAAATTCAATTGCATAAAAAAGTTATTTTTGGAAAAAAAAATGACTTGCAATCCTTTTCCAAAGTAATTATTTTGGCTCCTACTTACAAGTTTTAAACCCCATGTCATGCCAAATATTGTAACTACTTACACAAGTCTACTTTGGAAAGTATGTGGATATTTTCTACAATTCCCCATGGCAAAAAACCATATGTAGTCTTGGTTATGACATATCTTGGATTTGGGGGAAAAAATAAAGAACCCAAACCTATCTAATGACCAAGGTCACAAAAATGTTGAACTCATGATGGTAAAATGAAAGATTTATTTTCTATCCCCATTGATCCAAATTTTTTTTTGTTTGGCTAAGAACATCTTTATTCAATCAACAATACAATGGTTTGGACACAATGTTGGATGCGATACAACATTTAAAGTTAAAACAATAAAATTATATGTAAAGTGGCTCATGGGGGACCAAAACCACATGTTTAGTGAACATTGTGTTTGAAATCACAAACATGGTGGTCCCAATCTACAAAGTCAAATTATGGGCCGCTAAACTCAAATTTGCATCAAATTTAATGGTATGGCCAATTTCATCCCTTATTTTATCCATGTGGGCTTTCTGTATTTTGTTTTGATGTTTGAACATTCTTCTTGTATGTTTGAACTTAGTGTGAAAGAGGAGTGACATGTGAAGTAAAAAATTTAAGAAGATAGAAAAGAGAGACATAATGAGCTTGATTTTAGCATTAAAGAAGCACATTACATCATTTGAAAAAAGAAGTCAAAAGTGAGCATGAAAAATAATCATGTTTGTGAAAGAAAACTTGAAGAAAACCTAAAGGGTATTGGAGAATTCAAGAGAAAATAAATAGAAATGATGTTGCAAAGTTGGGGAAAAACATAAGGTTTATCATGAGCATCAATTTTCAAGCACTTGGGAGAGGTACAAATCAAAAGTTGGTAGAATGAAAAGTGTGAAAAAAGGAAAGAAAGAAATAGAAATGTGATGGGTCAAACTCCTCATAGACCTCTTTCAATGAATGTTGAATGTTTTATGCACTCAAGCTATATTGCAATGGAGTTTGATAGGAATTGGAAGAAGTCACAAGAGCAAGGTGAAGGAAAGAATAAAGTTGTAGACTATGCACTCACTCTCAACATATTTTTGCATTCCTAGGTGAGGAAAGACATTTTTTCTTGACTCTTTTCATAGTCCAAGCAATGATGTTAATACAAACAAGTATGTGGGAATATGTTGATATTTTCTATTCAATTATTGATGTGAAGATTTAACATTGTGGCAAATGTTTATCCTTTCATGGTGGTCTATTTCAATTTTTTGTTGCAAGTAGTGTGAGCTTGTTGAAACCCTAAGGACAACAATACTAGTAACCTCTCCAAGTGAGTTGAATTACATCTTGTGATTAAATTGGAGTATCCAATTGTGCTTGATTATTGTCCACTTGTAGCCCAAAACCTTATCCTTGCCTCCACATAAAATATCAATAAATGCCCACCTTTTGATGTTTCTCCCAAATGCAATTGTAATGTCACAACATATTTTGCCAATACACTTGTTTATAGCACCTATATATGTTTTGGCATTTTTGTCAAGTGGGAAGGGCTAGTTTACTATGGTGGGTGAGGTTGTTACATGGAATGCCTTGAATTTGTCAAGTTTAACCATAAATTGTAGCTATAGATGATAACCCCCCATCAAGTTCATCAAGGTTCTTTTCAAAAGTGTCTTGAGTTTGAATAGAATGTTTACAACAATGTTTGTTCATCTCCAACATAGATGAACCATTTGATTCATACAATTGAAGATTTTATGCACCTTATTTTGATTGGATATGAAATGCATTATAAAATTTTGAAACGTGATGACATGTGCTCATTTCAATCAATAGGATGCCCCTTTGAAATTGTGTAAGGTGGTTACAAGCTAGGGTGGCTCATTTTTGACAGACACACCATTGCCTAAACATCCATACAATAATGATAAACTAGTAGTTTAATGTGATATCATTAATTAAATGGGGGATTAGATGGTGGTTAATGAATTTTAAAAGTTCATATTTAAAAATCACCTTAGACAAATCTTTAATTTATAGATGTTTTAAAAAATGATTATGATGTGGACTTATGAAAATATGGCCCATTTTAAGCCATTCAAAATTCCATAACTTTTTTTTGTCAAGATTTGTCTAGCAATTTTTTTACATTTATCTTCCTTTGTTTCAATATATCATATATTGAGTCCCTATAAAATATCCCAAATAAAAAACCATACACAAAAATGCATGACTATATAAAGAGAGACAAACAAAACATCAATCCATATTTTTCAATTTCAAAAGTTCATTCCTATACATTTGGTGCATATATGTTGCAATTTTTTTTCTATAGTTTTTAATTCAAGTTGATATTTTAAATCTAACAACAAATTTGGCATATTGTTGATTTTATGACATGTGAATAGTATAAAAATGCATGAAAATTTGCCAAAAAAAAACATTGCGATGCAAAAAATGAACCATCCGACCTTGCAACCACCCTATATACAATTTTGAATGATGATGGCATGGGAAAAACTTTTGATTTGTTTGGTTTGAATGGTCCTTGTCTAAATTATCATGGTTTTTGTTTATGTGGTTATTTATTTGATTTAATTTCATTTTCTATCACTTATCTCTTATTATCATTAAACCTTTTTTGTCCCTCTCTTTATTTTTGTCATCAAATTTTTTTCAATGTCATCAAACCCCTTAAACCTTTCTCCATGCAATTAGACTTCTCTCAATGTGACCATACCTCATTTGTTGACCTTTTTTGTAATTTGCAAATGTGGGAGATGGTTTTTTGAGCCTAATCAAAAGTTACAAAATATAACCCGCTTATAAATGGCCATTTGCACAATTGAAATTTGGGTTTGTTCTAACCATGTATTTTCCAATTTTAGGGTCCATTTGGGAATAACTTTTAAACTACCCAAACAAATGCCAATGTTTTTATACTTCTTTTCTGATCTATACATGTGACATGGTTTTTAGTGTTTATTATGGAAGAATGAAGTATAACTCACTTGCATTCAGCCTTTTGTGGTTGAGATTTGAGTTTGTCCTAACCATTTATGAATTTTAAAATCCATTTAGAAATCAATTTTCAACCACCCAAAGGCCATTTTTATACCTCTTTTGTGATATGCAAATGTGGATGATGGTTTCTAGTGTCTATTATGGAAGTATGAAGTATAAGCCACTTGCATGTGGCCCTTTGTGGTTGAGATTTGGGTCTAATATGACAATTTTCCAATTTTAGGGTCCATTTGGGAACATGTTTTCATATACCCAAACAAAGGTGATTTTCATACCTCTTTTGTGATATGGGGATGTGGGAGATTATTTCTAGTGTCTATTAGGGGTGCATAAAATATAACCCACTTGCATTTGAACCTATGTGGTTGAGATTTGTGTTTAAACCAGTTTCCAATTATAGGGTCCATTTGGGAGTGGGTCTTCAAGTCTACACTTCTCGACATAGATTTACATATGTGGGAGATAGTTTTACATAAGGTTTATTAGAGATGTGAAAAGTGTAACCCACTTTCATTTGAGCCTATGTGATTGAGGTTTGAGTCTATTGTAAGCATTTTATAGGTTACATTCCATTTGGGATAGGGATTTTAAAATTTCCAAATCTCCAAACAAAAGCCATTTCTAGACCTCAAAACATATTTGCAAATGTGTGCAATGGTTCAAATATGGTCTAGGATGTGAAAATGTAACCCATTTGCATTCAAACCTTTGTGATTGAAATTTGGGTCTATTTTGATCAATATTGTACTTGGGTTTATTCATGGTTGGGTTTTTTAAAAAGGAAAAAAGATTCCAAGACTTTTGTTGGGCTACTTTTTGCAAATAACGTTTATTTGAAAAAAAATTAAATGAGAAAAATTGAATAGTCCAATTTAAAATAATTCATGTGATAGTGGTGAGTTTTCACATCCATACATAATTGTGTATCAATATTTTGGTTTATAGCTAGAAACACATAAAATCCTAAAAAATCCCAAATTGAGTTTCGATGGACAACCAATCATGTTTTTTGGCAAGATTATTTCTTGTACATGTGACTTGCACCTAAAGTTAAACATTTTGAACCCATTGAACATAATTTTTTTGTCAAATGGTAAAAAAAATGAATCATTTGCCTTGTAGCCCTTTCATTCAAAATTGCAAGACTTTGAAATTTTTGTATGATTTGGTTTTTCATCAAGTTCATCTAATGAACATGTACTTTCATAAAAAGGGGCATTTTTTTGTTATATAAAAAGTTTGAAATCAATTGTATGCATTTATGCATTCCTTTTGATTCCTTAAAAAAAATGAAATTTAGACATTTGATATAATTAGTTTATAGGATTCAAAATAACATTTACATAGTATCCAATTTTTTAAAAATATTTTTGTTAATTTAACATTAGTTTATTTATTGGCATCCAAAAATTTACTAAAACTATAATAATATAAGAAACAAAAATCCAAAGTTATCATTTGCAATCCTTTAAATATAGGTCACTTTTTTTGGTACCCTGATCGTGAATACACCCAGCTAGGGTCCACTTTCATCAATATTGTACCTAGGGTTCATTTGAGAATGGGATTCCAAAGTTTTCAAACATAAGTTTTTTTCACATCTTTTATGATCTACAATTATATATAGTTGTTATGATCTATTAGGGAGAAATATAAACCTTTTACATTTGGGGAAGGACAAAGCTGAAATTCACCTTTGATATGATCATTTATGACGAATAGAAGCTTGTAAATATTATTTTGGGTTTGTAATGAATTAAGGAGGAATTTCATTAATCCATTTGTTCATTATTGTTTATTTCTTGTGTAGGGATGGAGGAGTCCCACATGACTATAGATGAATTTATGGTAGAATGTAAAATTGAAAATATATCAAATAATTGTTACAAAATGATAATCAAACAAAATGAAAGAATGCCACTTAGGCAAAAAGGTCAACACCAAATGGTGTAATCTTTGCATTTTGGCACCATGGAAATTGCATACAATGACATGCCCCCAATCTCATCCCAAAATATTATTGTCCATAATTCCCTAAAGTGATACAATTGGAAAGAAGGAAATATTAGGAGCAAACTCCTTAATTCCATAGCTTGGGGGGTTAGAAGGGTATGTGAGAACACTAGGATGGGACTAAAGTGAAATTATAAACTTATGTCACTTCATTAGTAAAAGCTAGACAATGTAAATGGTTAGTGCAAATGGAACCAAATTGAATCATTGACTTGGTTTAGATTCACATAGATTCAAATGGTTTGTATTTAAGAGAAGGCACCGCCTTCTTCCCTATAGTATATTATAGACTCGTCCATGAAGGTTACATTGAAATAAGTAAAATTCTTGGGAGTCCCAAAATGGACCTTTGAAATGAGGTCCATTTTAATCCTTTTTAAATAGGTATAAATTTGAGCAATGCAAACCACTATCTTGTAGCTTTTATTGAGATCTTTGTAACACTATATTACAAGTTCCAATCGAAGGTCATTTGACCCATTTTTAAAGATTTTAATGGTCAAATTTCTTTTGCAATAACTTGAGTTCAAGATATCCAAATGGAAGATGTGAACCCATTTTCAAAAAAAATCTAATGGTATAAATAATACCCAAAATTTGAACAAAGTTTAATATCCTCCTTTTTGGCCTAAATATTCAAAACATTTTGGGGCTTTAACTCCTAAATATATTTCCATTTGGAAGTGTTTGGGATTCACCTCCTTTGTGTTTTCCCACAAAACTTGTGGGAATGCATGTGTTTTGGGACACTCTTTCGACCCACATCCTCTTTCATGCCCCCAACCTACGTTGCAAGCCCAAGAATTGGAGTTAAGGTCATGACATACAATTGAACCATTTTGGAATGTATAACTGAGATTGAAAGAAAGTTCCTCAAATTATTCCTATTCAAATGTGAAAGGCAATTTTCACCACTTTCCTAGAGCAACAGTCCAATTCACAATCTATCGAAGGCACAATTACAAACTATTACGTGACGATTTGAAGGACTTGAATGCATGCACCTCAAATGAAGATAATAATGAAAACACAATCTTGCAAAGTGAAAAGGTCTTGGTTCATTTTAAAACCACATATGGGCATACCTTACCCAATGTATTGAAAAGGAAACAAAACATGTTTATGGTGAGATTCCATTTGTTATTTCATTTTTTAGCTCAAGCTTTATTTGACCTATATGTAGTTAATGCCCATCCTAGGTCTTTAATATAGGATGCAATTTGGGTTATATTACCCCCAAAAAAAACTATGACAAAATTGGAGATGCAACAACAATCCAAGAGCATCACATTCATGGTAGGGCATATGAAAGCTGATTCTAAAAAATGACAATAATTTTTAACTGTGAAATTAGACACCTACATTGAAAAGAAGAACATATTTGTTGTGCGGCATGACTTGAGGGTTGAGAAGAAAAACAAGGCAAAGATTAACAACCTTAAGGGAACTAGGGATTTGGGTGTGGCAATGGAGGTAAAGTTCAAGGAAAGTGAAAACACTTCTAAAACTATAATTGAAAGTTTCCATTTTAGCCATGGTTAGTTGATTCCACCACATGTTATCTAATGAGTTCAATTGTGAAGTCCATGTATCTTTTATGTAGGAAATTAATGAGAAGAATTGTAGTTTTGAACAAAACATTACATTATATTATTCCCCACTCCACTTTGATTATGTATCATTCATGCATATTGTTGTATGTTTTGATTGCAAGTTAATTGGCATTAAGAATTAATTCTCACTTGCCAAGCCTTCTCATGATGGAAATTTTTTCCCCCATATATCTTGGGTTACCTAATTATAGGTATTCAAAGTAATAATTTGTTTGAACAAACTACTTGCACTAATTTATGTAAAGCTTATATTGTCGTAGTATGGTAACATCATGAAAAAACCGTAAACAACTAGTATTTGAATAGATGAAAAGTCCAAGTGATTAACAACCACAATGTTATTCATGGAATAGATTTCCTTCTTGCCACTAAACCATGTCATGTGGGCCTTAATATTGTAGGGTTTGCAAATCTTGATTAGGGTGTTGTCAATTAACCCAATTCAATCGTGAAAATCCTTAATTTCTCTAGCTAAAGATCCTTTCTTCTTAATTGTGGGCTAATGGATCTCATTAATTAATGCATGATTAATGCAAGATGTAATAAAAATTGCATAATCGCATATGCTACAATTTGCAAAATCTGACATGAATGCATGAGACATGGTCATATTATCATGCTTCATGTACAAAATGAAGTTGAGAAGACATTGCTCAAACTTCAACTTTGATGAACGCCCAACTAGAATGTGAGCTTCACATGTAGATCTCATGTTGGTCATGATTATGGGGACCACAAACAATGTTAACTCAAACTCCTCCAAAGTATAGTTGGTCAAGGTTTCAAACAATGTTGGAATTGCTCACTTTGTACCCAACACATCTTAAACACCAATCTCAAGATCCCCAAAGGTTTTAGCACTCTCCTCCATTTCTCTTACATTAATGGAAAAAACTCAAGAAAATTAGTAGCAATTAATATAGGTTCAAAACAAATATGTCATTGGTCTCCCATATCCATCTCATCAAACAATTCTTCACTAGAATTCAAGGATGAACTAAAGCTCTCATTTGAAGAAGAGGTGTTTGAGAAGTCCATTTGTGAAAATTAGAAAAAATAAAATCTTTGAAAGTGGAGGCTCCTTTTCTAGACCTCCCACATGCCAAAAAAAATTTTGAAATGATTTTCCCACATATACCACAACACTACCCAAAAGACTTAAATATAACATTACACTCTTAAATGTAGCCCTAAACTCCAAGCCCTAAAAATAACAACAAACCCCTAAAACAACTAGAACTATTTGCTAGATGTGATGAACAATGGTAGAGGCCCAAATGGAAGGTGTGGGTGAAGATGCCTTTGAACATGTACTAGACCTTTTGTAAGAGCGGCCTCCTCCACACCCCAATGCCTCAAGTGCTCTCTCTCTCTCTCTCTCTTCAGTTCAATCAGCAACTCATGTTCCCTTTTCTTGTGTATAGTATATGACATTGTGCAGCAGCATCATGTGTAGAGCTCTGTGATATGTATAATATGATATTGTCCAGAAAGCTGCCCTTCCAGTGCTCACCAAGCCATCTATAGTACAGCGGCAGCTCGTGTCCCCTATGTTTGCATCTGTTCTGAAGGCTGCTGGTCTGAACTCCCTGACCCAAATTACTTTTGCATGGAACACTGCCCACCCATTCAAAATCACCTGAGTCTCCCATAACACTCCTTAGAAACCTGTGATCATCCAGGAGTCATATGTAATCTTGGTTCTACAAGTCTCAGCTTGTGTGTGCACATCCAGCAAGCATGTGTCACATGGTTGTCAGGGCAGCACATATGGAGAGCGGGAGTTGGTTGCTGAATTCTGAGAATTGGTTCACAAAATGTGGGTGAGGACAGAAGCAGCAAAAGCCAGGGTGGGTGAATTGCACCAAATGCAACTTAGGGCACAAGAGCTGAGCAGGATGCAAATGACCTGCAAGAACAGATGAGAACTTTTTGAGCATGACTAAAAAGATGCTTCAAAGGATGTGAAGCCTGTGAGGAAAATTTCACATTAGACATTGAAGAAAAGGACAAATTGCAAAGTTTGATTGGAATCCCCTTATATATTGCATACATGGATGCAATAGAGTGATAAGATTCTGATCAAACAATGGATGCTTATGGGTTTAGGGTTTGATGCTCATGGACTGCTGGTACAAATCTCCAGCTACCAGATAAAGTGCAATACTCTTCTTGATTCGACAAACTTTCCAATGTCCACAAGACATTTCAAAAGCTCTCAACTGCATAGAGTTGGAGCTTCTGATTGAATGACAAATCTCCACAGAGGAACCCATATATTATGCAATGCATCTTTTCTGGCATCCAAATAGATCCATTTTAACTATGCCCTGATGAGTTGAAATTGTAGGCTACTTTAGGTTTAGCATACTCAAGGGATTTACTTGCTGTTGAGGAATAAGGAGTAGTACACCTCTGTCCATCTACCATGAACATTTCTGTAAGATTTTTTCCCAGTTTGGTGGCAATTTCAATGGCTGGAAGCAAGGTGCAGAACAATGCAAGATACTGGCATTGAAAGAGGAGATTCCCCTCTACATTATTTAGAAGGATCTGGTCGAATAAGTGCCAAGTTATCCCATCTAATGCATGCAGTTCAGGTCTTCAAATACTCTAGTCTATTAGATCTGGCAGAAAGTAGAGACAGATTGAAGCCTCAGACACTGAAGCAGAATGCCAAAATCAACCACCAGTCAGCAAATTATAGATCCTGGAGTGCCTGAATCTATGAAGCTAAATGGAAGAGGGTACATTTATACAAAGTAGTCATCAGGTTCAGCAATGCCCATGCTCTCTATCGTACAAAGAAAACGCCAGTGCTTCACAGGCATCAGACATACAACTACAGAACTTCCTGGAGGCATTATCAGAGCCAGGCCTTGCTGGAGCACTTGACAGAATCATTCTGGCAGTTTGAGGAGGTGTTGCAAAAGACTACAGAGGCCAGCAACTAGTTCTCAATTTACACCCAAACGTTTGCTATCAAAGTGGAAACCCTCTCCCCTGCCACCATAATCATCACCCAGAACCTCAAGGAGGACTAGACACATTTGGCAAGCTAGCAGCACTCACCCATGGAAACAGAATAAGCAAGAAAATTTACAGGAGACCTCTTAAAATGACATGTATACTTGGCCAATGTTTCACTGATTTGTCTCTTGGCTACTTCGGCACTCAATCATACATGTCATGAAAAGTATCAACACCTCACCCACTTCCATCAGGAGTAGCACAAGCGAATGACCATGTCCAGATTCACCAGCTCCAAATTCCTTAGCCATGACTGCAGACTCCAGAATCAAGCAATCAATGTCTGAAGAGTAAGAGTTCTCCAATTCTGTTTTGCCATGTACTTTATCATCATTGCAACCATTCCCTCCATCCAAAGAAGTGATCAGCAAAATCCAAAATTTGTTGGAGTACTGATCATTTCCACACCATCCATGAGCTGTGACGTGCAGCTCTTCCACACATCATGAACTCCCTCTTTGAGAACTTTTGACAAGGACTGAGAACACCATTTGTAATGTACAGTAAGGGTTGAACCAGGATTCCAGCTACATTTGTTCCAGCTACCCTAAGTTTTCAGAGGGAAGTTGTGTAGGAACCTTCAGAGAACTAAAGGTCTCACAGGGAAGTGGTGCAGGAGAGAATCTGTGTCATCCACATCCACCACAACAAAATACTGAAGCACCCTGCTGGAGAATTGCTGCTTACATTAAGAAACATAGAGACCTACTTGGGGGACTGCCAAGTTGAAGATCTTAATGGTGGCAAACCAAATATTAGCTAGATGCTACAAAACCCTGCGAAATCTTAGACAGGAGAGACAGATTCAAAGACTTGGGAAGGATGATTCTCGAGCCATCATCTTGGCAATAGATTGTTGATATTGTACAGCCAGCTGTGATGAGTTCAGTTGTGGTTTGTCGATTGCAGCTGCAACTCTCTTTTTATGAAAGGATGCCATCACCTCAGTAGAGACACTGCCAAAGGTTGGCAGACTCCGTTCAGCACACTCTGACTTCTTTCCTATAGCCAACACCTCCTTCTCCAGATGAGAGCAGTAGCTTTCAAACACACTAGTTGTCACTGATAACCGAAAGTCCAGACGAAACAAAAACTCCAGCTCCAGTCGATTTAATTCCACCACGCTCACCCCTCCTACCCTTGCAAAAAATGCATTGTTGAAATGCCTGCAGGCCACCCACCAGCCAAAAAAAGTCAGGATCACCATGATGACCCTTTAAAAGATGAAAAATGCTTTCCTTAGAAACACAGAAATGGTCCATATCCAACACCAAAAAGATTGAGTGATAAGACACACTCTGGGATCTTTCATTCACATGTGCACTTTTAGGTGCAGACAAGAAAGATCTGCATGCGTAAAAAAAAACCTATAAAGTATGGCCCGAGGGGCTGCAGCCATGAGAAGCTAGCTCCTCGAGAAATGAAAACCTCTCAACTAGGCACTTGACAACATAGCAGCTGTCTTTAGGTCAGAACCAAGACAATACAAGAAAAGGAACAGTGCATCCTGAGCACAATGAAAGGTAAAACATGTTGTGCATATTAGCCACTATGCTATGAGTTTTGTAACACAGAAAGCATAGGCAAAGAGTACAGTTATGAGCAATTGGACAAACACATTCCCACTGCACAAGCCCTATGAGTTTTGAAAACACAGAAAGCATAGGTACACAAAGAGCACAGATATGAGCAATTGGACTTACGTCCAACAATATTCCCACTTCACAAACCCTATGAGTTTTGAAAACACAGAAAGCATAGGTACACAAAGAGCAGAAAAATGAGCATTTGGACTTAAAGGCACTGCAATTCCTGCACAAACAAACCCTATGCTATACAAAGGTACTGTTTGTTCCCCAACATTGTAAGTGGATGATTGACCTAATTGTGTGCGTGTTCTTGATGATTTGTGGCAATTGCCAGCTGAAGACTAACAGCCAGAGTCATGAGGATTTGAGAACATATGATTCAGATTTACCATCAGGTGCCTAAACATTTTCTCCAAGAGCTGGCACAGCAACAAAGCATGCTCAGCAACAAAAGGATGCATCCATATCCTCCAATGACTGCAATTTCATGATAAGATAGTACCAGACCACAATTGCAAAAGGCAAAGAACCCTAAACTATCAGCAAACCTAACAGAAAACATTTGGTTCCAACCAATCCGGACAGCCAAAGATTGTTGCAACCGAATGCCATGCCAGAGACACACAGAGAGAGAGAGAGAGAGAGAGAGAGATTGAAGACTCCATCCAAATGAAGGTGAAGAATCAGATATGCAGTTTCCAAGAGATGATTGTAACCCTAATAAGGCGCATCTGGATATTTCTCCTTATCAAAGATTGATGTGCAGCAACAGGCGATATAATTCTAAGAGAAAAAAAAGAAAAAAAGGGCAGGGCAGTGATGGAGGACACTCACACATCATCCAACATTTTGGTGGCAACCATGACACTGGTGACGAGCAGGCGGTGGACATTGAGAGAAGTAACAAGCAAGTCTGGTTGGCGATGGATAAGCCGGTCTATAAACACATATCCCACCACAAAGCAAGAAGGGCTACAACTGGTGTACTTGAAGATACGCTCTAAGTACTTGGCAATGCTAATTCCAGGAGCTCTGAGTCCATGGAAGATTGTAAGCTTCTTGGGATTGAAGATGACTTGTTGTGATGGTGACGATGAATTTGCAAATTGTTCATTCCTGGCCACTAGCCGCTCTAGAACGGAGGCAAGAACAGCTAACACCTTGGGAATCTCCCTCTCCGCAGCAGCAGCAGCAGCAGGACTAGGACTGTTGGTCTCCTCATCTCCATCATCATCTGCTATGTCAGGACCTTCATAAGCTATTGAGCTGGATCCCATTGAATTAGACATTGCTACAGCTGCTTTTTTCCCAACACTTCCTTTTGCATAACTCACACTTGATTGCATCCGCAGTGTTTCTAGATTCAACACCCCATTTTGATCCCCTATTCCTCCTCCTCCTCCTCCTCCTCCTTCCTCCCCAAGAAACCCCGGAACTGAACATGCAGGCGCCATTCCCAAAAAAAACCTCGCTCTGTTACTCCATATAAACCCAAAATTCCCGCAAACAAACTCCTCTCTTTCTTTCTTTCTTTCTTTCTTTCTTGTTGTTGTTCTATCCTTGATTCACTGGATTTGACTGCTGTACCTCATCCAAGATTTCCAGTGCAGAGCCACATACTGAGCGTTGGTGGAGATGCTTTAAAAACTCAAACCAAACAAACGGTTTTTAGTCTCTGGCTACAAATTGGCATCAATTTGCCATATAAGCTCAAAACTGCCTGCGTTTCATTTTCCCCCGCACTCCCCTGTTCTTCGCTGGGGCGAGAACCGGATAGAACGAGAGGAAGCGGATTTATGGTGAGGCGAGGTGAGCGGAGCTTGTCTTGGTCTTGTGCGCGCGAGAAGAGAGAGAGAGAGAAGGGGCTTGGTGTGTGAAATTGCGTTCAGCAGTGCGCACCCCATCCGTAGAGCATATTTCGCAAAAGACAGCCACACACACACACGGCTCTGTTTCCCATTCATTACATCCCTCGTTCATGGCCTTTTCACCCAGCGCCTTTTTTTTCTTTTTTTCTTTTTTTTGCCCCGAGGGGGGCGGGGTTGGTTTTTAAAAAACAATTCTTCTGTGGGAAAATTGGCCAAATTGCAAAATATTTGCATTTTTCATTGCCATGTATATAATTATTCTTACAAATGAAGAATTCGCCATATTTGGCGAAAAATTTTCAATTTCCATCGCCGTATATATTATTTATTCTTTGAAATGAATAATTCGCCATATTTTGACTTTTCGCCAAATTGCAAAATATTTGCATTTTTCATTAACATGTATATTATTATTCTTACAAATGAATAATTCGCCATAAATATTTGCATTTTTCATCGCCATATATATTGTTTATTCTTTGAAATGAATAATTTCGCCATATTTGGACTTTATTTGGGCGTGAATCGCCAGGATTCTATCTCCGGCTGAAACAAGTAGGCTACCACAAATAGAAGAAGCGGATTCAGGCGTGTTTTTTTTTTTTTTTTTTTT
>Ga0116229_10006626_pt1 | contig 18556 bp, 19 predicted proteins | sample S1TSphgellanicum_3_FD_87313 | JGI IMG/M metagenome (GOLD analysis project Ga0116229, IMG submission 87313) | Host-associated microbial communities from peat moss isolated from Minnesota, USA - S1T2_Fc - Sphagnum magellanicum MG | ecosystem: Host-associated > Plants > Peat moss > Unclassified... | reverse complement strand
TTTACAAATCATCTTTGAACTCTAATAGTAACAGCGCAACACAAAAGGAATTTTTTTGAGTCTTAGGGAACCAACCTTTGTAGTGTTTGGTAGTTTGTTTTTTTTGAGTTTTTGACCCCCTTTACTTTGGGGGGGTTGTAACTTTCTCATTTTTAATTTGTTTTCGACAATTGTTAGTGTGTCAGATGCGTCAAGAGGAGGGTTCAAGTTATGTTTAAACACCAAAAACAACGGAGCCCTCCCTTTTGGATCTGGCCTGGCCTGAGCACTTAAGTGTTCGGTCACCAGCCAGTCTACTCTATTGCCTCACCTATGCATTGTTGAGATGCATTGATTACCCAGTTCATCCTGATGAATAATATCATATATATATATATATAATTCATGTTTAAACAATGGTGATAAAGGTTGTAAACTAAGGGTGATATTTTTGGAAATTCTCAAAAAGTTCCCTTGATCATGTTGTTAGGGGACTCTTTTTAATAGTAGAATGTCCAACTTTCATCACAAAAAAAATAAAAAATAAAATAAAAATAAAATAAAATGATGGGTACAATACTTAATTAAGAGAGGACTATTTTGATTGTTTTGTAATCACAATATATTTTATCAACCGTGTTAATCATGATTCATTTGAAAGTATTTGGATTTCATAATACTTTAGCATCACCATCAAGGCTACCAAATGAGAAGAAAACAATTGATCGATGAATGATGCATCAAGAGCTCTTTGAAACTGGAAGATCCTCCTTTGAAAAACCACTAAGGTTCACAAAAGTTGCCTGAAAGGAGGACCTTGATGTCATTGGTGTAAATTTGGGGAACCCACCCGGTTTCAACGGGTCAAACGGGATTGACACAATTTTTTTTGGTGAATTTTGCCACCCAAAACTCCACTTTAATTATTATTAAAAAAAATTATCCCACACGTTGTCTTTGACATTTACTCAAAGTTGGAAATTGTGCATAGTTGAAGTAAATTTCATATGATCTTTGCTTGTCAGCATGTCCCACAAAAGAATTTTTTAACAAATCAACAATATGCCAATGTCTGCGGCACCTACCCACATAGTTCCAAGTGCCTTAGAGATAGTATAAGATATACTTCGAATCCTTAGTGCTTCAATTTGCCTTAATTTTTGCGACAATTCAAAAGCCCTGGTTCAATATGGCGGGTGTCAAAACAATGGAATTTGATACCTTAGTGCCTTCCTTGTAATTTGTTTTGGAAATCTTGGTCAATACACATTGCAATTGCACCATTGGCGTCAAAGGGTTGTGCCTACATGAGGCGGCAGTCAAGTGCTGCCCGATTTTGGTAACGCCCTTGCCCACGTTCTTTACAAGTGAAAAGAGTGACCTCAATTTTTTTGGTTTTTAAATTTGTTTTGACTGCCTGATTTTGGTAATGCCCTTGCCCACGGTGTTTAAGAGTATAAAACGAGTGACCTGAAATTTTGTTTTTTATTTTGTTTTCCTGCCATAACCAACGGGTACTCACTAGGTATCATACCTGAAAATGCCCACAAGAGCAAAACTTTCCATTTCAAAAAAGGCCCGAGGCGATTTTATGCTCTAGAAGGCACTCTCTACATACTGTAGAGGAGGTCTTTAGGGATTAAAAGAGAACGATATTAAGCCATAGAAATCGCTTGTTGCTTTGAAAGATTAGACAATAAGGGCTACGAAGGTATGTGTGAATTTGATCTTCACCTCACTATCTCATTTGCTCAAATGGACGTATGTTTGATGATGAAAATTCACAAATAAATTCATCAATATCATGTTCATTTATGTTCCAACAACTTTTATTGGGTGGCTCTTCACTCTTTAAAAAAATTAATTGGACATATGTTTGTAACTAGTACCTATACGGTTTTGATAATACGATGTCTTGTAAAATACCATTTTTGTGGTTTTTAAGGGGTGTATAATGCCTTTTTTTTTTGGTCTGATTCACTTGGATGGATAACATTTGTGTAGTTGAGAACTTGTGTTGACCCCCAATCATAAATATAATAAAATAAAATTTAAAAAGAAAACCAAAAAAAAAAAACACTTCTATTCACTCAAAAAAATCTACATATGAAAACACACACACACACACACACACACACACATCTCTTTTCATGAAATGGTCGTCATGTATGCTTGTGCAAATGAACTTCTAAAATTTGCAAGTCAATGCCTTGTGCCTATCATGGGGGCTTTCCTACTAGCCAAGCACCAAGTAGGAAGCACCACATTCAATGACCCAAATGGTGAGTGTACCTCTTTGCATGTTTTGGCCAAAAAAGCATTTGTGGTGTAGGTGGTGGTGGGTCAATGGTTTATTTACAAGGGTGCAATTGGGGGAGAAGAGTAAAGTAAAAAAAGTTTTGGGTTGGCTAATATTCTTGATAGAACAATGGTGAAACTCTTGATCACTACTACTAAGTGACAAAACCTCATGACATAAGGCTTTTTTTGCTTTTAAGGTCAATAGCATGGGGGGGCCCTTATCATTTGCTATCATTGGGTCCTTTGTGTGTAGCCCCCATTGTAATGGAGACTTCAAGGACTAGGCTTAGGGTTTCACCTAGGCTTTTTTGGGGGTGATACCCACCTAGGTGATACCCACTACAGGAGAATTCAGGTTTTTAAAAATCATGGTACCGATGTAGTGGACCTTGGGTGAACCAGCAACCATGTTGGTACGTACCATGGTAAAAATCCCATAATCCATTAAAAATATTTACAAATATTACAAATTATCTCAGATTAAATCAGAGTCTCTGAGTTCAAATCTAATATTTTTTGAGCTTAATTTGGCCACTAATAGGCCTTACTCTAAAAGATGAAGGTACCAATGTGGGTGCTGGTTCACCCAAGGCTTTTCCGGGGAACTTGTGCACAACCGCCCAGCCCACCTAAGAAGAAACCTTTAAAAAAATATCCCGATTGTGTGACACCAAAGGTGATTCCATTTAAGATACTTGTCCATTATTCTTGGGTATAGCCTAGTTTCCCCCCTATTCCACTTGGGCTCTGTGTTGCATTGCATTATCCATGATGATCAAGTGATACCAATCCCACATCATTGCATGAATCACAACGATTGCGTGGAATTATCAACATATACAACACATAACATAAAATGAAACACTTTCCAACATAACACACTTTGTGCGGTGGTGAACCTTTGCCCAAAACACTCTTGCAAAGCTTTAAATTAAAGACATGCCCACTTGTGATGGGTCCAGAAAACTAGTCAAAAACCAAATGACATTGTGATTTTGTAATGGGGGTTGGGAGAATCAAGTTCCTATCCATCTACCAAGGACCCATATATACCTACTTTGCCCCAATTTAGAGAAGCCAAATGTCATTCAAACTTGCATAGTATAATCACATATACAATTTTATTTTTTTTAACAATCATTTATTCCAATCAGCCCATAGGCAAGTGTTCAAGTTCCTAACTAGTAAGTATTTCATGTTTATGATGCTTTGTAAAGAAAAATAAAATGGAAATGAGGATAAAAAAACCTTTAGAAGCAAGGCAACAATGCAAAAATTAATAGATCTACCAAGTAATAAATACATGTTGATCATAAAGTATAAAGTTGGGTTACCCAAATGCATACGTAGTTGATCCCATGACTCTTGTTGGTCCCATGACTCTTGTATCACTATTCTATGGTCGTTGCTCTTACCAAATAGCACCTTTGGGTACTTAGCTTCTCAAGTATTTGTCCACATTTGCACAATGTCTTTCTTACTATTGGGAAAAACCCATGATAGATTAGGAACATGCTTTCAAAAGTTGTGGTATTAAGTTCTTAAAATAGTAAGCTTCCACTACTAAGTTCTTGAAGATCCAAGTGGGTTGGAAAACCTAGTTTATTAGTATCTTAAAGAACTTAGTTTATAAGAATCCATTTGACCATCACAAAGATCCAAGTAAATCTATTTTTGACTACTTTACATAATAAAATTTACATAAATAATGTAAACAACAAAATATTGGGATTTTAAAATTAAAAAAATTCAACAAGCGGATAATTTTATGAAAATTATAATATATTTATTGGGTATATTATTATTTTTAAATTTTTATTTGAATGAATTTTGAAAATTAAATTTTTATAATCATGTTAAAAAATAAAATTGCAAGTATTTGAATTGTATCTAAAATTTGTCACAATTTGAAAAATAAAGTTCAAATATTTGAAAATAAATAAATTTGAAAATAAATATTTAGTTTTAAAAAAAGTATCTCAATATTGACGTGCTGAATATTTTAATATATATTTTGGTTAATGAAGTTTATTTTTATAATAAAAATGTTTTTAAATCTTTGAAAAATGATATAATTATTGAAGATATTTTTACAGCATTTTTTCAAATTCAAATGATATGAAAAAAATTATTTTGAAAAGTTAGAAAAAAAATGTTAAAAATATTTATAAAAAAAACTCAAAATTTCATTTGTTTTGAAACGTTAGAATAAGGTTAGAAATTTAAAATATTATTTTTTGGATGTTTTCATGTAGTAAATAAAATAATAAATATACACAAAATATCTTGCTTGCAACTACCTAAATAAATAAATAAATAAATAGATAATTAATTAATTTTATATTTATTTATGCAAGGGAGGTATTAGATGCTTATTTAATCAGTTATTCCATTATTTGTGAGAAATTGGACCTGTTGACTTCAGACCTCCCACCTCACCTCATCATCTTTTTTTGGGGTTCGGTTTTATCTTTACGGAATCTTGACGACTTAAGTTTCTTTTCTGTTTTTTTCCTTTTCTTTCTATTATTTGGTTCTTTCTTTCGTGTGCTGGAATCTATCTTTACGGAATCCTGACGACTTTTCTTTCTCCTTTTCTTTCTTTCTTCCTTATCCTACAATCGGTTCCTGAAAAGAAAAAGAAAAACTTGAAAGAAGCCGATTCCACCAACCGGAACCGGACCTCAACCTCCTCGCTCCTCTAGAGGAGATGATGGCTCTCGAGAGGAGATGATGGCGCTTGAGAGTTCGACAATTGCTTGAGAATTCTCTCTCTCTCTCTCGCTCGATTGCAGTGGGTTGTTGTTTTTGTTGAGGATTTTTTTTGTTGCAGTGGGTTTGATTCTTGTTGTGTTGTTGTTGCAGTCTAGATTAAAAAATATCATGCAGTTTTGCAGCTGGTCTGATTGCTAGGGTTATGATGTTGTCGTGAAGAGATCGGCATCAGCAGCAGCAGCAGCAGCCAAAGAAGTAGTACAGTTGATCTACTGATCGCGGAGTTGCAAGATCAGGAACAAGAAGATTTTCGCATGAGAGGTTGATTCCAGACTAGATCTGCCTGAAGAGATTATTATCATCCCATGACTGCTGCAGCAGTGGAAGAAGTAGTGGGATCAAGAAGTAGTAGTAGTAGTACTACAGTTGCAAATCTAGCGATCATCATGGAGCTGCAGCAAGATGAGGAAGAAAAACATGATCAGCAGCAGGGGTTGATTCCAGATCTGCCTGATGAAGTTGCGTACAGGTGTTTGAGCCGAGTATCCATACAAAGCCATGCACAGCTTCACGGCGTCTCGCGCAAGTGGCGAGATTTCGTCAGCAGCAGAGGGTTTTACGAGCAAAGGAAACAGGAAGGAGTGACAAAACATTGCGTGTGCATGCTACAAGCGCTTCCTAGAACGCATCCTTCACTGCAACATCCTACATACGGCGTCAGCATGTTGGACGAGGAATCGCAGGTTTGGGAATGGCTACCACCCATCCCCGAGTTTTCGCATTATGGTCTTCCTCTCTTCTGTCGTTTGGCTTCTGTGAATGGGATGTTGTTGGTCGTCGGAGGTTGGCATCCTCGTACATGGGAGACGCTAAGAACTGTGTACATGTTCAACTTCGCGACTAGAAGATGGCAACGAGGAGCCGACATGCCGAGCACTCGTTCCTCCTTCGCTTGTCAAGGGTTCATGGGTAGCTATGTTGTGGTGGCTGGTGGTCACGACAACGCTAGAAACGCTTTGTGTACAGCCGAGATGTATAACACAGAGCGAGATTGCTGGCAAGTGCTGCCTAATATGAACGACAGCAGAGACGAATGCTCATCAGCAGTTATCGACGAAGAGTTTTACGTGGTCAGCGGAGATATATATAACAACCAATTAAGATCTGCAGCTTTACATCAATGCCTCGAGTTTGTGCGTTCTTCCGAGATTTTCAAACCGAAGTTGAACAAATGGACTCGACCTGACATCGTCTTCACGCATGCAGCAGAAGGCGTGATATCAAGGTCCAGCTCTTCTTGCAGTACTCGATCATCTAGTGCAAGTCGTTGCAGCAGAATGGCTGCGGATGCTGGTGCAGGGACTGATACTATAATGACGCGAACAAATCTGCACTGTAACAACAACAATGTTGTTGTTGTTGCCGGTACTAGTACTAGTACTATTACAGCGGCTGCTACTACTACGGCTCAACAACTACGTCGGGGTAGAACTCGTCTGCCGCTCTTTGGATTCCACAAGAGAGACTTGGTTTGCTACTCCACAGAGACAGACGAGTGGCAACTACTTGATGTTCTGCCTGAGGGAGACGACAGCATCATTGCGCCCGTTTGTATCTCAGCTTTGGGTTCTCACAAGCTGTTTGTCACTGGACCTCAGAACAAAGATACCAACTCCTTCACCTCTTTGATCTACAACACTAGATCAGCAGCAGCAGCAGCTGCATCGACTCCCATGATGAGCTCCAGTACCAAGAACACTAGATCATCAACTACTAGTCCCAGCAGCTCCAGGAAGAAGATGAAGCTGAAGCACCACCACCCATCACCAGCACCAGAAGATCATGAGCAGCAGCAACTGCAGGACCATGAGCAGCAGCTGAAAATCTCTCCAACTGCAACAAATCTCTTCAGGGGAAAATGGGAGTTTTTGAGACCGGGCAAGAAATTCCAGGGAGTGATTCTCACCTCATGTGTTGTGGAGATTTGAGAAGAAAACCCCCAAAAAACAAACACAAAAGTTGAATCTTGGACTCTTGAATCTTGGATTCTCTCTCTCTCTCTCTCTCAGAATCAGATACTGAGATCATCATGGACTCTTTCTCTCTCTCACAGTCACAATCTGATGCTGAGATCATCATGAAACTGACAAAAACCTCAAGCAGCTAAAATTTTTAGTTCAGTGAAACACACTGGAAACTAGATTAGAGTCTTGTTGAGCTCAGTGAGCATATCATGAGTATTGTTGTGGGTGAAAATGAATGAATGGGTGGACCAAAACTGGTGGCAGATGAATATTTCCTTGCCACTCTTGTTGCTGAAATTCATCTCATTTCATTTCATGTGCAATTGAAATTAGATCAATTTACAAAATCATGCCCGAATTTCTTGGGAAGAGATGAGAGTCTACAGGTTGTAACTCTTTCAGATGAAATTCTGTCTGATTTAATGCAGATCAAAAAGCTAATAAAAAAAGTCAATTGATTTCATTGAAATTGCATGAATGGGAGATGAATATTTCCTTGTAAATTTTCCTAAAAAATTTCATGTGCAACCAAAAGATTAATACAAAATCTTGAGAAGATCAGAAGCTCATGAGAGTCTCTTGTAACTTATGAGCTTAAAAATTATGTCTAATTTAATGTGTGACCAAAAAGTTAATACAAAGTCAATTGACATGATCATGATACATCTTCTTCTATGTTTTTTAAATTGTGACTTTTTCTGATGCTCAAGTTTGATTGATTGTGTGAGCAAAAAGTTAATACAAAGTCACATATCCTGAGAACTTCTTGAGAAGATACAATTTCGTGAGTTTTTTGTAATGCAAAGTCTGATTTAATGTGTGACGGAAAACTTAATATATTACAAATTCACTTGCCATGATCATACATCTTTATGAACTTGTTGTTGTGACCTTTTTTTTTAATGCAAAGCTTGATTTAATGAAGTTATCCAATGTAAAGTAGTAATCCTCTTGTTGCACACTTTGTTTGAAAACCCATGGCAAAACCTCTCCAGAGCTCACTGAGCTGCAATCACTCACCTTTAAAACCTACAAGAGAAGAAATGTAGTGCACAAGGTCCTTTGCTGCAACCATCACACAGACAGACCCACTCCAAAAACCATCTCACTGGTGTGCAAGGTGAAAGCCCTGCTGGCTCTCTGCCACTGAGCTTAACTCGGTTGTGCCAACAGTGTGGCTGGGGTTTGCTGTGCAATGTGCTTCAGCTGTGAAAAACCAATCCATCCCACAATCCGAGGGAGGATTGCCATCTTGTCTGTCCAATGAATTGTGCATTGCATCAAGGAGTGCCCAGAGTGGTGTGTGCAATGTCCAAACAAGAATAACCCTAGATCTTCAAATCATTCAAGACATAGTAGACAGGACGGGTACTCATAGCATCCCGGGTTTAGGACTCTTTTCCTCCGGCGAAATTTTCCTTGTGATTGTTGTCATAAAATTTCAGTGAAATCTAGGGTTTTCTGTTCATGGGTTTTACTCACTTTACAGATAACTTTATTAATGTCCGCCTCAAAAGTCAATACAAATTGGATTAACATTAGCTAGGAGAAGAAGATGTCCTGGCTTTTCTTTTGGGGATGAAAAGTCTGATTGAAATATCCCACTGGAAAGTTGTTCGTACAAAAGCAGCTTGAAATCATCAGAAAAAAGTTGTCTTGACTTTTGATACAATTTAGCAATGTCTGATTTAATCATGTGTCATCAAATAATTAATTCAAAATCACACAAAATTGACGATGTTGTTGCGACTTTTGACGTAAAACTCTGATTTTATGTGTGACCAAAAACTATGAGGGAAGGAAGGCGCTGCTGTCACACACCATGGGGGACCTCAAACTCCGCTGACGTCCCGGATGCCAACGTCTCAAGGCGTAATGACTTGACAGCATCGCCTTCCCCCCATGTAGCAACGATCGAGGAAGTAACATAGGTGTAACACACCACAACCGTGGGACCTTACATGAAACCGCCATCTTGAGCAAGATCTTACACGAAACCACCTTGCACCTTAGGAGTGAGAAATTGTGTCCAGTGAGGTCCCTCAATCAACAAAGACACAATCAATTCATGGAGTTTGATTTCAGGGTGTTATGTAATGAAGACTAGGATTTATGATTGATGTAGCGATCGGAAACGCCCCAGAACTGGGTTGGATCTCAGGCAGAGCTTGAGGGTCCAAGCCATGAATGCCCTAGTCCAAGGGGCTACCAGTGCACCAATGTGGATGGATGGTGCATCTATGGGTGAACCTTTTTCGTCCCTCCCTGCCCCTGGGCTAACCAAGGCGGCAAACTCAGGTCTCACCCACCTACCTACATTTAGCCTACCTGCCCATGCACCCTGGCCTCCTCCATCCACCACCTACCTACCCACCCACCCACCCACCCATTTTCCTACTTACTCATCAACCTATCTACTTATGTACCTACGCACTAAATCTCCACCAAGGCAATGATGACACAAGGTCGCTGAGGATATTGCAATATACGAGGTAGTTTGCTCTACCGCCCTTCCTACTTACCTACCAGACCTTGCAACTTTGCAACTCTTAAAAACGATGTTGCAATGACCCAAGTGAGTGTATTGCAACTAAACTGGATTTCTTCTTTGTAATTCTATAAAACTCAAAAATTAAATTATGTTGCAACACCCATATGAAGGCATTACAAATGAACTTGATGTTTTTACTCAAGCCACATCAATATAGTGATCTAACCATTCTTGCAATACCATCATTGAACTTTCTCACAACTATTAGAGTTCAAACTTGTGCCATACCCTCAACACTAAGCACAACTTGCAAAAAAAATAAAAATAAAAATAAATCATCACATTGCCCTCATAAAGGTAATGCATATCCATTGGATGATTTTACTAAAATGGAATGCCCCCAAGATAGAGAAACAATTTAATTGTGCCTAATTTTTTTTCTCAATATTTTCATCAGACTTTATGCATGAGCACAACAAATTTATTATACCACAATCAATGCCTTCATTCCTAATAAACTACTTTCATCTCATTCAATTCAACAATGCAATACCCCAAGATTCAATTCTCACATGCATCACTTTCATTAAGGTAATGTAAATGCATAGGATTATTTTTTGTTATGCAATATCCTCATGCCCAAGATAATATATTTTAGTTCATTTGATTCAAAAATGCAATACCTGAAGAAAATATTGAAAATAACTTATCCACCCCAATTCACACATGCATTACTTTCATCAAATCAATGCAAATTTATTGGATTATTTTGGTTTTATGCAATACACTCATGCCTTAGTTATATTTCATCTCATTTGATTGAATAATGTAATTCCTTAAGAGCATACTTTGGTATTATTTTGCAATACCCTTAGGCCTAGTTATAACTATTCTATTTCATCTATTTTATTAATGCAATACCTTATAGACACATTAACAATATCATATCCAACTGCATTCACATGTGCATTACTTTCATCCAAGTAATGCAAATCCTTTGGATCAATTTGGTATTTTGCAAGACCCTTAGACCCACTTGAAATTATTTCATCTTATCTAATTCAACAATGCAATACCCTAAATGGGTGTTAACCAATATTTTAATTGTGGCCTCACATAAGACTAAGGTAAAAAAAAACTAGTCCAATTGTAATATCTTCATCATACATATATAAATTATCTCAAAGTTTTAACCATGAAATAAGGGATTATTTTTATAATGAGGGTATTGCACAAAAGCATGCCTTTGGGCTTTAATGGAACTTGCATGAACATTTGGAATACAATTTTAATACCTTCATGTATTAGCAATACATCCAATCAATTTTTTGTTCAATGCAATATGCATATATATTACATATGGATTCTAGTAAGCTTGTTTTTGTACAAATAAAATTCAAACTTTTTACAAGTAGATACTTTTTCATACATTCATTTCCAATATCAATGGGTTATATCCATGGAAGCCAAATTAATTTACAAAAATGTGGCATGGAAAATTCATGGAGGCCATGCACATGGTACAAAATGTGTATTAATCCAAAAATGGAATGTCAAGCTAAAACCCAAAAAATGATCTATGACCATACTTTAATCACTCTCACCTTCATTTTCATTAGAAATTTCATTAATATATCTTGTTGATAATCCATTTGCATTTCAATAGTGTGTTGTTGCATTTTGTGCAAATTGAAGATATTGCCAAATGTATAATTATTGGTTTGCCAAACCATCTTCACCGAATCGGCTATATATGAAGGCCCCTTTGGTGATATATCGAATCCTAAAATGGACATACACACAAACCAATGAGCATAATTTGGAAAACACATGTTTGAAGCACAATGCAAATTTGAAAAGCAAATTGAATGTGATGGAACTTACTAATCATGAATAATCTCCAATTCATAATAATTCACAAGTAGAATGAACTACTTTTTGTGCTCCTTTTTGGATGATGACCTCGTCCAATTCTAATTATCCCAAACATCTCTGAGGCCCTTTGCATAGGAGACCTTGCTAGCTCGAATTAAACCAACAAGATTTTCATCCCTCTTTAACTTGGTAATTACATTGGGGGGGGGATGGACCCCACACCCCATGCCAAGATGCCCAATAGAGTGAACAACTTGGAAAAGGTAACTTTAACCAATGTGGGTTTTGATGTTAGTTTTATTCATAATGCATCATTCCCCAAGTGATCCCACCCACGTGGGGCACATCCACATGGAGCAATTGCCTTTTGCTTGTTGCGTCGAACCCTAAAAAAAGAATTACTTAAGACCCATGCATTTATTAATGCATGGTTTTGATAACATGGCCTTGTCTTGCTAGATAGATGGGCGCATAAGCTTCCCTAGTATTGTGGAAAGACTGTGCTTTTGGTGTAAATGAATTAGAAGCAAATATTTTGCTAAATAGAATGCATTGCAAGTTTCCATTTTGCAAATAAACTTATGCTCATCTTTCTCCAAAGTCACACTTTCCTTGGCAACCCCATGCAACACATTTGCCCCTAAACCAACAAAATAAAAAAAAACAAGGGAAAAATTGAAAATGTTTAGATAAATTATGAAATACAAGGGTATTACACTTGATGATGAAAAGTATTACAAAGGAACTGAAGGTATTACATGCACACCAATGACTACTCTTAAAGTTATTACATAGGCAATGAAGGTATTGCATACACAACAATATATGACTACTAATAATGTTGTTACATAGAAAATGAGGGTATTGCATACACAATAGTAACTATTAATAAGGTTTTTACATACACATTGAAAGTATTGCAACCAACTAATGACTATTAATAAAATTAAATAATTGGCAATTTGGGGTATTGCCAAATGAAAATTGGCCAAAAAAATATCCCACCCACTCTCTCACATTGAGAGAGTGAGCAAGGTAATGAATTAACAGAAGTAAAAAACTAGTGTTGACTTGTGGGAAGATTGAAGACTATTGGTGTTTGTTGCTTTTACTCTTGCTTTTCCATTATATGAACATTTGCTTGTTAGTGTCCTTTGTTATACAACATTTGATTGCACTTATTCATTTGCACTAATAAGTTCATATGAACCAACAACTACATTTGCCGCACCTATTATAGCCAATGATGCTTCTATTCTAGCAAGTGCTACATCTTCCATCAGATTTGATGCTAATTCATTGCTTACATATCAAGAACACCTTCAACACATTGCTTGAACTTCTTACAAGTTTGCATCCTATTAAAAAATTCAATAAAACTAAGTTTTAATAAAAAAATAAGGAACACAATCAAATCAAAATTAGGAAATCAATGAAATAACCATTATTAAGACTATGATATGTAGTAAAAGGAAGACAACAATAAGACCATTATAATCAATACCACCAAAATCAAAATGATTAGTAAGAGTTGGGATGAAAAAAGTAAAGCCCTTCTTTGTGGTGGGATAGACCCTAACATGCAAAAGAGGGGTTTACCTCCTGCCCCCCCCACACACACACAAAACAAAAACAAAAAGACCAATTAAAATTAGAATCCCAAAAAAACAGTATTGAAGAAACCAAAAAAAGAAGAAACAAGATAGATAAATAAAAATTTCAAAAGACATAAGGAAAGAAAGAAGAAACAAAACTAAAAGAAGAACAAAAAGGTCACCAAAACCTCTAACAAAGACACAACCAAAAACAAAAATAAGCAAAAAGAAAGGAAGAGAAGAACAAAAAGGCCACAAAGACTTCAAACAAAGTCACACAAAACAAAAAATTAAAAGAAGAAACAAAGAAAGAAGAATTAAAAGGTTTTTAAAAAAACATTAATTTATGGTGGGAAAGGGGGAGGGGAAATAGGAGGTAGGTGGTAGATAAGGAAGGAGTGGGGGGCGGGGGAAGACTAATTGTTGGAGGTTAGGGTGTGTAAGAAAAAAAATTTATGAACCCAAAACCTTATCTTGGGGTGGGGTTAGGTTTCATCCAATCCAAAAATTCCTAAATCGAAATTTTTTGGATGGTGCATTGGTGGGTGTTGGGTCACTTAGGCCCCACAATAGGGGAGGCCTAGAGATATAACATGTTTTTTTCATTTTGAAACAAGGTAAATGCAAGGTAAAGTGGCTCACTTTTTGTGTCACAAGCTTGATTTTTGCAAGTGTTTTGTGTTTAAATGCTTATGGTGAATGATTTAATTTCAAATACATTAAATGATGATTCATTCTAAACTAAAAACTTGATTATGAAAACATTTGCACAATTATTTTTTGAAAGTAATGCATTCATTATCAATAGTGGATTTTTGGACTAAAATAAATGGACTGGTTAGTTGATTGGATTGTTTAAAAATTCAAGAATTCTATTGAATTCCATTCCAAATTGTTTATTGTGACTAAACATGGGTTGAAAAATTAAATCATAAAACCAAATGTGAAATCTTATTTTGTGAAACCTTAACCAAATGTTGGTTAAGAACTTTTGAAAAGTCAGAATTGGACCTTGTTTTCAATAATCCTTTTGAAATGACTTTTTTTTGTTTCTTAAATTTCTTGTGCCCCATGAATACATAACTGAAAAATCTAAATAGGCTTTTATTCTTATGAATTTTATGAATTTTTCTTTTAGAATTTTCAAAGCAATTTCACCATACTAGTTAACAACAACATTTTTCAATATGGGTTTTGACCTAGTTTTAAGAGGTTTCATAAGTGGCTCAAATTTTAAAAATCAAAGATTACACTAATGAAAACCTTAGAAATCGGAACCATATCCATATGGATGTTTATAAAAACTTGCTTGTGATTTTTGTGAGAGCTATATCTTCTTAAAGTGAGCCACTGTGCATTTACTTAGCACAACAACAAACTTGACTTGACAAGCCATTGTCATTTTAAAGTCAAGTTCATTGGCAAAGGGCTAACAAGAGTTTCACCTACACACCACTAGGTTTGGACCTAGGACCTTTTTTGAGGTCCCGAAGTCCCAAAATGGGTTATGTCAATGAGCCATCACCTTTGGGGTGTATAGAGAACATTTCAATTTTGAAATGCCTTTCATCCAAAGAGTGACGGGGGGGGGGGGAGTTCAGGTAAAAGGATATTAAATATAAAAAACCTTTTTCATTGATGTTTTCTTTTGAATGACATGTATTATATCCACAATGAAAACTAAAAGCAATCTATGAAGAACATTAAAAGAAAAATTATTATTTTTAACTTGTCATTGCTAGTTGCAAACAACACTTACAATTATAAATGACAAGTTAAAAAATATAGCTTTTATTTTAGTCATAAAAAAAAGGTTGGTATATTTTTTTTAAAAACTACAAATCATCATAGTAGAAAGTGAAGATGACGGCTTCAAAATTGAATATGAAGATTCATATTTAAACTTTGATACCAAACTAATATCACTCTCTCCTTTTTCCTCTAGACTTTAATATCATATTGTTATGGAAGGTACATGTTTGTTTGTTTTATTTTATCACATCAAAATCTCCTAAACCACAATGCCTTTTATTACACTCTTGGTACCATTGGAAAGGCCCCAATGAATAGGGATCTAGAATTGACTATTTGCAAATGTGTGAACAAATGATCATATGTGAACTTGAGTTCACACATTTGCAAATGACTTTCACCATTTGTTCATTCATATGGTTTTACCTTGAAACATTTGGCTTACTAATATGGGGCTTGCATATGAATAATGCAAAAAATGTTGCATGTAGATGACATTCTTATTTTCCACCTTTCTCTATTGCACATGTTGAACCAAAGTACCTTGTCTTACAATCCTTGTACTATTGCATGAAAAAACAAGTAAATTCAAATAGATCTTAGTGCCATTATTGTAAGGTTAAATTTTATGTAAATGCAAATGCCCCCCCCTTTTTTTGTGATGTTTGAAATTAGGTTACAATTCATTCCCCAACAAGAAAAATACAAATCCAACTTCTTTGTGATGTATTCCTCTTAACCTAGTGCAAAGCAACTATTGGGATTGAAATGTTTGGTGGACATTATTAAGTGATTGACAAAATTCTATTGTCATATCTAATGTGTCTTTTTTTTTTACATAGGTTGAGGCATATGCAAGGTACATGAAGATAAATAAGTAAGAGCACTAAACAAAATCATGTTGTCAATAAAATGAAGCACAAGAAGTAGAAAAGTGGCACACTTGGTCCTGTCTTTGTTGCTTCTATGACATTGATTGAACTCCTAAGTTATGGGTAAAATATTTTCATTTTTTGTGAAAAAGATTTCAATGTTTATGCAATGGGGACACTTTGCAAATTATTAATAGGTGTAATATAGGAACAAAAAGAAAAAGAGGAAGCAACTACATGGGAAGAGTTTGGCAAGAATTTGAAAGGAGCTTTTAGTGTTGACACAAAGTGGATGGGTGAAATGATGTTCAAGACCAAAATCAAGGACTTACTTTTGAGTTTGTGGAGTTTATCATGGTCTTTGCTTGGATCCATGGATGATCTATGATGAAAGTTTAATATTCATTTGACAAATAATACTTTATTCAAGAAATTGATCATATGATTAAAGTGAATCTTTTTGTTTGATGTTTAGATTTTAACTACATGCCTTTTTCCCAAAAAAACAAGTGCATGGCCTTTGAGGATTTGCAAATGAAAATCAATCTTTGAACTTAACTTAGGTCATCATAAAACTCATTGTTCTCCATCTTAATGAACAACATAACATGAAAGAAAAAGAAGATATATAAGGAGAGATCCATGTTGGTCATGAAATTTGGTGGGCTTCTATCATATCTTGTAGGCAATCTTTTGGCTATGCCTCCAATGTGTAGCTCTTCTAAGAATTTGTTCTCTCCTTCATACATGCTAACCAAGGGGTGGTTCTCAACCCCATTTACAACAAATGAAGCACATGATGTGTATGCCTTCCCACCCACAAACATGTGTAGTTCATCATGTGCATATATGTTTTTTGAAAATGTTTTTATTCAACATCATATAATAAAAACATCATTCTTGAGTTGAACAATCCAACTCCATTAGATATTATATGGTTTTAGAATGACATGGGGCATAAACCTTAAACCCTAAACCTAGGCTTGGACATAAAGAGGGAGGGTAGGGTATGTGAACTAAATGAATCTAAACTCCCAAAGGTGACACAAAAAAGAATTTTGAGTAAATATTTGTTAGCAAAATAACACCAACAATTAGGGGTTTTTGTAATGTCATTTCACTAGAATTGTGTGTTATGTAAGGTGAATGATTGATGCTTCATGGTTTGGTGCTTATTCAAACTAAATAAGAAACATCAAATTTGTTCAATTTGAAGCTTGCATTATCTTTAAATGATCATCAAGACCATCATGATATATTGAAGATTTGTACTACATGTTTGTATTAGGATGAGTGTTCAGAATATCGTACCTATGAATCATATTTGGCAAATCTTGCCAAAATAATTTTTTTTTGTGGAAAAGAGGGGTCCAACAGCTCTCATTTGAATATTTCAAATTTTCAATAATAATCGATGATAATTATGTTATGCCACTTAGTTCAAAAGGTATACTAGAATCCCATTGTTTTGAAATCTATCTATGAAGGAAGGTGGTTTGTTTTGATTTGTTTTTTAGTTATGAGATGCTTCAGATTGTGTTCTTGGTGTCTTTGGAAAGGTCTCGATGACAAGGGGTGCATGGGCTTTGGTTCCATGACGTTTGGACTTGGCGGTGCAAAAGCTCTTGAATATTGAATGATTTTTTCACTAAAAATTGAATTAAATCATAGTTTAAAATTTCGGAAAAAATGGAATGTGCCTTTGGTGTTGTTGGAAAGATCTCGATGGGCAGGATTTAATGGAATTTATTTGGTAAGATTTGGATTCAGAATATGGGAGATTATAATTTCTAAGTGATTTCTGCCGCTGAAAATTCAAATAAATACCAAAAAAACCAGGTTTTGGAAGGAAAAATCAGTTGAGGACATGGTAACACTTGGGCCAACTGCACAGGCCACACTAGTGTTAACTATATCAAATAGCTCTTGAGTTTCACCATGTTTGATCATTAGTTCTTTTTTTAAATGCTACTAAACTAAATCCTAAATTTAATTATCCAAATGTGTTTCTATGACTATAAAATCAAGTCCAACAAAAATCATGAATGAATAATAGACTTATGTTAGAGATAGAATAGACATACATATTTGTTTTGCCAAATTGTTTGTAAATCAACAACTACTGAAATAATTGGGCCATACTTGGAAGAAAGTATATTAAAATAATAGAGTAATAAATAAAGTCTAACTAATGAGTAAAAGCCCTTCTTAAATAATAAACACTTGGCTTATAACAATGGTTAAATTAGTATTTAAAAAAAAAAAATTATTCAAGGTTCGAAGAAGGGACTTTCTTTAAAAGTGAATTTATTCAAGGTTCGAAGAGACTCTAGCGAACTCTAGTCTTTAAAAGTGTCCTTACGAGCAATAATTTTAAAAATATTTCTATCAAAATTTATTTTTGAAAATTCAGTTGAAGGTTTAGATTTACCTCTTCTTGGCATGCATGATATCCTTCCCAACATCCATTGACAATGGTAAGAATTTGATTTATTTTTGGGATCAAATTCCCATACCACAAAATGGTGGTGCAATTACCTTGTTATTATTTTCAGACCTTATTAAATCCATGTTTTCACATTTCCCACTTTTCAATTCCTATAGTATTAAATTTTTGCACCCAAAAAAAAAAAAAAAACTAAAAGAATTCGTAATTCTTTGAATTCAAAGGAAAATAAGTAGTTGAAACTATTTTTGGAAGCATTAAAATTGCTAAAACCATCATTTATGATATTTTTTAGATATGTAAAAAAAAACACATCATTGACATGAGTAGCTTTCTATTGGAAACATGAAGCATAAATAGTAAATATTATTCTTTAATTTGTTATTAGTTGTTGTTTTGATTGGTTTTTTTCTCTCTATTTTGTGAGGACATTCTTTGGTCAAAAACTTTCAAAACATAGTAAGAATGAAATGATCTAGGCTATTAGCCTCAAAAATGCAAAAAAG
>Ga0116229_10006625_pt1 | contig 18560 bp, 23 predicted proteins | sample S1TSphgellanicum_3_FD_87313 | JGI IMG/M metagenome (GOLD analysis project Ga0116229, IMG submission 87313) | Host-associated microbial communities from peat moss isolated from Minnesota, USA - S1T2_Fc - Sphagnum magellanicum MG | ecosystem: Host-associated > Plants > Peat moss > Unclassified... | reverse complement strand
TCCCCAGGGTGAGGCGCTGGCGCTACTGAAAAAAAGCAGCATTCTTTTTCTTAAAAATAAGAACCAAAAAAACTTTTGCTCGTTCGGGTCCGCGCAAGCTGACGTCATAGACGTCAGGTGACGCCGCGAAGGCGCAAAAGTATTTTGCTTCTTTTTTTCAAAAAAAGCAGACCTTTCTGCCTTGCTGGATGTCCTCCGCTCCATTAGTGCCAGTCCTGTGCCGCCAGTTTCAGACATGCCCGTCATCGGCCGACGCGCCATGCTCGCCGCATGTGCGGCCTGCGCGGGCCGACCCGCCTACGCGGCCCTCGCCGCGCCGCCTTCCCTGGCGTTCCGCATGGTCCGCCACGACACCGATATCGGCCGCCATGTCCTCACGTTCGTGCCCGACGGCGACACGCTCACCGTGCATGTCACGGTGGACGCTCTGGTCACGCTGCTGTCGATCCCGCTGGTCCGCTACACGCATCGCGCAACCGAAATCTGGCATGGCGGCACGCTGATCAGCGTCAGTGCCACCACCGACAAGAACAGCGAGCATGAATGGGTGAACGCGCGGCGCGACGGCGCTTCCCTGGTCGTCACCGGCAGCAAAACCGAACGCTACATCGCGCCGGAGAATGCGCTCGCCACCAGCTACTGGAACAAGCGCCTGCTGGCCGGCCCGATGATCAGCATGGAGGATGGCGTGCTGCTGCAGCCGAGCATCGACGCGCTGCCGGAGGCACCGATCACGTCCGCATCCGGCACCGCGATCCCGGCCAGCCACTACAAGCTCACCGGCCCGCTCAATGTGGAGCTGTGGTACGACCGCGCCGCCATGTGGGCCGGCTTCCAGTTCAAGGTCGTCGACGGGTCGATCATCCACTACGAGCGTTTGTGACCGTGCGGTGACGCTGCCGGGCTTCCTGATCGCCCACGGCAGCGCGCTGATCCTGCCGCTCGCGGTGATCGAGGGGCCGATTGTCGCCGTCGTCACCGGTTTCCTGTCCGGCCGCGGCTATTTCGCCTGGTATGTCGCGGTCGCGGCGCTGGTCGCCGGCGACCTGATCGGCGACATGATCTACTACGTCATCGGCCGCACCGGCGCGCGCCCGCTCGGGCGTCTCGGCGCGCGCCTGGGTTTGCACGGCAAGATCACCGACGCGCTGCGCCGCGGCCTGGAGCAGGATGCCACGCGCATGCTGCTGATCGCCAAATGGACGCACGCGATCGGCTTCATGGTGCTGATCGGCGGTGGCGCGGTGCGCCTGCCGGTGCCGCGCTTCCTGCTGGTGAACCTGCTGGGCACGGTGCCGAAAATCGCCGTGTTATTCGGCCTCGGTTATTTCGCTGGCGACAATTATCCGTTCTTTACCCGTCACGTATTCGCGGTGGGCGCGGCGGCGTGCGTGGCCGGCATCGCCGCGACCTGGTGCGTGCTGCGCCAGGAAGGCAGGTCGTAGGGTGGCAGGCTGTGCAGCCCACCACGCCCACGGTGGCGGCCCGCCATGAGAATCGCCATGTTCACCGATTATTTCTTTCCCGAATTGGGTGGCATTCAGGATTCGATCGCCATCACCAGCGCGGCCCTCGGACGGCGTGGCCACCAGGTGGACATCTACGCGCCGCATTATGCCGCGCGCGACTATGCCTGCGTCGGCGTGCCGCCGCGCGAGCGTGATCTGGGCACCAATGTCCGCGTCCGGCGGCGTGCCTCATTGCCGTTCCCAAGCTCGACACGGCAATCCCGCGCCGCCCTGCCATCCCCGTTCGGATGGGCCGGGCTCGCCGGCCGCACCCGCCCGGACATCATTCACGCGCACTCTTTTTTCGGCCTTGGCCTGGAGGCGTTATTGAATGCCGCCTGTTTGCGCATACCCGTGATCGGCACCAATCATACCACCATCGCCGGCTTCGGGCCGCATATTCCGTTCAGCGTCGAACGCGCCGCAGCCTATGTGATGTGGTTTCACAACCGATGCGATTATGTCACCGCGCCGTCGCGTTCGGTGTTCGCTGAACTGGGCCACGACAGGCTGCGCCGGCCGCACCGCGTCATTTCGAATCCCATCGATACCGGCTTGTTCACCCCGGCACCCGCCTCGGAACATCCGGCGGCCCGCGCCCGTTATGGTGTGGCCGGGCCGGTCATCACCTATGCCGGCCGGCTGGGCGCGGAGAAAAACATCGACATCATCCTGCATGCGGTCGCGGCGCTGCGTGACAATGGGGTAACAGCAACCCTCTGCGTTGCTGGACACGGCGCACACTTGCCGATACTGCAAAAACTGGCGGCGGACTTGCGAATCCTGGCGCAGGTCAGGTTTCTCGGGACGTTGCCGCCGGCCGAGCTGGCGCAACTGTTACAGATTAGTGACACATTTGTGATGATGAGCACGAGCGAAACCCAGAGCATGGTGCTGTTGCAGGCGATGGCCTGCGCCGTTCCGGTCATCGCCGCCGACAGCCGCGCGCTGCCGGAATTCGTCGGTGACGGCAACGGCGTGCTGGTGGATCCGCATGATGCGTGCGCGCTCGCGCACGCGCTGGCCGATCTGCTCGCGGCGCCGGAACGCCGCGCCCGGCTCGGCGCCGGCGGCCGCAGGATCGCCGAAAACTACAGCATAGAAACCGTCACCGACCATTGGGACAAACTCTATGCCGAGATGCTGGCGGGGCGGCGGGCGGCATGATGTTGATCAGCTTCGTCGTGCCGGCCTATAACGAGGAGAAACATCTCGCCCGCACGCTGTCGGCAATCATTGCTGAAATCCAACGGTCCGGCTGCGCCGCGGAAGTGATCGTGGTGAATAACGCGAGCACCGACGGCACCGGCGCGCTCGCTGCATCGTTCCCGGATGTGATCGTGGTGGATGAGCCGGTGAAGGGCCTGGTACAAGCGCGCCGTGCCGGCTTCCTGCGCGCCACCGGCGCACTGATCGCCAATGTGGATGCCGACACGATCGTGACCGAAGGCTGGCTGGCGCATGTGCTGCAGCAATTCGAGTGCCACCCGGATCTGGTCGCGTTGAGCGGGCCTTATATCTATTATGACGTTTCGAAAAGCACGCGCATTGCCGTGCGCGCGTTCTATGTCCTCGGCTACGGTTTTTATGTGTTGAACCGTTTCGTGCTCGGCGTCGGCTCGATGCTGCAAGGCGGCAATTTCGTGGTCCGCCGCGCCGCCCTGGAGCAAATCGGCGGTTATAATCCGGTCTTCAGTTTTTACGGCGAGGATACCGATCTGGCGCGTCGCCTGAACGCCATCGGCGCGGTGAAATTCACCTTCCGGCTGCCCGCGCTCTCGTCCGGCCGCCGCCTGCTCGAGGAAGGCTTGCTGCGCATCGGCCTGCGCTACGCGCTGAATTTTGTCTGGGCCACCTTCCGGCACCGCCCGTTCACCGCCGAATGGATCGATGTGCGGCATTAGGGCGATGAAGAAACTAAGTTCTTTTTTCAAAAAAAGAACCAAAAAACTTTTGCCAGTTCACACCCGCGCACGCTGGCCCAGCCATGCGCCAGGTGGCGACAGCGCAAGAGCAAAAGTTTTTTGTTTATTCTTTTCAAAAAAGAAGTCTTTCTTCCTTTGTATCTTTATGTCGTCGACCGCCGCATACGCCCAGACCGCGGAAGACTACGCCCTCCACGGCCAGACCACGCTCACCGAGCAATATCATCCTGCGTTCGCCGCCGCCTACACCGGCCCGAACAGCCTGGATCCCGGCAGCCGCGGCGATGAAACCTGGGACGTCACCATCTCCGCCGGCGCGCGGCTATGGCACGGCGCCGAACTCTGGGTCACGCCGGAGGTCGATCAGGGCTTTGGGCTGAGCGACACGCTGGGGATTGCCGCCTTTTCCAGCGCCGAGGCCTACAAGGTTGGCGCGTCGGTGCCGTATGTGCGCATACCGCGGCTGTTCGTGCGCCAGACGATCGACCTCGGCGGCGCCACCCAAACCGTGGCGCCGGGCCAGACGCAACTCGGCGGCACACAAACCGCGAACGCGCTGATTTTCACCATCGGCAAATTCGGCGTGACGGATGTGTTCGACACGAACGCCTACGCGCATGACCCACGCAACGATTTCATGAACTGGGCGGTGGTCGATTCCGGCGCCTTCGATTACGCCGCCGATGCGTGGGGCCTGACCTATGGTGCCGCGCTGGAATGGTATCAGGATTGGTGGACGCTGCGCGCCGGCGCGTTCGACGGTTCCGTAGAGCCGAATTCAAAATTCCTCGACACGCGCTTCGGTGCGCAATTCCAGCTCGTGACCGAGGCCGAAGCGCGATACGACATGTTCGGCGAGTCCGGAAAAATCCGGCTGCTCGGTTTTCAAACCCGCGCGTTGCTCGCAACGTTACCCGAACTCACATCGCTGTATGAAGCCACCCCCGATCCGTCGGCGTCCGACATCGCCGCCTTGCGGCACCTCCGCAACAAATTCGGCGGCGCGCTGAATATCGAACAGCAGATCATCACCGATCTCGGTGTTTTTCTGCGCGCGAGCCTCGGCGACGGCCGCACGGAGGCCTACGAATTCACCGACATCGACCGCTCGCTCGCCACCGGCCTGTCGCTCGCCGGCGGTCGCTGGGGCCGCCCCGCCGACACCGCCGGCATCGCTGCTATCGTCGACACCATCAGCGGTGCCCGCAAGAAATTTCTCGAATCCGGCGGCCTCGGCATCCTGGTCGGCGACGGCAAGCTCACGAACGCCGGCCCCGAACAAGTGCTCGAGGCCTATTACAGTTATTCCCTGCACGCCGGCATCGAAATCACCGCCGACTATCAGTTCGTCAACAACCCCGGCTATAATCGCGACCGCGGCCCGGTCAGCATTCTCGGCGCCCGCTTCCACGCGCAGTTCTGAAACACCGTCCGCGTAGCCGGGATGAAATCCGGGTCTGGCTCCGCGCACGCACAGCTACTTCGCGCCGCACCCGCAACGACGCGACGCCGAACCCGTCGCCTGCCGCGGCCCAAATTTCATCCGGGCTCCGCCCAGACAGCAAAACGAATCCTCTCCCTGTCGATCCGCCCCGCGATCCACCCGGACGGCGCGCCCGCGCCGATCGACGTGCATCTGATGACCACACCGGTGGATGCACTCGCCACCGCTTTTGCCCGTGCCGGCGCCGACCGCGTCACGTTTCACGTAGAGGCCAGCACGCATGTCGACCGCACGATTCAATTGATCAAGGCGGAAGGCGCGCTGGCGGGGCTGGCATTCGATCCGGCAACGCCGCTGGGCGCGCTGGAATGGGTGATCGACAAGGTGGATCTGATCCTTGTCATGAGCGTCAATCCCGGCTTCCCCGGCCAGAATTTCATTCCCTCCACACTACAAAAACTCCGGGCCGCGCGCGACATCATCGACCGTAGCCAGCGTGATATAAGGCTGGAAGTGGATGGCGGGGTCAAGATCGCCAATATTCGCGCCGTCGCGGATGCCGGTGCCGATACGATCGTCTCGGGGAGCGGGATCTTCGGAACGCCGGACTACAGGCGGACAATCGACGCCATGCGCGCCGAACTCTTCCGTCCGGCGCGTAGCGAAACAAAAATCGCGTCGGCGCACGCGCGCTGACGTGCCGGCAAACCAATATCGGGAGAATATCATGCGTGTCGGCATCGCCGCGGATCATGGTGGCTGGGCCCTGAAGGCGGAACTGGAAGCGTCCCTGGCCCATGCGGGGCATCAGATCGCGGATTTCGGCGCGTTCAGCCTCGATGCCACCGATGATTACCCGGATTTCGTGCTGCCGCTGGCGAGGGCGGTCGCGGCGGGTGCCATGGAGCGAGGCATCGCCCTGTGCGGCAGTGGCGTCGGCGCTTCGGTCGCCGCCAACAAGGCGGCGCTTCGGTCGCCGCCAACAAGGTCGGCAGGGTGCGTGCGGGTCTCGTCCACGATGTGTTTTCCGCCCGCCAGGGCGTGGAGGATGACGACATGAACGTCATGTGCATGGGCGGCAAAGTCATCGGCTCCGCCCTTGCGATCGAGCTGGTCAAGACATTTCTGGCGGCCCGCTTCAGCGGCGCCGAACGCCACCGCCGCCGGATTGGCAAAGTATTGGCCCTGGAAGAAACGGGTGGCGAGCTTGCCTGACCGGATCAGCCCCCTTGTGCCGCCGCATCGATAAACCACACCACCTGCTCCAGCGCCGTCACATGCGACGCGGGCAGCGCCGCATCGCCGGCAAGAACGCGTTGCAATGGTGCAAGCTTGCTCGGCCCCGCCGCCAGAAACGCCACCAGCCGGCTTGCCGCAATGGCTGGAAACGTCAAACTCACCCGCGGCGGCGGCGTGCCGTCCGGCACCGCAACCACCCACGCCGCGCGCTCGTCCAGCGCTGTGGTGCCGGGAAATAATGACGCGGTATGCCCGTCGGTGCCCAGCCCCAACAATGTCACATCGAACAGGGCGCCGGCCGTGCCAAGCGCCGCGCTCCCGTAATGACGTTGCAATTCGCGCTGATACAACGACGCCGAGTGCGCCGCATCGCCCTCATGCGGCACCGCATGAATATTCTCCGGCGGGATTGCGATATGATCCAGCAGCGCCTCCCGCACCATGCGGAAATTGCTCAGCGCATCGGTGATCGGCACAAACCGCTCATCGCCCCAGAACAGATGCGTGCGGGCCCACGCAAACCGATCACGATAGGGCGGCGCCGCCAGAATTTCATACAGCCGGCGCGGCGTCGATCCGCCGGACAGTGCGATGGTGAAACGCCCCGCCGCCGCCTGCGCCTGGTCGAACAGCCAGGCCGCCGCCCGCTGCGCCAACGCTTCCGCATCCGGCGACACATCAAGAACCGGCACCATCGCAAAGCGTCCCCAGGTTGCCAGACAGCGATACGCTGTTCAGAATGAGGCAACAACGGGCGTCTGAGTTGGTTCCTGTTTCAAGAAAGGAAGCGTCTTCTTTTTTGAAAAAAAGAAGCAAAAAACTTTTGCTCTTTGGCGTACGGGGTCACAACGCTGAATTCTCGCAAGAATTTACTGATTATTTGGCATTCCACGACGGGGGGTGCGCGGCAGATGGCGGCGGCGGCGCGGGACGGTGCCGCCGCGGAGCCGGACATCGATGTGCGCCTGCGCGCCGCACCGGACACGCAGGCGGCAGACATTCTGGCGGCTGACGCATATGTCTTCGCCGCGCCGGAAAACCTGGCCGCCATATCGGGCCTGATGAAGGATTTCTTCGACCGCACCTATTACCCGGTGCTGGATCGTATCAATGGCCGCCCTTACGCGATGCTGATCTGCGCCGGCAGCGACGGCGAGAACGCCGCCCGACACATCGCCCGCATCGCCACCGGCTGGCGCCTGCGCGCCATAGCGCCGCCGCTGATCGTCTGCACCCACGCGCAAACCCCGGAAGCGATTTTGGCACCGAAATCGATCCAGGCCGCGGACTTGGCGCGCTGCCGGGACTTGGGTGCCGCTCTGGCCGCGGGCCTGGCGATGGGCGTATTCTAGGGCAGGGGCCCCTTTACCTCACCATCTTTCGCTGTCAATCCATAGGGTTTCACCAAATCCCAGATATGCGCCGGAATCATCGTGCGCATCCGGCGTGGATGGCGCGCGCGCAAATGCAGCACGGTTTCCACCGCCTTCATCTCCACCCGCGTGCGGGCGAATTCCAGCCCGCGCGGACCCACCCGCGGCATCAGCCACCCCATGATCGGGCGCAGCCAGTCCGGCATTTTGCGCAGCGGCAGTCCGCCGGCCGCCAATTCCACATTCTTCAGAAACCCGGCCACCGAACCATGCCGCTTGCCGGCGCTGGTCAGGGTCGAGAGGCGCACTTCGTCGCCGAGCAGCGCCAGCAATTCCTCGCCGCGTTCGTTGCGGATCACCAGCCATTGCTCGCCGCTGCCGGCCATGTAGCCCACGGTGATGTCGGCCAGAACATTCGTGTAATCGACGCAGGTGCGGCAGGTCAGCGGAAAGAAATCTGCCGGCAGTTTGGAAATCGGCAGCTTCAGAAACGGAATCCGCTTCACGCGCCCGTTGCTGAAGCGGATTTCGACATGGAAGTCCGGCAGGAATTCCAGATACGTCACCGTCTCCGGCGCCGGTGTCAGCAGCGCCAGGAATTCGTGGAACCGTTCCGTGGTCGTGTTGTCGGAACAGGGCGTGCCGATGACGTAGAGCCGTTCGAACCCGAGCTGTTGTTCGAGCGCGCGCAGCGCGTAGACCTGGCACGGGATGCCGATGATCGCGAGCCGGCGATAGCCGAGGGCCTGGGCGGGTTCCAGCAGCGCCAGCAGCGGCGCGTAGCCCATGCGCATGCCGCGGCAGGCGGCCATGTCGGCAGGGCGCGTCACCAGCACCGGCACGGGCCGCCAGCGGTCCTGCGGGTCCGGCGCCATGGTGAGGACGGCGTCGATCGCGCCGGTTTCCAGCAGGCGTTCGGCGATGCGTGTGGTGATGCCGGTCCATTGGGCGCCGTCGCGCGGCGGCGTGAGCGCGGCGCGGACCATGCGGCGGAACGGACCGAAGAAGAGTTCGTCGGGGCGGTTGGGGTCGCGGGGGCGGCCGTGGGTGCGGTGTTCGAGGGCGGGGTAGTTGGGGGCGATGAATTGGCAGGCGGTGCCGCAGCGTTTGGGGCTGGCGGTGCGTGAGATGCCGCAGTCGGTGCAGAGGCCGCGGGCGGCGGGAGACGGGATCTGTGAAATGTTCATAAGGCCAGGGGCTCTGCCCCTGGTTTAAGTCAGGGACAAGTCCCCTGACTTGATTACCCGGCAGGTATCCAAACAGATGGGGGTCTGGGGCCTCAGGCCCCAGCGGGGTCCAGGGGCAGAGCCCCTGGCCTTACTTCCTGACTGCTTTGCGACCCGCGAACCGAACCGCCATCACCACCACCCCCACCGCCGCCAAATGCGCCAGCAAATCCGTATAGGTCGCATCGAACGGATGGATCATCGCCAAAATCGTCGCCGCGGCCCCAGCACTCGCCAGCCCCGCCAGCGACGCCGTCAGCGCCGGCCGCAGCGGGCATGCGCGCAAAATCTGCCACATCAGCAGCCCCGACAAAGGCGCCGACACCAGCACGATAAAATAAATACACGCCATCGGGTGCATCGGCGCCTCCGGCTGCGTCCAGCCAATCGCCTCGGTGCGCAGGCATCCGGCCGTCCCGGCACTGAGCCACACCGCCAGCCCCGGCAGCGGTAGCGCCGCCCACCAGGCCGACCGCCCCGGCACGCTGGTCATGAACGCGGCCAGCGCCGCCAGCACCGCCGTCAGCGCCGCGCCGGCGAACGCCAGCATCATGTCCGGCGCCGCCATCAGCCGATGCCATAGCGGCCCGAAATCGGCGAACAGCGCGATGATCGCCGCGACCCACAGCACCGCGCCGCACCACACCACCGTCCGCCGCCACGGCGCCGCCAGGCGCCGCACCGGCCGCAAATCGCCGGAAAGCTGCTCGATCAGCGCGGCATAAGGATGGTCAGGCATCGCCGCCCTCCACCAGCCGCGTGCGCAGCGCCTGAATCGCCCGGTGCAAATTCACCTTCAGCGCGACCTTGCTCCGCCCGGTCAGCCCTGCCGCCTCCTCCAGCGACTGCTCCCGCAACGCCAGCAGCTCCACCGCCTGGCGCTGGCCGGGCGGCAGCAGCGCGATCGCGTCGGCCAGCAGCCGCGCCTGGTCCGCGCGGTCCAGTCCCGCATCCGCGTCCGGCTCGGCGCCAGGGTGGTTCAGATAGGCGTTGTCATCGGCCACTTCGCGCGCCGCGGTGCGGAACTGCGACCGCAACAGGTCGATCGCACGACGCTGCGCGATCGCCCGCAGCCAGGGCAGGAACGGCCGCATCGGGTCATAGGTCGCGCGCGCGCGGTGCACGGTCAGCAGCACATCCTGGACCACGTCATCCACCCGGTCCGGCTTTACGCCCATCCGCCGCGCGGTCGCCGCCGCCACCGGTGCGGCGGCACGCAGCAGAGCCTGATAGGCGCGGCGGTTGCCGGCCTGCGACGCTGCCATCAGCGCGGACAAAGCGCCGTCGGTCGTCTCCGTCACCGGAAGCGATGTTCTTTTTTGAAAAAAAGAACCAAAAAACTTTTGCGCCTGGCCCGCAGCACCTGATTGGCCACCTGAATCCAAACGCTTGCCGCACGTGGCAAAAGTTTTTTGGTTCTTTTTTTCAAAAAAGAACATACTTTCTATCTGGCGCGCATGCATGGCGACACCAATTCGGCGCGAAGCGCAAGTGGGTTACCTATGTAACCCGCCGGTCCCTCGCGCCGAACCAGGGTGCAACAAGGAGCATTTCGAATGACACGACGCGCATGGCTGCGAAGCACCGCATTCTTCGGCCTCGCCGGGGCCGCCGCCTGGCTCGGCCTGCGCCGCCCGGCCGCCGCCGGCGTGGAGCATTTCGCCGTCACCCACACCGACGCCGAGTGGCGCAAGCTGCTCACCCCGGCGCAATACAACGTGCTGCGCCAGCAGGGCACCGAATACCCGGAATCGAGCCCGCTCGACCATCAGTTCGCGCCCGGCCGTTACGATTGCGCCGGCTGCGCGCAGCATCTGTTCGCCTCGGCGACCAAGTTCGACAGCGGCACCGGCTGGCCCAGTTTCTGGAAACCGCTCGACGGCGCGGTGGTGACGTCCGACGATGACAGCCTGATGATGTCGCGCACCGAGGTCCATTGCAGCCGGTGCGGCGGCCATCTGGGCCATGTGTTCGAGGACGGGCCGAAACCGACCGGCCTGCGCTACTGCATGAACGGCGTGGCACTCACGTTCGTGCCGGCATGAGGAGACTGAAAATGCGATCGATATTGCTTGCCGGCGCCGCGGTGCTGGGGTTCGGCGTGCTGATGCTGCACGCTTCTGCCGTAGCGGCGGACGCCCATGCCGTGCCGGCCCCCGCGCAGGATCTGCCGGCCACGCCGGGGCTGCAAACCGTGGTGCTCTCGGGCGGCTGTTTCTGGGGCGTGCAAGGCGTGTTCGAACACGTCAATGGCGTGGAACGCGCGGTCTCCGGCTACGCCGGCGGCGCGCACGACACCGCCGATTATGAAACGGTCAGCACCGGCACCACCGGCCATGCGGAATCGGTTCAGATCACCTATGATCCGCAAAAAATCAGCTTCGGCCATCTGCTGCAGATTTTCTTCAGCGTCGCGACCGATCCCACCGAACTGAACCGCCAGGGCCCCGATACGGGCACGCAATATCGCAACGAGATCTTCGCAACCAACCCGGACCAGGCGCGCATCGCGCGCGCCTATATCGCGCAGCTCGACACTGCGCACGCGTTCGACAGCAAGATCGTCACCCGTGTCGATACGCTGCCGGCATTCTACCCCGCCGAGGCCTATCATCAGGATTTCCTCGTCACCCACCCCGACTATCCCTACATCGTCTTCAACGACGCCCCCAAAGTCGACGCCCTGAAAACCCTCTTCCCGCACGACTACCGCGCGGTGCCCAAACTGGCTGGGCCGAAGAGTTGAGGCATGACACAGGAAGGAAAGTAGTTCTTTTTTGAAAAAAAGAACCAAAAAACTTTTGTCTGTTTGGTTTCGTGCAAGCTGGGCCAACACCGTGTCCGTCGGGCAGCAGAGCACGCGTCAGCACGGCTGGTATTACCACGAAACGTTCGCAATGCGTACCGCTCAGCAACTGGCCCCGCTGCCGGTAAAGCCAAGCATATCGGCCGCGTTCGCGGACTGCCCGGCGATCGTGTTGTAAGCGCCGTTGGCGCAATGAGTCGGCGGCAAATAGCGGATATTGTCGTAGTCCGGCAGCGCCGAATCGCTCTGCGACGGCGCGTAGCCGCCGGCAATGCGCGGGCCGACATCCGGGCGCTTCTTGCGCGCATAAACCGTGATGTAGGTGTCGGAATCGTCATGCGTGCTGATATCCACCGGCTGGTTCGGCGCGCGGATCAGCGAATTGGCGGACGGCGTGAGCGACAGCCAGTTCACCACGTCGAACCCGCTCGCGGCCGGCTTCGAAACCGGCTTCGCGGCCGCATGGGCACGCGGCACGGCCGGTTGCGCGGCGGCCGGTGCCGCGGCGCCCATCAGCAGCGCGATCGCAACCCTGGCCCACGCGCTAGACCGTGAATTGCTCGGTGACGATACGCTCGGACAGGCCCTGGTCGGGGTCGAACAGGATGATGGTGCGAACACTGCGGTCCTCGCTGACGGCTACGGATACGACATCCCGCACTTCGGTAAAGTCGGCGACCGCTGCAACCGGTCGCTTGTCGGGCTCTAGCACTTCGAACATCACTTCGGCAGTAGCCGGCAGCAGCGCACCGCGCCAGCGCCGCGGGCGGAACGCGGAAATCGGCGTCAGCGGCAGCAGATTGGCCGACAGCGGCACGATCGGCCCATGCGCGGACAGGTTATAGGCGGTGGACCCGGCCGGCGTCGCCACCAGCACGCCATCGCACACCAGTTCCTCCAGCCGCACCCGCCCGTCGATGGAAATGCGGATTTTCGCCGTCTGGCGCTGCTGACGCAGCAGCGAGACCTCGTTCAGCGCCAGCGCTTCCTCCACCGCGCCGGTGCGGGTGATGGCGGACATGCGCAGCGGGTGCAGTGCCACGTCCTGCGCGCAGGCCAGGCGCTCCTTCAACCCCGCCTCCTGATACGGGTTCATCAGGAACCCGACCGAGCCGCAATTCATGCCATAGACCGGCAGGTCGAGCGCCAGCGTGCGGTGCAGCGTCTCCAGCATGAACCCGTCGCCGCCGAGTGCCACCACCACATCCGCGCGTTCGAACGGCGTGTCGCCATACAGGCCGATCAGCCGGGCGCGGCTGGCCTGGGCGAGATCCGTGGCGGCCGCAACGAAGCAGATGGCGGCCAGCGTGCGGTGCTGCGGGACGATCTGCGCCGGGCCTGCAAGGGTCGGGAGCGTCTGGTCCATGTTCGCGTCAGGCCAGACGGCGGTGTTCGAGCACCGGCATCTTTTCGCGCACGCCGGCCAGGTAGGAAAAATCGAGGTCGGCGCTGGCGTGGCCCGGTGCATCTTCCAGCGCGGCGCGGATATGGCCCCACGGGTCGATGATCATCGAATGGCCCCAGGTGGTGCGCGGCTTGCCCGCGGCGTCGTGGTGCGTGCCGGTCGTGGCGGCCGCGATGATCCAGCACTGGGTTTCGATCGCGCGGGCGCGCAGCAGGATTTCCCAATGGTCGCGGCCAGTCTCGCTGGTGAAGGCGGCCGGCACGAAAATCACCTCGGCGCCGGCGCGGCGCAGGGCAAGAAACAGTTCGGGGAACCGAATATCGTAGCAGATCGCCAGGCCCAGGCCATGCGTGGCGGTGCGCCCGACCGCAATGTTATCGCCGGCGCCGAACAGGCTGCTCTCACGGTAGCCCTGGCCGGTCGGCGTGGTGACGTCGAACAGATGAATTTTGCGGTAGCGGGCCAGCTCCGCGCCGTCGGGGCCGAACAGCAGGCTCGTGTTGAACAAAGTGTCGCCGACACGTTCACCGATCGAGCCGCCATGCACCAGGATATGGTGGCGCCGCGCGGTGTCGCGCAGGAACGCATACGCCGCGCCGGGTGGCTCGGGCGGCAGGGCTTCGGCCTCCGCGAGCTTGGTGGCGCGCCCGGCGCCCAGGCAGCTCCACATTTCCGGCAGGCTGATCAGGTCCGGCCGGTCGGCGTCGATCGCCGCCTCGATCAGCGGGCGCAGTGCCGCGATATTGTCCGCCTTGCTGGCACCGGGCTCGAACTGGATGACGGAGGCGCGCATTTCCAGGATGAAGCACCAGCTTGGCCGCGGACGCAAGGAAGGCAGGAACACGCGTTCTTTTTTTGAAAAAACCAAAAGACCGCGAGCGCTCACGCCAGCCTTCGTTGTCCACGGCATCAACCGCCAACCCGCTTCCAATAAATCCGCGTCCCCGTAAGCCCCCCGTGCGGCTTCAACGCATAGCCCGGAATTTCCCCCGCAAACACAAACCCCAGCCGCTCATAAAGCCCCGAAGCGCCTCCCTCCGTCGCCGTATCGAGCACCAGCAGCGTGCGCCCCCGCGCCACCGCCAGCGCCTCCGCCGCCTGCATCAGCGCGGTCGCCACGCCGCGCCCGCGATAGCGCGCCAGCGTCATCATCTTGGCAATTTCCGCGCGATGCGGCTGGTTCGGCGGACAATCCAGCATCAGCGTCACCGTGCCCACGAGCGCCTCGGCCTGCCACGCCCCAAGCACCACGCGCCCCGCCGCTGCCAGCGCCGCCGCCCAGAACGCATCCGCATCCTCTGCCGCCAACGGATGCATGAAACTCACCGACCCGCCCTGCGCCACCGTCTCGATCAGCATGTCCCGCAACGCGGCCCGCACCGCCGGTTCGTCGTGCAAAGCCCTGATCTCGATCGCCGCCATGGCCGAAATGCTATCCAATCACCGCCGACATGTGCCAGGCTGTTTCGATGGCTAGCCCTAACGATGCATGGGTTGCTGAGCCACGCCCCGCGGCCCGCCGCCCGCAAGCGCAGCGCCGCACTGCCGCAACACTTGCATTTCATACGCTACGCGCTGTGAGCCAAAGCTGGTTGGTATGAAATCACGGGCGCTCCACCGCCCCCGCAAACTCCGCCGCCCACGCCTCCCGCTCCGCCCGCGCCCGCGCCCCGCGCGCCCGCACCGCGGCCACCACCGCCGCCGGCGCCGTCTCCGGCGACCCCGCATCAAACGGCGGCGCCGGCGCGTATTCCAGGCTGAGCTGGATCGCCTCTGCCGCCGCCCGCCCCGCCATTTCCGCCGCCAGCGTCAGCGCAAAATCGATCCCGGCCGTCACCCCGCCGCCGGTAAACAGAGTGCCATCGCGCACCACGCGCGCGCGCACCGGGATCGCACCGAACGACGCCAGCAAATCATGCGCCGCCCAATGCGTCGTCGCCCGCTTGCCCCGTAACAATCCTGCCGCCCCCAGCACCAGCGCGCCCGTGCACACGGCCGTCACATACCGGCATGACGCCGCCTGAAGCCGCACGAAATCCAGCGTCGCCGCGTCCCGCAACAGCGCATTGATCCCCGCACCCCCCGGCACGCAAATCACATCGAGCGCCGGGCACTCGGAAAACGTTACGTTCGGTGTCAGCACCAAGCCGGTCGCCGAAGCAACCGGGTCGCCCGTCGCCGCTACAAGCACCACCGCCGTCTCCGGCAGCGACGCAAACACCTCATAAGGCCCCGTGACATCCAACTGCTGCACCAGCGGAAACACCAGGATCCCGACCCTGATCATGGCAAGCTTCCCTCACACCGTTCTTCCCCGTCATTGCTTCGCCGCGGCTGGGCTTCGCCGCGGCTGGCAATGACGAGACGTGCCCGCGGTCAACGCCCGCTCGTCCGTCCGGGCTAAAAATCGGTGCACCGCCCCTTATGCTCCCAATCGCCATACCGCGTCGGCTCCGGCCCCTTCGCCCCGCCGATCTCCTTCGGCAGCACCGGGGCAGGGGGCTTCTCCACCGGCGCGTCAACGACCGGTTTCTCAGGCTCGCTCACGAGCCGCGCGCCTCGGCGATGCGCTGTTCCGCCATCGGCTTCCATTTCGCATCCGGCGGCGCCTCGGCCACCGCGCGCTTGAACAGCGCCAGCGCCTCCGGCGTAATGCGCCCCGACGCCTGGGTCAGCACCTCGGCCGTCTCCGCCGCCAAGGTCGGATCGAACCGCTCCTCCAGCACATGCTGGAACGCCGCCGCCGCTTCCGGCAGCTCGCCGCGCGACAATTCGGTGCGGCCCAGCAGCAAATAGCCTTCCAGCGTGCGCGGCGCGTGCGGATCCATGAATTGCAGCCGTGCCCGCAACTGCGCCAGCGCGCGGTCATCCGCCTCCGCCTTCGCCTGCTGCTCCGGCGTCAGCGGCGGCGGCGCGTCGCGTCCCTTGGGTGGAAACTCCGGATGCCCGACGCTCAGATACAGCCCCAGCGCCGTCGCCGGCACCAGCAAGGCCGCGAGCCCGATCGCCAGCGCGCTCGACCGCGCCTGCACCGGCTCCGCCAGCGCCGCATCGGCCAGCAGCCGCCGCTGCACCTCCAGCTTGGCCGCCTCATGCTCGGACGGCACCAGGCGCCCTTCCTCCAGGTCGCGGTCCAGCTCCTGCAACTGCGCCCGATGCAGCGCCAGCGCCGCCTCCTGGCGGCCGCGCAAGCCCCCGCCACGCCGTGCGTACAACAGCAGCGGCGCCACCGTCACCACGGCCAGGGCCACAACCCACAGCCAGATCATATTTTCCCCGTCAGCTCCCGCAGCTTGGCCTGCTCGCCGGCGGTCAGCGGCGCGGGACCGGCGCCCGACACGGCCCGCCTTCGGCCCCACCAGGCCGCGATCCCGCCAATCAGCAGCCCCAGCAAAGGCGTCGCATAGAGCAACACCGTGCTGGCCATCAATGGCGGCCGCAGCCGCACGAACGTGCCATAACGCGCCACCACCCAGTCGATCACCTGCTGGTCGGTGTCGCCCGCCACCACCCGCTCGCGCACCACCTGGCGCAAATCATGCGCCAGCGGCGCCTGGCTCTCCTCGATCGACTCGTTCTGACACACCAGACACCGCAACTGGCTGCCGATCGTCTCGGCGCGCGCCTCGAGCCGCGGATCGCGCAGCATTTCGGACGGATCCGAGACCGCCCATGCGGGTGTGACGGCGAGACAGAGCAGGAAGGCAAGGAAAGGCCAGGGGGCTCTGCCCCCTGGGCCCCCGTCACGCGAATGCGTGCGTCGCACGTCACGCGAATGCGTGCGTCGCACGACGGGGACAAGTCCCCAGACCCCATTACTTGGTTGGGGGACAACGGGGGGAGCACACGTGGCGTCATCATGGTACGCAGGCGCCCCCCCCCCCCGTTGTCGTTGTCTCCCAATCGAACAAACAGGTTCTAAGGACTTGTCCTTAGCGGGGGTCGAGGGGGCGTCACGCGAATGCGTGCTGCGCACGTCACGCGAATGCGTGCTGCGCACGACGCCCCCCGCCTTTCTTCCTTCTTCTCTCACGCCACCGCCCGCATCGCCGGTCTCAGCTCCGTCCGCACGGCGTCGTCGGTCAGCGGTCCCGCCTTGTGCCAGCGCACCACGCCATTCCGGTCGATCAGGAACGTTTCCGGCACGCCATAGACGCCCCAGTCGATTGCCACGCGTCCGTTTGCGTCGTTCGCCAGCCGTTTGTACGGATTGCCGTATTTCCCGAGATACGCTTCCACCGCGTCCGGCTTGTCCTCGTAGGTGACGCCCCAGAACACCATGCCCTCGGCGGTCAACTGGCCGAGCAGATCGGCTTCTTCCGCGCACGGAATGCACCAGCTCGCGAAGAAATTCACCAGCACCGGCCCCTGCGCCGCCGCGGCCTGCAGGTCCGCGGCGCTGAACCCGGGCGCGCCGCGCAGGCCCGGCATCGCGAACGGCGGCACTTTCTTGCCGAGCATCGGATTGCCGATGTCATGCGGGTCGAACTTGCCCACCTCCATCCGGTCCAGCATGCGCCAGAACGCGAATCCCGCGGCCCCCACCAGGCCCAGCGGCACCAGCGCCAGCGCTTGCCGCCGGTCGAACGTCACGCCGTCACCACCAGGCGCGCCCGCGCCGGCGCCCCCACGCGCAGCCGCCGGTCCGCCAGCGACAGCGCCCCGCCCAGCGCCATGATCGCCGCCCCGAGCCAGATCCACGGCGCCAGCACGTTCACATGGAAGCGTATCACCGCCTCGCCGTTATGCTCGTCCCCGAGCACCGCATAGATATCCCACAGAAAATTCGTGTGGATGGCGACATCATAGGTCGTCTGGTGCTGGATGGTGAAATTCCGCCGCGACGGATACAGCACCATCTTCGGCACGCCATTGCGGGCCACCAACAATGTCGCGACGCGCGAATTATAATTCGGCCCCGTCCGGTCGGCGAGATCCACCAGCGTCACGTCATAGCCGCTCGCCTTGAACGTATCGCCCAATTTCTCCGAAACGATCGTTTGCGTGGACAAGGAAGACCCGGCCAGCCCCGCGATCGTCACCCCCACGCCGGCATGCGCCAGGGCGGCGCCCAGCACCGCGGTCGGCAAGCCGCGCGCCCGCCGCACCGAGCTTGCCACCGGCGTGCGGAACAGCATCGTGCGTTCCACCACTTCGGCGAAGCTGCCCAGAATGATCCAGGTCGCGAGCCCGAACGCCAGCGCCGGAATGATCTTCATGCCGATGACGCAGAACCCGCTGACCACCAAAGCCGCGAGCCCCGCCCACCAGGCATGCACCACCACGGGCCACAGCTTGGCGCGCTTCCACGGCAGCAGCGGCCCCACCGCCATCGCCGCGAACAGCGGCAAGGCCAGCGGCAGCACGGTGGCATTGAAGAACGGCGCGCCGACGCTGATTTTCAGCCCGAACAGCAGATCGGCGAACGGCGGGTACATCGTGCCGACCACCACCACCGCGCAAATCGTGCACAGGAAAATATTATTCAGGATCAGCGCGCCCTCGCGCGAAATCGGCGCGAACACGCCGCCGGACGCCAGCCGCGGCGCCCGCAGCGCGAACAGCGCCAGCGACCCGCCGATCAGCAGCCCCAGCAACGCGAGAATGAATATCCCCCGCGCCGGGTCATTGGCG
>Ga0116229_10006623_pt1 | contig 18560 bp, 12 predicted proteins | sample S1TSphgellanicum_3_FD_87313 | JGI IMG/M metagenome (GOLD analysis project Ga0116229, IMG submission 87313) | Host-associated microbial communities from peat moss isolated from Minnesota, USA - S1T2_Fc - Sphagnum magellanicum MG | ecosystem: Host-associated > Plants > Peat moss > Unclassified... | reverse complement strand
TTTGAGCATCAACGGGCAGGCGTACACCTTGCTGTACAAGCTTACCGACTCGACCGCCGCGACCGGTAATGGCACGGACACCGGCACCGACGACATCGCCGGCATCGACAACAACACGGCGGCGGGAGCGGCCAACGGCTACTACGCGCTCGCCACCAATGTGACCGGCACCGGGAGTGCCTCGGCGGCGCAGTTTTCATCGGCTCCGGTAACGGATATCACCGGCATCTTCGAGGGACTCGGGCATACCATAACCGACCTCACGGTCAATGGTAGTGGCGGGACACTCGGCCTCTTCGGAGTGGTCAGCGGCGGCACCGTGCGAGATGTGGGCATCGTCGGGGGCTCGATCGCTGGCGCTTCGACTTCATGGGCGGGCGGTTTGGTTGGCGAGATAGCCAACATGGCGTCAATCGTCAATTCCTATAGCACAGCCGCGGTGAGTGCCTCCGGGGGTCTTCTCGGTGGGTTGGTGGGCTGGGAACGATCGGGCGCGAGCATCACTAACTCTTTTGCGACGGGCCCCGTCAGTGGCGGCACCAGCAGCTATGACAGCTCTATCGGAGGTCTGGTCGGCCAGATCCTGACCGGCTCTGTCACCAACTCGTACGCAACCGGCGCGGTCAGCAGCGCGTCCACCAGCTTTATCGGTGGTTTGGTGGGCGAAAATCAGGGCGGCACGGTCAGCTATTCCTATGCCACCGGTGCGATCAACGGTACGAGCTCCAGCACCATCGGCGGCTTGGTTGGCTATAACGAGTCCACGGTCATCAACTCCTATTGGGACACTACAAACAGTGGAGCCAGCAGCGCGGGTGGCGTTGGGCCCTCGGGAACGGGATTCACGACTGGACAGCTGCAGGGCACGGCTTCGCTCGGCGGCTCGACCCTCACCCTGGGGAGCGCGTTTGCCGGCGGTGCGGCGGGCACGGCGAACGGTGGGGCGAACGGGGAGTATCCGTATCTCGTGAGCTTCTTCCCGAGCGGCGTGCAAGTGATCGCGGGCACCGCGTACCAGGGGACGGGGTCGAGTTCGGGGGCGCTCGCGAGCACGGGCGAGGGGGCGGGGCTGGTATCGGCAGTGAGTGGCGGGGCGCTGGTCGGCAGCGTCACCACCGGCGCGCTCGGCTATTACTATCTGTTCGTGCCGGCAGGTACGTTCGCTCCCTACCAGGGCGTGGTCGTGTACACGCAGGCGAACGGCGCGACGGGTGCGCAGAATGCGGCGAGCTTCGCGCAGGCGAGCAGTGGCGCGACTTTCCAGACCATGAATGTGTATGGCGGCTGGGAGCTCGATCAGCCGGGCAGCGCCATCACCACGCTGTCCGGACTCAACAGTGCGATCGCTACGGCCGAGGGAGGCACCGCGCCCGCGGGCTTCACGCTCGGGAACCGCAAGATCCTCATTAGCGCCGGCTCATTCGACATCGATCAATCGCTCACGCTGTCGGGAATTTTTCAGCCGGTTTCCACGGGGAGCGTGAGCGAGACCAACGGCGCCACGATCACGGCGGAAGGCGTGCTGCTGCGGGGATCGGGCGGCAGCTACACGCTCGATGACGCCAATCAGATTGCGACGCTCGCCGCAGCAACCGGATCCGTATCGCTGGTGAATACCGGCAACCTTGCCACCGCCACGTTAACCGGTGCCGACGGCGCCAGTTGGGCGGGCATCACCGCCACGGGCAGCGTGAGCGTGGTGGACACGGGCAATGTAACGATCGCCGCGGGCAATCCAATCTCCGCGCAATCACCGGTGCTCGCAGCGACCGGCGCGTTCGTGAACGACGATGGCGCGAGCGCGGTGACGGCGAGCACGGGCCGGTGGCTCATTTACTCGAGCGCGCCAGGCGCCGACACCTTCGGCGGCTTGAACAGCGCCAACACCGCGATCTTCGATGCCACTTATTCGACGCTCGCGCCGGGCAGCGTCACGCAGAGCGGTGATCGGTACCTGTTTGCGAACCAACCGGCGCTCACGGTGACCTCGACCAACGACTCGAAGACCTACGGCGTCGATGACACCTTGAGCATCCTGGGCGACTACACGATCACCGGGTTTCCGGCGGCCGCGGGCGCTTTCGTGACCGACACCGTCTCGAGCGCAACCAGCGGCACGCCGAGCGTGACCAGCGCGGGCTCCAGTGCGTACGCACCGGTCGGCAGCAGCCCTTACACCCTGACCGTGAGCGCGGGCTCGCTCAGCTCGAGCGCCGGCTACACCTTCAACTATGTGAGTAACGGACAGCTCACCGTGAATCCGGCAACGATCACGGTGGCGGGCGCCACGGGCGTCAACAAGACCTACGACGCCACCACGACGCTGCCGAGCCTCGCCACCGGCTTCACCGAGAGCGGAATCTACGGGAACGATGCCGCGAATGTCACGGTGAGTGCCACAAACGCTGCTTATGCGAGCCCGAACGCGGGATCGGAAGCCGTGGATGTGTCGGGATTGACTTTGACCGGCTCGGCGGCAGGGAACTACGTCTTGTCCGCGACCAGCGTCACGGGCTCGGGCCTGATCGGCCAGGCCACCATCACGGTCGCGGGCGCCACGGGGATCAACAAGACTTACGACGCCACGACCGCGCTGCCAAGTGGGGCCACCGGCTACACCTTCAGCGGCGTCTACTCGACCGATCTCGGCGGCGTCACGGTGAGCGCGGCCAGTGCCTCGTACGCGAGTCCGAACGCGGGAGCGGAAGCGGTGGATGTGTCGGGCTTGACGCTCACGGGCTCGGCGGCGGGGAACTACACTTTGTCAGCGACCGGCGTCACGGGCTCGGGCACGATCGGGCAGGCGACGATCACGGTGGCGGGAGCGACGGGCATCAACAAGACCTATGACACCACGACGGCGCTGCCCACGGGGATCACGGGCTTCACCACGAGCGGCATCTTCGGCAGCGATGCGAGCAATGTCGCGGTGAGTGCCGCGAACGCGGCGTATGCGGGCGCGAACGCGGGCGCTCAGGCGATCGATGTGTCGGGATTGACATTGAGCGGCTCGGCGGCGGGGAACTACGCCTTGTCATCGACCAGCGTCACGGGCTCGGGCACCATCACTCCCGCGGTGCTCAATCTTGCGGGCACGCGGGTCTATGACGCAGCGACGGATGCAAGCGCGGCGATCTTCGGTGCGAGCGGCACGGTCGCAGGGCTCGGCGGTCAGACCTTGACGCTCTCGGGCGCCGGGACCCTTGCCGGCAAGAATGCGGGTCAGGAGACGCTCGCCACGCTCGGCACCTTGAGCTTGGGGAACGGCACCGGGCTTGCGAGCAACTACACTCTGACCGGCGGCACCGACACCGTCGATGTGACACCCGCGACGATCACGGTGGCGGGCACGAGCGGGATCAACAAGACCTACGACACGACCACCGCGCTGCCTGCTGGTGCGACGAGCTTTACACCGAGCGGGGTTTTCGCGAGCGACGCCGCCAATGTGACGGTGAGCGCCGCGAACGCGGCGTATGCTGGCGCGAACGCGGGCCCCGAAGCGGTGGATGTGGCGGGATTGACATTGAGCGGCTCGGCGGCGGGGAACTATGTGCTGTCATCGACCAGCACCACGGGGTCGGGGACGATATCCACCGCCGTGCTGAACCTTGCGGGCACGCGGGTCTACGACGGCGCGACGGATGCGAACGCGGCGATCTTCGGTGCGAGCGGCACGGTCACCGGGCTCGGCGGTCAGACCTTGACGCTTGCGGGTGCGGGCACGCTCGCCGGCAAGAATACCGGGAGCGAGACCCTGTCTTCGCTCGGCACACTCAGGCTCGAGAGCGGCACGGGACTTGCCGGCAACTACACCTTGACCGGCGGCACCGACAGCGTCGAGGTGACGCCCGCGACCTTGACGGTGGCGGGTGCCACGGGCGTGAACAAGACCTATAACGGCAGCACCGCGCTGCCCGCGGGTGCCACGGGTTTCACCACGAGCGGACTCTACGGCGTCGATGCGGGCGAGGTGACGGTGACGGCGGCGCATGCGGCCTATGCGAGTGCGGCGAGCGGCACCGAGCCGGTGCTGGTGTCGGGGCTCACGTTGAGCGGATCCGATGCGGACGATTACGTGCTCTCGGCGACGAGCGTCACGGGGTCGGGGACCATCAGCGCGGCCGCGGGCCACACCGGCTCTGTGACACTCGGTGGCCTGGGCGGAGGCGGGGCTGGGGGCGGGGGCGGTGCCGCCGACGGTGGGGCGGGTGGCTCGGGGAGTTTCGTGCTGAGCGGCACCGTGACCCGGGCGGGTTCGACCGGGCTGCCGGAAACAGTGATCGGTACGTTGAGCAACGGGGCGATCTCGATCAGCGGCACGTTCATCGTCGAGTCGGCGGCGGGCGCACACCCGCCGGTTGCCGACGAGCTTGCTGCGAGCACCACCGATATCGTCGTCTACGTGCCCGGAACGTTGAGTGCATCGGTCGCCCATCCGACCACCGCTGGACTCGCGAGCAACACCGACACCGCGGCGTGGAACGAGTACCCGACGCCGACCGACGTCATGCCCCGGGCCTACCCCACCGCCGGGGACTGGGCGGCGCCGTGGAGCATCGTCGATGCCTTGGGTGCGCAGGATTTCGCGCAGGCCTTCGTCTGCATCAAGGACTCGTGCGCAAGAACTACCGCGCGGTGAGCGGCTGGCTCGCGCTTCACCCTCACGCGGGCGCGTGACAAACCGCCTCGATATTGTTGCCGTCCGGGTCGAGCACGAACGATCATATGCTAAGCGGCGGCCAGTTTTCGAAATTGAAACGTCGTCATTAGACGGTATTATCAAGGTGTCCCCGCGTCACGCGCGAGTATTCGACCGGTCAGTGGGCTAGAGTTGGAGGCCATTAGGACTTGCCGTCGCCCGATCCGTCCGATCCGTTCCTCTTAGGCGTCGCCGCCGCACACGACAAAGAGCTCGACCGGGCCCTCGCGCTATTCGACCGCGCGCTCGCGGCCGCTCCCACGCATGCGTTGGCTCATTTCAATCGCGCCTGTGTGCTGCAAGACCTCGGGCGCCGGGAGGAGGCGCTCGCGGCCTACGATCGTGCGCTCGAGCTGCGCGCGGATTACGCCGAGGCGCATGCAAACCGAGGCACGCTGCTCGAGGCGCTCGGACGGCCGCTAGATGCGCTGGCCGCCTACGATGCGGCGCTCGCGCTGAAGCTTGACTTCGCGGCGGCTCATGCGAATCGCGGCAATGCGTTGCGCAGCCTCGGTCGCCACGACGCTGCGCTCGAGAGTTATGCGCGTGCACTCGAGTGGCAGCCGGACAACGCCGTCGCGCTCGTCAACTCCGGCAACGTGCTGCGGCAGCTCGGCCGTTTCGATGCCGCGCTGTCGCGCTTCGAGCGCGCGCTGGAATTCCGTCCCGGGATGGCCGAGGCGCATGCGAATCGCGCCGCCGTGCTCAAGGCCCTGGGCCGCGACGATGCGGCGCTCGAGGCATACGAGCGGGCGGTCGCCCTGAACCCCGGGCTCGCCGCGGCCTGGGCAAATCGCGGCATGCTATTGCGGGATTTGGGTCGGCTCGAGGAGGCACTGGCGAGCCAGGAGCGAGCGCTCGCGCTGGCGCCCGGCCATGGGGAGGCCCTGATCAATCGGGGGGTCGTGCTTACCGAGCTCCATCGCCTCGATTCGGCCGTGGAGAGCTTCGATCAGGCGCTGAGGGTTCGGCCCGATGCCGCCGACGCCCGTTTCAACCGCGCCATTGCGCTGCTCCTTGCCGGTCGTTATGAACAGGGTTGGCTCGACTATGAATCGCGCTGGCGGTGCGCGTCGAGCCGCGCCACGCCGCGGGATTTCTCCCAGCCGCTCTGGACTGGCCGCGAAGCCTTGTCCGGCAAATCCATCCTGATTCATGCCGAGCAGGGGTTCGGCGATACCTTGCAGTTTTGCCGCTATATCCGACTCGTGGCCGAGCAGGGCGCCGCCGTGACCTTCGAGGTCCAGGGCCGGTTGCTCCGCCTGCTCTCGTCGCTGCACTCGGGGGTCCGCGTCATTGCTCGCGGCAGTCCGCTGCCGTCGACGGATTATCATTGCCCGCTGCTGAGCCTGCCGTTGGCATTCGGCACGACACTCGCGGACATTCCTTGCGCGCCGCGCTACGTCGCACCTGATCAGGAGCTCTTGGCGCAGTGGCGGCGGCTGCTCGGCGCCGCCCCCAGGACCCGCATCGGCCTCGCCTGGAGCGGCAGCGGTGGCAATCCCCGCGACGCTCACCGCAACGTGCCGCTCGGCAGCCTCCTGGCTGCGTTGCCGCCAGGCGTCGACACCGAGAGCTTGCAGAAGGAGTATCGCGATGCCGATCGGGACACGCTGCAGCGGCATCCGGCGCTGCGCGACTGGTCGGCTGCCCAGAGCGATTTCGCGGACGCGGCCGCGCTCTGCGACAGCATGGATCTCATTCTGACGGTCGACACCAGCATCGTCCACCTGGCCGGCGCCCTCGGTAAACCCACCTGGCTGCTGCTGCCCTTCCACCCCGACTGGCGCTGGCTCCTCGGGCGCACCGACAGTCCCTGGTATCCCAGCCTGCGCGTGTTCCGGCAGACCTCGCCGGGTGATTGGGCCCCGGTCTTGTCGGCGGTGCGCAGCGCGCTCGGCGCGGTGCTGTAGAATGAGGGGCGGACGGGCCGTGAATCCGTCTTGCACTGCATGACGAATACCCTCCCAAGGACATCCATGACGTCGACCGTGCTCCAACGCATTGCCAGCGGTGACTCCGCCGCGGTGCGTGAGTGCATCGACGAGTACGGTGCGTTGGTGTGGAGTCTGGCGCGGCGCCTCTCGCGGACGCCGTCGGATGCCGAGGACGCGACACAGGAAATCTTCTTGGATATCTGGCGCAGTGCGGGCCGCTTCGACGCCTCCCTGGGGTCCGCGAAGGTATTCATCGCGACGATCGCCCGTCGCCGCCTGATCGACCGGCTGCGCAAGGCCACGGGCGAGCCGCCCATGGACCGGGACGAAGTGCTCGAGACGGTCGCCTGGCCGGACTCGGCCACGGTGTCGGAGACGGCGAGCGAGGCGGAGCGGGCCGTCAGAGCGATCGCCGAACTCAAGCCCGACCAGCGCCAGGTGCTCGAATTGGGCCTCTTGCATGGCTTGAGCCAGTCCGAAATTTCGGCACGGCTCGGGATGCCCCTGGGGTCCGTGAAATCCTTCATGCGCCGCGGTCTGATCAAAGTCCGCGAGTATATGAACATCGACGCCGACGGCGTCGCGGCGAGGTCGTGATGCCGGCCAACGGACCGAGTGTGCAGCCGGACGAGGAATTCGTCGACTTGCTGATCAAGCAGGTCACCGAAGGTCTGTTGCCGGACGAGCAGTCGGCACTCGACGAACTCGATGCCGCGACGGCGACTGCCTACCGCGAGGAACTGGAGCGGTCCGTGGCGGCCCTGACCGTGGCCGGGACGGCGGCGGATGCCGCATCTCTGCCCGCGCCGCTGCGGGCCCGCTTGCAGGAGCAGGCCGACGTGTATTTCAAGGCCGCCGCCGGCATGCCCACGAGCAGGGCTCCCGCCGTCCCTGCGTCAGCCGCGCCGCCGCCGCCGGCCCCGACCGCGCGGTCCACCGCCGGCCCGGCGGCGCGCAGTGCGAGTCTCGGCTGGTGGGCCGCCGCCGCCTGTCTCTTGCTCGCGCTGTTCGCCTGGTTCCGTCCGACGCCGGTCGTGAGCGCGGCGGATCTGCGCGCGAGTTTGCTCAAAGAGCCGGACACGATCAAAGTGGCGTTGGGTGCCACACAGGACCCGGCGGCGGCCGGTGTCCGCGGCGACGTGGTCTGGGATCCGCGGACGCAGCGCGGGTACGTGCATTTCGTGGGCCTTCCCGGCAACGATCCCCACGTGCAGCAGTATCAAATCTGGATTTTCGACGGCGCTCGAGACGCACGTTATCCGATCGACGGCGGGCTGTTCGACGTCGCGTCGCGCGGCGAAGACGTGGTGGTGCCGATCCGCGCGGCGATTCCCGTGCACGACCCGAAGGCCTTCGCCGTCACGATCGAAAAGGCCGGCGGCGTCGTCGTCTCGACACGCGATCACGTGGTCGCGCTCGGTCAGACGACCTGAGGGTCCGGCGCAGAGCCGGTCAACCCAGCGCGAGCTTGCGCTCCTTCACCGAAGGGGGCGTCCACTGATAGATCCACGTCTCCGTCAACGGCCTGCCCTGGATGCGTAAATACAAGCGCAAGTCGATGGGCTGCGCGCTGTCGTCCGGCGGCCGGATGTCGAACAGCGCGCGGTAGCCGTTGAACTCGGGCACATAGTGCGCGGTGACGTGTTCCGTCTGACCATGCGACGCCGTGATGACCGCTTCGACGTCCGCATCCTTGGCGAGCGCGCCGAGTTCTCCGCCGGCGAAATCGACGGCGAAATGCCAGGAGTAATACGTGCGCTTCTGCCCCACGGTCCCGCCGATGCCGGTCCGGGTGGCGATCGTCTGCGCGAGCGCGGAACCGAAAGGCATCACCGTGCCCCAGTACAGGCGATACCCGTAGAGCAATTCCTGACCGGGCTTGGGCTTGTCGATCGGATTCCAGAACGCAACGATGTTGTCGAAGGTTTCATCGACCGTCGGAATCTCGACGAGTTGCACCGAGCCGCGGCCCCAGCCGCCCGCCGGTCCGGGTTTCGGCTCCACCCAGAGGCTCGGGCGCTTATCGTAGTAGACGCCGTCGTCCTGATAATGATCGAAATTACGGTCACGCTGCAGCAAGCCGAAGCCGCGCGGGTTGTCGTCGAAATAGGAATTGACGTGTAGCTGAGCGGGATTCGTCAACGGCCGCCAGATCCATTCCCCGGCGCCGGTCCACAGGGACAGGCCGTCGGAGTCATGGATCTCGGGCCGCCAGTCGTTCGCGTTGCGCCGATCGTTCTCGCCGTAATAGAACATGCTCGTCAGCGGGGCGATACCGAGACGCTCGATCTGCTTGCGGGGATAGAACGCCGCGTCGATGTCCATGACTTGCGTGCCGCCGGGTCCCAAGGTGATGCGCATCGCTCCCGCCACGCTCGGGGAATCGAGCAGCGCATACAGCGTCAACGTGCCGGCGTCCTTCGTCGGCCGCTCGAACCAGAAGGCGGTGAAGCGCGGAAACTCCTCCGGACGTCCGAGCGCCGTGTCGACGGCCAGCGCGCGCGTCGACAGGCCATACTGACGCGTGTCGCCGCCGACCGCGCGAAAATAGGCGGCGCCCAGAAATGCGGCGACGTCGGCTCTCCAGTTGGTCACGAACTGGACGCGAAAGCCCGCGAAACCGGCCTGGTCCTTCATCAGTGCCGGGTCCACGCCGCTCTTGTCGAAATCGAACATCGCGGGGTCGTAGACGATTTCATGCGCGACACCGTCGACGACCTCGAACAGGCGCACGGGTTCGGTGAAGTTGCGCCCGACGTGAAAGAACTGCAGGCGGAACGCGTAGCCGTCGTCGGCCCACAGCGCATGATCCGCGCGGAAGCGAATCGATTGATATTGGTCGTAGTCGAGCTTGGCCAGCACGGGCGGCAGCGTGTTCTTCGGCGGGACGTACAAATTGCTCGCCAACCAGCGTGCCTGGCCTTTCAACCAGGCGAAATCGAAGGCCTGGGGTGCTGCGCCTGCCGCCGGCATCTGCACGGCCCGGGCCGCCTCTCGAAGGCAGAAGGTTCCGCAGGCCAGAGCCACGGCGGATGACAGAATCTCGCGTCGACGGATCATGCGGTCTCGTGTCTGGTGATGAGCGGTCAAGTGATGCGTTTCTCTCGGTCAGATGATGTAGGCGGGCTGGGGCGCGTCCGGCAGCGCCGCGAGCTGTGTGAGCATGTGCGCGTCGCTGGCGACTTCGACGCGCTCGATCGGCGTGAGCCAGCCGAGCGCCTCTTCGAGCGTGCGGGCATCGCGCAATTTCTGTTCGGCCGTGAAGGCGTGCGGGTCGGGCTGTCCGCGCGGGTCGGTCGGACGCGGCAGATTGCCCTGCACGTGGGCGCGGCGTGCATCGCGGTGCCGCGCCAGGAAGTGCAAGCCGTCGGCCGGCAAGGCCTCTGCCGCCGCGATCAAGGCAAGGCGGCGCAGCACCAGGGGCGGACACTCGACCTCTTCGGGCGTCCGCAGCAGCGCCACGCGCGACAACAGGCGGCCCAGCCTCTCCGATCCGCTGGCACGCGACAACACCACCGACAGGAACAGGCCGGCCAGCGCGGGGGACACCCAGGCGAGCAGCGGCGGCGACAGGAACCAGACGATCACGGCCGTGCAGCAACCGATGGCGAAATGTTTCGCGTGGAAGGACCATGCTTCCCGCCACGACCCGCCCCCGGCATCGCGCCGCTGGGGCTTCCAGCCCGAATCGCGTCCCATCAGGATCTCGAACACGTAGCGGCTCTGCACGAGCATCAGGATCGGCGCATACAGGGCCGAGAGAATGACCTCGAACAGCACGCTCGCACAAATGCCGATCGCCCCGCCACCGCGTTGACGGATCCGCCGCGTGCACAAGGCCCGCAGCAGACCCAGCGTCTTGGGCACGAGCAAGACGCACATGCTGAACCAGAACAACGCCATCATGAGTTCCGTGTCGAACCGCGGCCAGGTCGGAAAGAGCTGGAAATCCTGACTGAAGTATTCGGGGCGGATCAGATGGGACTGCAGCGCGAGGGCGAAGCCGATCGTGAGCAGCACGAGCCAGAGCGGCGAGGCGAGATAACTCATGATGCCGATGCCTAGGTGCAAACGGCTCGCGACGCTGAGGCCGGCTGCGCCGATGATCTTGGAATGCTGCAGATTGCCCTGGGCCCAGCGCCGGTCCCGCACCGCGATGTCGATCAGCGAGGGCGGCGATTCCTCCCAGGTGCCGCCGAGTTCGGTGGTCATCTCTACCTTCCACCCCGCGCGCCGCATCAGCGCGGCCTCGACGAAATCGTGCGACATCACGGCGCCGCCGAAGGGCTTGCGGCCTTGGAGTTGGGGGAGGCCGCAAGTTTGCGCGAATGCGGCGACGCGGATGATCGCGTTGTGTCCCCAATAATTGCCATTGTCACCCGACCAGGCGGCGAGCCCGCGCGTGATGACCGGACCATACACACAGGCCGCGAATTGCTGCAAGCGTCCGAAAAAGGTCTTCGCACCGATCAATTGCGGTGCCGTCTGCAGGATACCGAGATCGGGGTCGGCCTGCATCGCCTGCGCGAGACTGCGCAGCGTCGTGGCACAGATCAGGCTGTCCGCATCGAGCACGATCATGAAATCGTAGCGTCCGCCCCAGCGTTTCACGAACTCCTCGACGTTGCCTGATTTGCGGGCCACGTTCTTCCAGCGCCGCCGGTACCAGACGGGCATCACGCCCGCGAGCGCGGTGCGCAGACGGTCGACCGCCAAGGTCTCGCGGATCCAGGCATCGCAGTCCGTCGAATCGGACAGCACGATGATCTCGAAGCCGCGGTTGGCATCGATGTCGGCCAGTGCCTCGGCCATTGCCTGCAGCGCCGTCGTGGTTCTGATCGGATCTTCGTTGTAGATCGGCATGACCAGCGCCGTCAGAGCGCCGCGCGCGGGAACCGCGTCGCCGGGCCGTCGCTCGCGCCGCTTCGAGGCGCCCGCGAGAACCGATCCGGCGGAGAACGCAATCCAGCCGAGCGACACCGCAAAGAAAAAAATCATGAGCCCCTGCAGCACGGTCATGCTGGCGAAGCGCACCACCTGGAGCATTTGATACGTGCCGTACGCCGTCACCGCCAAGGTCACGCACGCGAGGATCACGCGCGCGAACAGCACGGCCGGCGAGATCGCGGCACCGGCGCGGCGCGTCGGCTTGCTGCGGAGGTTCTGAACCGGCATCGCGAGCGGCGCCTCGGGCGGCATGCCGCCCGGCCGCTGTGCAGCATCGGCGGCGAGCGCGGAACTCAGCTTGCGGTCCATCGATACAGCCAGGTTTCGGTGACGGGTTGGTTGTCGCGCATGACCCGCAAGCGTAACTCGATCAGGTCGGCGTTGTTCGGATCGATTTCAAAGCTCGCGCGCAGGCCATGCAGGTCGGGATTCGACGTCAGCGTCACGTTGGAGAGCTTGCCCATCGAGGCGCCCAGGTCGACCCGCAATCCGTCGATCTTCTCGCCCGCACCGACGAAATCGATCTGGAACACACGCCGCTTGCCATCGAGGCTGGCGCCGGAACGCGATGCGACCGCCTCGCCCAAGCCCTTGGGCAGCTTCGGCTCGCCGAGCCAGGCGATGTGGTAGGCGTAATGCGCCGGCTTGCCGGCCGACAGGCCCGCGGCAGGGCGCCAGAAGGCCACGATGTTGTCGTTGGTCTCGCGCCCCGACGGTATTTCGACGAGCTCGACGGCGCCGGGTCCCCACTCGCCGCGCGGTTCGACCCAGGCGCTCGGCCGGCGTTCGTACAGCGATTCCAGATCCTCGAAATCGCCCGGCTGGCGCGAGCGCTGCACGAGGCCGAAGCCCTGCGGCGGCTGGGAGGTGAACGTGGACACCTGCAGTTTCGCGGGATTCGCGAGTTGGCGCCAGACCTGTTCGCCGGACTGGGTGGCGATCTCGAGTCCGTCCGAGTCATGCACCTCGGGTCGATAATCGTCGAGCCTTCCGCGGTTGGTCTCGTCGAACAAGAACATGGAGGTCAGCGGTGCGATGCCGACGACGTGCAGATCGCTGCGCGGAAACAGCGTCATGTCCACGTCCATCGACGTCTCGATGCCGGGCCGCACCGTGAAACGGTAGGCGCCCGTCGTCGAGTCGCTTTCGAGCAGCGCGTCGATCACGATGTCGCTCGACGTGCTGTTCGGCCGCTCGATCCAAAAATGGGTGAAGGCCGGAAACTCCTCGCCGGACGGCTCCGCCGTGTCGATCGCAAGGCCGCGGCCGGACAGTCCGTAGACCTCGCCCTTGGCGACGGCGCGAAAATAGCTTGCTCCCTGGAAGACCAGGAATTCGTCCCAGATCTTCTTCGAGTTGATGCGGCTGCGGAGCCGAAAGCCCGACAAGGGAACCACCGCCTTGGCGGGCGGCGCCGGCAGATTGGCGCCGAAGACGAACATTTCCGGCGTGCCGATGACGTCACGCGCCTGTCCGTTGTCCACGATCGACACGGTCACGGTCGTTTGAAAATTGAAACCGACCGGCAGCAGCTCCATGCGAAACGGCACGTCGTCGTTGCGCCAGATGTCCTCGTCGGGGTTGAAGCGAATGCTGCGGTACTGATCCGGGCTCAGGCGACTGAGCCATCCGGGCAGGCTGCCGTGCTGCGGGACGTAGGCGACCGAGGCGCGCTGTTTCGCGGTGGCCAACACGGCCGCGAAGGTCATGTCCGGGGCCGCCGGCGGCGCCTCCGGAGGATGCGCCGCAGCGGCGACGACATCGAGCGAGACTGTACAGAGCAGCAGCGCGCACAGGCAATGAACGGTTGAAGCCGGCAATCCTTGTTCCCCACATTTGCCCGGGGCCTGCCGGACCAGCGTTGTAGTATACGGCCGGTGGACCCGAGGGTTCGAAACGGTACGGTCACACCTATTATGCTTCAGCGGGAATCCCACAACGCGCGGGCTGTCTAGATGGTCCGCCCGGCCTGCTTCGGCTTCAATCCCGAGACCGCCGCGAGCAATGCCTTCCAGACGTCGCCGTCCGGCGACAGCGCGAGCGCGGCCCTGCGGGAATTCGACGGTCTCGAGGCGGCGCTCTCACGGGCCGGGGTTCGGGTCATCGTGGCCCCGGACACACCCGACCCGATCAAGCCCGACGCGCTGTTTCCGAACAACTGGGTCAGTTTCCATGCCGACGGCACCGTCGTGCTGTATCCCATGCTGGCCGCGAACCGCCGGCGCGAGCGGCGCATCGAGGTGCTCGCACGGGTCCGCGACGCCGGGTTTGCGCTGCGGCGGATCGTGGACTTGAGCGAGCACGAAGTCGCCGGCCGCTATCTCGAGGGAACGGGCAGTCTCGTCCTCGACCGGGCGGCCGGTGTCGCCTACGCCGGCGTGTCGGCGCGCACCGACCGCAGGGTGCTCGAGGACTTCGCGCGACAGTTAAACTACGAGGTGCTGGCTTTTGAGGCCGTCGACGCGAGCAACCGAACAATTTATCACACGAACGTGTTCATGAGTGTCGGCACGCGCTTTGCCGTGATCTGCGGCGATGCGCTGCGGGGTGCCGGCATCCGCGCCGGCGTGCGCGATCGGCTCGAGGCATCCGGCCACGAAGTCGTGGAGATCTCGTTTGCTCAGATGCAAGCCTTCGCGGCCAACGTCCTCGAACTGTCGGCTCCGGGCGGTCCCGTGCTCGCGCTGTCGGCGCGCGCGCAAGCCGCGCTCGAGCCGCATCAACGGCGTGCGCTCGAGCAGCATGCCACGCTGCTCTGCGTGCCCATTCCGACGATCGAACGGATCGGTGGGGGCGGCGTGCGCTGCATGTTGGCGGAGATTCATCTGCCCGCGATGTCATAATCTCTGCATGCTCGAGGTCGGGATCAAAACGCTGCTCGCGTACCTCATCGGTGCGCTGCCCGGCAGTCTGCTGCTCGGTCTGCTGCGCGGTGTCGACATCCGCGCACAGGGGTCGGGCAATGCCGGCGCGACCAATGCACTGCGGACACAGGGCAAGCTGTTCGCCCTGCTGGTGCTGATCATCGACATCGGCAAGGGCGCCGCCGTCGTGCTCTGGCTCCCGCCTTGGACCTTGCCCGGTCTCGCCGCCCATCCCGGCCTGCCGCGCCTGTGGCTCACGTTCGTGTGCGGCTTCGCCGTGATCGTCGGGCACGTCTATCCCGTGTGGTTCGGCTTTCGCGGCGGCAAAGGCGCCGCCACCGTGGTCGGTGTGATCGCGGCTCTCGAGCCGCGGCTCCTGTTGCCGCTGGTCGGCACGTGGTTCATCGTGCTGCTGCTGTCCGGCTATGTCGGTCTCGCCACGATGTCGGCCGGCGTCGCTCTCGTGATCGCAGCCGGACTCTCGGAGCCCCGCAGCCCCTCCCTGCTCGGCTTCTGCGCGCTGCTCGCAGTCTTCATCGTCTTCACGCATCGCGCCAACATCGCCCGCATGCGGCGCGGCACAGAGCACCGCGTGCGACGCCTATGGCTGTTTCGCTCCCGAGCGGCGTGACCGGCGCCGTCCTGATCGCGCTGCTCGCCGACGGCGAGCTGCACTCGGGCGAATCGCTGGCCGCGACCCTCGGTGTGAGCCGGGCGGCGGTCTGGAAGGCCGTGCAGCGTCTGCGGGCGCAGGGCATCGAGGTGCTCGCCGCAGCGCGCCGCGGTTACCGGCTGCCGCAGCCCGCCGAGTTGCTCGATGCCGCGCGAGTGCGCCGCGAGCTCGCGCCGGACCACGCCGCGCGCCTGCGGCGGCTCGAGCTCTTGTTCGAGGTCGATTCGACCAATTCCCATCTGTTGCGGTCGGCGCCGCCCCCGCCGGGGATCGCCGACGTGTGCGCGAGCGAACTGCAAACCGCGGGACGCGGACGGCGTGGACGGCGCTGGATGGCGCCGTTCGCCACGAGTCTCGCCATGTCCCTGTGCTGGACGTTCGCGGAGGCCGGAACGGAGCTGCCGAGCTTGAGTCTCGCGGTCGGCGTCGCCGTGGCGCGTGCCCTCGAGCGCCAGGGCGCCGTGGGCATCCGCCTGAAATGGCCGAATGACATCTGGTTCGAGGATCGCAAGATCGGCGGCATCTTGATCGAACTGCGCGCGGAGGCGGGCGGTGCCGCCCACGTCGTCATCGGGATCGGCCTCAATCTGCGTGTGCCCGAGGCGCTCGGACGCGAGATCGCGGCGGGTGGAAACCGCGCGGCCGGGGTGGCCGAGAGCTGTCCGCTGCCGCCGTCGCGCAATCGCATCGCGGGCGCCGTCCTCGATGAGTTGCTCGGGGTGGTGCTGCGCTTCGAGCGCGACGGGTTCGCGCCGCTGCGCGCGCAGTGGCAGCATCTCGACGCCATGAAGGGTCGCCCGGTGCACATTGTCTCGGGCGCCGGCGGCTGTACCGGCATCGCACGCGGTGTCGATGCGCGCGGTGCCTTGCTGCTCGACGTCGACGGGCAGCGCCGCACGTTCGTCTCCGGCGACGTGAGTCTGCGTCCCGCGGGACCCGCCGTCCTGGAAGGCTCGGTCGCATGAGCTGGCTCAAGGCAGTCGTGCTCGCGCTCGCGCTTGCGAACGCGGGCTATTGGCTCTGGACTCGCGGGGTCGGCGCCCCGGAACGCAGCGACGGGCCAGCCGCAGAGGCAGCGGTGCCGACGCTGCGGCTCATCTCCGAGGGGGCGGGGGCGGGCGTGGGCGCGAGCCGTCCGCCGATCGAGGCCACGGACCCCGCCGCGGCGGCACCGTCCGTGAGCGCGCCGGCGCCCACCGCAGCGGCTAGCGACGCAAAACGGTGCATCACGGTCGGGCCCTTCCCCGACGTGTCCGAGGCCGCGCACGCCGCTGCCACGCTGCGCGGCGGCGGCTACTCGCCGCGGGAACGCGTGGCGGAAGGCGACGTCTGGGTCGGCGTCTGGGTCTACATTCCGATGCCCGCCACCGCCGCTGCGGCCGATCAGTTGCGCAGCAAACTCAAGGCCGGCGGCATCGACGACATCCTCGAGATGCCGGGCCCGAACGACAAGCCGGTCATATCGCTCGGTCTGTATGGTGAACCGAAGCGCGCGCAGGCCCGGGCCGCTCAGGCACAGCAACTCGGTTTGAATCCCGGAATTGCTGATCGCAAGCGGGCCGGCAATGTATATTGGGTGGACGTCGATTTGAAACCGACCGATGCGCCGTTGAATCCGGCCGACTTGCAGGCAGAATCGGGTCGCATCGTCAGATTGGAAGTCAAGACATGTCCGCCGCCGAGCCCGTCGCCATGAGTTCGCAGCCCATCGATCCGCGCGCCATGCTGCTGCGCGCCTTCGGCGCCGTCATTGGCTACGGCTGTCTCGCCGCATTCCTGTGCCTGATCTCGGTCCAGGTCTATCGCTGGCTCAAGGATGGCGAATGGACGCACATCGGTATCACCGACGGTCTGCGGGCCGTGTTGGTCGGCTGCTGCGTGCGGGAGGGTGACACGGGCCTCTTCGCCCATGTGGTGCACTGGATCGACACACCGACCGACTGGTTCGGCTGGCACAAGATTCTCGAGGTGGTGCCCGCCTCGATCGGTCTCTTTACGCTCAGCATCGGCGGCAATTTTCTGTTCGTCTATGGTACCGATCTTGCGGCATCGGTGCGGTCGACGGACTAGGAGCCTCTTTAGGGTTTGCGGAACTTCAGCACGAAGTTGTCGGCCTCGCCGATCGCGAGGTAGCGCTCGCGGTCCTTGTCGCCCTGCGACAGGGTCGGCGGCAGGGTCCAGACACCGTCGACCCAGTCCTTCGTGTCGCGCGGATTGGCATTGATCTCGGAGGTGCCGATCAATTTGAAGCCGGCGCGCTTCGCGAGCGCGATCGTATAATCCTCGCGCACATAACCATTCGCGGCCTTCGGATCCTGCGGCCGGTCGTTGCGTCCGCGGTGCTCCTCGATGCCGAGGATGCCGCCGGGTTTGAGCGCCGTATAGCAGGCGGCGAGCGCCTGTTCCGCGTAGCCGTCGCCCATCCAATTGTGCAGATTGCGGAAGGTCAGCACGAGATCCGCGGTGCCCGCGGGCGCGATGTCGACGTGCCCGGGGCCGAGCGTCGTCTCATGAATCGTCCCGAGCCGTCCGCCCGCCGCGCCGACCCGGGCGCGCCACTTGGCCACGCCCGCGTCCTCGTCGGCATCCCCGGCGGGCGGCAAAGCGACGTAGTACTGGCCGTGGCCCGCGAGGTAGGCGCCGATGATTTCCGTCCAGTAGCCGCCGCCCGGCCACAACTCGACGACCGTCATCGTGGGTTTGAGTCCGAAGAATGTCAGTTCCGCGCCCGGATGCCGGGCTGCATCACGCGCAACGAATGCGGCGGTGCGCGTGGGGCTCGCGATGACCGCGGCCAGCGCGGGATCGACGGGGGCGATCGCCGCGGCGTACGCGGTCGAGGTCGCCTCCGCGACGAAGACCATGAGGCTGACGAGCGTCAGGCCGATGAGGCGAGTTCTGATGCGGGGCTGCATGGACCACAGTATCGCAAATGCCCGCGGTTCGCGATACGCTCCGCTGCGCATCTTGGGCCATGGCGCGCGGCGCGGACCGAGTTTCGATGGACATTTTTCAGGCTATGCGACAACTCAGCATGACGGGTCGGCTCGCCGCGGCGCTGCTCCTTGCCGTCGCCACGCCGACCCTCGCCGCGACGTCGGCGACCGGTGTTTCCGTGGACGCCGCGGCGCCGGCGTCGGCCGATGGCTTGGACGGCATCGCCGCGGCGCTCGGCCTGTCGCCCGCGGCGCAGGCCGGCATGCGCAGCATCGATGCGGACCACATCCGTGCGCACGTCCGGTATCTCGCCGACGACCTCCTCGAGGGGCGCGGCACGGGAACGCGCGGCGGCGACATCGCGGCCCGCTATATCGCGACGCAATTCGCGCTCGATGGTCTCGAACCCGCCGGCGACGACGGCGGATATTTTCAGAAGGTGCGCTTCACGGGCGTGCACACGTTGCCGACGACGTCGCTCGCGCTGCAGCCGGCGCGCG
>Ga0116229_10006621_pt1 | contig 18565 bp, 10 predicted proteins | sample S1TSphgellanicum_3_FD_87313 | JGI IMG/M metagenome (GOLD analysis project Ga0116229, IMG submission 87313) | Host-associated microbial communities from peat moss isolated from Minnesota, USA - S1T2_Fc - Sphagnum magellanicum MG | ecosystem: Host-associated > Plants > Peat moss > Unclassified... | reverse complement strand
GTTTTTTTTTTTTTTTTTTTTTTTTTTTTTTTTTTTTTTTTTTTGTGGTGGTGAACATTTGCAAATTTTTGACCTCAAAATTGAAAAAAACTATTTTGTAACAAATTCTTTGTTGTTTAAAAACCAATTGTCAAATTTTCAAGGAAAAAAAAATCAAGAAAACATTCCCAGAAATTAAATCTGTGATACTTTTTTTCAAGTTTTTGGTGTTGCATCATTGGCTAGCATCCGGATCCTAGGATTTAGCATTAAATGGCAACATGTTTTTAGAACCTGTCTAAATTGTTTTTAAAAACTAGTTTAAAAAATCTACCAAACTAAAATCAAAGTCCAAATGTGGCAAAAGCTTTCCTTTTTTAAAAAAGATTTTATGAAATTTGGCAATTTGTTTCATGAAAAGGGAGTGATTATTTTTTTTTCATTTTGGCAAAAAAATTCTCAAAAAAAAAAGAAAAAAGAATACATCAGAAAAATGAAAAATAAAACACTGAGTATTAGTGGTGATGTGGTGGGTTTTTTTTTGGTCCTAGTGTTTTTTTTCCTTCTTCTTTTTCAATTTTGTGATGGAGCCAAAAGGATGGTCTCTAAGAAGAAAAAACCAAATTTGGTTATAAATGACATATGAAAATTTTAAAGTCTTAAGATCCTTTTATATTATTGGCCACGCAAAAATACAAATCTAGCAATGAAAAAAACACCAACAACCCTTTCTTTTTCCCATTCTCTATTTTTTTTTCTTTAAATGGTGCTCCTATTTATGCTTGTTAGTAATTAATGGGGCCACCAAGGGTGAATACCATAGTATGATGGCAAGTTCAACATTTCATTATTATTATTATTATTATATTATATTATTCCAAAATGGTCTAAAAGATTCCAGGTTGATAGCTATAATATTTCAGAATTTTCTAAAAGATTTTTTTTTTTTTCCCTTTTCACATGGGTAATAATATGATCTAAGGAAAATTGACTTTGAAAATGTCTAATAGAGATTAATATTGGACAAATTAACATAGATTAAGGTACATCCTTGTTTGAATTCTTTTTTTTTCCATTATTATGACCTTTAAAAATAAAAGTGAAAATTTTGGGTCATTGAAAAAAAAATTGAGTAAAAATGAATTGGAAAAAAATTAAGTAGTAATCAACACCTAGAAAGTGTGTGTGTGTGTGTGTGTGTGTGTGTGTGTGTATATAATGTGTTTCATTAAACATTAAACACTTGTAAAGAATGTCGTAAATATACTTATTTCACTATCCTTTAAAAAAAAAGTGTGGCCTCATTAGATTCGACATTTTTAGTTAATATTAATTCCAAAATTCAAGCATGACATACATGTGAAATTGGATTGGAGGAATAAATGATACATTTCAAATTGATTCGACCAACATATCAAAATTCAATTTGGTTATCAAAAGATCATGCTCCCAAAAATTTGTGCGGTGTTTTTTAATTTTTTCTTCATGCTTGAGTTTCACAATTAGTCCTCCTTTGGTCCTTCGTTTTTCTAATGTTCTTTTCTCTTCTTAGTTTCTTTGTCTAACTTCATGCAAAGCTAGGAGAAATAATCAAGCATAACAAATTTGCAAAGTTTTATAACAAGGAATATATATAAAAAACATATGTGAAAACAAAACTTTAACAAAATGAGTTTCAATAGAAATAGAAAAATATTCAATTTTGTATGAATCTTAATAAAATTTCTATTGCATGAAAGGCATGTACCACAAATAGTAAGAATTATCAAAAGATGAAAACAAATTACAACATATCTTTGCAATAGAATAATCCATAAAAAGTTTTTTTTTCACAAAAGATTATTTGAAATTATAGCAAAATATGTAGTTCATTGCAAAGAATCTATCCTTTGTGGCTCAAACTTCAAACTTGCAAAAACAAACAAATAAATGAATTTAGACTTGAAATTAAAAACTTCCTTTTGGAAGTGTCTATAACTATTCATTTAAATGCATGCACTTTAAACTTCTATGGAACATGCCCATCCATCATATGTAGACATAATGATCTATATGTCATTCACACATTGGATCAAGTTTGAATCAAAATCGTGCTTAAATCCTACCTCAATGATTGTCTCTTCCCTATGGGCAAAACCAACAAATACAAAAGTTTTGAAACACATTTAAAGAATCTTTGAATGTCGATATTCTCAAAAACACATAAAACAATCATAAAGATCTTGTAAAATGAAAATAAGAAGATAAAATCATCTACTTGAATTTAAATCTTCAATACTAATTTCATAATCAATGTCATCCACTTCAACAAAACTATAGAAACATACATTGTCCTTTGAGTAAAGGCCATGTCAACCTTAAGGTAGGTTAGTATCCCTTGTTAAACTCCCAATGTATTTTCAAAAGTTGGTCATTGTCAAAGATTCATTAGGATAATACAATGTCAGGCCATTCATAAAATGTTTAAATGGGATATGGAATGTTGTAATTCCAAGTTCAAAAATATGTTATCAAATGATTTTGAAATTGGAACTTTAGGTGAAACATTGCAAAGTGAAACCAAATAAATCAAAGATTTAGAATCTAAAAACTTTCAAACATGAGTTTTGTTACTATCAAGTTCAATTGGCTTTTGTTGAAACAATGTGGTAGGAAGCAAGAAATAATCGCAAATGGGTGAAAATATGTGTCAAGAACCAATTGGATTTGGTTTCTAATAATTTAATTACAAAATATTAAAAGAAAATAAGATTAAAAAGTAAATTAAAATATTTTTGAAACATGTTGATTAAAATGTGTTCAAAAATACTTTTGAATGATAAAAACTAATAAAATTCGGTGTATATTTATTAGTTAGGATATGAAAATCATCATATATTCAAAAAGGTCAAAAAATAAAACTTACATTTTTATTTTATTTTAAAAACCCTACTTGACACCTACTTGACATCTACTTGACACAAAAGTTTTAAAAACTCAAAATGAACTTGTATTTCTTAAAACAAAAAATAAAACTTACATTTTATTTTATTTTTTATAACCCTACTTGACACCTACTTGACATCTACTTGACACAAAAGTTTTAAAAACTCAAAATGAACTTGTATTTCTTAAAACAAAAAATAAAACTTAGATTTTTATTTTATTTTGAAAACCCTACTTGACACCTACTTGACACAAAAGTTTTAAAAACTCAAAATGAACTTGTATTTCTTAAAACCTTCTTGAAACTTACTTTTACAATGCAAAATTTGACAATTAATGTTCATTAGTGAAGAAGTATTTTATCTTTGATCATTTAATTAAAAACGTTAAATGTTTCACAATCTCATGATAAAATTTGTTGTTATTTTACATCTATTTGCATGTAATTTTGATAAGGAGCATCATATGTTCACTTTATCTTATTTACATCTAGGTCATGTAATCTAATTGTCTTTTTAGTTCAAATTATTATTGCAAAGATTCATATTCAAAGTTTTATAGTTGTCAAAGACAAATCTACACACAAACTTTTAAACATCACAAAAGAAATTTGAAAAGAGGGGGAACACACTTTTACAACAAGAAAACTTCGTTTGAAAAATGATGATAACACACAAAATTTTAATGCAAACTATTCTTCTAAGAGCACTTAAGATCTAACCATAAGGGGGCATCCCTAAAATGGAGAAAATCAAGGTCTTAATACTCCAAAAAATGTGGTGTTGTCCATCTTGAAAGGTTCTTGCAAGAGTTTTGCTAAACTTAGTGCTAACAAAACTATTTGATTGGTACTTGTGGTAATCCTCTAGTGACCCTTTCAAGAGGCCATTGTCTTCAAAATCATTAATTTAACCTTAAAAAATCTAAAACTTGATATTTTGGAAGACTAATGGCTATTAAAATCTCTCAAAGTTTTAAAACTTCAAAAGTTTTCCTCATTTAACATAGAGTTGCCTTGTTAGTTGATGCTAACCATATAAATATTTTGGTCACAAAATTTCAAAAACTCACAACGTTTTCAAATAAATTCCAAATTGAACAATTTAAGAGTCCAAATTGAGCATTTTAGATGTCCATTTTGTAACCATTGGAAAGAACTTTCCAATCATATTAATCAATGCAACCAAAGTGCATATGCCCTCTAAAATTGTGAAAAAGAGAAGTCACAGTAGATAATTTCAGCAATTACTTTCAAAAAATATTTTTGGTAATTTTACCAATTTCATTTTGTAAAGGTATTTTTGCTAGTATATAACTAATTTTGGCACTTGTACTTTTTTTTGCTTTCTAACTATTGTCAATGGCTAGTAATTTCTACACATACTTTCAATAGCTAATTAATATTAGAATACTACTTCAAAATGGTCCCATTAACAATTCATTATATTTTAAAATTTATGGTTGATGGCACATAGGAAACAATTTATTAGGAAGAATGCTAACCTTGCTAAAGATCTAAAAGGAATGTACAAGGGGGAAAAGTTGCAAGTGCAAGAGGCCAAAGGTGGAGGCAAATGAAGCTAAAGTGTCAAACTTCAAACTTTGTTTCCACACTTGATCCTTTTTTTTAGTTTTGGCTTTACAAAATTCATACCAAGTAACAATTTTTTTTTTGCAATTATTATGGAGATGTTTATTGTTAATGGACAAAGTATACACTTCTAAAAAAACATGTACACAAGAATCTCATTATTCCTATGCATGCATGTTCAAACTAAACACAATGTATAGATTCAAATTCAAAAGATAACAAAACAACTTTATGAATGTTATTGCAAATGAACAGAAATAAAATAGATTCAAACTCACCTCCTTAAATAAGCTAGGTAGTTCTTATTAGTAACTAAAGTAGTTACCTAACACTAATTCAAATATGGAACATTAATTAGTAATCAAATTAACTACCTAATTAAGTAGGAACTCATATACTAATTAATAACTAGTTAATTAACACTGATTTAAATATAGATTTAACACATACTAAAGTTAAATTTGTATATAATGCACGGTAACATCTAACTAATAAAATAACTACAAATTTTGATTTAACACTTTAAAACATCAAATTTGTAATTAGTACATGTTAATATTTAGGTGTAGTCGCAATCCAATGAACCAAAAAGGGTGTCGGATTATAGAGAAAAACAATCAAAATAAAAGAAATACTTATGTTTTACTATTTAAAACCATAGAAATCATAGCAAGTTGTTGTTTTTTCATTCATATGAATGTCAAAGAACTCAAACCAAAAATTCATTTGATGAAATTTTAAATTTTAAATTTGATTAAAACCTTTGAAAGTGATCACTTATTGTGTCAAAAGGAGTTGATTTTGTAAAGGATTATCAAAAGGACTCATATAATAAAAACATTTTGATGGGAATAAATTAAGAGGATATAAACCTATTAACCACATTCAAAAAACACTCATACCTTAAAATGTGTGGAATTTTAAATATTTAAAAATTCAAAAACCTTTCCAAAATTGATCCAAAATTTTAAAATTTTGAAAGTCTTTCATCAAATATAAATGGGGTATAATTTACATGATGTGTTAAGAAAATTTTTAACGTATTATAAATGTAAAAAATGAATTTTTTTGTTATGATTTGAAATTGTTATAATTTTTAAAAACAAACAAAATTTACAAGGAATCATCTCACTTTCAAAAATTCATATTTATTGAAAAATGATAAACAAAAAAAACTTGTCATGTACTAGGACAACTATAAGCATTTATTATAACACATTGCAAAAAAAAGTTCCAAAATTCATTCGTATGAAAAGTTATTTTTGGGCAAAAAAATTGTGGTCATTTTTTTATGTAATCTTGTTGGCTCATTGTATTTCGTTTGCACATGTTTAATAACTACATATTAACACTTATAAAAATCATATTTATGATTAATCCATGTTAATATTTAATTAATAACTATAAATTAACACTTACAAAGTTAACATCCATTACAATCTCATATAATGTTGTGTGCATTCAAATGTACTAGGTAGGTGTTTGAACATGTTTGTAAATATGTAAATCTACAAGTTTGTCCTTTATGTAAGTTTGTAAACTTCATATCTTTCAAGCTTGTTGTCTTTGTAAGTCTAATCAATACATAATTTGAAATGTGTTAATTACTTATTGCATAGGAAGAAATGACATTAAAGTTGGAGCTTCACTTGAACTCCATGGAAAATAACCATGACAAAATGTTCAAGGCTATTGAAAAGATAAAATCTAATCAATAGGTGTTAGTGTAAAGTCATCAAAAGATGTCAACTATGATGGAAGAGATATACACCTTAATGAAATCATCAACCATGGCTCATGGGAGCTTATTTAAATTTGATGGAAAAAGACTTGCAATCTAACTTTGGGTTGCAACAATGTAAACATGTGTGTCTGTGTAGATGTTTTTTCAAAGTAAATAACTTATATATATATATATATATAGGATAGGCTATGGCTAGGTTATATATTGGTAGCTTATTAAAAATTAAAATAGATAAAAAATTAATAGACATATGACATGCCATGTATAGTCAAAATTAGTCAAGTTAGTCACAATAGACATCCCATGTGGCACCCAGGCATTGGCACACATGTTAGTCAAATTAGTCACAATAGGTAGGCCATGAGGCATCCAAACATTGGAATAAATGTTAGTCAAGTTAATCACAACATATACTATGCCATGTGGCACCAAGACATTAACACATATGTTAGTTAAAAAAAGACATGTCATTTGACAACCATGTTAACTAAGCATTTACTAATGTCAATCAACATGGACACTTACACATCACTAGCATGTTAGTCAAAACAAACATGTAAGTAGGCATTTAATCAAATTAGATTCAAATTTGAATAGTCCTTTTTGATTGAAGCCATTTTTTTCCAATGTTTGTTTTGATTAAAAATATGACTAAAGTTAGTCATAAAAACCAACATAACATATAATGTGTGCAAATTCATTGACAGGTTGATTGACTACTCAATAACTACATTGAGAAAGTGCTTATCAATAAAATTTAATGTAAGGTGTTAATTGTTCAAAGAACAACCCAAAAAATGTAGTTGACATTTTGATTTAGTTATTAAGATTTCAATGCTTAACTTATCATGAATATGAAGAAAACAAATTGTTTGCCCTCAATATTTGTGATTTCGGTTGTAAAATTATGGGATAACTAGCTTGAAAGGCTCATCTTCGAAACACAATACATGTGTTTTGTGACTTTTTGGGCGCCTATCATTGTAGGTGAATATAAAAGGAAACCATGTTAGAATGCCTACATGAGAAAAGACCCCATCATAATGTAAAATTAAAAGCTTTGCTTTTGCATGGTGGAGATGCACAAAGTAATGACATTCTTTTCATGCTTTTTCATCCTTCTCCAATCCAAAATATTTAATCAAGAAACTCCACAAGTATTTGGTGCTTCTAATTTAAAATTATATATATATGTACAAATAGAAATCAAAACCCATAAAATTTTACCATCAATCAAAGTCTTGTCCAATCTCCTTCCACCCTTAGGTCCCAACTTTCCATACACTCTCCAAAAACAAAAATTGGAAAGGAATGCATTTTTCAAGTACAATTAAAATGAAATTCAACCTTGATTTAGCTATTAAAAAAGACCATGATCAATCATATATGAGTCATAATATTGATATAAAAAGGTAAGTGCTTCTAAAATTATTCTACTATTATTGGCTTTGTAAATTGAATATATGACCGAATGTTATAAATTGAATATCTAATGTAGGGGGATGTAATTTATGGGCATGGGGTAAATTGGATATGTAAAGTTTGAATAAATAAATTAGAGATAACTAAAATTCATGATTTATTTTGGTTAATTATAAAGGTTGGACACTATTAGTTTCAGTGGTTTCTGCTTATATTAGGTTGAATCATCATTGATGAATCACTCGATGAGTCATTGAATAAAAAATAATAATTAACAATTTAAAAAAAATGTTACATTTCCCATTACCTAGTGTCTAAAGACATGTTTCAAGCCTATTATGAACATCCTTGATTTATTAAAATGAAAAATGTGTAGCATTGAGATTTCACAAAATGTGTTGAGTTTACAACCTTAAGAGTTGATGAATTGTGCCTTAAGAGGCATAATTTGTGATGTAATAACTGACAAGTCAGGGTTCGTTAGTTTGGTATATAATGTGTGGTAGATGTGTTTGTGAGAATAGTTTCATGAATTATTAGTTTGGTGGCAATGAACATAGAACTTCATGATTATGTAATAAATTACATAATTTTGATTTGTGAAACCATGTAATTCTACAACCTTTTTTTTCCAATGATTTATGAAAATTATGGCTGTTAATAAATAAATTGAAGCATATATCCCCACCACCGTAATAAGTCCATCACAAATGTTTTTTTTTTCCTTATATGCAAATTCATTTCTATGAAGCATTCAAAGGTTCCTATATGTATTTAGGACACACCTTACATCCATGAATATCTCTTGTAGAACTGAAGATGGATCTCTTGTTATCAAGTAAAAAAGGCCTATTGTAAGTCTAAGTTGTCAATGCTTGTGTTACCTCATGATCTATGTATGTTGGCTTATGATAGTGTAAACTACTCAAAGAAACTGATTATTTTATTTGGAAGGCACCTTACATCCATGCATATCCTTGTTTTAAAAGAGAAAGGATCTCCCTCTCCTATGCCTCATGATTTATGTATCTCGAGGTTCATGATAACTTTCACATTGTGCTTTACAATGGGTAAATGCACAATGTGAGGGGACATTCCCCAAATCTTGACCTAGACTTAACTAAGGCCTCATCCTAAGCCCCTTATTTTGGGAATGCCTTCACCTTGGGACTTCACACCTAAACATTCACCTCATGCTTTTACAACGTGTGGGAAACATTCCTGAAAGTGGAGACCAAACAAACTTGGCTACCCTCTCATCCTTAGTTTATTTAGGGGAATGTTCCCCCCCATCCTGGGGCGTGACCCCCACTTACACATGATCTCAAAGTATTTCTGACAAGAGTGAGTTAATGAACTTGCTATTGTTAACGTGCATTTGAATATACAATGGCTTCATGACCAGAAGGCTGAAGCAGGCAGCAGTTAGATCATATTTATTACACTCTTCTCTGGCAGGAAACACTCCTCCTATAAGGTTACACCGCCCTCACTCCCAGGCTCCAGCCCCCAATATTGAATTCACAACACATGCATTAAACAGCAACAGTACACTATACACATGCAAAAAACCTGCACAACCCCTGGCTCTCTACAACTCTAATATTGTTTATGCTCGTCACCCACCATACCTCTAAAAGGTGCCCAGACGTTTAGAGCATATCCAGCTATGGTGCTCAGTATATAAGAGAACCCTGCACAAATATTTCTCACATCCAAGTTTAGTTATTTTACTTTTTTCCAATCCCACCCATAAAACTAAAAAACTGGTGTCTACCAGGTGATAGCAAGCCACTTGGACCAATCATTATGATCAGAAACACGGAGCAGCAGTCAGACCATATTTATTACACTCTTCTCTGGCAGGTGTTAGGGCTTGTTGTACCTTTCACCAGGTCAGTAACCTGTACAAAAATGCTGGGCCAAAACCATTTTTGCTGAGCCAAACTGGCACGTTTTGACTTTTTTTCATCCAATTTTAATTTGCAGGGGGTTCACATACTGAGCACCGGTGGAGTTCCTGTTAGGAGTTAAATGAGCTGGGATGATTTACATCTATTTTTGTTTCAATGAAGTAGTGTGTGCAGCATTGCATCACCCAGACATGCAAATCAAGGAGCAAGAAAGAATTATCAACACTCCCCTTGATTCACTTGCTTTATGTGAAAAGATTTAATGCATTTCCATGTGATGGGTTGATGTCACTTAAACCTAAAGCACAGCCTTTTTTGCACATGCACTCACTAAATAGCTTATTAGTGGTATTATTCTTTTTTGGGCTGGATTGTGGATTCCTCACTAAAACTATTTCTAATGGATATCAAATTTGGTCCTACATTCACGTGCTAAAACAAATGAGCCCGAATATTTTTTGTTTGTCCTTAGTAAACACATAGGCATATGTTCCTTTCTAACTAAAGGATCAAATTCCCCAAGGGCCCCCCTCCTTCCCCCCCAAAACAATATTCCACTCGGTTCTATATATTATGAACTGATCATGTAAGAACTTATTGGCTGCCCAGGACTGACCATGTAGAAAGCTTATATCATTCTTAAGTTTGCAAGTGGCTTTGTGTTCATTTTTTGGGGGAGACCCTGATAATTAATTACTCCTTCTCTCAACTTGCTGGCTCGTGTAAATCTGAACAGCATCAGGGGTTTGTCAGTGATGCAGTACTACTAAAGGGTTAATATGTACACTATGATGATTTGAAAGGCAAAAATCTCAAGATCTGATCCCCAAATGATTTGAAGCCTGAAAATACTTAACTGAAAGGCCCCATTGCAGTCCAGTTGTACTTTGTATTATAAACATGTAAAGTACCACTAGTTGTAACTTGTGAATCAATCATTGAGAGGGGAACTAGAAGAAGGGAGGAAAAAAAAACAAAAAAAAAACCACATTGCTGAGGAAGAAGTATTGTATTCAAATTAGAAAAAAAAAGTTTAAAGGATAAAGAGGAAAAAAAAAAAGAGATAAAGTTAAAGTGTACCCCAAGAGGCATTTCCATGTTTGTTCAGTGCCCAACACTTGGGCTACCACCCCCGTGCCCTGGTACCTCAAAACATGGAAGGGCCTCTAGGGCTACCCTTCTCCTACACCAAACAATCTTAGGGGTCCGAGGTAATACCAATCTTGTACCAGTGTTAGAGCATCTCCAATGGTACTCAGTATGTGACCCCAACAAAATGTAAAGCACTCTGGAAATTTTACCACTATATAGTTGGAGTGCACCTCCTTCAATGGAAATTGATGCCTAGTCAACATGACTCTCTTCTAGTGAAAAAATGCTGGGCCAAAACCATTTTGCTGAGCCAAACTGCCAATATTTGACTGTTCTTCATCCAATTCTGATTTTCAGGGTCACATAGTGTCTCCTGAGTACCGGTAGAGTTATACCAAGGATGTACCCACAGAGTGCTCGGTATGGGACCCTGCAAAAATATTTTTCACATCCAAGTTTTAGTTATAAACTTTTCTGCAACCCCACCCATAAAACTGAAACTGGGACAGCAAATAGGTGAGGAGCTACTAATAACAGACCACCTGGAACAATCATTATGATGGGCCAATCGGAAACAGTGAGCAGCAGTCAATTCATAGTGTTTACACTCTTTTCTGCAGGAGCACATCGGTGCTGCACCATTTACGAGCCACGGCAAACCCTACAAGTATGCCGAGCAAAAACCATTGTCCTGAGCCAAACTGGCATTTGTTGAGTCTTCTTCATCCAATTTTACTATGCAGGATCCTGTACTGAGCATCGCTGGAGATGCTCTCATACCAGCCAAAATGGAGCATCCCTCCCTCTCTAGAACAGAAGTTCACCTGCCTCCTTGCCTCCCTCCCTCTCTTGAACAGAAGTTCACTTGCCTCCTTGTCTCTCTCTCTCTCCCTCCAGAGTCCAGACTCTCCCTCGCATTGCTACCAGGATTCATATTTGAATTCCGTCGATTCAGGAGCCATTACTCCTACGTTCCTAGGGTTTAAGGATCATGCAGATTCTCATGCCAAAGCCAAGAAACACAAAAGTATGGTAAGTAAAGCCTATTGGAGGCGCGAAGGCGACGGCAGTTAGTCGTCCTTTTTGGAGGTTGCACTGTAACCTCCAGTGCTCCTCCTTTATATGCATGTCTTTTGTGGTGCGCATCACAATGTACCGGTAATGAAAGAGTCATGAGATACGTACCATATAAAGAGGCGCAAGGAAATAATTGCCTGTCAGTTGAAGAAGGCGACGAGGAGATCAGCGTACATATCGGAGACCAACTGTATGTAAAATTTTCTCGAGACAAAATATGCCCAGTTCCCGAAAAACTTTCAAAATCGGAGAAAAAGAAAAACCAAAGCGACATCAGCGCCTTGAAACTTGCACTCCTTGATGTAGGTATCATCACTAAACTAAGTAAGTACCTATTTATTCCTGTACATTGGGATAAGCGAAAAGCCGCAAACCGGCTTCTAAAGTTCTCACTTGCTTGCCTTCCTGCCTCCCCCTCATTTAATGAACCGATCCTTCGCATTCTAAAATTTGCTTGCTTACGAAATAAGCAATGTCCTTTGTTCTCCTCCTTGGCCTCTCCTGGTGCTACTAACAAACAAGCCCGCGAGTGGGGCGACATGCAAACAAACAAGTGCCAACCATCTCTCCCGCCTCACAGCAGCAGCGATGGACACGGGAAGGAAACAAAGGGTGTGCGCTATCGTGCGAGCATGCGTTCGTGCGTGCTCGCTCGCTCGCTCGCTCACGTCGTCACGTTTGTATAATACGGTCATAAATACATATACAGTAGGATGGTATAACCGTATTATACGTGTATTACTTGTATTCTACATTCATAACACATCTAAAGGTTACCATATTGAACCCTAGTCTTATTATTATGTTGTATAAGAGAAGGAAGTCTAGAGGTTACATTTGAGAATCAATCAACCCCGAAAAGAAAAATGCAAATGAAAAACAATAATAGTTCTTTGGTCTTAAGGATATCTACCAACTTATTTATCTACCTACCTATCAACTTGGATCACGATATTTTGATCTTAAAGATACCTACTTACTTATCAACCTACCCATCAATTTTAGTTCACTATTTTTTGATCTTAAAGATACATACATACTTACCTACCTACTTATCAAGTTGAATCGTGATATTTTGATCTTAAGGATCCCTACTTCCTTATGGACCTACCCATCAATTTGATTCACGATTTTTTGATCTTAAAAATACATACTTACTTACCTACCTATCTATCTATCAACTTGAGTGACCATTTTTTTTTGGTCTTAAACATATCTAATTACTTACTTACCTACCTATCAACTTGGATTGCGGTTCTTTTGGTCTTAAAAATACCTACCTACTTCATTACCTACTTATCAAGTTGGATCTTATAAATGAATGTAATTGTGAGGTAGGGTTTAGGGATGTGTTTGTTGCACTCCAGATTTGGTAATGATCTGCCATAGTTAAAGGGAAAGGGTATGTGTGTGTGTGTGTGGAGGGGACACCTTAATTGACTAGATCATGATTCATTCATTCATTCAATTAACGCCTTTCTTTTGGGGAGTGTGTATTACTCACATGCAACCAGATGTGGTCATTTATCAAGTCAAATTCAACCAACCAAACAGGGCCTTTTTTCTTCTCTTTTTTCCCATTTCTGAATTTAGCCAAATTGATAATTATTCACAAGAAGATTTAGCCAAATTTTGCTATAGACAATATATGATTATATACATATACAACTATTTAAAGAATCCTTCTATATTTTTTGCTATCTGCTGGAAGCTGGCTGTTCTGGAGATCTGGAAATTTGAATTTTCAATTTCAAAATCTGGCAGAATTTTTTTTAAGGCCAATATTTTCACAAAAATCCTTTGTATGTGTTCAAGTCGTAATATTCCTCAGTTTGAAGAAATAGGAAAGGCCCAAAAGGAAAATGCTGCTACCAACTTAAAGAGTTAATGCACCATGAAGGATGGATGATAAATTGATGAAAAAGTTTTTTTTATTGTATTCTTGTAATGGTTATATCTATGTTTATTGATATTTATCCATCCATATTTATCCACCTGCCTAGTAGGCAACAAGTCTCTTATGCACTTAGCTACTTACATTGTAACCACTTACATTATCTACTTAGTTATATAGATATTTACCCATTTACTTAGAGGTAGTGTGAGGTGGAAGCAATAGGGTTTACAAGATATGTTACCAAGGTAATTAGGTGTGTGTGGTTCATCTACACTTGAGTTGTAAACAATGTTGTGTGAGTACCCACTTTGGCAAATAATAACTAATAACCATTGTTAGGTGGGTATCAAATCCGGGTGATCCTTGACAAGGGTTAATTTAAGTAAAATTTCATAATGAAATTTGAAGGTTATCACCTATGTTGAAAATTTTCAAGTTGATAAAATTGTCAATCTTTTAAACAAAAGACAACGAACACCTTGAGAACTTGTTGGCATGATATCCACCCTAACCTTGAAACTCGATTCAAGTAAATAATTATCCCCAAGTCTGGTTCTTAAGGTTAGTAAGGGTTCTAAAGTGCATGACAAGCATGGTTTAAGGTCTATAATAATTTTAGGTTAGGGTCTAAGGCATACATTAATTAACATTAAATGTAAGTTTTGTGAAAAATAACATCTCCATGATAATAAAAAGGGAGCTAGCCTCAACTGTATGATATATATATATATATATAGTTTGTCATTCATTATGTTTTTATTGTTTGCATTTTATTCATAATTCCTCTTATTCACACTCTCTTTTTGTGTCTTGTGTTCTTTTATTTCTTTGTGTTGTTAATGTTTTATTTTACTATTCACATTTTTTTGGTATTTTTGTTTTGTTTTTTAATTTTTAGTTGTTTGTATTGTTAAATTTGTGAATTGTGTTATTTTTTACATTCACATTTCACTGTTTGTGTTTTCCTCTTGCCTTTTGTGCTTGTTTCATACTATTAGCATTTTTCTCCTTCTATTTGTAATCTCCACTTTTGTTTGTTTTTTCCTTCTGTTGTTCATGTTTTCCTCATATTGTTCGTATAACTTCCTACTAGTGGTGATCTTCTTTTATTGTTTCTGTTTTCTTTTTGTTGTTTATATATATTTTTACTACTAACATTCCTTTCTTGTGATTCATCTTCTCCTTTTGCTAACATTTTCGACTTTTTATTTGTGTTTTCATCTTGCTAATATTGCTTTCCTCTTGTGATTTGTGTTCTCCTCCTATTGCTAGGATTCTCATCCTATTGTTTGCAATTTTATCCTATTATTAAAATTTTCATATTACCATTTGTGTTTTTACCTTATTGTTCACATTTTCATTTTGCTAATCGCGCTTTTGGTTTGTTGTTATTACTTTTCAAATCATTTTGAAGTATGCACTTTCTATTCATTGTTTTTCGGTCCTTTATTGTTTACATTTTCCTACCTTTTAATGGTACTTGCCCCCCTCTTGTTTATGTACAGTTGCAAGGTGTTTTTAGGTTTCAGACTTCAAATTGTGACTAGTGTTCCAATTTGGTAAGTCATTTGCCTTTTATTTTTGTTGTTTTGTTCTTTCTTTTGCATGTTTGAACTACTTGTTAGATGTTGCTTTGTTTGTTTTGTGTGTGGTTTGTTGTTGTTTATGTTTGTTTGTGTGTGTGTGCATATTTATTTGGACATTGCATTTATTTTTGTTTGCTTGTTTGATCTTTGTGTTGTTTTATTGGGCTTTTTTTTTTTTGGATTGTGTTTTCTTCTTCTTTGCAAGTTTATAAATATAATCATTATGTTTCAAAAGGCCTTCCAATTTTGAGAAATAATTAATGTATAATATATGTAGGTAAACTAGAATGAAAGTTATTAAACGCATGTCATCTCCTTTAAAGCAACATATGTTTCAAATTATTATGGATTGTCTTTTTTTTTGTGATAGCTTGTGTATTGAACTAATATCATGGCCATTAGTTGTTAAATGATGCATTACATTTTGCCATAACAATGAACTTTAAACATAAAAAAAAAGTTATTTATCCACCTTTTGTTAAAAACTTTATGGAAGATGATTGGGGAATTGAGATTGTTGGCTATCAACATCAAGAAATAAATATGTTTATGTCCTTGATTATTTCCTTTCATTTCTAATCAAACATGAGGGAAAAAAATGCAAATATGTTTTCATTGATGTTAGACCTTAAGTATGAAAACATTTGTTCATTATATTGGTTCATTGCCCATAACCAAGGTATGACTATTGTTGAAAAATAAATGATTATTTTTTCGATAACATACAAGCATTGTAATTGTTATAAATTTCATATTTTCATTAATAAAATTGTACATGTTGGCAATCACTTATAATCATGTCAAAGGTTCTATAATTTTTCAATGGACAAATGTAAGGTAAGACAAGTTCATGTTAATAAACTTGAATGGTTGTCAATTTTTATTAACAATGATTTCTTTAATATGTGGATTTAACATTTTCGTTTTTATATGCTTTGATAATCAATGGAAGAACACATTTCGCATAAAAATATTTTGATGATTCATAGTGTGTTTCTTAATTAATAAGATTTACTGTTGCACGTTAAAGGTGAGGATAATGTAGTTTTAACAACTCTAACAAAAAATTAAATACAAAAAAACCTTTATGTTTAACATGAGGTCAATTTTTTATTTGCTTTCAAGGTTTCATTATTGTGTTAATGGGATTTTTAGTTCAATAACCATATTTGTTTTATGTCCTATATCAAAATTTGTGTTTATTGTAATACAACATTATATAGACATGGTCCCATTTTGTGTATACATGTGGCAAATAGTAAAATATGAATATCATTGCCCAAAGCTTTATGTTTAATAGTACGTGATTGAACATTAGAAAGATTGTACAAATATATGTGAATAAGGATAAACATAAGCAACTTTATTTCAATGAAGATGTCATAGGACAATGAAAATAAAGATAACATGTGTTATAAAATGTAAGAAAATAACATTTCCTATTGATTTGGACATGCATTCCATATTATGGATATCTATTGGATATTCCATTTTTACATTTAAAAATCATTGTTTCAAGAGCTTGTAATTATGATATGAGACTTGAATATGGACCTAGAGTTGCAAGGATTTTGTACATGCTCATGTTGCTATGATCCCTTTGTATTACAAAAAATGGGATTTCAAAGTGTCATACATGCCAAAGGGCAATAATCAAACTATATGAAAGGAATTTAACATTAACACATTTGGCTAAGTGGAAATGTAACATTATCAAGGTTGTTGTTTTATTGAATGCAACATTATTGAAGTATTTTCTAACATGTGTGGTTTTATGGTAACAAATGAAGTTTATTTTGTCGTATTTGTTTTCCATAGCTTGAAAATATCATTTCTTATGAACTGTTATTTAATGTCATGAATGAATTATATTGAGAAAAAACCTTCATAAGAATTTGCATATTTAGGATTGTCATAATAGATTACAATAAAATATAATTAAGTGTTTTTATATAATTTGCCAAAAGTGAACGTTGGATCCAACCATTAGATTTTGGAGTTTGGAAATATTCCAACATTGAAAATCTCAAAGTGCATCAATATTTAATTAAATTAAATTATTTAAAAAGTAACTTATGTATGTACCTTTGAGACAATTTCTCATGCAAACAACCATATAATATTTGATGCACTCCTAGTCTTTGCAAATGATATTGGTGATAATTTTATGATTTGGTGAGTAATAATTTTTTTTGAAACTTTAGAAAATTCCTTGGCCCTTTCACAATGTCCTTGGTCTAAGCATGGTGAAATTTTATTTGAAAGAAAATTTGCTTTTTTTTTTGTTAATAAGAGATTGACCAACTTACTTATGCAAAACGAATGAAATAGAGGAAAGTAAAATTATTTATTATGGTTTCAATTTCAAACATTTTATTTGAAAATTTTAACACCTAGAGGTCCAATCAATTGATTCAGGTGGATGCATGATTTCACATGATCTTTACAAATAGTTACGAGGTCAAATCATGTTCATCCAACTCAAAGTAGGTTCCAAAGATAAATTTGTTCATATTTGGCAACTTGGTCATATGATTGAAATAAAGTAATAAGTATTGATAACATGTGAAGATTATAACTTACTTTTAACTTGCTTGTTTATTTGAGAGGCCTAGAGCTATTTTAAAAAGCATAATGAGAATTTTTAAAGATATATGTTATGATTCCTTTTGTCAACATTATGAAATTTTATGTAAACGTTTTTAAAAACCATTTTCAATTCATTTATAACTATATGGCAATGTGAACATTGAATTTAGCAAATTTTATTGTCACATATTGAAATTTTTCTTGCTACATAAAGGGTGCAAACAAGGTAAAGTAGTTGGCTTATTGCTCCTTGTCAAAAAAAATCACATGTAGCCATGAATTTGTTTTAATATATTGAAAGTAGAAAATGTTTTTTGTACAATAATTAACATGATGATAATATTTCTTTTTATGCCTAAAATGTTGAAAGCCATTTGAAAGTAGAATTATAAAAAAAGTTCTATTTGCACAAATTGCCTGATTTTACAAAATGAGCTACATGGAAATGAAATATTGATTTTTAAAATTTTTCAATTTGTTGGAGCTTTAAAAAATATTTATGTATTATCAAATTATGAATGTTATAATCATAATATATCAAAATGTTAATATGCATTAATAGGTTTGAACATCATTTTGACCCGGTTAATTTCAAACATACTTTTAACCTACTTTTATGATACCAAAGCATAGTTATGACATTCTTCATTTTGCACATTAAAATTCTTTAAAATTCTTCATTTAGCACCTTGTCATAACATTCTTTACCCGCGAATGTTTACCAAATTACACTGGTTGATCTATAATTTT
>Ga0116229_10006619_pt1 | contig 18568 bp, 11 predicted proteins | sample S1TSphgellanicum_3_FD_87313 | JGI IMG/M metagenome (GOLD analysis project Ga0116229, IMG submission 87313) | Host-associated microbial communities from peat moss isolated from Minnesota, USA - S1T2_Fc - Sphagnum magellanicum MG | ecosystem: Host-associated > Plants > Peat moss > Unclassified... | reverse complement strand
AGAGATGAAGGGGGGTTATAAAATGAAGTGACAAACAGTTGTACGCCATCTGTGTTGAGACGAAAAATTTCCGTTTTCTTCTGCAGAATCGCAGGGAGTTTGCAGGTACCTGATTCGTTTCTCATCGATTTCGAAGCGTCTTTTCCGACTGAAGTTTTGATTCGCAGTTGAGCAAGTATATCATTTCATTCGAAGTACGCCATAATTTATGGTTTCTGAAACCTGAGCTGAAGCTGGTTTGTTTCTACTAGGAATTGTACACTGCAAGTGCATTGGGATCTTAAGGGTACGGAGGCAATTCTGGTCTGAAGAGCGATTGAAAGCGGATTTTGAGTTAGCTCTACTGGGAGGGCAAGTCGAGAGAGGGAGAGACTCAGAAAGATGTCTAACAGAGCAGAAGGTGCAGCTGAGCTGCAGAAAGATGGAGAGGAAATTCAGCCACTATTGACACCATACCAACTAGGTCCTCTCCATTTGTCGCACAGGTAACCTTTCCACAATTAAAATTTCTCTCCTCGTCCTAGTCCTCCTAGTCCTCGAGACTGCATCCACCATGTATCTATTTATCACGCACATGTATGGTATTTGAAGATGGGAAGAATTCCCATCACCAAAAATTTGGAGTTCCCAGTGATTGCTTCAGGTTTCAGCTTTCACCTCCACATTTTTCAACTGCCTCAAGAAAGAAGGGCATTTTGAGATCGAATCATGTGTGCAGATTTTAACAATTTGTTCTCTACATGAATTGCAGTTTTTGTGTAGGGTAATCCCTTCCACAAGTCTCCAGGATTACCAGAAGGGTTTTTGTGCAGCCATTACCAGAATAAGGGCCTGTGTGAGGCACAGCCAATGCAGACCCAATTCCATTAGTGCCTGTGGCCAAGGGCATTACACAGCATAAAAATCAACCCAATTCCATTGATTCCCGTGGCCAAGGGCATCACACAGAGTAAAAGTTGACGATTTTTCTCCCCATGATACCTGGCAAGTACCATGGGAAAATAACAACACAGGGAATTTTGGAAAATGGAATGACCACAGGTGCAGGCTGTCATCCCGGCATGTTCAAACTATCCATTATGCAAGAAAACAAATGGGAGGTGGGACGAACTCTTGAAGCCACACTATTAACTCCTTCAAACATTCCTCCTTTGGGATATGGACAAATTTACCACCTCCTTTCAAGACTGCCAAGAAACCATAAGCAATATGAAGTAACGCAATTAATGCTTACCCGACTTGCAGTTGTGTGGATTTTTCTTCCATGATGTCTATGTCTTTCAACAAGTACATGCCATGGGTGCCATGTAAGCACTTGTATTACATCATGTAATATGCCATGTATTTTGGGATTAGAGAACCATTCATCCATTATCCATCTTGGAGTTTGAATGAAGTTCATAGATTATTAGATCGTGCCAAAATCCTAGAGGTAAATTAGGTTGCAATGTCATTAAATAATTGTTAAATATGATTGTTATGGGTTTTGTTCTTTTGGAATGCAATCTGTTACAAAAATAAAAATATGTTTTAGCATGATGTGTGTAGTGCATTATTCACTAATTTCACAAACAGTTTCCCATTCCATTATTATGTGGACTTCCTACCCTTGACTTATTATGTGACTTAACTTAATTTACACAAGTTATTGTTTCACCCATTTACATTGTAATCTAGCTCTTTTGAGTTTCACCTTTGATAGTTTTTTGTTGCGGATGAAATTGGACATGAAAATTATGTGAGTCCAATAATTTCCATTCGTCATAACTGTTTTGGAATTACTTTCATCCATACATTCAACTAGTTAGAAGTTTCATTCAAACAATTCATTTACTTTGAATTATCATCCAAAAGTTCATTCATGCTCCACATTCATCCAAATATTTCATCATTTTTGTAATTTTCATCCATGTACATATGGTCTTCATCTAACATAACTATTTTGGAATTAGTTTCATCCATACATTTCAACATGTCAAATCTTTCATCCAAACAATTCATCTACTTGCAATTATCATCCATTTTGTGACTTTCATCCATGTACATGTGGAAAAATATTTTCCATGTCATTCCTATGTGGCATAGGGTTATTCTAAGAAGAGTTGTCCCCATCATCAAAATATTCCAATTATATTCGTTCTTGTTCACAAGCTCATACTCACATTCATGTGTTTGCTTCATAACGTCATTGTGAATATGAAGGTGCACAATATGATGAATGAAATAGTGGCTTCAAATTCCAATTCAAAGGTTGGAGATGATGTTAATTTCAAATCCCAAAATTGCAAAGGTTGAATTTGGCCACAATTTTGTTGTCATTTCCAAGGAATTGGAAAATGGTGATCCATTTTATGTATTTTTTGGCAACGAGTCCTTGCATAGGTGCTAGTAGACCTTTGAAGATGAATGCATGAACATTTGGTTTTGAAGGGGAATATGATTTTAGTTAATACTTGGTATTATGGAGTGCTTGGTTGTCAAGGTACAAATGTTTCATATATGTTGTTGATAGATTTTGGGGTAGCATTTGCATATTCACACCTTGTGGTAACATCAAAATTTCCAATGCTCCCATGTGCTGGAAGAAAAGGTGAATTGAGGTTTAGTATATGGTGTTGAAAATTAATGGTGGTTTGATAATTGTTGTAGAAGAAAGACAAGTCAATAACTAACATGATTTTGAACATAATATCCCATAAGTTGTTTCCATTGTGTGTTGTTGCCCATGGCATTTAATATGAAGAGGTCCTTGTGTATTTGTTATTGCCTTTTCATATTAATAATAACTTCAATGTTTTTGGAAAACTTCCCAACCTTAGATGTTACATCCTATTTATAATTGGGAGCTTATGCATGAGTGTGGTGATACAAAATACAATTAGGTAGGTGCATATGGATTTGTGATATTATTCAAACAATTCAAGTTTCATGAGCAAATCAAATGTGAATTTATTTGCTCAAATTGTTCAAGTGGACTATGCTCAAGTTTCAAAAATGTCAAATTCAATCGGGAAAGTTGTATTGATTTGGTGGTTGAAGATCTTTTTATAATAAGTGAAGGAAAGATTTGAAAAAAAAATAGTTGGTTTACATTCTATTGAAGTTAATTGGCCACATGTATTTGTAATAATGCAAACACTAAAATTAAAGAAATCTTGTATTTTGCTACCATTAATTTTGTGACTACATGCAACTACATCATTTGCAACTATTTTTACAACTATGAACTACCTTTGAGATTTCTACAACTATCTTATGACTACATTATAACTATTGGAGGTTTCATACTTCCATGTGGATGATTTTAATGTGTCTTTTCATTCAAGAACATGGTAGTAAATCCCATTAGACACATTACAAACTAAAAGTTAATTATGAAAAGTTTGAATAGTTGTGTTAACAAAATATTAAAGGTATATTAAAATACATCTTTAAGGGTGTATTGAGATATTAATGGTATATTTATATTTTTTAGATTTTAATATTAAATTTCTATTAAGGTTATTATTATTGTAGCAAAGGTCTATATCATGGCTAAATTAAAGGTGTCAAATATTAACAAAAATTTAACTAAGATTTAATGCTCAATAAATGTACCAATAGAAAGTGTAAAATTGTTTATCAGTTATGCAAGAAAAAGAAATGCATTAAAGGAACATACATTCACTACTACAAAATGTGCGTGCATTTCATTAGTCCCTGTTCACTAGACTAGTGAATTCACTCAAAATCTAGTGAAATCACTTGGCATACAAGGACACCTTTTATTGTAGTATTGGGCACAAAGACATACTTGTTAATGTGTGTTATTACAACAACATTCTTTTATCAAATGCCTTGGATCTTTGCAACAAAATTATATTAGCGACAACGGAGTTCTTTTTTTTTTGCTTATGGAGGTTATGGATCAAGCATAGGAATCATTTTCTTAGTGGAAACACAAAGAATTTATCACTAATAAAATCCTTCATTAGTAACTAGTGCTTCATAGATGTGACAAGACATTTATGCAACAAAATGTGCAATATATGGGCAAAATTGCACCCTTTGTAAGATGTAGAACCCACTCTTAATCTATGGGACTATAGCCTTGTCCAAATAAGTTTGCAATTTTTTTCCTCGTGTTTGAATTGAAAGTGATTAGCTACCATGTGGTTTGTTGATGTTTATAAGTGTTTGTTGGCACATGATTCAAATTTTCATATTTTTTTATTATAGATGATATGGTCATTGAAGTGTTAAAGGAGGGTTTACATCAAACACAAAAATTGGTAATTGCTTGTAACATGGGCCCTTCATGAAAAGCTACCAATAAGAAATGATGGACTAAACCTTGGTCGATAAAGTTTGTTGACAAAACATTTATGTGTTTTATTTCGTCAAAAGCCAATTTCTAAGTAGGATGGAGATGGTGAAGTTATGTGAAAAGAAACTTGGCTAAAGTTTAGTCAACATCCTTAAGACCCTTGAAGAAGAAAAGATTGAAAGGGAGGAATTTCATGACGAGTTAGACCCCATACTTATAGTTCAATATGATGTTAGAAGGATATTTGATGAGATGATATGCTTGGGGTTAGAAGAAAAGGATCAAGTTGACAATAAATCCCAATTTTAGCCACAATGAAGTTTGAAGAAAATGTCATATTTAAATCGACTATAACCAATCAATTAAATGTCAAATTGTTTATTAGAAAAAATAGGTTGATTCATGTGAAACCTTCAATCTATTTTAACAATTCAAAAGCATACATGACTACTATAAAGAGTTTCAATTTATGTTTCATACAATTCCAAGATCAAATGTGGGAATGCATTTTGTTCAAAAGGTGTCCACAACACAATCTTCTTTCGTAAATGTAGTTTTGCAAATAAATAAAGCTAAAGGGAATTAGAAGGGTGTGCCAACATTAGTAGTTTTTGGTGTAGATGTTAAGGTACATGGTGGATAAGTAAAATACAAAAGATGATAAGAAAGGTGGGAACCAAATGAAGGATATCTCATGAGCTAGTTGATCTATTAAATAAACCAACAACAACAATTATTGTGCTATTAAATTAATTTTCAAAATCAAGAGGCCATTTAAAATTCAAATACAATGTTATCAATAACAAATGATAGACATAGATTATATCAGTAGTTCAATCACTATGGCTTTTGATATATTTCAAAATGTTTACAACTTGAATACTATTGATGTTGAAGCTTTAAATGAATTTGTTTCAAATAATTAATAAATTATATTAGGTTTCTAAATTTATTTTTAAATTATAGAATGTCAAATAGTTAATGATTGGCATTATATATATATAAACTACCAGATATTTTTTCATATTGTATAAAAATAATTCTATGGTGAATGAAAAAAAAGTAATACACCCTTACAAAATATTGTTTTATCTCATGTGTGTTTTAAAATACATAAGAAATGACCTCCCTTGGTGATTATTAAATCTTTAATAACTATGAATCAAAGAACTTACATTAGAAAGCTCATGTAAGAAAAATATTCTAACAACATTATTTATTCACTTATTAGGCATGTATTTTTTAAATTATGTATTTTCATAGGTGAATACGAGGAAAAATATATAAGTTTTACTTGGTTGATATGTTTTTATGTATTACCTTATTTAACTAGTAGATATTTCATATGTATCTTGTTTTTATAAAATTAGGTAAACATTGGATTATAGAAATTGCATCTAATGATTGATTAGAGTGAGTTAGCTGTGTTAAAATACTTTTAAGTTAGTTAATTGGTTTTGCATGTCTTTTAAAACCTTCTAATTTTGACTATCTAAAAACTTCAAATCTATGGTTAATGAGATAAGAACATGGGTTTTATCAACATATGGAAACACCCATCAATTTTCTAACAACTATTTTATTTTAATGACAAGTCATCAAAGTTTAAATATTAACCAAAAAGCCATTTATGTGGTATGTTGTGTGTTTTGAACCTAATTGAACAATTCTAGAGTGATTAAAACTCTTAAAACCCAAGGCATGATGCATAAGGGAAGATACATTTAAAAAAAAAAAAACACAAATCTTGAGTGTGGTAAGTCATTCAAATTCTCACCCCCAATTATATATATATGTATATACCTAATCAAATAATCAATTCATCAACATTGGTTTTCCTTGGTTTTATTATGACAAATGATTGGTTGGAAACAAGTAGAGGGAAGGTATATGCAAAAATCATTTTATAGTTTATAGACGCATTCGTACATTTTGCACAACAATCAATTATGGTGAATTTTTCATGGAAATTAATTAGAAATTTTTATTTTTATTTTGCATATTGTTTTGTTTCATTGCATGAATGGAACATTAAACAAAAATTTTACCTTATGTTGTTGGAACCTCCTTACTCAATTTGCAGCCTTTTGACATATATAACATGAATATTGACATTATGTATTAAAAGTGTTGAATGTCTTCAAAAAAAATTGTTAATATTTCCCTTGTAATATTTTTAGCCATATGTTCATGTTTGCAATGTTAATTGCACAACTAATTGCCCATCTTGTGTTTGTGTTTTCTTTCATTTGAACAACCTATTGATAAATTGTTGGATCACCTTTAGATTTCCATTTCAAAATGTTTACATAAACTCATGCCAATATGTGTTTGCATGTTTTACCCTTTCCAACATGCTATACAATCTAAAATGTTTAGATGTTCATTAAGCCTGCATTTTTTTGTTAAGGCCTTGGTACAAGTGCATGGTTCATAGCTTAGCCTATCCTCCCCATGGTTGAAGTGCATTGCATTTTCAACCATAATAATTTTTTTCCATATTTCAGTCATGACCAACCTCCATCAATTGTTTGTTCATGATCCATTCAATACTCACATTTTGCATTGTCTTGATGCCAACAAATGCATAAAAGAACATGATACAATGTGTGATGTCTTTGCATCCATTGCACAAAGAATTGGCTTTGCTTCCACATGGTATGAAAACATTTATAGGCACTTCTTTTGATTATGCTCTAATCTCCCCATCCATGAGTTAACATCATGTAAAGACAAAACAAAGATTTAAGGGAAGACCACATACTTGGCAAGAGATAACAATTAGGTATTTGACAATGAATAATTTTTTTAAAAAAAATTGACAAACAAGGTACATATGATACAAAACTAAAATTAAATTGAAACGCATTATATAAATCACAACTTGCATTGACAAAATTGAGAGGTGGTGTTTAAAAAAAAATTTATTTATATTATCATGTATACAAAACCTTCAAGGGGTTCACTGAATTTTTTGAATCATTCATCAACTTAACCTTAAGTTAAAACTTTCTATTTCAAAATTCTACAACCTTCTTAACATATCAATCTTAAAGATCATTTAAAAAACTTTATGAATTCATGTTGTTTGTGACACATTGTCCATCTCACAATGCACACACCTTAATAGATGTCATCATTGTTGATCCCAAACATTTAAACTCACCTCCTCAACACAAGGATATGGAGGTGAAAGTTACTAGGATCAACATGATCAACACCTAGTAGTTTAGTACCTCTCATTAATAATCAAAATATTTAATTATTCACACAAAAAAAAAATTAATTTTTTTCTTACATGATTGTACCAACAAAGTTTGGGTAATGAAAGATTTAGATCATCCTAAACGAAGCAGCAATAGTGGGGTTTGTCACCTCTCAACTTCAACTCCCTTTTAGGAGACATGCTCTCAATTCCATGTATTGAATTGTTACACATTGTCAACACTTGAATTAGGATTTTCATTATCATTATGTGTAGTAGTAGTGATTTCACCTTCGGCAACTCAACTTGGACTTATACCCTCTTTTCCATCATTCTACTTCTTTGTAATTGCACTCTCAGTTCATAATGTTTAAAAAATTTACATCATCATTTGAATTCTTTACACAAGCCTCCAGTTCTCCTCACTACATACATATAGAAAGCACTTGCCCCCTCACAAGGGAAAGCCCCAAAAGAGAAGAATTCAGTTGTATACAATGCATACCATTAGATGTTAAAAGTTTTATTCTTGACGAATTCTAAAATGTTCAAACCCACTTTTGTCAAGGCTGATGTCACACAGAAACGTACCAGTACCTTACGGCCTCAAATAGGCATGTAGTCGATGCAGGTAGGTACCTGACGTCAAGACCGACGCTGATGGGTTTCTAAGGTCTTTGAACGCCACTTAAAATAGGGTTCATGGCGGCCGGCATCACTAGTAAGAGCATCTCCAGCAGTACTTAGTATGTCACCGTCCGAATATTTTATTCACATCCAAGTCTAGTTATGTACTCTTTTGCAACTCCACCCATAAAACTGAAACTCGAACAGCAGGGGGACTACTAATAGCAAACCACTTGGATCAATCATATGATGGGCCAATCAGAAACACTGCCCAGCAGTTAATCATATTTATTACACTTTTTCTTGCAGGTGCACAGCGCTGCTGTACCTTTTACTAGCTTTGCCAAGCTGCGCAATTATGCCCAGCCAAAACCATTTTCCTAATCCAAACCAGAATACGATTGATTTTCTTCATCCAAATTCAGAGTGCAGGATCCATAGAGAGCACCACAGGAGATGCTCTAAGTTAATATGATACAGAGTCAACCAACTTTATTGGCCTACCTATCAGGGAGAAACTGTGTAACGATGCCAAGCTCATTTTGGCCTGCATTTTCAAGGCTCTTCACCAAGTGTTAGAACGAACTATGACCGGCAGTCTTGAGCCAACTCTAATGAGAATTGAGATTCCCTCTTTTCATCATCCATGAAGAGAGTGATTATGACTCTTACATCCAAGAAGCAAATGGTTACAAAAGCATGTGCCAATGAGAGCCCATGTTGCTGCTATCTTGTGCTATCTAGAAGGTCAATGAAACTAAGGTCAAAGCGTATATGGCTTATAACTTGTTACATGATTACCAATAAGAGTGTCAAAATTCTCATTGCTCTTGGTTTATGGACTAGTTGACCGGTGGGAGCATACAGGTTACCAAAAAAAATGGATTGTACTTACGGCGGGAAATAGAAGAGTGCGAGTTATGAGGTTCAGCCAACCAGTGACTAGGAATGTCCAAAATGGTCTTAGGGAGGTACCAAAACTTCGTGAGGCAGACAAATATGCAATATAACAGGGGAGTTTTTGTTCCAATGGCGTGCTGCCATGTTATGGAGATCCTCCCTACAATGGGTTATGAGTTCATATTCTAGAACTTCATGGATTATTTGGTATTTTCCTATTTGTAATGGGCAGAGCCACTACGCGAAGAAAGTCGCTTGTTGCGAAAAGGAATAAGTTGAAACTTTTGAAAAAGAACAGGACATTTCTACCGATGGAAGAGAACCAGCGGCGGAAGTTTCCTTTCGTACGGCCCTCCTTCTAGGCCTGGTGCCTTCTGCCGTCCTCCGGAAAATGCACGGGAAAGAGAGACTGGATACGTAGAATCCGCAGCAGCAGGGTATGTTTCCTCGGGGAAGAGATGATGGTGGGTCATAAAATGAAGGGACAAACGGTTGTACGCCATCTGTGTTGAGACGAAAACTTTCCGTTTTCTTTTGCAGAATCGCAGGGAGTTTGCAGGTACCTGATTCGTTTCTCATCGATTTCGATGCGTTTTTTCCGCCTGAAGTTTTGATTCGCAGTTGAGCAAGTCTATTATTTCATTCGATGTGCGCCATAATTTGTGGGTTCTGAAACCTGAGCTGAAGCTGGTGTGTTTCTACTAGGAATTGTACACTGTAAGTGAATTGGGATCTTAAGGGTACCGAGGCAATTCTGGTCTGAAGAGCGATTGAAAGCGGAATTTGAGTTAGAAAGCTCTACTGGGAGGGCAAGTCGAGAGAGGGAGAGAGTCAGAGCGATGTCTAACGGAGCAGAAGGTGCGGCTGAGCTGCGGAAAGATGGGGAGGAAATTCAGCCACTATTGACACCATACCAACTAGGTCCTTTCCATTTGTCGCACAGGTAACCTTTCCACAATTGAAATTTCTCTCTCCTCCTCCTCCTAGTCCTCCAGACTGCATCCACTGTGTATCTATTTATCACGCACATGTATCGTATTTGAAGATGGGAAGAATTCCCATCACCAAAAATTTGGAGTTCCCAGTGATTGCTTCAGGTTTTCAGCTTTCACCTCCACATTCTTCAACTGCCTCAAGACAGAAGGGCATTTTGAGATTGAATCATCTGTGCAGATTTTATTACAATTTGTTCTCTACATGAATTGCAGTTTTTGTGTAGGGTAATCCCTTCCACAAGTCTCCAGGATTACCAGAAGGGTTTTTGTGCAGCCATTACCGGAATAAGGGCCTGTTTTAGGCGGAGCCAACACAGGCCCAATTCCATTAGTGCCCGTGGCCAAGGGCATCACACAGCATAAAAGTTGACAATTTTTTTCCCCGTTATACCTCGGGCAAGTTCCATGGGAAAATAACAACACAGGGAATTTAGGAAACCACAGGTGCAGGCGTTTCATTTTTTGAAACACCCACGGTTTCTTACGCTTTGTAAGCGTTCCTCCAAATGCACTAGAAATTTGGCCAGAGGTTTTTACGTATGCATTAGCACTCTTCAACTCATGTGGATTGGTGTCAATGGCTGTGAATGCAGATCATGGCTACAGTGTAAGAATCTATTTCCCACAGGAGATTGATAGTCATTAGGAATTCATGCTACAAATGTGCAGGCAATGTTAAGACACTTGAAGCATTTTATATATTCATGTGACAGAATGCTGTGGCATTTTTATTTGTATGCAGAATTGTGATGGCACCACTTACAAGAGCAAGATCTTACAATCATGTGCCACAGCCACATGCTGCTATCTACTATGGACAACGTGCCACTCCTGGTGGTCTCATCATCTGTGAAGGCACATCTCCAAGTCCCACTGGTATTGGATTTCCAAATGAGCCTGGGATTTGGACACAGGAGCAAACGGATGCTTGGAAGCCCATTGTGAAGGCTGTCCATGACAAGGGAGGAATTTTCATTTGTCAATTGGGCCATACTGGCCGCTATTCTCACTATGGTAAAAGTTTGATTATTCTCAACCCCACTGAACTTCTGAATACCTTCTCCCAATCTGGAACTGTAGAAGATAGGTGACATTCAGAAATTGTACCTTGATAAGGGGTGCAGAACATACAAATGAAAAGGAATGTAGGCTGAAGCTGAATGCTTGAAATTTGATGGAGTTGATGCACTTAAGCTAATCATGTTGTTGGGCTTACTCATGTTCAGAATATCAACCAAATGGAGCAGCACCCATATCATCAACCAACAAACCAATAACTGGGGCCAAGATAATGCTTCCGTCTGGTGAGATGGTTGATTTTGCTCCTCCAAGAGCACTGACAACTGAGGAGGTTGAAGCATTTGTGCAAGATTTTCGTCTGGCAGCTCGCAATGTCATTAATGCAGGTACATTTCTTGCAGCGACGTCCAAACAGACTCATTTGTCATGATGAGCAACTGCAAATATAACTTGTTCCTAGCAGACTTGGGCAGGGCTTTACACAGTTCAGCTCAAGGATCTTTGTAGGCAAATTCTTCAATGGGATGATTTTGCTGCATCATCTGGATCTCTTTGTTTTGTTTCTCTCTGCCACCAGCTGTAGAAGCTGTGGTTTTTCATATGGTGTTTACTGAAATGATCAGTACATCTGCAGATATTACTTTGTGTTCTGATCCTTACAATTTGATGTTTATCGGTGTACAGGTTTTGATGGGATTGAGCTACATGCTGCACTGGGGATGTACTTTGACCAGTTCTTGAAGGATTCAGTCAATGACAGAACTGACAAATATGGGGGCTCTTTTGAGAACCGGTGTCGACATCTAATTGAGACGATTCAAGCAGTGGGTGAGGAGATTGGCCAGGAGCGAGTTGCGGTCAAGATATCTCCATTCTCTGATGTTTTTGGTGCATCAGATTCTGATCCTTTGAATTTAGGCCTCCACCTTGTCAAATCTCTGAACAACTTCAATCTCCTGTACGTGCATTGCCTTGCACCACACCACTCAAGGACCAAGCCAAAGACTCCAGAGGAGACTACAACATCCCCTTTAACACCTCTGCGAGAAGCCTACAAAGGCAGCTTTTTCGTAGCTGGAGGGTACAATCAGGAAGATGGAAATGAAGCCATCAGTTCTGGCAATGCTGATGCTGTGGTCTATGGCCAACTGTTCCTGGCCAACCCAGACTTGCCTAAAAGGTTTGAGCTGCACTCTGCCCTCAACAAGCCAAACCATGCTACTTACTACACCCCAGATCCTGTTGTGGGTTACACTGATTACCCTTTTCTTGAAGATGCTCATGGAATTCGAGTGTAAACATGCACTCATGATGTCCTTGCACAGGATCCCTTTCTACATGGTTCGTAATAGGTACTAGTAAAGTCTTGTACCTTCATAGATTTATTACAATTGTCTTGATCTTCATCTCAAAACTGTTTAGTGTGTGCTTATGACAGAAAATAAATTGCATTCTGCACTCAAGGCACCATACCCAAAGTCCTTCTAAGACCAGTTTGTTGTTGATCCTGTTCTTGTTGTAAAGTAAATTTGTCATAATTGTTTGAACCGCTCATGGCTTTTTTTGAAGCAAGTTCTAGCCTCACAAGAACGAAGAGCTGCAGTACTCAAGAGCTGCATTTGAAGCTACAGTTTTATTCAGGAACCTATTTCATTGAGCTACCCAAGAGCATCCATCCAAAGAAAACACCTTACCAGCTAGATTGGAAGCCAATGTGGAACATAGATCTTTGTCCCTTTGGGATACACCTTCTTCAGAAATCTGTGGTTTTCTTGGCAAATCCATCAGACTTGATTAGGGTTCTCCAGTTACTGCAAATTCCAAAGAAGTTCCAAATAGGAAGAGGATATACCTCCTATAAATATCAGGAAAATTAACAAAGAATCTACTGATATCCATTGCAACAGCACTGTGAAGTTGCAAGCACACAAGATGATGGTGTTAGATCTATTGTAATTCATATCCATTTTGATGACATAAGTGACACAGAAAGTCAGAAAAGAAACTCAACCCAATTGAGCTTGTTGGGAAATGTGAGTTAGAAACAAATCCAGGCCTCCTGAAATGTGCACAAAACATATGAGAGAAATATATAACCTAGTGGAGCTGATGACAACTGCTGAACTCTAAATTAGGTCAATTCCTCAGTTTGGTACTATTGTCATCAAATCATATTGTGAAGCATATTGCAAAGTGTTTGGAGCCCTTCACTATCCCAAAACATGCAGCAATATGTATGTAGATGGAAAAAAATATGAAGTGGAAGATGAAGCTGGTCCTATAATTTGCATAAGACAAAACATGCCCATTTACGCAAACTGACATCTCTAAACCCTACGTATACAAACACCATTGATTCTGTAATGAAGGTTTTAATGATCAGAAAGCAGAAACAAAAACTTGGTTCCAACTGTGCTCTTGTCGATCTGGATCCAGGAATCATAACAAAACTGATTTCTAGACAGCCCAGAATCAACCATACCTGGATGATTCTATGCCATAGCATGTTGTTGGGAGGGTAAATTTTGCACTTCGCTTGTAGATTCTGCCACAGCCCACCCACAATTTGTCATGAAATGTGGCTGGAATTTGGATTTTCTTTCTTTCAATTTGCACCTAGTTTTTCTTTGACCTTGCCAGAGTTTTCTTCTTTTTTAAAAAAATTCAAATTGAATTTTTTCAATTTTTTCCCCAAATGTTAGCAAAATTAGTAGGATTTACACTAGAAAAAAAATTCAATTTTTTCTCAATTTCTTTTGTTGAAAAAAAATTTCAAGGAAATAAATAATGGTCATTACATGCTGCTAAAATAGGTAGCCAAAAGGACACAACACCTAAAAAAGAAAATAGATTATAGCATCCAAAGTTTTGTCCACAAACCCACTAGAAAAATAAATAAATAAAGAGCAACCTTAGGGTTAAAAATCTTAACTGCAACTTACCATATGTTAAATAAGGAATGAAGCTTACCATGTTTTGTCCATTTGTTTTGTGCCTTTTTCAAATTTTGAAATGTACATATAGCAGGTCACTGTTCATTTTCAGCTTGTGACATCTCCAACCCTTTTGTTCATGGGCAATAAATGAAATGAAATAGCATTTCTTTTGAAGGTGGAGTTTTACTTTGCCTATCCTCATTTAGGAAGACTTGGAGAAAAGCCAAATGTAACCAAGGTTTTAAAAGTTTAACACTTAACAAGATTCATGTTTTGACAAACTTTGATTTGTAACAAGGGGTGTGTCACATTATCACCTTGCCATTCACATTAAAATGTATCTTAAGGCAAAAGAATAATCATGAAAACCTCAGATAATTCACCATGCAAAAACATAATCTTCAAAAAATCCTCTAAAAGAAACCAAAATCTTTCATGATATTATAACTTTATAACTAATCTCAAGTTTCAACACAAGCCAGAATATCATTTTTCAAAAATCCTCATATAAAAATAGACCTATTACCTAGGGGCCAAAACCCATTAAGCTACCTACTATACTCTATAATGAATCTAAACACTATATCCTTGCCTTGGTAGGCAGGGCCAACAAAGGTTGTTGGCTTCTTGTCCTTCTCCTATGCAATGTCCATGGGTTCATCACCAGTTGGTATATAAGAACAACACACAATTCAATACAACACACAACACAAGAGACTTCATCATAGACAGTTGTATTATATCATTGGGATCAGTAACTTGTCAACTTTTCTTCTGACCAGGTACATTAAAAACCCTAAATTCAAAATGAGGGGTGCTATTTCTTCAACCCATCACAGATTGTGAATAGTTTACTGTCAACTACATCTGAAATGGGTACATCACACATCTCTCAAATATCACATACTACAAACAACATGTCAACTTGAGTAAAGGTGCATTTGCACATGATGTTAGGGACTCTAAGTTTGAGTCCTCTAACACCATGCTAGCCATTTAGGACTTAAACCTAGTTATCATGAAAATTTTATTTCAAGCTAACATTCATGTACCATTAGGCTATGGCCCATTTAACATTGGGTGCCACCTAGGATGCCACCTATATTTTCATTTCACACTGACTTAACATCAAGTGTGAATGGATAAAATTAAATTCTTATCAAATAAGTAACATAATTGTTTGATGTTTTGAATCATTGGTCATTTCACTTCATTCAAAATAAACAAAGAAAGAAGACAAATGACAAACATATGATTTTTTTTCGAAAATAAGTAATGTTTACATTTGTTATAATCACGACTTCCACATAAATGGCACACAAATGGAACTAGTTTTTTAAAAACTTATTAATTGAATTGAATCTAGTGGTATTAATTGAATTAATTACTGATATTAGTTCATTTATTAGCCTACAAATGGAACATATTGACAATTAATACCTAAAATCTTTAATACATATGCTATATATTTTTTATTTTTTTAATATTGAGGATTAATGCATGCCCTATATTAATAATGAATCAATCTTTAGAATAAACATAAATCTATTATAAAATTAATAAACTATATATTTAATCCAACAAGCAATATATGGCACCTTATATTCAATCCCCCCCCCCCCCCCCCCCCCATTCCTTTTTAAAAATTTAAAATTTAAATAAATTTTAAAAAAAAAAAAAAATATATTAAAAAATAAAAAAATTAAAATTTAAACCCAAAAACAAAATAATGGCCCTTTTATTTCAACCCCCCCCCCCCCTCCCAAGGATTATGTTATAAATATTAACATCTCAAATGTGGTTAAAAGCCTGGTGTGATGTACCAAAATCGGTAGATGCAAAGTCCACAAAAACAATCCCAAACAATTGAAAAAGTAGTTGAAGCCAATGGTTTTTTCTTCTCCGATTAATAGGGTTGTCTTATTTAAACAAGGGCACATGCAACCTATTAGAACTGGGGAAATTTCAAAATCACATAGAAGCAAGTTAATGGTGGAACTAGTTGTCAGTAATTTCATTTTCCAAGGAGCCTATGTTATGTACACATATGACATTTGACCTATTTAGCAAGTTACCATCTCACACCTTTGGCATTTGAATGTTTGCATGAGGTCATGAATTATCATGCTTGTAACAATTGGTGGGGCAAGCTCATTGAAATTGTGTATAAAGTACAGTGGTGCTTGAAAGTGGTAAACATGCTTGATGGCAAAGTATGAGATGTGGCAACTATTAGCGCCATAGCTACAACATTTGATGATTGTATGAGTGGCCAATGTGAAAATGGTGAAATCAAACTAAAAAAAGTGAAGGTTGAATGTAATAATTGCAAGGTCATTTGTGCTTATGCATGTTGTCGATTTATATAACAATAAAAATCTTCATTGGATTTGTATGAAACATTCTACTTAATGCCCTGAGTCCAACTTCTTTGTTAACCACAACATTCAATAAAATATCATTGCAAGTTAAGTTGTGCTTTGATTGTACCCTTTCATTTCCTCAAGTCCAATTTTCAAACCTTGGATAAGCGTATGCTAAACATTTGCTTTAGTAGGAGGGACAAATAATAGGGGAGATGGGGTCTAATTATCTTGCTACCAATCAACTTTTCCATGACCATCCATTTGCTAAATTTAGATAGAAAAGGTTTAAGCTTGGAATGTATAAAAGTTGTAATCTTGTGCACTAACACATACACTTTCCTTAAATCAGGTTTTTTTTTTTTTGATATTGTGATAAAGGAGGATATCAAATTTATTGCAACTCTTGTCAAATCCCTTGTTTTTTTTTAAAAATTTTGTGAGCAAACTCATCCTTGGGTGGTACCACTAAAAACATCACACCTTGACTTTACTAAAGTAATCAAATTTCAAAAAAATTATATAAAATATTTAAATATTTTTTAATAAAATTTTTAATGAGTATATTTATTAGGTTTTATAGATTTTGAAATTTTAACAATATAAAAAATATTATGTATTTTGATGTTCCTAGTCATTACATTGAAAAAAGTTTCATTGGTTCTTTTTCTTGAACTTTTTATTTAAAAACACAAATTTAAAACATGATTTGGGAATTATTATTTTTTTGCCTAAAGTAATTTTGAAATAATTTTTTAAAATTAGGAAATGAATTGTGTAAGTATAATTTTTATGAATTTCCAAAGTTAATGAATGTGAATCCTAAAAAGGCCATCATTATTAGGAATATAAATTTCTAACAATTTTTATTTTTTTATTCCAAAATAAACTTCAAGCCATATATTAATTCATGCAATGGATAAACATGAAAAATAAATAAATCTAGTTGTGTTGTCTCTCTTTTCCTTTCTCTTTTATTCTTTACTAAAAAAAATTCATTCACAACAACCATTGGTGTTCTTTTTGCTAAACTTAATTTATTTAACCCAACCTTTTTTTTGTTGGTTCTTAGAGTTTCCATCAAACTGGTGACATGTAACAAAATGACAATAATGCACAAAACTACATTTGATCCAACAAGCAAATTGCCTTTCAACCAAGATTTTCAAATAATAAAGGATACAATTTTTGTCAAATGGAATAACATACCTTCAACATTGAAATGCACTCTTACACAATTCAATTTATGCTACAATGTACATCAATGATGGCCTTAACTTGGCTTTTTAAAAGTCCACCTGATCCAAGCCATTTGTTTAAAATAACACTTTCCACATTTGTAATTCACTTGTACAAATGACCCCCAACAAAAAAATTTGCAAAAATGTATACTTATATCATTTTAATGTACTACCAAAAATATATATTTCAATGTCAATGAATCTCCACATACTAAAGCAATTTATGTGAAAGATAATGGAATATTGTTCATCACGCTTTCATATTTGAATGTGTAAAATTTTGTCAAAAAATTCCATGTGAAAGTAATACTTTTTGGTATTTTCTTGAAATGAATGCAATTGTGTTATATAATCCTATTAATTGAAAATATATTGCAAAGGACAAATGCAATATTCCTATATGCATCAATTTTATTTATATGATGATAGATTGAAATGTGAACCATCACTAATTACACATTTTCATTATTAAACCTTCCTCAATTATCTATCATATCACATCAATTTTTAGTTGCAATGAAAATTATTATCAAAGTGTTACAATTTTTTATGTACACTAAACTATACAAACACCCACCACCTTGTAATCCCCCATTTTAAAAAATGATATCACAATAACCTATCATGTTAACACTATTGAATGGACTTTTTGTAGGGTATTTATTTGTCAAAGTTCATCTACCTTCTCTTGTAATGACAACCATATTGCAAATTTGTTTTTCAAATTTTTTTATATGTTAACATTGTTTGGTTTTTCTAAGTTTTCCTTATATTTTTCTCCTTCTTTGATTTTGTTGTTGTTTTTTTTTTTTTTTTTTTTTTCTTTTTTTTTTTTTTTTTTTTTTTTTTTTTTTTTCCTTTTTTCCTTTGTTTTCTTTTTATTTTTTCTCTTCTTGTCTTTCTTATATATATATATATATTTTTTTTTTTAATTTAAAATTTTTTTCATTGTTTTTATAAAATTCTCCTCGTTCT